>Ga0180437_10002289_pt1 | contig 30920 bp, 29 predicted proteins | sample SS_ome_4_FD_132410 | JGI IMG/M metagenome (GOLD analysis project Ga0180437, IMG submission 132410) | Hypersaline lake sediment archaeal communities from the Salton Sea, California, USA - SS_3_D_1 metaG | ecosystem: Environmental > Aquatic > Non-marine Saline and Alkaline > Hypersaline >...
ACGTTCATGAATCTGAAGAAACACAAGGAAGAACTCGCGGATAGGATTGTTCTCTTAGATGCCGCAGCTGACAATCAACTAGCTCTTGAACTAGTAGAGTTACATGAACAAAAGTGCATCACCTGTCAGGAGGATAGACTAGGATGCACTGTACGGCCTGCGTGTATGAATAGGAACTTTCTAAACGCATTAATTGAAATTGGCGTCAACCCTCAAGACCTTCCAAGTTTTTGCTATAGTCAGTATCTTGAACAGATACGACGATTCATTCTAGAAAAGAAAGGAAGGGAGATGACAGATAGAAGAATACCAATTAAAGATCTACTTACTACACTAGGCGTAAGCTCTATCCGTCATTTTACAACCAAGTTCAAGAAAGAGTGGAAAGGCTTTTCCTCAGCTCATGAGGAAAATGTAATGCTTGTGATAGGTAGCAATCTGATGTTTCGCTTCGATTTTGGGAGAGGAATTGTGACACTAAATCCAGAACATGATCGAATTGAGAACTATCGGGTCTTTGGTCTCTATTGTCAGATTTTCGCAGAGCATTATGGTCTGAACATACGTGTCACCGATCTTACTCTGAACTGGTGGCTCCTTACTATTGAGGTCAAAGGTCATACCCTTAGCAGTGTCAAGAGTCAGCTGAAATCTGGGTCATTAAGTGGCTTTGATTCTATCTATAAATCTGAGAGCGGGGATTCGGTCATCATTAATGCTGAGGTTATTGCTGATGATGAATCCTCAAATCTTGAAGCGGGTCAGCTGAGAACCCTTTTTGATAGAGTATCGAAGTTTGAGAAAGAATAGACTGACAAAATGTCACACATGATTGTCACATAAATTGTCAGTGGTGGGATGCACAAATGAGTGATGATGTAATTACGGAAGTAGTTTCCGTGTTGAAAAAGAATCTAGGCATCACGGATGTCGAGTCCAAGGCTATACTGCCTGTATACCTTGGTGGGAATATGACAGCAGGTGGAGTGTCTCTAATGTCGGGTGAGAAACTTCAAACTGTCGAAAAAGCCCTTCAAAGATTAGTGGAGAAGGGCTTGATAAAAGAGATTGAAGGAATCATTCCTGTATACCGTTCGATACCACCGAACCTTTCATTGTCCGGTGAGTTATCTACCATTCTTGGTGATGTTAGTTCTCTGAGTGATCTTTCTGAAAAGACATTTGGCTCAAAAGGAGACGAGATTGACAAAAATGTTGAGAAGGTGATTGGTTCTCAAGTTGAGTCACTTGAGGCTGCACGAGCGTCTCTCACGAAATATGAAGATGAAATGGTGGATTTAGTCAGTACTCGCATTGAACAGGTCAAGGATACAGCAACTGGAGTGATGAGTGCACTCTCAGAAGATGTTGAAGACATAATGAACAAGTTGGATACATCACTGGACAATAGGCTTGGAGCGAAGCTTGGCGAACTGCAGAGTGAAATTGACAAGAGCCAGGTAAAGTTGGAAAAAGAAGTGACTCGAATATCCCGCGAATTCGATAGGTGGCTAAAAGCTGAAAGGAAGACAACACTCACATCAATCTCAGAATTTGAGTCAAAAGCTGTTTCACTCATAGCTATAGCACGTGATGCAGTCACAAAGGCTCTTGAAATGTCATCAAATGCTCTGCAGAATATCACTCAAGAGCTAACAAAGACACTGAGCTCGATGACCTCTAATGCATCCGATAGAGGTGTCGAGATACTCAGCTCTGTGTCAGAAGACATCACCCAACTCCTTTCACGTCTTGATGACGAATTGAGCCAGACTTACTCAACTGGTCAGGAATCATTGGCCGAAGTCCTGAAACATGCCCGAACAATACCCACTGAGTTTGGGGAGTTTACGAAGAACAAGATAACTTCAGCTGCAGAGATTATTGACGAAGCCAGCAGCGGCATCAGCGAATGGAAAGGAGAAGTTTCTGGTTTTATGGATATGGCATCACAATCTGTGACCTCCCAACTGGAACAAGTTGCCTCTGCAGATGCAAGCTACATTGAGGTGATGAAGAACACACTCACTTCTCATATTGAAAAAGCGAATGGGATGGTTGGTGAAGAGTATGACCAGATACAAGGTCTCGCAAACAACCTAGGAACGGATTGTGAAACTACACTTGCTGACACGCGGGTTTTGATGCTTGAACTTCTTGAAAAGCAGAATGAAACTGAGCAATCAGGATGCGATGAGGCTGCGAAGACACTTCATACTGAGCTTGACAAATGGGTACAAGATACAGCGAAGCAAATAGAGGCTAATTTGAAGACCACCGCAGGAGATATTTCATCCATTCTCGATACTGAGTCCAATGAGTTGAGCACTCTAGCTGAAGCAATGAATAGTAGGCTGAAATCAGCTTTTAGCTCGGTCATCAAATCAACAAGCACGAAGAATGAGGCTGTAATTACATCTGTGAAGAAGACTGCGCATGATTTCGAAGCAAGTGTCGGATCAAATCTGGAGGGATTGATTAATAACTTTACCACTGTAACAGAGAAACAAATACTTGATTCTAAGAAGCTCTATGAACGTTTGAGAGATCGGCTTGATAAACGAATGACCCAGAGAGTCACTGCCATAAGCTCTCAAGCTGAGAAGATTGAGTCAGAGATTGATGAGCTGATCAAGCAACAAGTAGAACGTATTGACCAACATGCATCAGGCATTCGCGATGAGTTTCATACACACCTAGAAGAGATTACCCGTCAATTCATTACTCTGACCCAAGGAATTGAAGCCACTTTTAATGGTCTACTATCGAGTCAAACTGTTGAAGCTCGGGATTTGATAGCTTCAACACATGCTGAATTTAAGACAACCATTCAATCAGAGATGGTCGGACTTAAAGAAGACTCATTGAAACTGCAGCAAGAATATACTAGTGAGCTGGGAATGAAAATTGATGAGGTCGCTTCATCTGTTGCATCCGTAAAACATGCCTTAGAGGAAATGATTGTTGAAAAGCGACATCAAATTTCACTTAATATGGCTGACGCTCTTACCAAGCTTGAAGAGTCGATAGTTAGCACGGAAGATAACCTTAGCAAGATGGAAACCGGCATCATCAAGCAATTTACTGAGAATCTTGACCAAGTCACAAAGGAATTCAACACAACAGTCGATGGTGCTCGAGACACAATCACTGAGCGGCTGGATAATGTTCGTGCTACGACGATTGATGCACTAGAGAAAAGCACTGCATCAGCGAAGAACGTCGCTGAGACCTTCATTTCAGAGCAAAAAGATCACAAGCAACGACACCTGGCTGATACTAGTAAGAAGATCAACCAGCTCGCTACAAAACGCATGAAAGTTTCGAAGCAGAAGATTGAAGAATTTCGTTCCGAACTCTCTGAACGCGAAACTAGTGGAGTGAAAGGTCGCAACCTAGCAAAGGAAGAAGTTATTCAAGCTATTGAAGAAAGACGAGCTGAAGTCACTCAAGCATTCGATGCTGCCACAGTTTGGGTTGACTCGACAGTCGCTAATATTGCTACATCCCTTGACACTTTCGGAAACAAACTCTCGAATGAACTTGTACTGTTACAGAAGAATCTCCTCAAGACTGCAGAGGAGTCTTCAGCTTCTGTGATTGAACGGGGTGATGCGGATGTCGAGAAACTGGCTGAGATCACAGCAACATTAATTGAAGATGCGGAGTCGTCCGTCAGTGCTAGGATAGATGAATTCGGAGAGAGTTGTGCAACTGCTCTTGCAAATGGTCAAAACGCATTCACATCAATGCCAAGTGCAATGGCAGAAAAACTTGTAGATGTGGAGGAGAAGATAGTCCAAGAAACAAATCAGGACTATAGAATGGTGGCTGAAAAGCTAGCATCATCTTTCACTGAGTTTCAACGGTCATCTGAGTCAGCATCTGAAGAGTTTCGAAACCTGCTTGAACAGTCATCGATACAAACCACAGAAAAACGAAATGAAGCCATAAAAGCTGTCCAAGAAGGTGCTATAATGACAAACCAAAATGCAGCACGGAAATTGGAAATAATTGGTTTGGAATTAAAGACACAACTCAGTACTCAGACTTCAACACTTATTGAGAAGGTACATTCTGATTTAGGAGCAAAGAATCAAACACTTACTGAAATCGTTACAGATAGCCGTAACCAATCAAGTGAAAGAGTAACCGAGTTAAAGCAAAAGAGAAACGAAGCTCTCTCAAAGTTTAGTGACCAAGTGGATAAATCATTCCGACGTTGGTCAAATACTCAAAAGAATGAGATAGATGCCTTGAGTGAAAATGTGAAAGTAACAATATCCGGTGTAACTAACTTGACCTCAAAGGCTGTTGATACGCTCAATGCGATTCATGCAGCAAGTGAGAAATTACTTGAGGTTCCCACTGAAAGAACTTGGTATCTCAGCGGACTTCAGGAAGCTTGTACCCATATTGTAGATATGGCAAGTAGGGCAGAGGAATCCGTTGTGATTTCAGTTCATGATGTGTCGTGTCTAGACTTGAAGAAACTAGCGAGAGTAAGGACGCCTCGACGCAAAGTTCTAGTATTGCCGGAAATGGATGAACCTGACCCCGCACTGGAAGCACTCGATGGCTGGCGTATAATGCACACACATACACCAATGCTTCTAACAATAATAGATGACCGCGAGATACTCGTTGGAGGTGCCAAGGAGTCAGACAGACTGATTTCAGTCATTTCCGAGGACCAAACATATCTCAAGCTCTATCATGATGTGCTTGGGCCACGTTTGATTCGAAGTAGAGCTGCATGACTACAGCTGCAATGAATACACAAGTGCATCCTCATCAAAGTAGTATCCAGGAATTCTTGAGGAAACAACAAACCCATTGGATTCATAGAGCGCCCTAGCTGGGGCATTACTCACACGAACTTCAAGAATACAGGAGGTTATGCCAATAGCTTCCAGATGATCCAAAATATGTGCCAACAACATTTTGCCATACCCTCTCCTTCGCTCATCTGTATGAATCGCTAGATTGAGTATATGTCCTCGGGACTTCTTGGGATTGGTTTCCCAAACTGCATAACCAATCACCACCTTGTTTTTCTCAATAACATCCATAAAGAGAAACCCCGTTTTCCCAGAGGGCATCTCTCCTCCTTGTAGGCAAATATTGAGGAAGATAGAATACTCCCAAGCTACAGGGAAACATGCTCGTTCTATCTCCATTACGCGATCGATATCTTCTAGACGAACTCTCCTAATCATAATGCAAACTCACCCTGGATATTGCTAGAAAACAAGATCATCAACAGCACTTCCACACGAAGGGCAATAAGAGGCATTCTCAGGGAGAGGCGCGCCACAGACTTGACATATTGAAACTACCCGCAGAAAATGTGGTCTTGTTTCTTGATAGTTGTCGAATCTTGCGTCACCTACCCAAGTCTTGTTTACCCACCAGAAGCACATCATCGCAGCGAAGAGTGTCATCAAGATGAACATTGGGGCAAGTTCACCAGTAAAAAAGAATGGGAATATGAAGAACGATGTGTCCCCTTCATGATTTAAAAGAGCAAGGCCTAGTCCTAGGATGATGAAACCGATTGTGATAAGGTACAATTCACGATAACGCAAGTTTATCTCACCATTGAACCATGAAGGGTATCAACAGATAAGCTCCAACTTGTCGATGCGTATTAATCTATAGCTATGACAAGCAAAGATTGACTTTGGATAATGCACATAAGACATATCAACAACAGATGAGGTAACAACTAGTGCCAAGCCACCATTGCAGTCATCGTCTATGATAACTACAATATGGTGCGGGGGTTTGAAAGGATGACGCCAAAAGTAACCAAAAAGGAAGTTAAGAGAGGAAAATCAAAATACCTCTTTAAAATTACAGTGGTTGGTCCTGACGATTCACTATTGGAGAATGTTCTTTCGACCTTCGATCCAGTTGTCAAAGTTGATGGAATACGTATTGTATCAGCTGATCACACAACAGATGATTCTGAGGTCCGAGCAGTGTTCATGTCTCCAAAACATGCTGCGCTTGATATTCTCTTATCACTGACATTCAAAGGTGCAAGTGCTGCGATAATTGTCTTGAGGGATCCAGACCCTGAGCTTGAAGTTGTGTATAGAAATGAGGTTCGTGAGAACCTTGGTGCTAAAATCCCAACACGAGTTGTTACAATTGGGTCTAGTGTTGATGAATTCAAACGCAATGAGATTCACCACACCTTTGATGAGTTAATTGAAGAAATCCTTACACTAAGAGAGAAGGGTCAGAAGGCAAAGGAACAGGAAGAAACTAGTACGAAGAAAAAGGGAACTGAAACAAAAAAGGGCAAGAAGAAGAAGTGACACGTAACACGAAGATTTTTCTCACTTCCTGCTCGTTCTCAGCTTGGTGTCGGTAGTGGACTCAGAGAAGAAACGATCAGATGAATATTGGATGGGTGTGCGTGATGCACTAAGAATGATTGATAGTTTTATCAAATGGGCACGAAGAAATGAAGAGCGTGCAAAGTCACTGGATGATTTCATACACGATGGTCTTGTGGCAGCAGCAAAGAGATGCGAGTCCTGTCTAAAAGATGACTTAGGGCTTACCTTTGCTGAGGATGAAGCACCATCTAAGGACTCACAAGAAATTAAGCGAGTGCCTCCTGGATATGAGATAGGCTCCTCAACAGAGGAGGAATCCGATGAGATGTTTGAGGTGACTCCTGATGATATGTCACCCGAACCTTCGGATGTCCCAATTGAGTCAGAGGATGAGCCCATGAGTATAGACGCAGTTGATCGTCTTGAAGAAGATGCAATTGAGGATATCTCATTGGAAGGACCTCTCCGCGAATTTTCCACAGATTTTGAACTTGTCGAACCTACCGATCTCATGGTTGAATCTCCACCTGTTACTGAGAAAGAAGATACCACTCCTGAAGAAATAATGGACGAAGCAAATGCCGAGGATGTTGAACAGAAGCCATCATTCACGTGGGCTGATTATGAGAAAGCGGTTACTCCCACAAACGAGGATTCAGAGCTCATCGAAGACGAGGATGTCGAGCTTCCTCCTCCTATGGAGATAGAATTACCTGGAACATCAACTGATTCAACAAGTATCCCAGAGCCTCCAGACTTGCCCATAGATGAAATGGAGAGTGGTCCTGTTAGTGAGGAAGATGTTGATGCAACAGAGGATCTTGAACCGCTTATGGAACCACCTGCCCCACCCCCTCCTCCTGAAAGTGATGAGGATGAGGAAGAACGTAGGCGGCGAGCACGACGTCTCTTCTTTGGAGATTAATTCACGTTCTCTATCAAATCATGAAAGAGTCTGGCAGCTGCATCAGCACTATTAACGCCTTTCACAATTAAATTGCCAGCTGACATAATAGTCACCCTGATTTCTGGATCGATTCTCACGACAATAAAACGGGTTTTTCGATCGACAGAGTAGGATGAGTCAAGCTTCTTCGCTAGAGAGTCTAAATCAAGTTCAAGTGGCTTTGTGGGTGATACATTGTAGCTCCGAGAGCAAAGCTGAATTACTCCAAGTTCTTTTCTATTTTGAGAAGGCTCTATCTGAGGGTGAGAACACACATCACAATCTGTCGCTCTTCCAATGTCGAAGAAATCAAAGCTTAGGCTGCTTGTATCAATTGTCATCAAGCGGTTAGCCAAGTCAGGTTCTCTCCCAAGCGCAAGTTTGATCGCCTCATTTATCTCTACTGAGGCTGCAATTGATAGTACTGTTGGAGATACACCTACATGTGCACAGGTGTATTCAGGATTATCCTCTGCGTCACCCATCACGCAGTGTAGACATCCTGTTTTTTCAGGGATGAAGGTAGTGAGGTTTGCATAATACTCCACAGCCCCTGCAAACACATATGGTATTTTCAGCAAAAGACTTGCTTTGTTGACAGCTCTCCTAGCTTTGAATGAGTCTAATCCATCAACGATGACATCAACACCTTTCAATAAATCAACAATGTTCTCGTTGTCAATTGATATGCAGATGGGATCGAAATGAACCTCAGGATTCATTAGGGAGAGATTTTCAGCAGCAGCTTCTGCTTTAGGCTTGCCAATGTCTTCAGTATTGAACACCGTCTGTCTCTGAATGTTTGAAAGCTCTACTATATCTCTATCAACAATCTTTATTCTACCAAAACCAATAGCAGTAAGAAGTCGAAGTGATGGACTACCGAGTCCACCTGCTCCTAACATCGCTACTGTTGTATTCATGATTTTGTTCATGTCTTCTTCAGAAAAATCACGAAGTGCTAGCATTCGTGAATATCTCTCTCTCTGCTTGTCAGTGAGCTTCATCTCTCTCAATATGAACACAGGGGCTCACTTAAAGCCTTGGACAGCAATAATGGTATTCCATGGAATTCCAGTCTGAGGTTGCAGTGGGGGTGAAAAATAGCCCTGGTGCAGCACTGAGGGCAGCTCTTGCAAAACTGAATGAACCAATAATCCCCCGAAGGAAAATATCAGGAGTAGTGATCAAACCATCAATCTTCGACCCCGATTTACCGGGCAACACTGATGTGGAACTGGTTAGAGCTGTTATACAGATGTTTGATTCTCTTGGTCCTATCAAAATAGTTGAGAGTGATAACCCATTTCGCACAGCTGAGGATGCATTTTCACGATGCGGCTACGATGAATTGAAGAACGAGCATGTCGAGCTCTTAAACCTCTCCGATACCGAACTAGTCCCGGTCACCTTTCCCGGAAATTATCTTGAGAAGAGAAAGATGCCCAAGATTTTACATGACGCCATTTTCATTATCAATGTGGCCACAGTAAAGCTAGAACCTGATGTTTGTTCGATTGGTGCTGGTGTAAAGAACCTCTTTGGACTTCTTCCTGAACATGACAAGAGTGTGTATCACTCTACTATTGACAAGGTCCTAATTGACCTATTAGTGATGTATCGACCCAACCTATCAGTGATAGACCTGACCAATGTCGTGCTGGGAAAAAGAGAAGAACGTAGTACAAGATATGTTGGTGGGGTCATCGTTGGTATCGATCCCATCGCTGTGGACTCATTCTGCTCAAGCTTACTTGGGATTGACCCCATGAAGGTTAATCATTTAAGATTGGCTCATCGACTAGGACTAGGTGAAGCTTTGATTGATCGAATTAACGTTCGAGGCACTGATCATCAGATAGCTGAGATAATGTCATGTTTCGAAAAATAGTACATTAGGAATAATTTTATCATTATATTATAGTGAGCGAATAAACCTCGAACGTGCTTTGATTTGCACGAATTATTGTCATTCAGTGGTGCTTCAAATGGATTGGACATCCCACACGATGGAACGGATTCCCATATCTGATACCCTTGGTATGTTTGAACTTGCAAAACGGCTAGAAGCTGAAGGCAGACGCATCTACCACTTTGAAGTGGGTCAGCCTGATTTCCCGACACCTGAAAATATAATCAATGCGGGGATTGAGGCTCTTAACCGTGGTTTCACACGATATACTCCTTCACGAGGTATTCCTCCGCTTCTCGATGCAATCGGAAAATTCTATAACGACAGAGGAATCAAGATTAATGGACAAAAGAATGTCATTGTGACTCCAGGTGCAAAGATGGCACTTTTTCAGGGATTTCTCAGCACAATCGATGCAGGAGATGATGTTCTAGTACTGTCACCTGCTTGGCCTACATATCGAGTCATGATTCGAACTGTTGGTGCGAAACCAGTCGATGTTGGCACTTTTCCTGGATATGTACTAAATGAAGAAGCTCTGAAAAATGCCTGTTCCAAATCTGTTACTGCTCTTGTAATCAACACACCAAATAATCCAACAGGCGGAGTTCTTGATAAAGACCACCTGAAACTCATTCATGACCTTTCGGTTGATCACGATTTTGTTGTCTTCTCGGATGAAATATATGAAATGCTTGTTTATGATGGATTCGAGCAGTCATCGATGCTAGAAATCGATCCAAACATGGATCACACACTAATCATCAGTGGATTCTCAAAGACATATGCGATGACAGGGTGGAGGCTTGGTTATGCCATTGGAAATGAGGAAACTATCAACAACATGGTCCGAATTCAACAAAACACAACATCCTGTGCCACCTCCTTTGTTCAGTATGCGGGATATGAAGCACTCACTGGAGATCAAAACTCTATCAAGAAGATGACTGCAGATTATCAGAAACGTCGTGATGTGATCACAAGTATCTTCTGCAACATGCCAGGTGTCCAATGTGTCAGTCCTAAGGGTGCATTTTATGTCTTTCCAGATTTTTCGACATATGGCTTCAGCAGTAACACACTAGCAGAGTTGATTCTCAAGAAAGTTGGTATCACCTCCACACCTGGAATTGTATTTGGAAAGTTATATGATAGTCATCTACGTTTCTCATATGCTACTGAATTATCTGAGATAAAGGAAGGTCTTGGCAAACTTGCTGATTTCCTTCTAACACTGCTCTAGACTGGTTGGTTTATGCTTACTGACCGGAGGCTTCTGTATGAATTTAATACATCCACCAGTCAAGTTTGAGTGTACAAAATGCGGTGCTTGTTGTCGACAGGATTCTCTTCTAGTCACTGTTACTGGACGAGATATTGCTCGAATTGCAATTGGATTGGGTCTTGGACCAGATGAAATGATAAGAGCACTAGATTTCTATCTGACACAAAACGTAGAACCACTAAAAGGTCTTCGAGATATACCAGCAATAAAAACTGAGCGAGGTCTTGCATACATCGCCCTCAAGAAGTTAGATAATGGAGATTGCGTCTTCCTGAAAGACAACCTCTGTATGATACACGTGATTAGACCCACAGTGTGTAGGTCATTTCCATTTGTGTTCAACGATACTGGCTACGAGAAGACCTGGGGGCTTAGTGCTATGAAAGAAATCTGTCCTGGACTCGGTAGTGGACCAATCATCGAAATTTCAAGTCTGCTACAAATTGCAGACGATGTACTCGGGGACCTCGACATATACAAAAAATTTTGTGAAGAATGGAACAGTCGCGAAAGAAAACCTACCGCTAAGCGTATCATAGAACAAATCCTCTCAGACCCAAGGTTCACAGTTTGATTACACTAGAGTCTGGTAAGAATTTGCAGGATGTTCCCAAAGTTATGTTCAACTGTACGACTTTTTTCAGCATAGCCAGCAAGGACTTCCATTCTTTCATCTCTCTCAGCAAGCTGGCTGAACCTGTCTGATCTAATTTCTGAATGAATGAGTTCATTCAATGCAATAATCTCATCGGAAGATTTCAAGACATACTGTAACATTTTGATGAGCATGTTGAATTCATTAATATCCCTTAGCTGGAGTGTTTGACTATAGAATTGAAACTCCAACCTGGCAAGTTTTTCTCTCATAGTAACTAACTTATGTATCCAATCTTCTGCTTCTTCTTTCTCTAGCTCTCTACCGAGTGTTGCCCAATAGTTTTGTTGATCAAGAAGCTGAACCAAGTAACTTCGAAGGAATTGAAAGTGATCAACACCATTTTCTATGTCATCCTCAGTCCCAATAGGTTTCATCAAACGGTCGGTCTGACTATGCTTAACAGCAATCATTAGAGAAAACTTGTCCACGTATCTCTTCACTTCCTCTGTCTTCTCTTTCTCTGTAAGCGTGTCAGCAAAGGTGTCACCAAGAGTCAGGATGAATTTGTAAAGGCATTCAGAACACAGTTCTGCACTACTTGTGATTTCCTTGGTAGATAGGAACTGCATTGCGTCTTCGAGGTCATCTGCGGGCACATCCTTCCCATGAATCCTCAAAATCCAACCCTGAGAAATGCAGTAGACCTTATTGTCTGGGTAGTTGATGTAAATTGATGCATAACAAACATTGCCTTCGGTTGCTCGCTCTTCCTCCATGCTATCTTTATCATAATGGAAGGAGAAGATAGAGGGATCTATCTCAATAGCTTCGATCTCAAGGACCCTGTCATCATTGACACAGAGCCGCTCATCGCCAAACACTTTGTAGACCGGGCAACCTCTAACCAACTTTATGGTTGATTGCTGCTCCTGTTTACTAGTACCAAGCAAGCTTTTTTTTCTCTCCAATTCAAGCCCAGATGATAGGATTTGACTTAAACCAGTGACCATTTAGGAATTACTATTTAGTATGTGTTTCAATATTATGAAGTGCTGACACAAGATTGGTGAATTTGTACTCCATTATTTTTCTTGCCTCAGAATGCTGAAACAGCATCTCCCGAATATTATCTGGTAACGCTCCTCGTTCTTTAAGGTTAGTAGTTATTTCTCTTATTGTATCGTTAACATAGATTACTCTCTCGGAAATCCCCACCATGAATCTAAGCACTTCAAGTGGGTTTATCTCCTCAGATGGGTCATCAAGAGAGAGTACTTGAAACATAAACACTGATTCCAAACGTGCGAGTGTTCCATATGAATCAACCAATTCGATCAAACTTTCATCTGCTCCCGCCCTTTTCAAGTTAAGAATCATTGATGCCCAATGGGAGCGACTTCTATTAATCTCTCTGAGGTAGTTCCAAAGATGGTCATTGAAATCTGATCCATCACTCTTGTCATAGTCACTAAGCTGAATTGCCATATTGACTGCAAGTTCGCGAACATAGTTCGCGATAATCTCTTCTCTCTCCGTATCAGTGAGGTAGTCTTCTGAACTCTCACCCAAAGTTCTAATGTATCGATAAAGACAATCGGAACAAAGTACGCCATCCCTGCTTTTTTCAGAAGATGTTACAAATTCCAAAGCATCTTCAATCTCTGTGACCATGATGTCTTTGTTATTGATATGAATTCGTTGATTCTGGCTTACACAATAACAATATCCTTCACCTCTATCAAGAAACATCAACAGATAGCACATGTTGATGTTATCGCTACGAAAATCTTCGAGTAGCTTTCTTGATGTGAGCTGACTAAAGAAACTCGGGTCAACAGAGATAGCATTGATAGGAGCGACACTATCGTTGTTCAGACACACCTTCTCTTCACCGAACTCACGGTAACAACAGCAACCCCGTACAAGGTGACTAGGTTCGTCTGCAGGAAGTCTTGAATCGATGTTCACTCCAGAAGCCTCTGTTTGGTCTTTAGTGCTATTATTTGTACTATTACAATTACTCTTATTACATATTCACACATAAGAGATAATATCAAGATTTCTTCTATGTTTAGCTTACGTCAGCTCTTATACAGAGTGGCAGCGCTTGGAATTTGACTTCACATTTGAATGAATCTAGGATGTCAGGAAAAAGAATGGAGCATGTGGGGCTCCAATTTGAACTCAACCCCACAGCTCTCTCTTAAGGAGGTCTCGAATAGCAATTCGGATGGCTTCTGATCTGTTTGGATAGAGATTGTTCTCCACGAGCTTCTCTAGTCCATCAACATAAGTTTCAGGAATGTGTAATGTCACGAGCTTCATCTCGGTAATCACCTAGGTATGTCCTGTGTCATACCTGAATATGATAGTGAGTAATACTAGGTCTATATTCAAAACCGATGATTTGTGAGGTGCAAATATCGAATGGCTAAGTTGTCCCAGAAGCGATATCTTATAACTCCAAGACATTGACGACGGACTCAGACCAACCATAGGTGTGTAGCAAAGTGGATCGGCAGAAAGGCATTGATCAACTATTCAACCCACGTTCAATCGCAGTAATTGGTGCATCTGCGACCAAGGGAAAGTTGGGAAATGATGTTCTCCAGAATCTGATTGAGAGTGGTTTTGAGGGTCGAATCTATCCTGTGAATCCAAGTGGCGGGAAGATTCTAGGAGCAAATGTGTTCCGTTCCATCTTTGAAATTTCGAGTGATGTTGACATGGCAGTCATCGTCATTCCAGCACAACATGTTCTATCGGTTGTCGAAGAGTGTGGCAGAAAAGGTGTGAAGGCGCTTGTAATCATAACTGCCGGGTTCAAAGAGATTGGTCATGAAGGACTAGAGGCAGAGAAGAAACTGGTTGAGCTTGCAGAAAAATATGGTATGGTTATACAGGGACCCAACTGTCTAGGAATAATAAACACAAGTGCTCCATATAATGCCTCATTCTCAGCAGGAACTCCAAGAAAAGGCACGATTGCATTTGCATCACAATCTGGTGCACTAATGACTGGAATTCTAGATTGGAGCTTGATGGAGAAGATTGGCTTCTCCAAGTTTGTAAGTCTGGGGAACAAGGCTCATCTCGATGAAGCTGATTTCATAGAAGCTTTTGGTAGAGACCCTGATTCTACTTTCATCCTGCTATATATCGAATCAGTTGTTGATGGGCGCAAGTTCATGGATGCGTGTAGGAAGGTTATCCCCAAAAAACCAATCTTTGTTGTGAAGTCAGGTGTTAGCTCAGCAGGAGCAAGGGCTGCCTCATCTCACACAGGATCTCTTGCAGGAAGTGACACTGCATATGATGTTGCGTTCAAACAGTGTGGTGTCATGCGTGCAAGTAACATGGCATCACTTTTCGATGTTGCTGCTGTCTTTGATGACATGCATCTCCCAGCTGGGAATCGTGTGGCCATAGTCACAAATGCTGGTGGTCCAGGAATTCTCACGACAGATGCCTGTGAAGTCAGCGGATTGGAGATTGCTCAACTCTCAACTGAAACCATTGAGTATCTCAAAGCACATCTACCACCTGCTGCTTCCGTTTACAACCCCATTGATGCTCTTGGTACAGCACAGCCTGAAGACTATGCACACTGTGTCGAAGCATCTCTTCGTGACGAAAATGTAGATGCGGTTATTGTCCTTCTCACTCCCCAAGCAATGACAAAGGTTACAGAAACAGCTCAGATACTAGTAGACACTCGCAATAAATACCCGGACAAGCCTTTGGTTGCTGTCTTCATGGGCGGTAATTCCATGGTGTATCCAAGGATTGTATTGACTGAAGGTGGGATTCCTGTGTTTGATTTCCCAGAACGAGCTGTTCATGCCATTGCTGAGCTTTATCACTATACGGTGAACCGGGATAGTCTGAAGGAGGAGTCAATACCTGTCTTCAAGGTAGATAAAAAGAAGACCGCTGAAATCATCAAGTCTGTTCAGAAAGAGAACCGCCGTGTGCTTCTTGGAAGCGAGGCACATACCATAGCTGAGGCTTATGGGATTCCTGTTGCCAGAATAAAGCTCGCGACAAGCTCAGAAGAGGCTAGACATTTGGCAGAGGAACTTGGTTATCCTGTTGTTTTGAAGATTGCAAGTCCGGACATTATACACAAGAGTGACATTGGAGGAATTCGTGTTGGACTGGAAACACCCGGGCAGGTGGAAGAAGCATTCCTTCAGATTCTAGAGAATGCAAAGACTCACATGCCTAATGCGATGATTTACGGCGTAGATGTCCAAGAGATGGCTGAGAAAGGTAAGGAACTAATCATAGGGTGCTCCCGTGACGTGCAATTCGGACCACTTGTGATGTTCGGTGCTGGCGGAATATTCGTTAACTACCTCAAGGACATATCTTTCAAACTTGCACCGATGACTAGAAGCGATGCAGCAGATTTGATCATGGAAACTAAGATTGGGTCTCTCTTGAGAGGTGTGAGAGGTGAAGCTCCTAGTGATATTGCCTCCATCGAGGACACAATTCTCAGAATAAGTCAGTTGGTTACAGATTTTGAGGAGATCGTTGAGCTAGATATCAATCCTGCTTTTGCCTATCAGAAGGGGAAAGGCATCTCAGCAGTAGATGTAAAAATTACCATAGAGGGATGATATGATGGTTAGGAACATAGTGATTAGTGGAGATACACTCACTGGAAAGACGATGGTCGCTATTGCCCTAGCAGCGAAGTTGAGATATATGAAGAAATCAGTCGGGTATTTCAAACCTGCTGGGACAAAGAGCTACGAACATAGCACAGAATCAGAAGATGTTGATGAGGATGCAGCCATCATGAAAGAGCTACTTGGTATAAAGCAGAATCTTTCATGTATCTGCCCTATTGTACGAACAAATTCGAGCTATGATGAATTGCTCCGTATTGGCCATGATCAATTAATGAAGAAGTTGATGACCTGTTATTCTGAGATATCAGAAGGGTTGGATTATGTAATTGTTGAAGGTACAAAGGCATCATGGCATCTCATGCACGTGGATCTATCAACGCCTCAGATTGCAAAGGAACTGAACGCATCAGTGATCTGTCTTGTCAATTTTCCGGATATCACAGCCATTGATGACATCCTTCTACAGGTCGAGCTGTTCAGGCAACAAGGGATTGAAAATCTGAGTATCATACTCAACATGGTGCCCCCGATGCTCAAGAAGACTGTGACTGAGCATATCGGTCCATTTCTCAAAGATAGAGGTGTTGATTTGGTCGGCGTTATCTATCTGAATCGTGAACTATTCAGCCCAACAGTTCGTGAAATACAACGTGCACTTAGTGGTGAGATGTTAACAGGTACAAACAAGATGGATCTTCTCATTGACCAGTTCATGGTTGGGAGTATGGCTCCAGAGAACGCACTTAAATGGTTCCGGAGAGTTCGTGACAAGGCTGTCATTACAAGTGGGGATCGAGCTGATATTTGTCTTACAGCCTTAGAAACAGACACCAACTTGTTAATCCTCACCGGCGGGATTGGTCCTGACATCGGGACAGTGGCGCGAGCTAGAGAGCTAGGCGTGCCAATAATGATGACAGCTCATGACACCTATACGACTGGTCATATTGTCGATGGTCTCATTGGCACAGTCACTGTAGATAACAAAGAGAAACTCTCCATTGTAGAGAACATTGTTGGTAAAGAACTAGACCTAGATACCATCCTGAAATGAGCTTGACCGATAGGAGGGAGCCTTCAAGCTCCCGGTTCATAAAGAGATGAACGCACATACGCCGGGAGGAGCTATGTGCGCTCGTTCATTGTAGTTGATGATATGCAATAAGTCAGCTTGTGTGCTTAAGCCAATACTAGGTCATTAATCAGGGTATGATGCAGACCTGTTCAGGGTATCGTTCAGGTCTATTTTGTGCTTAAGTTCAAAATCCACTTATTTTGAATCTTTTCGATGACTTTTGGACTGCTCGGAAAGCATTTATGCTGGCTCATATTTACCGGGGCCGTTCAACATTAGTGTTGAGGTGTACAAATGGCTTCAGATGCAGAGAGTAAAGCTGCTGGTGAATCTGAAGAAGGAGTGAAAGTAGCTCAAGAACTTGAATCCCTCAAGTGGATTCGTGAGAGACGCTCCATAAGAGAATTCACTGGCGAAAAAATACCCGATGAACACATCGAGTTGATATTGGAAGCAGCTCGGCATGCGCCGAGTCCTGAGAACATGTTGATGATGCGTTTTGTAGTGGTTCGAGATGATCAAGACACCAAAGTCTTCCTTGCAGATATTGCACAAGAGATGGCTCAGACAGCCTTTGGAGGAGCTCCATTTGAGCTCACAAGTGGAAGAAACTGGTTTATCACAGATCCTTACAGAGCTGCAGTCTACGCACGACTTCGAGATGGTGAGTTATTCAGATATCCCGAGAAAAGCGATACGTGCATAATTGTCTGTGCTAGTGAGGCATGGCATGATGCAGGTTATCTCTATCCAAACTCCCTATTTGGTTCCGTCGTCTGTGGAATGGCTATAATGAATATGTGGCTAGTTGCCACTGAACTGGGTTATGGATGTGGTTATGAAGCTCTCACCTGCTCAGACCCCCGACACGCAGAACTCGTAAGAGATAGACTTGGAATTCCTCCAATTTGGGAACCCATAACTGCTTTTTGTATTGGAAAACGAATCTCTCCAAGAGCATTAGGTCCCAGTAGAGCTCCTCTTGAAGGGCTTATGTACGAGGAACGTTGGGGTAAGCCCTATACAAGGCTAGCATTCAGGAAGGAGGGGAAGTGACATGGAAGTCAATTTCGAAGGCGAAACACTTGAGAATATGAAGAAGAAGGCTGAAGAAGCTGGTCTCACTCTTGAAGGATTCATCGAAGTGGTCATGGAGCAGTTCTGTGACAATACTGGTTCTAGAGTCTACACTGGTCGATGGACCGGTGGAGAGGTGGATGGTGAGAAGGGCTTTCGTTATGTCCCTCAATGGCCTTTCCGACCCGGTTTCAAGGAAGCCACTGGTGACAAAGTCAAGAAGTGGAAGTCCGGTGGGAAATCTTACCGAAAGCATCCAACTGGTGAATGGCCCTTCTATCCGCGACTCAAGGAAAGCGATATTCAACATGAGTATTGGAACACCAAGAAGATGATTCACCAGTCATTCATTAATGATAGAAAGGGTCGTGTCGTTGTCTTAATGGAAGGCGACAAGTATGATACATTTCTAGATAAGGTGAAATCCAGAAAAGGCAACTTCTGGGCAACCACAGTGGATGCAGTGATGCAGGAAGCTATTGATGATTGGATAGCAAAGGAGGAGTAAAGAAATGTCTCAACTACAAGAATTTTTCAAATTCCTTATGACACAATGCAATGCTAAGGACGACCTCAAGAAGCAACTTGCAGATTGGGTTGGTCCGTATCATGGCAAGATACTTCAGGTTTACACTGAGGAAGGACCAAGTTATATGGTGGTGACAAAGGACAAGATTGAGATCTTCGATGGTGTTTACCCAAGTCCTGATGTCATCTACAAAGCTAACTCAGAAGTATTACTAGGTATATTCACTGGAGAAGTTCCATTTAAAGACACAATGAAGGATGGGCGTCTGGAAGTGATTGGTAATGCTCATGAGAGCGATCCTCTAGCCAATCTAATCCTAGCAGTAATGATGGGCGCAATGTAGGAGGTCAGGTATATGGTAAATAAAATTGCAGTCATTGGAGCCGGTCTCATGGGCGCTGGCATTGCTTATGTTTCAGCATGGAACGGTTTCAATGTAAGTATCGTTGATACTAAGCAGGAGTTCGTAGACAAAGGTATGGAGCGTATCCGTACAGATGTCATGACTGGCATTGACAAAGGGAAAATCTCTATGGGTGACGCAGAAGGTCTCATGAGCAGACTGAAACCAACCGTTAATCTTGAAGATGCTGTTAAAGATGCTGATTTGGTTATCGAAGCAATCTTCGAGAACATGGATGTCAAGAAAGAAATCTTCGCCAAGATAGATGCTGCTGCTCCATCACATGCAATTCTTGCGACAAACACATCTTCATTGAGTATTGACGAGTTGGCAACAGCAACAAAGAGACCTGACAAATTCATCGGTATGCACTACTTCTCACCTGTCCCAGCGATGAAGCTGCTAGAGCTAGTTATTGGAGAAAAGACAAGTGATGAAACAATTGCTGCTGTTGAAACTGTTGGGAAGACTCAGGGCAAAACAACTGTAAGGGCAAAGAATAGTCCTGGTTTCATTGTAAATCGGATTCTTAATCCCGCACTTCTTGAAGCAATTCGTATGTATGAAAGAGGTGAGGCGACGAAGGAGGAAATTGATACTGCAATGGTCAGTATAGGCAAAGCTCCAGCAGGTCCCTTTTCTCTGGGTGATTTTGTCGGACTTGATATTGCATTCAATGCTATGTCAACCCTATACAGAGAAATTGGCGACTGCTTCAAGCCTCCTGATACATTGAAGAACCTTGTTGATGCAGGACATATAGGTATGAAGTCCAAGAAGGGCTTCTACTCCTATGGTGCGGATGAAACTGAGCCAGAACCTCCGAAGGGTGCTGATCCGCAATGGATTGTTGAACGCATCAACATACCCGCCATTCGGGAAGCAATGATTCTTGTTGATGACAACATTGCTAATGAGGAAGACATCAATATGGCTATGAAGCTTGGAGCAAGTTGGCCAATGGGGCCATTTGAAATGCTCAAGCATTTTGGTGTAGACAAGGTACGTGATTTCATCAAGAAACTCCAAGAAGAATTTGGCGATTGTTATTCAATGCCCAAGTATCTAGGTTAGGAATTCTAGGCGGGGTGTCAAACCCTGCCTTTTTCTTATTTTTAAGCACTTCAAGAATAACTGACATCTTTCTATCCTTGATAAATGGGGTTTATAAGTCGGTCACGACCTTCGAAAAACTATAGTCTCCCAAAAGGTGGAAAAAATGCCAGAATACGAAACAATGCTCTATTCAAAAGAGGGCTCTTTCCTTTCACCTGCAAAGAATGTAGCTGTAATCAAAATGAATCGCCTTGACTCATTGAATAGCATCAATGACCAATTTCTCAATGATCTTGTTGCAGCCCTGCAAGAGGCTGAAAACGATCCTGAAATTAGGTCAGTTGTAATTGCTTCTGCGCATGAGAAGGTTTATTGTACTGGGGCGGACCTCAAGACCGCACAGGGTTTCCTTGGTAAACCTGATGAAGTCAAACCGCTCCTTGAGGAAGGTCAGAAGGCTGTAGACACAATTGCCAAACTAAGCAAACCTGTCATAGCAGCAATCAATGGACTTTGTCTTGGTGGTGGAACCGAAATTGCTCTTGCGTGCGACATTCGAATTTGTGAAACAGAAGCAAAGATTGGAACTCCTGAGGTCAGTCTAGGACTTATCCCTGCATGGGGTGGTTGCGTAAGACTCCCAAGAGTTGTTGGACTTGGAAAAGCAATGGAGATTATCCTTACCGGTGGTCAGGTAACAGCTCAAGAGGCTCTGGATATGGGCCTGGTGAGCAAAGTTGTTAGTAAGGATGAGTTGTTGAGCCAAGCTATGTGGTATGGTGCAAAACTAGGTGGCAATGCACCAGTTGCATTGAAGCTAGCAAAACAAGCAACACACATGGCTTTTGAAGAGGATTATAATGATAATTTTGAGTTTCAAACAAAAGCCGGTATGGAATGTTTCAGTACAAAGGATCTTGGTGAGGGAATCGCCTCTGTCTTTGAGAAACGTAGAGGTAAGTTTACTGGAGAATAGTTCATTTTTTGTCTGACCCCGGTTCTCCGGGGTCTTTCTTCTCTTTTTCATGGTTAATCGTCAACCTTAAGACCCCGTAATCTCAGCAGAGTTTCATACTGTAAACAATATGAGCCACTCTCTGATTGACAGGACTGGCTCTTCCTACGGAGGAAATGAAATGGCAAGAAAAGTTGCTGTTGTCGCTGCCGGCCACAGCAAATTTGGTAAAAGGTATGATGCCACTATGAGAGAGCTCTGTGCAGAAGCGTATAAGCCAATCTATGAAGATGGACTTACGCAAGATAAGATAGATGCATCAGTTCTCTCGTATGCTGCATCTCAATTCACAGGTCAAGGAGCTGGTTCAGCCTTAATCGCGGACTATCTAGGCCTTCAAAACAAACCTCACCTACGAGTTGAATCAGCTTGCACAACAGGTACTGCAAGTCTAAGAGCTGCGTGGGGCATGGTGGCTGCAGGGCTTTATGATGTCATGTTGGTCCTTGGAGTTGAGCAGATGAACAGAGTCTCGTCAGCAACTGCAACTGAATATATGTCGCAAGCTGGAGACATGAGATGGGAATATCCATACGGAATTAGCTTTCCTGCGTTCTATGCTCTTATGGCTTCAAGATACATGCATGAATATAATCTCCCTCACGAAGTTCTTTCGATGATTTCTGTAAAATCTCATCATTACGGTGCGCAAAATCCCAAGTCGCATCTTCCAAGAGAGGTCACTCTGGAAGAAGCACACAACTCTGTACCAATATGTAGGCCACTAAATCTCTATGATTGTAGTCTTATTACAGATGGCGCAGCAGGAGTTGTAATTGCCGCTGAAGAACGCGTGAAGGAATTCACAGATAGACCAATGTGGATTAGAGGTATTGGTGCAGGAGCTTCAGCAATGATGATCCAAGATAGAGAATCACTTACCTCAATACCTGGTGCAAAACGTGCTGCGAAAGCTGCTTTTGAGATGGCTGGTCTCAAGCCTGAGGACATGAATATGGCTGAAGTGCACGATTGCTTCAGTATAGCTGAGATGATTGCATATGAAGACATAGGTTTTGCAGAACCAGGAAAAGGCCGAGAACTAATAGAAAACAAAGAAGTATATCACGATGGCCGAATTCCTGTGAACTGTGATGGTGGTCTTAAGAGTAAAGGTCATCCACTTGGTGCAACTGGTCTTTCAATGACCTATGAAATCATGAAGCAGATGAGAGGCGAGTCTGAGAATCAATCCCGACAAATTAAGGACGTCAAATATGGTCTTGCACATAATGTCGGACAGTCAGGCCAGTTCGTCAATGTGTTCATCTTCGAGAGAGGTTGGTAAAAATGGCGGAACACAAAGAGATCTATCTGGGTTACTCTACAGACAAGGCTGTGACACCCTTTCTGCAGAAATTCTTGGAGGCACTAGATGCTGGGAAAATCATGAAGAGCAAGTGTACAAAGTGCGGAGCTGAGTACCTCCCTCCAAGACAACAATGCCAGAAGGATTTGAGTGAGTGTGAACTGACTGAGTTTACTGAGAGAGAAGCAAAGCTTTACTCATATGTCATTGTCGACTTCGCTCCAGCAAGCCTATCCTCAAAGCAACCATATATCGTTGCAATAGGCGAATTCCCGTCTGGCCTGAGGTTGACCGCACATATTACCAATCCAATGGGTCCTCCCACTGTTGGAATGCCTTTGAAACTCGCTTTTGAACATCAAGATAAAATGGTCACTTACAAGTGGCTAGTTTAGTTCGGAGTGAGCCTTCGGGCTCCTCCTTCTATTTCTTTGTGGTGCCATTTCGAAATGAGATACACCCATTTGGACATGCTTCTATACAATTTCCACAATCTTTGCAATACTGGACATGTGCAATCTGAGGTTTCTCATCTAGCTTCTCATATACTCCATACCTGCATGTCTTCACACAGGTTCCGCATCCATCACAGCAGTTCATATCCAGTATTGTTGGAATGGCTTCTCACCTGTTTCTTTTAGAATTAACAGATGATAGTGCCATAATAATGATAGTTTAGTGACATAATTCAATCGTCAAGTGTAGTTGTGATCGTACTGCGACATTGTTTCCAAGATTGATGACCAACGAGTCTGCATTGTGACAGCTTTCAATGTTTCAAGATAGATGAATGATGCCTCCTTTGAATCGCAGCAGTCAATCTTCTCAAGGGCTGAATCAATCATACGTTTGATATCATCCAATCTTCGCTTACCAGCATTCCGTCTGTAACCAGAAAAGACGACATAGTCTCTTTTTTGATCCCTGAGCCCCTCAATGAGTCGAGTTTCTTCCTGGACAACAGTCTTGAATTCGTAGGAACTCTCAAGAGATGACTTCATCGCTCTAAGACTCTGTGTCCAAACATCTTTCTTCTCCGAGGCGACCATTAAATCAATCTCCGGGCGGTACTCATTAAATTAACACAAACCAGTAATTAAACATTGAGTGATTCCGAGGTAATACGCGCGGGCATGCATCTTGTGTGTCATTGCAAAGTTAAACCGAAGTTACTGATACAATCTTAATTTCCGAAGGCTTATTACACACGTTTACCAAAGTGAGAAAAACTAGGAGGAAGTGCTGTGTCTGAACAGGAAGTACTCTATGATGTAACTGATGGAATTGCTACCATTACAATAAATCGCCCTACAAAGTACAACGCCTTAAACACCAATGTACGAGCTGCAATGAGTGATTTTCTCAAGCAAGCAGAAGATGATCCTACAGTCCGCGTTGTCATTCTTACTGGTGCTGGTGAAAAAGCATTTGCTGCAGGGGCTGACATAACAGGATTCCCTGGTCTCAATTCAAAAGAAATTCGCGAACCAGCCAAGCAGGGTCAAGACCTGAGTGTGTATATTGAATCAATGAGCAAACCAGTGATTGCAGCAGTGAATGGTTTTGCACTAGGAGGAGGTTGCGAGCTTGCCATGGCCTGCGATATCCGATATGCTTCGGGAAATGCAAGATTTGGACAACCTGAAATCCTTCTAGGGATTATCCCCGGATATGGTGGTACAGTACGACTTCCGCGGATAGTGGGTCTCGGAAGAGCAAAAGAGCTTGTATTCACTGGGGATCAGATTAATGCAGAAGAAGCATATCGAATAGGTCTTGTAAACAAAGTGTTTGAGTCCATTGAAGCCCTCCACGAGGGTGTTAAGGAACTTGCATCTAAACTTGTGGAAAAACCCGGAGTGGCAATCAAGATGGCAAAGCAATCGCTGAATAATGCTTGGCAACAGAATCTAAGTGATAGTCTCGCGTTTGAACTCGATGTTTTTTGTCAAACATTTGATACTGAAGACAAAGAGGAAGGAGTTGCAGCATTTCTCGAGAAACGCAAAGCCACTTTCAAACATAAGTAGAACTACATTGTGTTTAGCACAACCGGACACTCCACTTTTCTCGAGGTGATAGCATGACGACAGATGCCAAAGGACGTCTGGATGTGATTGGTGAGGAGATTGAGGATACAAAAATCGCCTCTGGTTTACAGGTTATGAATCATGTCCGTTCAAGACGATCTATCCGTGAGTTTACAGGAGGAAAGATACCTGATGAGCATATCGAGTTGATTCTGGAGGCTGCACGCTATGCTCCAAGCCCGGAAAATATGCTAATGATTCGACTTATTGTGATACGAGATGACCAAGATACAAAGGAATTCCTAGCTGACATCGCACAAGAAAACGCACGCACAGTATTCGGATCTGCCCCCTTCGAGCTCACTAGTGGTAGAAATTGGTACATAGAGGATGAGTTTCGGGCAGCGGTATTCTCTCGACTTAGAGAGGGAGAACTATTCAGGTACCCTGAGAGGAGTGACACAGTGATTATTGTGTGTGCATCTCCCGCATGGCACGATGCAACAAAGCTGTATCCCAATGAGCTCTTTGGATCGGTCGTGGCAGGAATGGCTGTGCAGAACATGTGGATGGTTGCTAGTGCAATGGGTTATGGTTGTGGTTATGAGGCATTAATCTGCTCAGACTCTCGCCATACCCAGCTCTTTCGTGATATACTAGGGATTCCTCCAATTTGGACCCCATTGACAGCATTTTGTGTTGGTATCCCTATTTCTAAACGGCATCTAGGACCAAGTCGACCTCCTCTTGAAGGGATAATGTATGATGAGCGTTGGGGAAAGCCATACGAGAGAATAGCTTTCCGGAAAAAGGAGTGATGGAAATGGAGGTCAACAAGATTGCTGTCATTGGTGCTGGTCTTATGGGCGCTGGAATCTCATATATTTCACGAGCATCAGGATATGACGTGATAATGACTGATCTAGATGATGATGCCATAAATCGTGGTCTAGCGCGACTCAAGGGTTATGTTGAGGCTGGAGTCAAACGGGGTAAACTATCCCCTGAGGAAGGAGAGAAGATTGTCGGTCAGTTGGTTACAACTACAAATCTGACTGAGGCTGTCAGCGATGTGGATTTAGTCATAGAGGCTGTATTTGAGAACATGGATGTCAAGAAGAAATTGTTCAAAGAAATGGACGGTGCTGCAAAACCACACACAATCCTGGCTTCAAACACATCCTCACTAAGTATCACTGAGCTTGGAAAGGTTACCAATCGACCTGACAAGGTGATTGGGATGCACTACTTCTCTCCTGTGCCTGCAATGAAGCTTCTAGAGATAATCGTCGGAAAAGAAACGAATGACGAAACCATACAGACAGCCATGGAAGTAGGCGAAAAACAGAGAAAGATTACAGTGAAAGCAATCGATAGCCCAGGATTTATTGTCAACAGACTCCGAGCGCAGATTGGACGGGCAATATACCAAATCTATGAACAAGGTTTAGCAAGTGCTGAAGAGATCGACACAGCAATGAAAGAGAAGTTCGGTGTACCGATGGGATCATTGGAACTAGCTGACTTTGTTGGCTTGGATGTATCACTTGGTACCGGAAGCACTCTTGAGAAAGAATTGGGAGAATGTTATAAAGTCCCTGAAATACTCAAGAAATTTGTAAAGGAAGGAAGACTCGGAAGAAAGACAGGCAAGGGTTTCTATGCATATGAAGATGGACAGAAACGGTCAATTGACGAGCCAAAAGGTGCAGATCCTGATCGGCTGGTCACTAGAATCATAATGCCATATCTTAGGGAGGCAATGATTGAATTCGAGACTGGGATTGCGACAAAAGAGGACATCGATAAAGCAATGAAACTGGGCTCCAACTATAAGGAAGGACCCTTTGAAACCATTAACCGACTTGGACTCGATATGGTTCGCGAGGAGTTAAAGAAACTTCAGCAAGAGTATGGACATTGTTACAGTCTTCCTAAAATGCTTCAATGATGGTGGATGTGAGAGGACAATGGTTGAGGATTTGGTCCTATATGATGTAAAGGACAAAATAGCCACTATAACAATCAACCGTCCAGAGAAATATAATGCCTTCAATCTTTCAGTAAAAGAAGCACTACTCACCATGTTTAGACAAGCTGAAACTGATCAAGCAGTCCGAGTGGTGATCGTAACTGGTGCAGGTGAGAAAGCATTCATTTCTGGAAGTGATATCACAGATTTTGTGGGTCGCGACTCGAGAAGTATCAGAGCTGTTGTAGATCCAAGTCGAAATATAACCACGTGCATGACTTCGATGACCAAACCAATCATAGCGGCTGTTAACGGCTACGCGCTTGGCGGAGGTTGTGAGCTAGCACTTGCATGTGATTTCCGCTATGCATCATCCAATGCCCAATTTGGTCTTCCAGAGATTAATCTTGGCACCATGCCTGGAAACGGGGGGACGGTAAGACTAACCAGGCTTGTGGGTCTTGGAATTGCGAAAGAACTCATTCTTACTGGTGACAGGATTGATGCTAATGAAGCCTTAAGAATTGGACTTGTGAATAAAGTGTTCAACTCTGTGGATGAACTTAGGGAGGGTGCATTAGAACTCGGAAAGAAATTAAGCCAAATGCCTGGAGTCGCCCTCGGGCTGGCAAAACAATCAATAAACAAGGCATGGCAGCTCTCGCTCGATGAACATCTCTCTTTTGAGCTTGAGGTATTTTGCAAGACCTTTGACACAGAGGACAAGGAAGAAGGCATAGCAGCATTTCTTGAGAAACGCAGACCTGAATTCAAACACAGATAGAATCGATGTTATTCTGATTGAGCTATGCTCTTAGAACCTGGAGGTGTCCGTCCTCAACAATAACAAGATTACTCTTAGATAGAAGCTCAATATGCTTGTCGAGCATCAATTCTTCGAAAACAAGATAGGCTGGGTGAGGAATTCGAGGATAGATTATTGGTATTTTGGCAAGTTCTTTCACAGTATCACTTCCCGCTGCAATATGTTGAAGGATTTCTTTGTCACGCTTCTGGAAGAATGCCAGATACCACCTTAGTTGCTCCTCAAGATCTTTTGTCACAGGATCTAGAAGGTGACTACTGATGCCCATCTTGGGCTGTAAATCTATTATTTGTTGTATCGCCTTCTTGAAATCTCCAAGATCACTTACGACATTTCCATACCATGGACCAAACTCTGTGAGGTCGATATCAACCAAAAGGATCTTCTCGAGTCCATTAATACCAAAGCAGGTGTGGTCGTGAGTGTGACCCGGTGAATGAAGGGGGATGAGCTGGATTTCACCACAATCTATAGGTTTGTCATCACGGAAGGTTCCATCCACTATGTAGTCATTTTGCACATGTGGCAGCCTAGCTTGTAGCAAGTTCAACCAGTGGCTTTTTGCCTCTGGGTTATCAATACCTATGAATTTCATCATGACTTTGAAGCTTTCAACTCCATTCTTGGCCAAAGGGTGGCATAATACTTCACAATTGGATATTCGTCGAAAGTATGCGGCATACCCCTTATGATCCGCGTGATAGTGTGTTAACACTATACGATCAAGGTCTTCTGGCTTATGACCAAGATCTCTAAGTGTCGAAGAGACTTGGTCTGGACTCGACCCAGCATCTACCAGAGTGAGTATCTCATCATCAATCAAGAGTGTATTTGCTTCTGGGAATCGAGCATCGTTTGCTCCTCTGATTAGATGAACTAGTGGTTCAATCTCAATATGAGTCGGATAGACTGCCATTGTTTTCCGGATGGTTTTTTGACAAATAACTCTCATGGTAGGACAACCTATATGCTGCCTTGTACTAACATTGACTATTGGTGAGATTAATGAGCGACCGACTCTTTGCAATCTTTGACGTTGGAACCACAGGAGCACGATCTGTCATTGTAGATGAAGAAGGACGCGAAGTGAGTAAAGCTTACGAGGAGTATCCCCAAAGACCAAAGGATATCAAGGTGCATGAGCAGGTAGCAGACACATTCTGGCGAACTTCTGCGAATACAATGCAAAGAGCGCTTGCAGGTTGCAAACATGGTAGCGACGCCATCGTTGGTGTAGTGGTTTCAACGACACGAGATTCGATTACTCCCATCGACAAAGATGGCAATGCAATGGCTCCGACTGTGACCTGGGTAGACAGTAGATCAAGTGCAAAGAGCAAGGAGATGGCTGCTGAAATTGGACCGAGAAAAAGTGTCAATAAGATGATGTGGTTCATAGAGAATCGACCTGACTTCTTTAAGAAGACATACAAATGGCCACAGCTTGATGCATTCATAAATTACAGACTCTGTGGTGCCTTGGTCACTTCACCTGCTGATGCAAGGTATGGTCCAATTGACCATGAAACACTTCAATGGTCTGAAGAGTTATGTGAATCCACCGGCATACCAATGGATAAACTGGCAGATATTAAAAACTCAGGCACTGCAATAGGTGAAATAAGTTCAGATGCCGCGAAAACCACATCTCTGAGAAAAGGTACGCCTGTGATTTTAGGAAGTGGGGATCAACAGTGTTCTGCTCTTGGAATGGGCATTGTTGAATCAGGTCTAGTTGAGGCTACTACAGGTACTGGAACATTTGTGATTACACATCTTGATGAATTCCTGGAAGAATCATTTGTTATGTTCTGTAATCCCTCCGCGATACCTGGGAAGTGGATTCTGGAAGGAGTGACTCCTGGAACAGGCCTCACATACAAGTGGTATCGCGACCAGTATTGTGAGCCCGAGATGGCACTTGCTGCCCAAACTGAACAAGACGCATATCAGATCATTGAGTCTTCTGCAGCTTCTATTCCTGCTGGTAGCGAGGGACTCGTGATGTTCCCATTCATGGCATATAACTTAGGGATTTTCTATCGACTCGGGTTTGGCCACACAAAAGCACATGTGGCACGAGCAATTCTGGAGGCAAACGGTTACGTCCTCTCATTCTATCTTGAGATGATGGAAGGCATGCTTGATATTGAATTTAAAGAACTCCGAATTGGTGGCGGAGGTGCGAATTCCCCACTATGGCGTCAGATTCAAGCAGACTGCATTAACAGACCAGTCATTCTGCCAAAGGTTCGAGACTCCACTGTAATAGGTGCAGCAATCCTCGGTACTGTTGGAACTGGTATTTATGGAGGGTATAAAGAAGCAATTGACAATATGTTTCATGTTGAAGAGCGACGGGAACCAATTCCAGAAAATGTTGAGGTGTACAAAAAGCAGTATCCAATCTTCAATAAAATCTTGAACGCTGAAATGGGGAATATTCTCGAGGCAATCTCGTAGGACTATTCATCCTCCTGTTGATTATCCTCCCATATTCGACCAAAGAACACAAGTGCGAGAACTAGTTCCGAGCCAGTTGCATTCTGTGCAAGATACTCTATTGACTCGCTGATGGTATCAACCAACTCCCATGCATTCTTTGCGAGTGTCACTATATCTTCAAAACGGTGATCTGGTATGTCAAGGGCTTGTGTGAGCCTTTTCACATCATGGTTGCCAATTACAAGGGTACCGAGTTCGTAAGAAGGCATGAACTTCCTCACCAAACCAACCCAAGATTAATTCCTTTTAACGTAATCTTGGTTATCTTTCAGTTTCGAGTCCAATCCGAAACCTTAGTATTGTGTGTAAGTTCACTACCCATCGTTGAAATCAAGAGAAAGACTCTCAGGATTAGATATGCATGAGCGACTCTGAGTTTGATGTTGTAGTGATTGGTGGTGGAAGCACCGGAACAGCTGTAGCCCGAGACTGTGCAATGAGAGGTCTTAAGACTCTTCTACTAGACCGAGATGATATTGCATCAGCTTCAGTAGGCACCTGTGCAGGTATGATATCCTCTGGTTTGAAGTACCGAGGTGAACCTGAGATAGTGAAGATGTGCTCTTCAGAGGTTGTGCACTTCAATCACATTGCTCGTCATATCATGTCGAAGAACCCCATTCTTGTTCCAATCCTGGATTTCAGTACTGTTGCAGGTGATGGGGATTATGTCGACAGCTATGCGGAGTATGCGGAAGAACGTGATGTTCCTGCAATGTTGTTTCTCACACCAGAGGCAACGTTAGAAATAGAGCCTTTGGTTCATCCTAATGTTATTGCAGGTGTTTACTATGAAGAATTCTTCATCAATCCATTTCGCCTATGCCTTCTACAAGCACTTGATGCAAGAAGACATGGAGCTTCAATCAAGACATATTGTGAGCTTGTTAAGTTTGAAACCTTTGAAAATGAGATAAAGGGTATCGTCTACTATAATCGGATCACAGGTGCAACGGAGAGAGTCAATACCAAGATTGTCGTCAATGCAACTGGTCCATGGGCACACAAGATTGCCAGACTCGCTGGGGTGCCACTCGATCTTCGACTCAATAAGGGAGCTCATGTCATCCTTGACCGCAGAATCGTGAATGTAGGCATCACTACAAAGGAAACTGTCGATGGACGATGGGTCTATCTATTCCCTCATGAAAATACGACACTCCTTGGCACCACGGCTTTGGACACATGGGAGGATCCTGATGCCCTAGTGGCATCGTATGATGAGATTGAATATCTCTTGAGCAGCATTGAAACCGTTATCCCATCAATACGTGAAGCACGAATCATCAGAACGATGGCTGGGATTCGTCCCCTGGTGCCAGACTGGAAAGTCCCTGAGGACCAAGTGACTCGTGGTTATCGTATAGCAAATCATGATAATGGTCTAATCAG
>Ga0180437_10002290_pt1 | contig 30910 bp, 24 predicted proteins | sample SS_ome_4_FD_132410 | JGI IMG/M metagenome (GOLD analysis project Ga0180437, IMG submission 132410) | Hypersaline lake sediment archaeal communities from the Salton Sea, California, USA - SS_3_D_1 metaG | ecosystem: Environmental > Aquatic > Non-marine Saline and Alkaline > Hypersaline >...
ATGCCGGCCCGGTCGAGAACAATAACGACAACGACGTGAACCTCTTCAAGGCCGGCCAGGCGGGCATCATCATCGACGGCACCTGGAACATGTCCGGCCTGGCCGAGGCCATCGGCGCCGACAAGCTGGCCATCGATCCCTGGCCCACGCCGCTGTCCGGCTACGTCCAGACCGAGAACATCTACCTGAATGCCAACGCTGAGGGTGGTGACAAGGATGCTGCCTGGGCGTTCATGGAGTTCTTCCTCTCGCCCGAGGCCCAGGCCATGCTCACCGAGGTCGGCCACATCCCGGCCGTGCCGGGCGTCGAGGTCAGCGATCCGCTGATGGCCCAGGCCGCAACCGCCTTTGAGCGTGGGACCGCCTTCCCGGTCATCCCCGAGATGGGCTGCTACTGGGATCCGGGGAACAATGCCCTCTTGTCGGTCGTGAACGAGGGCACCGACCCCGCCGCTGCCTTGCAGCAGGCCGACAACACCATCACCGCCTGCGTCGCCGACATGCGGGGCGAAGCCCCACCCGAAGAAGAGGTCATGGGCACCGTCTCGCTGTGGCACGCCTGGAAGGAATCCGAGATCCCCGGTCTGAACAATGTCATCGCTGCCTTCCAGGAAAAGCACCCTGACGTCCAGTTCGACGTACTGTACGTGCCCCACGAAGACTTGCAGGGCAAGTACGAAACGGCAGCCGCCACCGGCGGCGGCCCCAGTGTCCTCATCGGCAGCGCTGACTGGGGCCCGGGCTGGTACGATGCCGAACTCGTCGCCGACGTGCGCGCCTTCACCAACGCCCCCTTCCTGGCCTCCATCAACGAGGCAGCTATGGGCGCGGTCGAGTACGAGGGCGCCCTGATCGGCCTGCCCCAGACCATCAAGGGTGTGGTGATGTTCCGCAACACCGACATCATCGCCGAAACACCCGCCACCTTTGACGATCTGGTCGCCGCCGCCCAGGCGGCCACCGCGGGCGACGTCGTCGGGGCCAACCTCGAGTACGGATTCTTCTTCGCCGCCGGCCACCTGAACGGCATCGGCGGGCAGCTGATGGACAGGGACGGCAACCCTCTGTTCAATGACGAGAAGGGCATCGAATGGGTGGAGCTGCTCAAATCCTTTAAGGATGCCGGCCCGGTCGAGAACAATAACGACAACGACGTGAACCTCTTCAAGGCCGGCCAGGCGGGCATCATCATCGACGGCACCTGGAATATATCCGGTCTGGCTGAGGCCATCGGCGCCGACAAGCTGGCTATCGATCCCTGGCCGGCCGTGGGCGAGGACACCCACCTCTCTGGCTACGTCCAGACCGAGAACATCTACCTAAATGCCAACGCCGAGGGCGACGACCAGATGGCCGGTTGGAAGTTCATGGAATTCTTCCTCTCGCCCGAGGCCCAGGCCATGCTGGCTGACATTGGCCACATCCCGGCCGCTGCGGGCGTCGAGGTCACCGATCCACTGATGCTGCAGGCGGTGGAGGCATTTGCTCTTGGCGCGCCCTTCCCGGTCATCCCCGAGATGGGCTGCTACTGGGATCCGGGGAACAATGCCCTCTTGTCGGCCATGGACGAGGGCACCGATCCGGCCGAGGCCCTGCAGCAGGCCTACGACACCATCACCGCCTGCGTCGAAGACCAGCGCGGTGATTAATCGGCACACCAGAGTCAATAGAACTTGACATGACGCGAACGCAGGCGAGGGCCAGCCCCTTGCCTGCGTTCGCACAACTACTGTGGGACAAGATGGCATGTCGTCCCTGACCCAGCATAGAGGCTAGCATAGCTTCTGGTGTGAAACTGCTCCCGGGGCCGGATCCACCCCCGGGGACGACGCCCGTTCGGAAACGGGGGCTAGAGCGAGCGAGACGACAGGGGTTCCAGCGAGCGAGTTTCGCACCGAACACGAGCATATTGCGTCAGCAAAGGAGTTGACCTATGGCTGTAGCTGAGACGTCGATTGGCGTGCCTCGCGAGCAAACTTGGTGGTCTCGATTCAAGAGACGCGTGAAAGAATCCCGCACTGCCTGGCTGTACATCCTGCCCGCCGGACTGGTGATGTTCTTCATCACCCTGCTCCCCCAGCTCTACCAGGTCGGGATGTCCTTCACCGACTACCGCGTCCAGAACCTGCGCTATAACGTGTTCGATCCCGCCACCTGGGAAAAATACGCCCCGACCATCGTTGGCCTGCAAAATTATGTCAAAATTTTGACCAACGACCTGGCCATCGAGAACTATGACTTTTGGCGGCTGCTCCTCTTCAACGTGACCTGGACGGTGGCCAATATCGTATTCCACGTCTCACTGGGCGTGGCCATCGCCCTGGCCCTCAACAACAAACAGCTCATCGGCAAGCGGATCTACCGCTCCCTCTACGTAATGGCCTGGGCCATCCCCGGCTACATCGCTGCCTTGACCTGGCGCAACATGTACGACGACCGATTTGGGGCGATTAACCAGCTCCTGGGCGTGATCAACGGCTGGCTGGGCACCAACTTGCCCACCGACACCCGCTGGCTGACCGTCACCGACCCGCCCATAGGCGGTCCCCTCAGTTTCCTGCCCCTGGCCTTCTATTGTGTTCTGTTGGCCAACATCTGGTTGGGCTGGCCCTTTATGATGGTGATCGCCACCGGCGCCCTCCAGTCCATCCCCGGCGAGCTATACGAGGCCGCCTCCATCGATGGGGCCAGCGGCTGGCAGAAACTATGGAAGATCACCATCCCTCTGATCCGCCCGGCCATGGTCCCGGCCATCATGCTGGGCACCATCATGACCTTCAACCAGTTCAACGTCATCTACTTCATCTCTGAGGGCGGCCCCTTCGGACGTACCGAAATCCTGGTAACCCAGGCTTTCAAACTAGTCTACAACCAACGTCTATACGGAGTGGCCGCCGCCTTTAGCATCGTCGTCTTTTTCGTGCTACTCATCCTCACCCTTCTCCAGAACCGGGTAACCCGAGCGACGGAGGCCTACTATGAGTAAGAAGCAAAAGAGCATCCTCCAACAGATCGGGCTGCACCTGTTCCTGATCGCGGTCCTCCTCACGGTCATGTTCCCCATCCTGTGGATCTTTTCCCTGGCCCTGGACCCTCGCAACATCGACAAACCGCTAAAACTGACCCTGATCCCGCCCGGCGCTTCCCTGGACGCCTTCCACAAGGTCCTCATCGAGCCCTTTGGCCTGCTGTGCAGTGACCCCAGCGACCCGTCCTCCTGTATGACCTTTATGCAGTTGCTCAAGAATAGCCTGATCGTAGCTCTGGGCACCAGCCTCATCGCCGTCTTTCTGGGGGCTTCGGCAGCCTATGCGTTCTCCCGGTTCAAGTTCATCGGCCGGCAGGCCGGCATGTTGGGCTTTATCGTGCTGCTCATGCTGCCCGCCTCGGCCACCCTGGCCCCGCTCTTTGTCCTGCTGAGCCAGATCCGGATCGGCGACGAATCGCTACGACTGACGCTGTTCGGCTTGATGCTGGCCTACGGGTCCACCACCCTGCCCTTTGCCATTTGGAACCTGAAAGGATATTTCGACACCGTTCCCAGAGAACTTGAGGAGGCAGCGCTGATCGACGGTGCCTCCATGACCCAGACCTTCTTCCGTATCATCATGCCACTGTCCGTCCCAGCCCTGGCCGTGACCGTGCTGTTCGCCTTTATGTCGGGGTGGACCGAGTTCATCCTGGCCTGGACATTCCTGGAGGATCCTTCCCGCTTTACGCTGGCCATGGCCTTGCGCTCGATGCAGGGGCAGTTTGCCACCCCCTGGTCTGAATTCGCCGCCATGTCGATCCTGATGAGCATCCCCATCATCGTCCTCTTCTTCGCCCTGCAGCGCTACCTGGTGTCCGGCCTGACCGTGGGAGGTGTGAAGGGCTAACCCGTCCAGCGCAGCGCCTTATCCCGTCGTCCCAGCGCCCCGCTACCTCGTTCGGGGCGCTGTCCCTACCACCCAGCGACCTCCAGGGACGCTCGTAGTGGCAATTTCATGCGACACCACAATCCCCCTCTCCGCGCTGGGGGAGAGGCAGGGTGAGGGGGGAAGGGCCCGGTGTGAGTGGAATCGACCATCTGTTGGAGAAGACACTATGTCAGACGCCTATTACCAGGAACGCGCCAAACGCCGCAACCGGCTCTTGTTGCTCGCTGCTGCCCTTGCCGTCGTGGCCCTACTCATCTTTCTCGGCATCCGGGCCCTCTTTTACGACGCCTGCACCGGCAGCTTTGAACGCTCGCCCGAAGCCGTCGTCCGCACCTACGTGGAGGCCGTCAGTCGCGGCGACGCACCCACCGCCCAGGAGTGTTGGGAACACCAGACCTACTACAACCTCGAGGCTGGTTGCTCCGAGATCTGCCTATCCCGAGCCTATGGCGCCCCGTACAAGATCATCGATCTGGCCGTGGGCGAGCCATACACCACCGAGGACGGCCGCGCCAACCTCCAGGCCACAGTGTCCGTCGCCTGCACCACTGGGGGCAGCGAGACCTACAGCGGCGAGATCACCCTCGACAGCGTGAGCGGCAATGTCCCCTGGAAACACTGGCAGATCGTGCACAGCACCGTTGGCGGTACCGTCGCCGAATCCTGGTGCAAGTGACATCCCCTACTCCCTGTCATTCCGAGCGCAGCGAAGGAATCTCGGCATGAGCCTGGGGAGTGTTCCCCGATGAACGAGCACCCTCACCCATCCAGGCCCAGCCGCTGGTTGTGGATCGCCACCTTCGTCGCCGTCGTCACCATCGCCCTGGGCCTGCGCCTTCGCGCCGTCGACCGCCTACCCATCGACTATGACGAGGACGACTACCTGCTCGCCGCCCAGCAATACGCCACCGCTATCCGCGACGGCGACTGGACGGCCCTGACCCAACTCAACTACCGCCCCGAGCACCCTCCCCTGAACAAGCTGGTCTACGGCCTGGCCCTAGCCGTGCTCCCACCCGCCGAAGAGATCCCCGACCGCCCCACCAGCGCCGAGCCAGCCAGCTCCCTGCCCGAGCCCCACCTGCAGGTCGCCCGTGCCGTGGCCGCTGTCGCCGGAACACTCCAGGTGCTCGTCGTAGCCCTGCTCGACCCCCTCGCCGGCCTGTTTTTGGCCATCCACACCTTCACCATCAAGTACACCAGCCAGGTCATGCTCGAGGCCCTGCCCGCCTTGACCAGCACCGTCGCTGTCCTGGCCTACGCCCGCTCCCGGGGAAAGTGGAATGGCTGGCTTGCCCTGTCAGCCATCGCCCTGGGACTGGCGGCCTCCAGCAAGTACCTGTTCGCCACCGCCGGCATGGCCATCGTCGTCCATTGGCTGTGGGCGGCGGCAAACCAGGCAGGGGAGGAATCTCTCCGGAAGAGGCTCCGTTTGGTGGCCCGCCTGGCGCCTGCCCTCCTTGCCTGGGGCCTGCTGGCCGTGGCCGTCTTTGCCCTGGCCGATCCCTACCTGTGGCCCGCTCCTGTGGAACGCCTGCGCGATAGCGTGCTCTTTCACGGCGTGTACACCCAGAGCGACACCGTGCAACGGGCCAACTATCCCCTGTGGCAGCCCCTGGTCTGGATCTTCCAGTCGGTGCCCTGGCACCCTGGCGTCTTTGTCGTCGCCCTGGACGCCCTCATCGCCCTGCTGGCCGTCCTGGGCCTCAAGCCAACATGGCGCAAGAACCCACTTTACGTCATCTGGCTGGCCGTCGCCCTGGCATTTCTGCTTGTTTGGCCCACCAAGTGGCCCCAGTACATTCTCATCCTCACCGTGCCCCTCTCCCTGGCCGCCGCCGACGGGTGGCGGGCCCGCATTTGGGCGCCGTTGAAGACCTGGGCAGGCCATGTGCGCGCCGACGGCCTGCGACGCCCCCACCTCGCCAGCCGCATCCAACGGCGCGAGGGCCGGCGGGCCCTGCCCTGGTTGCTCCCCGGCGCCATCGTCCTGGCCCTCATCACCTTCTTCCCCCTGATCTACCAGCTGGGTATCGCCCTCACCGACTTTAACGCTATCTCGATCCGAGATGGAATCAATGGCGGTATCTGGCGCGAGGTGCGCGAGGGGCTGACCGGCCAGGTCGAGCCGTTGGAGATCGATCTCTTTTCCTTCAGCCGCTCCAGCGTCAAAGAGGTGCGCTACGTCGGGCCCCGCCCGCTGCTCCAGTTCTTTGGCGATGTGGGCAGTGGCCTGCTCATCTTTGAGATCCTGTGGACTTCGCTCTCCGTGGGCCTGCAAACCGCCCTGGGCGTCGGGATAGCCTGGATCCTTCACCAGCGCGCCGTGCGCTTTCGCGGCTGGTGGCGCACCCTGTTTATCCTGCCCTGGGCCATCCCCGAATTCGTCGGCGCCCTGGTGTGGATGCAGATCTTTGACCCGCGCTACGGCTGGTTCTTCCTGGGCACCAGCTTCCCCGACACGCCCGGCTACCCGCTGGCCCAGCGTCTATCGGTCTGGCAGGAGGATCCCACGGCCGCCTTTGTGGTGCTTCTCATCGCCGGCACCTGGCTCGGCTTCCCCCTGATCATGCTCGCCGCCTCGGCCGGCCTCAAGATGATCCCCCACGAGGTCTATGACGCCGCCGCCATCGATGGCGCCAGCAGCTGGCAGCAATTCCGGCGCATCACCTGGCCGCTGCTCCTGCCGCTGCTGGCCCCAGCCCTGATCATCCGTGGCATCTTTGGCTTCAACCAGTTCTACCTCTTTTACGTGCTCAACCCACCGTGGCCCCTGTCCACCTTTGCCAGCCTATCCTTCTTTATCTTTGATTTTGGCAAATACCACATCTCGGCGGTCATCAACGTCTTTACCGTAGTGCTGTTGGTGTTCTTTGTCCTGTGGTTCAACCGGCTGAGCCAAGCCGGCGAGGGGGTGACCTATGCGTAGACTCCACCACCTGCTCGGCACCCCCGTCCTCGGGGGTGCCTGCCATCCTCGCAGGCGCGTGCCAGCGCCCATGGACACGACCCATGCGTAGACTCCACCACCTGCTCGACACCCCCGTCCTCGGGGGTGCACGCCGTCCCCGCAGGCACGGGCTAGCGCCCATGGACACGACCTCTGCGTAGACTGCCTTTCCCCAAGCAGTTCGCCTACCAATTGGTCCTCGCCCTGGTGGGCATATTTGTGCTGCTGCCCATCTATGGCATGCTGCGCCTGGCCTTCGACGCGGGCCTCAAGGGCGCCCCTGTCACCTTTCGCGTCTGGCCCGAGATCTTTTCCTTCGAGGCCTTTCGCACCGTGTGGGCTACGCCTTCCCAGTCCCTGTCCTTCCCGGGGCTGCTGCGGAACAGCCTGGTCGTCGCTGGCGGCGCGGCCCTGGCCTCCGTCGTCCTGGGCGCCTCCATGGCCTACGCCTTTGCTCGCTTTCGCTTCCCCGGCCGCCGGCCGGGTCTGTTCGGCCTGCTGCTGGGCGTGCTGCTGCCCCAGGTGGCCATCATGACCCCTCTGTACGTCCTGCTGACCATACTGGGCATCCGCGCCTCCCTGCTGGGCCTGATGATCGTCTACACTGCCTTTGCCATGCCGTTCTGCATCTGGAACATGCGGGCCGCCTTCCAGGCAGTGCCCAATGAACTGGAAGAAGCCGCCTTCTTGGAAGGCGCCACCCATTGGGTCGCCTTCTGGCGCATTACCCTGCGCTTGGCCCTGCCATCCATCGCCGTCGCCGGCCTGATGGCCTTCCTCGTCGGCTACACCGAGTTTGCCATCGGTTGGCTCTTTGTGGAACGGGGGGAAAACGTCACCCTGGCCATGGCCATCTCGGGCATGATGCGCAACGCCGTGCCCTGGAGCGAACTGGCCGCCCTGGCCATCCTGATGAGCGTGCCCGTCGTCCTCATCTTTCTCCTGCTCCAGCGCTACCTCATGCGTGGTCTGCTCATGGGCCGGGTGGACGAATAGGTGTAGCACCGCCGTAAACCGACGGTGCTACACACCTCTCTGCCGGTCTCAATGCCTAGCACCGGCTCTTCCAGGCCGGTGCGCCCTGCCTTGGCGAGAGAAGCGTTAAACCACACGCCAACGAATCACACTGTCCACCTCCTGCCCCGCGATCTCGCCCTCCATCTCCAGCAGATCGAGGTGGCCGATAACCTCGGATACGGCCAGGAACGTGTCCAGGGGGGACCGGTCGGGGAACAGCGCGTGGGTTACCTCCCAGGTCGTGCCCGCACCCCCTCGCAGGGCGTCCAGCACCCGCGCCACGCGCCGCCGGTGAAACGCCAACCGTTGCTCCACCAGCCCAGCGACGTCGTGGACCACCGGGCCGTGGCTGGGCAGGGCCCGCTCCAGGTCCAGGGCCGCCACCCGTTGCAGCGATGCCTGGTAGAGGGCCAGGCTGCGGGGGCGCTCGCGCTGGCCGGGCGGCGGGGGCTCCATCACCGGGTTGGACGAGATGTCGGCCAGCAGGTGATCGCTGGACAGCAGCAGGCGCCCCCCTGGCTCGTGGAGACAGATCAGGCCGGCAGCGTGGCCCGGCGTGTGCAGCACCCGCCACGCGCGACCGGCCAACCGCAGCCCATCGCCCTCGTCCAGCGTGACGTCCACCGCCACCGGACGGGCAAAGCGCCGGATGCCCCGTGTCGCCTGGCCCACGCCTGCCAGGATCTCGGCTGGTACGCCCGCCTGGCGCAGCAGGGCGGCAAAGTAGGCCGTCCGCCGCTCCCGGTCGGCCTCGAAATCGCCGAGGGCGGCGGTGTTCCAGGGATGGGTCCACAGCCGGGCGCCCGAGGCGTCCACCAGGTCGGCGGCCAGCCCAAAATGGTCCACGTGGGCGTGGGTCACCACCAGGCGTTCCAGGCTGGCCAGGCTGTGACCCAGCGCAGCCAGCCCTCCCTCCAGCGCAGCCCGCGTCTCGGGGGTACGGGGGCCGGTGTCGATCAGCGTCAGCGGCTCGCCGGGGGCGTCGGCCACATAGACGGTGACCGGACCGACGGGAAATGGCGTCGGCAGCGCGATGGCATGCAGGTGCGGCAGGGTCGTGTCTACGGTCATGGTTGCTCCGGGACTGGGATGTAATAGCCCGCCCATTGTACCCGATTTGGGCTGCCTGTCAAAGGGAGCACCCTCCATCCCAATCTTGCCGGCCAGACCGTTCCCCCGCCGCCTATGGCTCATAGCCCCTGCCCATCGCTCGTAGTCCCCGTCTCGGGGGCGGACGCCACCGCCCATCGCTCGTAGTCCCCGTCTCGGGGGCGGACGCCACCGCCCATCGCTCATAGCCCCGTCCCGGGGGCGGCCGCCACCACCCATCGCTCGTAGCCCCCGTCTCGGGGGCGGACGCCCCCTCCCATCGCTCGTAGCCCCCGTCTCGGGGGCGTCCCGTGCACCCACGCGCGACCTTTCGTGCACCGATCTCGCCTATGACCCCCTCCCATCGCTCGTAGCCCCCGTCTCGGGGGCGTCCCGTGCACCCACGCGCGACCTTTCATGCACCGATCTGCCCAAATCGCCCTCGAGACGAGGGCTGTTAGCACCAGGTGCCATGGCCCACACCCGGTGCCGCACGGCATTTGACTTTCGCTGAGTTCTGCGGTATACTGTGAGCGTACATGCGGGTGTGACGCAGTGGTAGCGTATCTGCTTCCCAAGCAGACTGTCGTGGGTTCGAATCCCATCACCCGCTCTGAAGGGGGCTCTGACTGGCGGAGCCCTCTTTTGCGTACAGCGGTCCGTTCCCCTGGAGAGCTGTACCTCCAGGGAGCAGAGCATGCCATACACCGCACCATGCCGCTCGACACCATCGACCACAACACAAGATATGGGGCAGGGATTTAGTGGCCTTCTCGCCACGTGGGTGCGATTCCAGCACCGCCGAAAACAGGCGATGCTGAGCAGATTTCTGTCGATTTCAATGCCTAGCACCGGCTTTTCCAGGCCGGTGCGACACGACGAGATTATGGGAGAATGGACGAAAGAGCCATTAAGCGTGGCGGAGGTTGCTTTCAGCGCCGGAAGGAAAGCGCAGGTATCCTTCGGTCGCGTCTGCCAGGTCGGCATAGACGCCCCTGTAGGCTGGGGGCAGCAGCGCAGCCACCTGGTACATGACCTCGTCGGTCATCTGCTGGCGTATCTGGCGGGTCACCTTGACCGCGCCAGCATCCAGGTGGAAAGGTTGGCCCACGACGATGGAAAAGTCGCTGCGGCGCAGGCGGGCCAGGTTCTGCCAGAAGAGCTCCCCGCCATACGTCACCAGGGGTAGCAGGGGCGCTCCGCTGCGCAGTGCCAGCAGTACGATGCCAGGGTTGCCCCGCTGCAAGCGGCCGTCTCCACTGCGGGTGCCCTCAGGGGCCACACCCAGAATGCGACCGTCTTCCAGCGCCTTCAGCGCCTGGCGAAGGGCGGCCATATCGACCTCGCCCCGGTGCAAGGGGATGGCGCCCCAAAGATCGGCAAGCATCCCCAGGGCAGGATTGTCCCAGGTTTCCGCTTTGGCAAAACCAGTTAGTGGCCGCGGTTGCAGGTGTGTGTAGAGAATAGGCGCTTCCAGGAAATTGACGTGGTTGCCGACGAGGATGAGCGGCCCCCGCTCTGGCACCTTTGCCAACTGGCCATCGTCCACCCGGCAGAGAAGGCGCGCCAGGCCCTTGATCGTCGAGTTCACCACCGAGTAGGCGAGCGTCACCTCACCTCCTCCTGGCTAGGCCAACCTCTCCGATCGGGCCCCGTGGAGACGACCTCGATCTGGCGTGGCAGTATCTCCAGCTCCAGCCGCCGCCCATCGAGGCACAGCGTTTCCCCATCGGCATGGGCGGGCAGCACCCCCTCGACTGCAGTCACGACGACGTTCGGGGTCCGCCCGGTTCGGATCGGCTCCTGGGTCGCCTGCGTACCCTGCAAAAAGTGGGGAATGAGACCGAAAATGCGGGCACGACTCACCTCATGGGCAATGCACAGGTCAAGCAGGCCGTCGTCCGGCTGACCCTCCGGGGCCATGAGAAAGCCGCCGCCCATCCTCCGCCCGTTCATAACGGAGATCAGCAACGAGGGTTGGCTGATCGTCTGCCCGTTGTACTCGATGGTCGTGACCGGGGCTTTGTAGTACAGGAAGACCGTCTTCAGCACAGCAAGCAGGTACGATGGAAAGCCATGCAGCCAGGTCATCGCCGCCGACTCAAAGCCGACGACGGCGTCAAAGCCAATGCCCACCCCATTTCCAAAGTATCGCCCCTCTGGATACAGACCGCCGGCGACCCGGCCTACGTCAATCGTACGCCGGTGGCCCTGAGCCAGCACCTGACAGCCTGCCTCCAGGTTGGCAGGGATGCCCACGCCGTGGGCAAAGTCGTTGCCCCGGCCGACGCACAGTACCCCCAGCGCGCATGGGCCGGCGCCCGCCTGCCTGGCACGTATTAAGCCGTTGAGCACCTCGTTTGCCGTGCCATCGCCGCCCACCGCGACCACAGGATCATATCCCTCAACAACGGCTTCCTGCGCCAGATCGGCAGCGTGCCAGGGATGTTCGGTGCGCACCAGGTCGCAATCCAACCCATACTCGCCCAGCAGGGCCTCGATCTGGGGAATTGCCTGTTCGGCACCTCCCCGATTGGCAACCGGGTTGACGATGATCTTGTATGCGGCCATGCCCCCCCTGCAAGTCCGGATCTCCGCAGATGTGGGCGCTCAGGGTCAGGGCCCCCAGACCTGCGCGGAACCCCCGTATTATACAGGGCAATGTCTTTTACCGCAAGCCCCTCTCCCTCCCCATGCAGAACTGCGAAAGTCTTCATCTCGGAGCCCAACAGGAGCTCCAGGTACTGGACCCGCCGGTCCTCGTCCAGGCCAAACCGGACCTCATAAGCGATGGCAAAGCCGGAGCCCTGGAAGGCGACGTGACAAAAGCCAGCTGGCGCGGCGGACACCCTCGCCGCCACGCCAGCTGGCTCCCGCGCTACCAGCGGCTACAGGGGCAACGACGCCACGAACCCCCGCAAAATCAGGAAAAGCGACAGTCCTGCCGTAACCAGACGGGTTGTCCAGGGGACGGGTCCCGCCTCCTGAAGCGCACCCTCAGGAGGCACCTCCTCCCCGCAGGCGCCCAGCACGTCGCCGTGCCCCAGGTGGCCCGACACGGCCGCTTCGGGCAGTTCCAGTGTCTGCTCCGCCGGTGTGCCCGGCTTGTGGCAGATCGTCACCAGTGTAGGTGTCAGGGTGACTGTCGGCGTCACCGTCGGCGTGGGCGTCAGGTCCTCGCAGGCGCCCAGCACGTCGCCGTGCCCCAGGTGACCCGGGACGGCCGGCTCGGGCAGCCACAGCGTCTTTTGCGCCGGTGTGCCCGGCTTGTGGCAGATGGTCACCAGCGTGGGCGTCACGGTCATCGTCGGCGTCACCGTCGACGTGGGCGTCAGGTCCTCGCAGGCGCCCAGCACGTCGCCGTGCCCCAGGTGACCCGGGACGGCCGGCTCGGGCAGCCACAGCGTCTTTTGCGCCGGTGTGCCCGGCTTGTGGCAGATCTCCACCTTGGCAACCGGATCCTCGCCCGGCTGGGGGATACTCTCCGGCTTGGGGGTTTTCTTCGGTTTGGGGATATGCTCCGGTTTGGGCGTCTTTTTTGCCTGCCCGGGCGGCACCTGGGGTACGACTTTTGTCGGTTTTTCCTTGACGTTCGGCGGCTTGTCCTTCAGGGCCAGGGCCGGAACACTGGCAGCCAAGATCAAGCACACCACGACCGTGATCGCGGCCGCTAGTCTCAATATCTTCATCGGTTGTCCCCCTTTTTCCTCATTTCGTTGGTCGATCAGGGAAGGGGGGGGCAGTGCCCTACTATGGCACATCCGGGCGATCGCGTCAATAGGCCACAAGTCCTAGACCCCAGATCCACTGTGCGCGTGTCATGGTGACCTCATTTTGCTTGCGAGGCGCGCCCATGATACAATTGGAGGATGGGAGATATGACATCCCGCGACTACACTCCGTTTAGCTGGAAAGGACAGCCATGAGATCCGAGCGAATATCCAGGGGCATCCCCTGGGCCATCCCCGTTTTGTGTGCGATTGTGGTCAGCCTGGCCCTGGGCGGCGCCTGCGTCGAGAGCCTGGCCTCGCCGGCCACGGCCCCGGCAACGGCGCCAGTCGACGTCCTCGACCTGGGCCTATCCCCCTTTGCGACGGGGTTTAGCCAGCCGGTGGGCATCACCCACACCGGCCCGGGCGACGACCGGCTGTTTGTCATCGAACAGGCCGGCACGATCTGGATCGCATCGCCAGAGGGTGCCGTCCTGCCCGTCCCCTTCCTGGACATCACCGACCGGGTGGATGCCAGCTCTAATGAGCAAGGGTTGCTGGGCCTGGCCTTTCATCCGGACTATGCCACCAATGGCTATTTTTATGTGAACTATACCAACACCACAGCAGACGTCCGGCGCACCCGCATCTCGCGCTTCAGCGTCACCGGCGACCCCAACGTCGCCGATCCCGCCAGCGAGGACATCCTGCTGACTGTCGAGCAGCCCTACGCCAACCACAACGCAGGTGACATCCACTTTGGCCCCGATGGCTACTTCTACATCCCCCTGGGCGATGGCGGCTCTGCGGGCGACCCGGACGACAACGCGCAGGACCCGGGACTGCTCCTGGGCAAGATCAGCCGCATCGACGTCGACGCCACCTCCGGCAACCCGCCCGACTGCCCGGGGATCGGCAGCGGCCACTACACCGTGCCGGGCGACAACCCCCTGTCCGACGGTCCGGGGGGCGTTTGCGACGAAATCTGGGCCGCCGGCCTGCGCAACCCGTGGCGCTCCAGTTTTGACCGCCTGACGGGCGACCTGTACATCGCCGACGTGGGCCAAAACGACTGGGAGGAGGTCGACGTCCAGCCCGCCGCTTCCACCGGCGGCGAGAACTATGGCTGGCGCTGCTACGAGGGGGATCACCCCTACAACACGGCCGGCTGCGGCCCCATCGGCAACTATACCTTTCCTGTCTTTGAATACAGCCATGCAGATGGCTGCTCAGTCACCGGCGGCTATGTGTACCGCGGCAGCCGGTACCCGGCCATGTATGGGCGCTACCTGCTGGCCGACTATTGCAGCGGCAACTTTTGGGATCTGGCCCCCGGCGATGGGAGCTGGCAGGCGACGATGCACACCAACCTGGCCGCCTTTGGGTACGTCGCCTTTGGTGAGGACGCCCAGGGCGAGCTGTACGTAGTCAACCGGGCCAGCGGCACGATATACACCCTGGTGGAGAACAGTCCCCACCTGTCCATCACCAAGAGCGGTCCGGGCATCGTCTATCCCGGCGAGCCGATCCCCTATCTTTTGACCGTGACCAACAGCGGCCTGGTGACAGCCACCAACCTGGTGATCACCGACGCCATCCCGTTCGGCGCCCACTATATCCCCGGCAGTGGCGGCATCCCCGCTGGCGACGTGATCACCTGGGCCGTCGACAGCCTGGGGCCCCAGGGTGCCACGGCCCAGGTGGGCTTTGCCGTCACGGCCACGCAGGCCATCACCAATAGCGACTATCGCGTCAGCGCCGATGGTGGCCTCTCGGCCGTTGGGGAGATCCCTCTGACCACCAGGATGGCGGTGGCCAGCGTGTACCTGCCCCTGGTCACCAGGTCCGGCGAGTAAAACCCGTCGCTCTACGGCAGGTCCCGGACCACCAACGGTAGGTAGCTCCGTCCAACCGCCGGCATCACCGCCACCGTGCCGGAAACGACCGCGTGGCTGCAGTCATTGGTAGCCGTCAGCGTGACCCGGTAGTTGCGCGCCACGTCGTAGGTATGCGTGGTCATGGCCCCGCTTGCTATGCCGCCGTCGCCCAGGTCCCACTCGTAGCTGACCGGCAGGCTGCCGGTGGCCATGGCCGTGAAGGTCATCCCCCGGCCCGCCACCGGCGACACCGGCTCATATTCAAAGCTGGCCCCGCTCAATTCCCGGCACAGGACCGTGGTCGTAACGGGAGGTGTATCGAACGCCGGCCGGTAGCCATCGTCCACGGTGGCGGCGTTGGTGATCGTCGTGCTGGGCACCAGTCCCCAGTCGACCGTCACCCGGTAGGCGAGGGTCACTGCGGCCCCCTCGCCGATCGCACCTCGCCACAGCACGCGCTGCCTGGCCGGGTCCCAGGTAGGCGTACCACCCGTGGCCGTCAGGTAGCCGCCCCAAGCCAGGCCCGCGGGCAGGGTATCGGTCACGCTGGCCGGCGCGCTCCAGTCCCCGTCGTTGGGCACGACGATGGTGTAGGTGAGGGTCTCGCCCGGCAGCGTTGCATCTGCCGAGACCCCCTTGGTCGCCCTTGAGAGGTCCGGGGCTGGCTCGGTCATCATGATGGCTTGGTCGACCGCGACGCCCACCAGCGACGACTCGATGCTGCTGGGCCAGCGCACTGTGACGTCCACTGGCCCGCCCCAGCTGCCCAGGCCGAACTCGGCCGGCAGGCTGTCCTGCGAGGCAAAGCCCGATCCACCGCTGATCTCCCGGATCTGGTCCCCATCGCTCGCCACCGTCACCCGTGCCCCGATACCCGCCCGGTTGCTGGCGCGGCCGGCCAGGATCACCACCAGCCAGTGGTTGGCGCTGCCCCCGTTGCGGAACAGGCGGTTGGCCTGGCCCGCCCCCTGGTTGACCACATAGAGGTCCAGGTCGCCGTCGCCGTCATAGTCGCCCCAGGCGCTGCCCCTGGCGTCGAGGGTATTGGTGATGCCGGCCAGGGCCGTCACGTCGCCAAAGGTGACAGGAGCCCCCCCCTGGTTGCGGTAGAGTACGTCGCCAGGGTTATAGCCGCCCACGCTGGCGTTGGCCACGTGCAGGTCCAGATCACCGTCGTTGTCAAAATCCCCCCAGGCACAGCCCAGGCTCCAGCGGTCACCCCCCACACCGGCCTGGCCGGTCACGTCGGCAAAGTCGGCGCCCCCCAGGTTGCGGTACAGCTTGTTGGCGCCCTGCTGAGCCAGGTACAGGTCGAGCCAGCCGTCGTTGTCATAGTCGCCCCAGGCCACACCGTAGCTGCTCCCCGCCCCGCCCGCCACGTGCATCTGGGCGGTCACGTCCGCAAAGGTGCCGTCGTCCTGCCGCTGGAAGAGTACGTTGGTCCCTCCGGCAGCCGCGTTGGCCACGTACAGATCCAGGTCGCCGTCGTTGTCAAAGTCGCCCCAGGCGATCCCTTCGCCGCTGCCCCCGTCGGCCACCAGGCGCCCGGCGGCCACGTCCTCGAACTGGCTGCCGTCCAGGTTCCGGAACAGGCGATTCGGCTGGTCATGGGGGGGACTGGGCAGGGTATAGTTGGCTACGTACAGGTCCACCCACCCGTCGCGGTCGTCGTCGGCCCAGGCCACGCCCTCACCCATGCCGTTGTAGTCGCTCACGCCTGCGGCGCCGGCCATGTCCTGGAAGGCAGCGGCGCCGTCGTTGCGATAGAGCACGTTGTTTCCCGGACGGTTGGAGACGAACAGGTCCAGATGGCCGTCGTTGTCATAGTCCGCCCAGGCAGCAGCCACCCCCGGGCCATCGTCCCCCACGCCTGCCTGCCCCGTCACGTCGACGAACGCGCTTCCGTCGTTGCGCAGCAGGACATTGGCCTGTCCCGCGCCTCCTGCCCCCAGGTTGACCACGTACAGGTCCAGGTCGCCGTCCCCATCATAGTCGCCCCAGGCGACGCCCGTACCATAGCCGGGGGCGGTGGCGTTCATCTCGGCGGCCACGTCGCTGAACCACGGCGTCCACGTAATGGCCGGGGATGCACCCAGGTGGGGATCGGCACCGTAACCCGCGACGGCCTGGCCGGCATCGTGCCACTCCGATCCATGTAGGTGCGCTTCGACCGGGGCCGCTCCCTGCGCCGGCAGAAGGCTCAGCCCTGCGAACAGCACGATCATCATCCCCAGCGCCAAAACGGCGACGAGACTCACATACCTCTTCATGGAACACCTCCTGTCAACCAGTGAAGCCGTCATTCCTATCCGTAAAACAGGAAAACTGTCACAATCACTGCCTGACACGCAGCTTCGAACGCATACAATCTCTAACAGGCGTATATGTATCTTCTAATCTTTAATATAACATAAAGACGTTTTGTCATAACGTAACACCCTGTTCAGGCTGATAACATCGTGTAAATCTCTCTTTCACCTACAAGGAGCGCTTAAATGGTTATGAATAGCCAATATACGCCTGAAATCGAGTCTTTTTGCCCGTTTACAAACAAATTGGATCATGTAACGCAGAAGCTTGCGCTATCCAGAGATCGTGTTGCCATAAAATATGCGAGCAGCCGCCGGACAATTCACCCACTCGGCTTGCCCTCCAGGCTTCCCTATCAGGCGTCGGACGGTATCCATCCAGGCAATCATGCAGCAAATCAGTGGAAAAGGGTTAACTTGGCAAGCGCCATGGGTTGTGGTACAATTCGTGGCGCATCTTTGAACGTGGTCACCTGGTGACCCGGACGGTAACGACAGCATGGTGCACTTGGCCAGAACCAGCCTGGGAAAAGAGTGATATGAAAGCACGCCTCATCATTATAGCAGCCATTATCCTGATCTGGACGATCATGGCCGTTGCGATCTTTTCGGTCATCCCCCAGCGGCAAGCCCGTGTCGCGCCCTCGGCTACCCCCACGCGCACGCCCAAGCCCACCTTCACCGCCACCGCTACTGCCACCGCCTCCCTGACGCCCTCGATTACACCCACTCCGACGGACACTCCTACCGCCACGCCTGTGGCCACCAATACACCGATCCCGACCGACACCCCGCTGCCCACGGACACCCCAACGATCACTCCGGTGCCCAGCGACACCTCCACACCCTTGCCGAGCCCGACCGCGACCCGGCGGTCGACACCGCGGCCCACCCGGCCACGCAACACCGCGACGCCCGCACCAACGCAACCACCGCCTCCCCCTTTCACTGGCACCATCGTGGGGGGCTCTGCCCGTTGTGATGGCTTTACCGCAGTGACAGGCTTTGTCAAGCACGCCAACGGGAACCCTTACGCTGGCGTGGCCGTCGGTGTTTGGTCTGACGTCTGGGAGGGACGGGTTTCGGTCTCCGAAGCAGATGGCAAGTACGATGTGAGCCTGGGCGGGGTACCCCCTGGCAAGTTCAAGGTGGCTGTGGTCCAACTGGAAACGTGCGGTCAGCGGGACGGCCTGCCTACGGCCAACGCTTGCCAGCGACGCTCCAATGTCGTCGAAGTAACGACCACGGAACAATGCTCTGGGGCCGGTGCCAGCCAGGTACCTATGGTCGATTTCGCCGGACCCTAGCGCGGCATTGGCAGGGTAATAAACAGGGGCCTGGTCTTCCAATGAGACCAGGCCCCTGTCATTCCACACCCCTCGGACACTCAGTCAAGCCGTTTCAGCAAGAAGCTGCAAGGAGCTTCACCCTCACGCTGGCTGCTCCGGCGCTCAGGCTCGACGTTCAGAAGGCGGCTGATGAGCGTGGTGTCCATAATGCACAGATCGCCGTGTTCACGACTTACCTGGCGATAGGGGCAATTTATATTGATTAGCACATAGCCCTCGTCGGTCTCTTCCCAACGGGTGATAAAGCCCTGTTCCGCCAGGAAATCCGTCACCTCATCCAGTCGCTCCTCAAAGCTCTGGCCCTCCACCTGGGGCGGTGCATCCTCCGCGATTCGCTCAGCGACGCGGCCAAAGATGGCCTGAGCTTCCTCTGGCCCCACAGTCTCCTTGACTTCGCTCACCAGGTGGAGCGCCAGGTTGGCATAGTTCTGAGGAAAGAGTTCGTCGGCTGCATCGGTCAACGTGTAGACCAAGCGGGGCCGGCCCACCTTCTGGGAACGGCGCACTTTGGAGGCAACGACCAGATTCTGGGCCTGCAACACATTGAGGTGATGCCGGATGGTCATCGGTGTCAACTCCAGGCGGGTGGCCAGGTCCTCAACGGTCGCCTGTCTCTCTTCTTTTAGGATCTCCAAAATCTCCTGACGTGTGCTCTGCATCGCATCTTTCCTTTCTAGGAATCGCAATACAAGCCAACGGCATGGTTCAACTTGTCTGTTCCACAATGAGAACCGTTGCGATTTCCATGTTGCTCATCATAATTGTAACACAATCGGCGCGATTTGTCAATTCTTATTATTTTTATGACTAGGAAGATACACGGCATCCTTCTGCCGGAAACTTGGCAGAACAAGCACAAGAAAACCCCCTCTCGTTCAGAGAAGGGGTCTTGAACCCTTGATTTGGCAGTGCTCAAGCCATCAGGGCTTCGAATTCCTGCCGGTCGATGGTTTCGATCTCGATGAGGCGCTTGGCGATACCCTCGAGCTTTTCACGATAGGTAGACAGGACGGCCCTGGCCCGGTCATAGGCCTGGTCGACGATGCGCCGCACCTCCTGATCGATCTCCTCCGCCACTTCGTCGCTATAGTTACGCTGCTCGGCGATCTCCCGTCCCAAAAAGACCAATTCGTCCCGATCGCCAAAGGTCAACGGCCCCAGCTTTTTGCTCATGCCATAGGCGGTGACCATACGGCGCGCCAGCTTGGTAGCCCTATCCAGGTCGTCATGGGCTCCCGTCCACTTGTCGCCAAAGACCATCTCCTCCGCCGCCCGGCCGGCCAACATCCCGGCGATCTCGTCCTCGAACTTGTCCTGCGTGTAGAGGTAGCGATCCTCCTCGGGTAGGGCCATGGTGTAACCCAGGTTCAGCCCCCGAGCCACGATGGAGACCTTGTGAACCGGATCGCACTCGGGCAATTTGCTCTGAACCAGGGCATGTCCAGCCTCATGATAGGCCAGGATCTTTTTCTCGTCATCACTGATCAGGCGACTCTTGCGCTCCGGTCCGGCTACGACCCGTTCCACCGCCTCTTCGAACTCGGGCATACCGATGGCCCGTTTGTTTCGCCGAGCGGCCAGAATGGCAGCTTCGTTCACCATGTTTTCGATGTCAGCACCGACAAAGCCTGGTGTCTGGCGGGCCAGTACTTCCAGATCCACGTCCTTGGCCAGCGGCTTGCCCCGCACGTGCACGTCCAGGATTCCCTTACGCCCCTTGATGTCGGGCCGGTCCAGGACCACTCGGCGGTCGAAGCGACCGGGACGCAGGAGAGCGGGGTCGAGAATGTCGGGACGGTTTGTGGCGGCGATCACGATGATATTCGTATCGGTGCCAAAGCCATCCATCTCGACCAAGATCTGGTTGAGTGTTTGCTCCCGCTCGTCGTGGGAGCCACCCAGCCCTGCACCGCGGTGGCGGCCCACAGCATCCACTTCGTCCACAAAGATAATACAGGGCGAGTTGCGCTTGGCCTGGTCAAACAGGTCGCGCACCCGCGCCGCGCCGACACCCACAAACATCTCGACGAACTCGGAACCCGAGATGGAAAAGAAGGGAACCCCAGCTTCGCCCGATACGGCCTTGGCCATGAGCGTCTTGCCAGTGCCGGGAGCGCCCATCAGCACCACTCCCTTGGGAATACGGGCACCAAGTGCAATGAACTTCTGTGGCTCCCTGAGGAACTCTACGACCTCGGACAGCTCTTGCTTGGCCTCCTCCACGCCAGCCACATCGTCAAAGGTGACGGTCGGCTTTTCGCCGGTGAACATCCGCGCCCGGCTCTTGCCAAAAGAGAGGGCCTGGTTGTTGCTGCCCTGCGCTTGGCGCATCAAAAAGATAAACAGAACCGCCAAAAAGATGAATGGCAAAAAGCTCCCCAGGATTGCCAGCCAGTCCGCCCACGGGCTGGGTGGCTTTACCTCGATGTCCACCTGGTCCAATTGCTCAGAGCTCGCACCCAGGCCCAGGAGGGTCTCGGGCAAATCGGCGCCATATTCCTTGCGGGATGCAACTGCATTATCCCCGTCGTAGGTCACTTCCAGTTGCTCGCCCTCCACGAGGACGGACTCCACTTTTCCTGCGTTGATATCGGTCACCAACTGGGAAAGGGAGATTTCCTCTGTCTGGGCATCCATCGGAAAGAACCCGAGAATCAGAGCACCTGCTGCAACCAGGATGAGGAGATAGATCAGCGCTCCTCGCCAGTTTACGTTCACCTTCTGCCTCCGCTACAAATTACGCCCCACCAAAGCGCGCGTGATGAAAAGTCCGCGCTGATAATGTACTACAGTTCAGCCTCAATGCCCGTAAGCTTGACTCCCAAACTGGAACTTTTTCCGGCGGCCCTGGGTCAGGATCAGCCACGGAACCGGATATCTTTTGCGACAGATCATTATACCAGACATGGCCGGAAGCAACCAATTTCACCCCTCGCCAGACCAACGTACCGGCATCATCCAAGAACTCTGGTCGCCAGCCTGTAACCGGCAAGGGGGAACCAGCCTCTTCCTCGGGCCAGTGGTACGACACAGGCGTGGGTGCGGGCGGGGGCACAGCGTAGCGCCGGTAGACTGTACGCCACAGTGGGATCAACCCCAGGACGGCGAGCAACGCGGCAATGACGAGTGCGACCAGGATCCAATCCACGCCATCTCGTCCTTCGACCCAGTAGTCCGTGCCCGCGTCGTATCCCTCCCATGCTGGATAGGCTGGCTGAGGCGGAGGCGGCACGTACATCGGCTGCCGCTCCCTGACCGGGGCGGTGGGCGCCCGAACCGGCTGCGCCGGCGCCGGCAGCAGAGACAAGGGAGCAAGCGCTGCCGCTGCCTGCGCGCGCAGGATATGTGCCAGTTGGCCGGCGTTCCGGTAGCGGGCAGATGGCTCCTTGGACAGTGCCTTGTGTACGATCTGGGCCAGGGGCAAGGGGACCCGAGGGTTCAGAGTCTGCAAGGGGACTGGTTCCTGGCGCAGGTGCTGCAAGACCAGCACAAGCTCCTCGTCAGCCACAAATGGCAAATGGCCTGCCAGCATCTCGTAGAGCAACAAGCCGAGGACGTACACATCGCTGGCAGGATGCATATCCTCACCTACCGCTTGCTCAGGCGAGACGTAGGGAAAGCGGCCCCACGGCTGGCCCGACCCTGCAGATGCCAGACGGAGCGCAGGGAATAGACCGGCATCGGTTGCCATCATCTGTCCCTCACCCACGACCAGCACACTGTGAGGCGATAGGCCTCCGTGTACCAACCCGACCCGATGTGCCGGGGCCAGGACCTCGCACAGGCCGGCGGCGAGATCCACCGCAGCCTCGGTCTCCAGCGAACCAGCGGAGGCCAGCCGCCCGGCCAGGGTCAGGCCCTCCACGTGGCGGCGTGCCACATAGAGCTGCCCGTCCACCAGGCCGACCTGCTCATAGGGAACGAGGGCGGGCAGGGCCAGGTCAGCGATCGCCTGATTGGCCTCCACCACGCGCTCAAGCGCCTCTATGCCGCTGCCCCAGCGGCGGTCCAGGAGCAAGACGGCGGCAAGCCGCTCCTGGCGGATGTCGTAGGCCTTGTACTCGGTCCCTATGTCACGGCCGGTTCCATCGGAGACGATCCGGTAGCGGCCTTCCAAGATCCGGTCAACGGGCAAAGTCATTCCCAGTTCGTCCATAGTTCTGTTTTTCATTGTACACCAACTCCTGACTTGTGACAAACAGGATTGGCACCAGGTGGGAAGCTCTGGTATAATGGCGGCGCACCCAGTATGGTATTCTGTGAGAAACTGCTGCCGGCCCCGGTGACGGGGCCGGCGCGAGTGTCGCACCAGAAACTACCATAAGGGGGAGGTTGGGAAGGAACAGCGCACAAGATGCGATCCAAGTTGATCGTCAATCCGACGTCAGGTCCCTGGAGTGTTCGGCGCGAGATACCGGCCGTGCTCAACCATTTGGAGCGCCATGGCTGGCGGACGGTGCTGCACTACACCCAGGGCCCCGGCGAAGCGACGGAGCTGGCCCAACAGGCAGTGGCCCAGGAGCTCGACGCCGTGTTCGCTGTGGGTGGCGACGGTACCATCAACGAGATCATCAACGGGCTCGCCGAGAGCCCGGTGGCCCTGGGGGTGCTGCCCGGGGGGACAGGCAATGTCTGGGCCAAGGGCATGGGACTGCCCACCCGCTCCCCCCTCCATCCCCTGCCCCTGGTCGCCGCGGTCCGGGCGCTGGTGCCACACAAAGCCCGGCGCATCGACCTGGGCCGGACCAACGGACGTTATTTTCTACAGTGGACCGGCATCGGACTCGACGCCGAAGTGGCCTATGCCATGGAGCCCCGCACGCGCCGCCAGCGCAAACTGGGCGCCCTTGCCTACATCACCGCCGGTGTGGTCACAGCGGCCAACATGGTCGGCACCCGGACCCGCCTCTGGATCGACGAGCAGCTCATCTACCGCCGCTCCATTCTCATTGTCATCAGCAACTCTCAACTGTACGGCGGCGTGGTACGAATCGCCTCCGATGCCCGTCTGGACGATGGCCTGCTGGACGTGGATATATTCGCCGGCACCGGCTTCGGCTCGGTCATGCGTGCAGCATTGGGCATCCTCACCGGCCTCCATGCCCGGGATCCACGTCACAGTCGCCACCAGGGCTGTGCGATCCGCGTCGAGACCGACAAGCCAATGGCCATCAGCGTAGATGGCGAACCGTTTGGTTATACGCCCCTGGAGTGCGAGGTGGTGCCCCAGGCCCTGACAGTGATGATCCCCCAGGATGTCAGGCCCGAACTGTTTACCCCCGGGGCGAGCGCCAATCCGCACGTTCTGCCCGAAGCAAAATAACACGCCTGCCTCGGACTTGAGGTCTATTGTCATCTCACCAAAAAGTTGGTATAATGGCTCTGCACAGGAATACCTGTACGAAAAATCCCGCGCCGCTGGTACGGCCGGGGCGGGATACCATCCCGCCCCACAGTCGAGATCCAGAGCCAGACCATGCCAGAATTGATGATCCGGACGGACAACCTGACCAAGCGCTTCCCCTGCACGACAGCAGGGGCGGAACGCGGCTGCGCGTCGCTGGACGAGGGAGCGGTTGGCCAGGACGCCCTGCAGTGGTTCACAGCGGTGGACCACGTGACCTTTGATGTAGCCCCTGGCGAGGTCCTGGCCCTGCTCGGCCCCAATGGCGCAGGCAAGACCACTACGGTGCGGATGCTCGCCTCGATCCTCAAGCCTAGTGAGGGCTGGGCGCGGGTGGCTGGCTTTGACACCGTCCATCAGGCCCGCCAGGTGCGCCACGCCGTTGGCTTGCTGACCGAATTCCCCGGCCTCTACCTCCGCATGCGGGCTGACGAGTATCTGGATTTCTTTGGCCAGCTACAGGGCCTGTCTACAGCCCAGATACGGCACCGTGCCGAACGCTTGATGGCACGCTTTGACCTGATCGAGGCGCGCCGCCAACGGTTGGCCGAATACTCAAAGGGCATGCGCCAGAAACTGGCCCTGATCCGGGCCATGATCCACGACCCGCCGCTGTTGCTTCTGGACGAGCCTACCTCGGCCATGGATCCCCACAGCGCCAAGTTGGTACGGGATGCCATCAGAGACCTTCGGCAGGAACAGCGCGCGGTGCTCATCTGCACCCACAACCTCTCCGAGGCGGAGATGCTGGCAGACCGCATCGCCATCATCCGCCGGGGGCAGATCGTCGCCCTGGATACTCCAGCTCGCCTGAAAGCCGATCTGCTGGGCCCGCCGCTTCTGGAGGTGCGGCTGGCTCACTCGTTGGACGGTACCGTGAGCGAGCTAAGCGACCTGATACAGGTCGAGGCGTCGGGCCAAGACTGGTTCCAATACCGGACGCCGACGCCCGAGATGACCAACCCGGCGCTGTTGGCCCGTCTATCTGGCATGGGTGCCCCGGTGTTGACCTTGAGCGAGGTACCCCGCAGCCTGGAGGAGGTTTACCTCCGGATCGTGGAAAGCGAGGGAAACGGTGGCGACTGATTCCCTGCGTGAACCGATCCCGAGCACGGAGCGATCTTCTCCCAAGATGATCTGGTTCATCGCCCGGCGCGAGATGCGCGACACCCTGCGCGATTGGCGCATTGTTATGCCCATCATCCTGCTGATCCTGATCTTGCCCTGGCTGATGAACTGGACCGCCCAGGTGGCCATCGACTTTGTGCAACAGCGGGATGCGCCGATCATCGGTGAGCAGTTGATCCCCTTCTTGTTGATGATTGTCGGCTTTTTCCCCATCTCTTTCTCACTGGTCATCGCCCTGGAGACCTTTGTGGGCGAGAAAGAGCGGCGCAGCATCGAGCCACTGTTGTCCATGCCCATCACGGACTTGGAGCTGTACCTGGGCAAGATGATTTCTGCCACGGCCCTGCCACTGCTCGGTAGCATCCTGGCTATCTCGGTCTACCTGGCAGGACTCTATACGTCCGTTGGCTACACGCCGGCGTTGGACCTGCTGGTGCTGATCTTTGTGCTAAACATCGTCACCGGGCTGGTGATGGTGGCAGGAGCCGTCGTGGTCTCCAGCCAGACCACCAGCGTGAGGGCTGCGAACCTACTGGCCAGCTTCATCATCATCCCCATGGCCCTGCTGATCCAGGCGGAGAGCGTTGTCATGTTCTGGGGAAGCTACAGCACCCTGTGGGTCATCGTCCTGGGTCTGCTGGTCGTCATGGCCATCCTGGTCCGCATGGGGACCAGGACGTTCAACCGGGAGGAGATCCTGGGCCGGGAGATCGACGAGCTGAATGTACGACGCACCGGCCAACTTCTCCGCCACTTTTTCGTGAATCCGCCCGAGATGGCCTCCAACTTGCGGAACGCCACGGTTGTCGCCTCTCACCCTGTGCGCTTTGTCCGGTGGCTGGTACGGGTCTACCGCCACGATCTGCCCCTTCTCCTCCGCCACAACTGGATGCCGGCGGCCATCGTCGTCCTCTTTGTGGTCGTGGCCAGTGTCCTCGGCTGGGCCTACGTGGCCAAACTTCCCCTGCCCCAGGGATCCATCACCCTGGAGAACCTGGCAGCGCAGGACTTTGAGGCCTTGTCTGACCTGAGCTATTTGCCCTCGCTCACAACAGGGGGGATTTTTGGCCACAACGTCCGCGTGCTGCTGCTGGCTGCGCCGCTGGCATTGGTCACCTTGGGCACGCTGTCCATCCTGATGCTGATGGTACCCCTGGCCATGGTGGGCTTTCTCGCCGGACAGTTGGCCTGGCTGGGCTACAATCCCCTGACCTTCCTGGCGGTGTTCATCCTACCTCACGGCCTGTTCGAGATCCCGGCGGCGATCATTGCCACGGCCTTTGCCCTGCGCATCGGCGCTTCGATCACGGCGTCCCGCGAGGGGTTGACAGTGGGCGAAGGGGTGATAGCGGCCGTCGCAGAGTTCGTCAAGGTCTTTGTTTTCGTGGTGGTACCGCTGCTGCTGGTCGCCGCTTTCGTAGAGGCAAACATCACGCCGCAGCTTGTGATCTGGGCCTACGGAGGATGATCCATGCCTGAGCTGATCGTCTTGGGCACCGCAGCTTCCGTGCCTGACGCTGATCACGACACCGTCGCCCTGGTGCTACGCGGCCCCGGGTGGGCGGTCCCTATCGACTGCGGCGGCAGCCCTCTTCACAGGCTGGCCCGCCTGGACATAGACCTGGACGACATCCGGGCCGTGATCCTGACCCACCGCCATGCCGACCATCTCTACGGACTGCCGATGCTGGTCCAGGGACTGTGGCTTGGCGGACGCGCTGCCCATCTGCCCATCTATGGGCCACAGGAGGCGCTGACCATCGCCCGCAGGTTACTGGGCTTGTTCAATCTGGCCGAACGGGATGATATGTTCCCCATCGAGTGGCACCCCGTGCCGTTGCGCGAGGGGCGGCGGGTCCTGGAGATCGAGGAGGTGCGGGTCACCTCCGCGCCGGGGGTACACGCCAACGTAGAGGTGCTGGCTCTGCGCTTCGACAACACTGCCACCGGAAGGTCCATTGCCTATTCGTCTGACACGGAACCCTGTGAGGCGGTCACTCGCCTGGCAGAGGGCGCTGACTTGTTGATCCACGAGGCGACGGGGTCATACGAGGGTCACTCCTCACCAGCCGATGCGGCCGAGGTTGCCCGCGAAGCGGGGGTCGAGCAACTCGTCCTCATCCACTACCCGGTGCTGGGGATAGATCTGGATGCCTGGCGGCAAACGGCTGTGGGAATCCCAGGCCAGGTGCGCCTGGCCAAGGAAGGTGACGTATACCCCCTATGAGCTTCCCTCTCAACAGGTGAGGTGCAACGCCGCCACCACACGCCTGTCTCCTGATGCCATCTGGTTGAAGGTCTGGCAGGCCGACTTTGTCGGCTGCGCGATGAGTTGCACCCCTCGCTCCTCCAGCATTTCCTCCGTCTCGGGCAGGACACTCACCCGCCCATAGCGACCGGTGCCCACCACCAGGACCTCGGGTGGATCGGCCCACACTTCATCCAGATCTGTGACAGCCACCTCGTGCCCCTCAACCCTCCACCAGTCCGGAACCACCCGGTCTGGGAAGATCAAGAGGTCTCGCTCATAGGGCTGGCCGTCGACCACGATCCGCCCAAAGCTGTAGCTATCGATCATCGCGCCGTCTCCTTCCATGCACCAGGATACCTGGTAGGTGCTCGTTGGGCCAGACCACCGCCACAGCAGCCAATCCTCTGGCAGTAAGAAAAACACCGCCGAACCCATCTAGAGAGGTGCCGGCGACTGGCACGTGGGCATATCCAGTATAGCATCAAAGATCAGCACGCGCAACTGCCCGTTTCACCTCAGGCCCACTTTGTGGTATAATGGAGGGCGGAGATTAAATGATGCAGATAATGAATTTATTGCTCATCCGCCATGCTCAGAACGATTGGGTTGGTGAGCGGTTGGCCGGTTGGACACCCGGTGTCCACCTGAATGAGGTAGGCCGCGCCCAGGCTGCAGCGTTGGCCCAGCAGCTCGCCGAGGTGCCTCTGGCAGCGATCTACAGCAGCCCCTTGGAACGGACGCTGGAGACGGCCCAGCCCCTGGCCGAAACCCGGGACCTGACGGTCGAGGTGCGTGAAGGCCTGGGCGAGGCCCGTTACGGCGACTGGACTGGACGCAGTCTAGAGGAATTGCAGAAAGAGGAACTCTGGCCCGTGGTCCAGGTCTATCCTGGAGGCGCGCGTTTCCCTGGCGGCGAGTCGATGCGGGAGGTCCAGGCGCGTATCGTGGCCGAGATCGACGCCATTCGCGACGCTCATGCCGGCCAGACGTTGGCTGTCATCTCCCACTCGGATCCGATCAAGATGGCCGTGGCCCACTATGCAGGCCTGCCACTGGATCTGTTTCAGCGGCTGACCGTCGCCCCGGCCTCGGTGACGGCCTTTGCCTTCACCAAGTTTGGGCCACGTCTCCTCTGCCTGAACCACACTGGGTCCCTGCCCTCTTTCGAGATCGAAGAGAAGGAAGAAAACGAGGAGCCATAGCCATGCCCCACGAGGTTTTTGACCTGAATCCTGTAGAACGTATCACGACCGACGCCATCGGCGAGCCGGGCCAGCGGGTGTTCTACCTGCAAGCACGCAAGGGGCACCGCCTGGTGACCGTGATCTGCGAGAAGGAGCACGTAGCCGCCCTGGCCCTCGCCGCTGACCACCTGTTGCTGTCCCTGGTCGACGGCGACGCCGATGCTGTAGCCGAGCCCGATCCGATCCTCGACGAGGGCATGGGGTTGGAATACCCACTGGATCCGGTTTTTCGAGCAGGACAGGTGAACCTGGGCTACGACCAGGTGGGTGGGCGCCTGGTCATTATCGCCTACGAGCTACTGCCGGAAGAGGACGAGTCCACACCATCGGTGGCCCGTTTCTGGGCCACGCCAGCACAGATGCGGGCTTTTAGCATTCATGGACAGGAGGTGGTGGCCGCCGGCCGCCCCTTGTGTGCCATGTGCGGCGAACCGATAGATCCCGAAGGGCACTTTTGTCCACGCAAGAACGGCCATCGGACGTGACGAGCCAGGACCCCGTAACTACCGCGCTCACACCGGAGCGCATTTTGCGCCTGCTTTCCGAAGGAGAGATTGAGGTCGAGGGTCGGATCGCCTGGAGCTCCAACGCCACGTTGCTGGTGACCGTCCGTGATGCGGATCTCTCGACGCTGGCGGTCTACAAGCCGCAGGAGGGTGAGCGACCGCTGTGGGACTTTGCCTACGGCACCCTGGGCATCCGCGAGGTAGCCGCCTACCTGCTGTGCGAGACGCTGGGCTGGGGACTCGTCCCCCCTACGGTACTGCGGCAGGGTCCCCACGGCCTGGGCTCGGTGCAGTTTTTTGTCCACGCTCAGGAAGAGGCCCACTATTTCAATATCCAGAGCGACCCGGCCTACACCGGGGACCTGCTGCGGCTGGCGGCCTTTGACGTGATCGCCAACAACGCCGACCGCAAGTCGGGGCACGTCCTGCTGGACCACCAGGGACAGTTGTGGGCCATCGACAACGCCCTCACCTTTCACGCAGAGCCCAAGTTGCGGACCGTCATCTGGGATTATGCCGGCCAGCCTTTGCCCGGTGAGGTGCTCGCCGACCTGAAAGACCTTGAGTTTCTGATCGAGGACGGCCACTTGGGCCAGGCGTTGGGCCACCTGCTGGCTGAGAAGGAGGTGGCTGCCCTGGCTCACCGGGTGCACAAACTGATCCAAGATAGCCGCTTGCCCGAACCTGGACCCGGCCGCGTCGTCCCCTGGCCGCTGATCTGAGTACAGACGAGTCATAGAATCGCCGCGTCACTTTGTCCACCTCTCATTTCTTACATTTATTTTGACATTCTATCCATTCTATAGTATAATAGGCCGTGGGTGGGGCTGCCCTCGTTGTGGCGAGCCTCGACCGGCCCGACCCTCGGGGCCCCGGTCAATATGACCGGGGCCTCTCTCATATTCTCCATGGAAACGGCCCTCCTCTCTGCAGTTTGGCTGGATGTGGGCAGTTGGTCTGTTTGACCGCCGGGGAAGGTATGTGCTATACTTTCCCTAGCCCACTCGCCGCCGCGTTCGGCTGGTGGGTCACCGGATGGGTGAAGCACCACCCATCCGACCGCTCTCTGACCATTCTGGAGGTAGTGTCCTATGGCATCTCGTATGACTGGTAATGTGACCGTTGTCGTCGGCGCCCAATGGGGCGACGAGGGCAAAGGCCGGGTGGTGGATTATTTGGCCGCGCGGGCCGACTGGGTCATCCGCTTTCAGGGTGGCGACAACGCCGGGCACACCGTCGTCAACGACTATGGGCGCTTTGCCCTACATCTCATCCCTTGTGGTATTTTCTATCCCCGGGTTCGCAACCTGCTCGGCGCGGGCACAGTGGTCAACCTGGACACGGTATCGCAAGAGATATCCACCTTGCAGGCAGCCGGGGTGGACACCGGCAACCTGTGGATCGACTCGCGTGCCCATCTGATCTGGCCCTATCACTGCTTGCTGGACGGCGCCGAGGAGGATCGGCGCAAGCGAGACGCCGGTGAGGAGGGCGAGCAGATGGGCACTACCCGGCGGGGCATCGGCCCGGTCTATGCCGACAAGCATTCCTACAACGGCATCCGCACTGGTGACCTGCACCATCCTGACCTACTCCGCCAACGCCTGGATCTGATCCTGCCCCTCAAGAACCGCCAGCTGGCCTTCTACGGGCTCAAGGAGTACACGGCAGACGAGTTGATGGACCTGGCCGCCACCTGGCGGGAGCGCCACCTTGAGCGCATCGTGGACACGTTGCCCTGGGTGCGCGACGCGGTGCAAGGCGACCAGCGGGTGCTGCTCGAAGGCCAACTCGGCGTGGGACGCGACGTGAACTGGGGCATCTACCCCTTTACCACCGCCTCGTCACCCACGGCAGGCGGGGCGTGCATCGGGGCTGGCATCCCGCCCCGGGCCATCAGCGAGGTGCTGGGCATAGTCAAGGCCTACTCCACTTCTGTAGGTGGCGGGCCATTCCCCACCGAGCTACACGACGAATACGGCATCATGCTCCAGGAGATCGGGCGCGAATTCGGTGCGACCACGGGGCGCGTCCGGCGTTGCGGTTGGTTCGACGGGGTGGCCATCGGCTACGCAAGCTATCTCAACGGCTTTAGCGGTATCGCCATCACCAAACTGGACGTGCTGGACCACTTTGAGGAGATCAAGATCTGCACC
>Ga0180437_10002292_pt1 | contig 30863 bp, 35 predicted proteins | sample SS_ome_4_FD_132410 | JGI IMG/M metagenome (GOLD analysis project Ga0180437, IMG submission 132410) | Hypersaline lake sediment archaeal communities from the Salton Sea, California, USA - SS_3_D_1 metaG | ecosystem: Environmental > Aquatic > Non-marine Saline and Alkaline > Hypersaline >...
CTGAGTGGTCAAAAGGGCAAGACTTAAGAAGTCTGTCTTCCGATAGGGAGATCTAAAACAAGATCTTATTTAAGAAATCTTGTGGCTTAGTGCCTTCGTAGGTTCGAATCCTACTCCCCGCATTTAAAATACATATTATAGAACAATATTATTTTTATACTCTTAAATAAAATATTCTTTATGCTTATCGGTCTTACAGGAGAAGGTCATGACGAACATGGAAGTCGTGATATTATAAAAGAAGCAATTTTAACGGACATTGCTATTCCAACAGAAGTTTCACGTTCTTTATCGCTAGCCAGACAGGGGATGGGTCTGCCCGAAACAAAAGACTGGCCTCCCGTGGCAATGATGGTCTATGGGGGACATGGTTGTGACACAGGATTAATATTCAAAGACAATTTAGAAACTAGGAAAGATGTTCCCGGAGAAGAGTTTGGATTTACTACCGGAAAGCTTATTGCGAGAGTTTCATATGGGACAGGAGAGCCCATAAGGTATGGAGATGAAAAAGACATATTTAGAGTTGCTTTTAGAGATCCAACTAACCTAGCAAGATTTCATATAAGTCTTTTTGGCGAAAGGAAGTTCTTCCCTCCTAACTGGGAAAAATTTCAAGGCAGATTTCTTGGTGAGGAAAGTATAGCAAGGTATCTAACTGAAAGAGTTCACCTGTCTTTAAGGTGGCAGAACGCAGAGCCAGATAACAGATGGAACAATCCAGTTTTATGGTCAGAACATATGAATTCAAGCAAAGGAGGAAAACCTAGTTTTCATGAAAAAAGAACGTCTTATTTTGGGAATAGTTCTTTATCCTTTAATGCAATTAATGATTCAGACGCCCCTAGAATGTCCAGGGAAGATAAGATGGCAGAGAGAAGAAGGGTTGTTGAGCAATTGATTGGAACAAAAAAAAGAATACTGCCAGATAACGTTCCATTCGAAAATGTAAAGAGGTTATTCCCAAATATCCCTGACGAAAAACTATATTCCATGTATGGTGTTTATAATCTAAATCCAAAAGGCCAAACCTTGCGTCACGTCGGTTATGCACCAGTTCTCGATGTTTTATCAAGATTTGGAGATGTTTCTGTAGAAGACGCAGAAATACTGCCTCACATGATCATGCCTGAAGGAATAGATTTCTTATTTAATAGAGCGCTTCCCGCAATGAAGGCTTTTGTAGAAGCTTAACGCCAGCATTTCTATTTGAGAATCATAAGCCAAAGATTTAAATATCAATATCAATCGATTTTTTTATGGTTACAACAAAAGAAGATAGGCCTATTACAGGAGATCCTAAAGAAATAGAAAGACTACAAGAACTAGAAAACATGATAATAAGATTTGCTGGAATTAAGCCTTCAACTATTCCTAATTCTACAGACAAAGGAAGACTTCTAGAATTAGAATTAATGGCCAAATCATTTAGAAGAGGATTGAAATTTTTTTCAAGAAGATTTGGTGGCTTTTGTGGTTCTGCAAAGAGAACAGAAGAGGAATCATTAAGAATTATACGAGAAACTGGCTTGGCGGAGGATGAAGAATCATCCAGGCATGTACTTGATTACCTCTGCAAAAACAGGATTGGCACAGCTCCCGTTGTGCTTCAAAGAATAGTAAAAGCAGGACAACCAATGGTGCCTCACTTACATTTTCCTAAATCAAAAACATTTGGTATTTTAAGGCAGAGTAACAGTCAAGGAAATACTTATTATACAACCTCATGGCATAAAACTTATACTGATGGAGGTATGGGTTCATTAACTATATAAACCAAAAAAGAATCAACGCCCGCTAAGCCTTCTTCTTTTCTGAATCCATCTTATCAAAAATATCACTGCAATAGATAATGCAATAACACCAACCGTAATTCCTGTTCCCCACCAAATCACTCCGCTTTTTTCACTGCCTCCGGCAGTCTCATTGCCATCCGCAGAAATAGTAGAGATACTATTGCCACTTATCCCTCCTGTAATGGGTTCATTTATAGTCCAAATAGTAATTTTAACCTCTCTGTCCTCATAAAATATTTTATCAATTCTTATCCTCAAATCGTAATAATCTGCAGACGTAAGATTCAGTTTCTCCTCTGAACCCTCAGTCATAGTTATTTCAATAGGATCACTTTCTATGATTAGCTTAACATATGTCTCCGAGATTTTACTAACGTTTATTGTATGTGATTCATCATCACCGTCAGGATTCTCTAAAATAACCTTGATTGTATCGTTCTCTTCAACTGTTTTTGTGTAACCAGAAGCCACAGCGTCTTTACTTGGAGAATATGTCGCAGCAGTTGTAGTAGTCGTAGTGGTTGTTGTACTGCTTGAACTTGAAGAGGAGCTGCTAGAACTATCGTCATCACCGTCAGATGTTGCGTTAATACGCAAGATTATGGCGCTCGCTGTCCCTGCATTCCCAGCTTCATCAGTACAGTTTACTGTCCAGGTATAATTTCCAACAGGAACTGAATCTGAAATTGTGTTTGTTGCGTTGGTCAAAACCTCGCTTGAGTTATATGCCTCAATGGAATCATCCTGGATTAAGTAGCAGCCAGTTATATTCAAGTTGTCAGTCACATCAAACTGGAAGTTTATTGTTGTAGATCCCTCGACAGAATATTCATTCGCGGGGCTAACTAAAGTAACACTGGGAGCCACCGTATCAATACTAAACATTCGAGTGGTAGAACCCCAATAACCAAATGAGTCATTGCAATAATAACTAACGTTATATTTTTCTCCAGCTGTTATTGTAGAATTTACACTGCCAAAGTTCCTGTTATCGGAAGTATTCATAGAAATGTTTACAGCACCATAGTCAAGAGAATACCAGCAGGTTCCGTTCTCATCCAAACTAACGTTGAATCTTCCTTTGTCATACCAGCTGTTATTCACAGGCAGAACAACGCTGATATTGGGTCCTGCTATATCATATGTTATTGAGTAATTAGAATTAGCAAACTTCTCAGCTTTTGTGTTAGTCACAAAAAGACAATTCCAGCTGTATGCATCTCCTGCCGTAAAGTTATAACTAAAACTGCTTGAATTGGAATTTCCTGCCACAGTTTCTGTTGTGTTATACATCAATCCAGAAGTCGAGTTCCATAAATAGAATGTAACATTGGACAATTCATGGGTCGAACTGGCATTGCAAACAAAGGTTTGATTTTGATTGGTTATAAGCCCATTTGTGGGAGAATCCAAGGTGACATTGGTTTCTATAATAAATAAACTAAAGTTAGAACTGGCGAATGTCCTGTTATTGTTTTCATCAAAATACAAACAATTCCATTCATAACCGTCATTGGCAAGGTTTGTTATGTTTATTTCAAAACTATCGCTATCACCGCTAACATCTTCAAATGTCTCGTTGATAACATCTCCGCTCGAGTTCCACAAATAGAAGGTCATGTTTTCCAATGCTAAATCGGTCGCGTTGCATCTAAATGTATGATTTACATCCAACGTCTGAAGGCTATTATTTGGACTCACCAAAGTAACGCTTGGCAAGTCAGCGTCCAAAGAAATGATTGTACCATAGATATTAATCCTAGTATAGTTATATCCGCTTACTGCAGAATCGTCAACTACAACACCGCTATCATTCAAAGCATCCTCTATTTCCCAAGGAGTTTTCACTTGGTCTGTCAAATTCAGGAACTGACTGATGATAGCAATCGCAGCCGAAACATGTGGGGTAGCCATCGAAGTCCCTGATAAAATTCCGTACAACCCAGAGACAAGGGTAGAGTTAATCATACTGCCCGGGGCCACAAGCAGAGTCAGATTATTCCTATTAGACGTTAAATTCATGCTATCATCTTTGTTTGACCATCCAACGGGAATAGCTGTAGAAATACAGGCCGGAGCGGAAATCCGAGAGCTGTCTCCATTGTTGCCTGTAGAAGCAACAACAGGTATATGGGCGTTAAAAGCATTAGTAATAGAAACATTCAGTGTTGTATTATAATCTGTATCACAAAAATCAGTATAAAGGCCTCCTCCAAGACTCATGCTTATAACTGAAATATTAAATTTTGAAGCATTATTTACACACCAATCAATTGCCTTCACTAAATCGTCTTCCCAAAAACTTCCTGAAGAATTAGCAGCTTTTATTATGATAATCCTTGAGTCAGGAGCAACACCATTTATTGTTCCGTTAGCAGCTGCTATCCCGCCAACATGCGTACCATGGCCGTCAACATCTATGGGATCGTCATCATCACTATTGCAGATAATATCATCAGCACAATAATCATATCCTCCCCAAATCTTACAACTGCTATCCAAACTGTTGTTTCCATAACATCCCCCAAGATCAGGATGGCTGTAGTTTATTCCAGTATCAATAATACAAATAGTTCTATCTTTACCTGTCAGGTTAAATCCATTTTGCTGCAACGGATATGTAATTGTTCCATTAATCAAAGAAACACTATCCTGCAGGTTTTTATGAAATGTCCTGACAGGCCTGATACTTTTAATGTTTGGGTCTTTCTCAAGCTCAGCAAGCTCTTCTTTAGAAACATAGGCAGATAATTTGTCGCCAAAACTATGTCTAACTCCAACTATTTCAACAACATTTTCTTTTGCATCACTAATAGAAAAACATTCATTCTCGCTTTCTTTGAACTCAATAAACACTCTAACTTTCTCCACACCATCATCAAGTCTGGAATAGATTTCTTTCGTTGCTTTAAACTCACTCCTTGAAGCTCCAGCCACAACTAGTGTCAATACAAACATAACAACTAGCAACCCAATTATTTTTTTATTCATTGAAAACAGCCTCACATTTATTATTTGCACACTCACATTGCCCCTGTCCGCAGTCAAGAGTGCCGGGAACACATACAGAGGTACAAAATATTCCTGAACAGTCAGGTGCTAGGGCTTTAGACGTACATCCAGTAGAATGGCAGCATGAATCTGGAACGCAATCTTCATCAACAACGCATCTTTCTTCTGCAACTGACTCTTCACCGCCTCCATTTTGCTTAGGAACAAACAAAAAAACAGCAATCAACACAACCATAACCAGAACGACTATCAGCCCGTAATTAATTTTTTTAGGCTTCTTTTTCCTCTCCCTCTTTTTAACCATTAAATATTATAAAACGTAATCTATTTAAATTTTTAACTTCTAAACAATCTATTATAATTTTCTTCTATTTGCTTCTCCACATCCTCCAAACTCATCCCCTTCAGCTCAGCTATCTTCTTATATGCTTCAATAACATTAGCTGGCTCATTATTTCTCTTTCTTTCAGGATGTAGATAGGGAGAATCAGTCTCGCACAAAATCCTTTCAATCGGAATTTTTCTAGCAAGACTCTGCATCTGCTCGCCATAACAAACATTTGTCGGAACACTAAAATGCCATCCGTTTTTCAAAATTCTCTTGAAAAACTTGCTTTTTCCAGAAAAGCAGTGCATTATCACCTTTTTAGCTCCTGCTCCTTCCAAAACTTCAATAGCATCTCTTGGTGCTTTTCTTGAGTGAACAATCAGCACTTTATCTATCTCACAGGCCAGATTAACTAACTTGACAAAATTCTCTCTCTGTTTCTCAACATCAGAACTCTCTTTTAAGTCTATCCCAACTTCTCCAACAGCAACAATCTTATCCCTATTCTCCCTAATAAACTCAATTTCAGCGTCAAATTCCTCATCACTCATCTCAAGGGCATCTATCGGATAAATGCCCAAACCAGCGTTAACTCCTTCATATTTCTCCGCAATCTCAAGAACTTTTCTATTGGACTTTCTTTTAGGGCCTACGCCGTTGCAAACCATAATAACGTTCTTCTCTCTTGCCCTTTTTACGACTTCATCTATCTTCTTATCATCTTTGTAAAAATCAAGGTGACAATGCACATCAATAAACACCATACAAAAAGTTACAAATAAGTATTTTTATATTTAACAGTTAAGCCCTGCTCATCTTATATTTTTGAGCACCATAAAATATGCCAACAATAATGACTATGATCGCTATGATCCACAACCATGAAATACCTTTTTCATCTCCTAAATCCTCCCGAGTGGCGGCGGGCTGAGGTACTGTTTCACTCTTTTCTTCTTCCTGCACTTTCTCTGACTTCGGCTCCAAAATCTCTTCTTGTATAGTATTTACAGTAATGTCTGCCTTGTTTTTCCAGGCAATATCAATAGAGTTCAATGTAACAGATAAATCATAATAATTATCTCCAGTAAGCTCAAATTTCTTTTCCTCTCCAACAGAAAGCGTAGCTTCTTGAGTTTCCGAAGATATGCTAAACTTCAAACTACTATCCATGATTTCATTAATCTTTAGCGTATGTGATCTATCCCCGACTTTGAAAGAAATTTCCCATTCCTCCTGCATCGCCTTTCGATATCCGCTGTTTAGCTCACTCTCTTTTGGCCTTAAAATAGCATATCCCCCATCAGGAGAACTAGAAGATGACGAACTAGACGCTGTTGTCACAGTAAATGTTCTTGTCGAGCTATTATCAACGTTTCCAGCAACATCAGTACAATTAACACTCCAAGTATGAGAACCAGTGCCTAAAGAAGAGTTATACATCCCCATAGTGCCTCCGCTATTGTTAATGTTAGTTATCATGTGAGCAACAGAACCATCAAGAATAAGACTGCAGTTTGAGACGTCTTGATCATCTGTAACATTAAACGTAAAGTTATATTCATTTGTTGTCGCAGACGCCAAATCATCCGGGTAAATCAAAGTTATAGCAGGAGCAGAGCTGTCCAACGTCACCGTTCTCGTCGCAGTAAAGTTTTCATTCCCATATGTATCGTTGATAGTAGCGTTGAAATAATAAACTCCGTCAGAAAGTCCTGTGAAATTGATAAACACAGGAGAAGTCGAGGAACTGCTTGAGTTTATTTGATCTCTTGTCGAGTTAAACAACCTTATTATTATAGTATCTATAACACCGTTGTCTGTCCCAGTTACATTAACAGCTATATTAGATCTTGAAAGATTTGTATTATCCGTTTCACTAGGAGACACAAAGTCTATTGAACTAGGGTCTGTAGTGTCATTTACAGTAACAGATATATTTGTTTCATAAGAGCTTGTCGCATTTAATGTCGTAACAGTTAGATTATATGTCCCAGGAGTTGATGCTGTCGCGGTAAACCAAAAGTGATTCCATGTTAAATTCATAACAAGGCCATCATTATCCCATGTTAAGACAGTACTTGTGTTTGTGAAAGTATGGGTCCCAGCATTAGTGCCATTGCTATCTAACGAAAAGGAAAAAGTGCCCGGGATGGTTATATTTACCTGGCTTATGTTCGCAGCAGCGGTCGTATCTGTATTGTTCACAGTGATGTTATAAACAGAACCAACGTCTTCATCCACACTATAAGAACTACCTCCCGCAGAAGTTGTTATGACATGGCCCGCAATGACAAAAGAAGCAAAAAAGACAATACTAACCAAAACAAAAAAAACCAATTTATTATATCCCATCAGCCCCTTTTTCATGACAACAGTGGTAACAATTATGGGTTTATAAATCTTTTCACGATAAGAATCTTTACTTGCACTTAAGCTTCTTCAAAGGAGTGAAGCTCCTCCATGACTCCTCAAACAAAACCTCTAAGGCCTGTGCAAAGAACTCTGTCGAAAGCCAAATAGCAACATCGTAGTTTGGATGAATTGTTTTATCATCCAAAAGCATGAACATCAACTGGGCAGAATCAACAATAACAAATCTCCCCTGTGACTTTGGAAGGCTCCTTATATCTGCCACTTTGGAAAACTCCTTGGCGACTTTCAAGTTATCTTTGTTTATAGGAGCAGCAATCCTGCACGTAATCCCTCTCTTTTTAGCCTTTTCCAATGAGGGAAGCAGTGCCTCTAACTTTCTGTTAAGACCATCAGCTGTCGTAACAACCGTAACTGTTTTCTCAGCACCCCTTATCATCATATCAAGGTGATTGTACATATTCTGCCTTCCTCTCAAACTTCCGGACAAATCAGAAGGCTCAACAAACTTCACACCGTTATCAAACAAAGATGTCAATTCAGACAACACATCGTCCCCTCTTAATTTTTCCAGCCTCTTTGATTTTGCTTGTGCATTAACAATTAAATTCCTCTTTACTCTTTCTACAACCTCTTCAGGTTTCAAAGCAACAAACTTAATCGGTTTACCAATCTTCATAACAATGAAGCCTTTCTTCTCCAACGACTCAAGAATATCATACGTCCTTGACCTTGGAACATCGGAAATATTACTTAACTCACCAGCAGTAGACACCCCTCTTGAGAGAAGAGCAGTCCAAACTTTGGCCTCATACAAGTTGAGGTCAAATATTTTTCTTATCCTTCCCAAAAACTCATCTTTTATTATCATTATTCTAAATTTACACCTCTTGTAATTTTAAGATATCTTTACTATTTAAATGTTTTTACGTATTGTACCTCTATAAAATTACAAAAACTTTACTCCTATCTTCTTGCCCTTTATTTTGCTCTCAACAACGCCTTTTGGCGTTTTGTCGACGGTAAAATCAATTTTTTTGGAATTTGTCCTTTCTTTCAGGAATTCAATATGTTTCTCCAACATATCTTTTAGACCGCTATCAACGTACAATTTCAAATCTATCAAATTACCTTTTTTAAGGCCTGCTTTCTTTCTCTCTGCCTGCACCTTTCTTGCAGTCTCCCTAGCAAATCCCTCAGCCTCGAGCTCAGGAGTCATTTTTGTATCCAATTCAATTTCAACTCCCTGCCTTTTAGCTTTCTTGAATTCAACTTCCTTGACGTTCAGTTGCCTTTTTATTATTTCAATTAATTTCCTGTCACTCAGTACTCCTCCTTTAACAGTTGCCTTTGCAAGCGGCCATCTCAATCCTATCTGTGCCTTGTCTCTTGCAGCCAACCCCTTCTCTATCACCACAAATACATCCTCAAACTGCTTTTCTAGCACCTGATTTATCCTTTTTGTGCCTTTTGTCCAGCTCGGCCATTTACATAAATGAACAGATTCTTCTTTCTGTCCCATCTTCTGCCAAAGATGCTCACTAACAAAAGGACAAATCGTGGAAAACATCTTCAAAATACCAAGATAAATCTCTTTTACTGTCCCAAGAACAACAGCTGAATTGCCTTTATCTCTTACGAGCTTAATATAATCTCTCGACAATCCAATAAACAATTTTTCAATTTCTGTGATTGTCTCATCAATCCTATAATTTTCAAATAAATTGGAAACTCTCTTCAATGTGCTATAATATCTAGAAAGAATCCATTTTTCTTCAAGACCAATCTTATCTTTTTTCAGCTTTTGACTTCCCAATCCAATAATAAAATTAGCAATATTGTCCAATATAATCAAATTCCTTTGCTTAACCTTGATATCTTCCCAGTTGAAATTAATGTTTTCCCCAGCCGTAACCTCACAAATATAATATCTAAGAATATCCGCTGAATATTTATCAATTACTTCATAAGGAGAAATAATGTTTCCAAGAGACTTAGACATTTTCACCCCTTCATAATCCAATATCATCCCATGAACAAACACGTTCTCATAAGAACTCTTATCATACATGATGGAAGAACATATCTGAAGCATATTGAACCACAATCTTGTCTGCTCCGTAGCCTCTAAAATCAAATCAGCAGGAAAATATTTCTTTATCAATTTTGGATCACTGTATAAGCAATTCCAAGAAGCAGTACCCGAATCAATCCAAACATCAATTACATCCTCTATCCTTAACATTTTCTTCTTGCATTTAGGACAATTTAGCTTAACTTTGTCAACCCAAGGTCTATGCAGATCCAGCTTTCCAAGATTTTTTCCTGCCTTCTTGCTCAACTCTTTTTCATCACCAACTACCTCTACATGTCCGCATTCACATGTCCAAATTGGAGCAGGACATCCCCAAAATCTCTGTCTCGTAACACTGTTATCCCTTAAATTCTCAGTCCATTTATCATAACTATTTCTGATTCTATCAGGAATCCATTTAACTTTTTTGTTGAACTTCAATAATTTAGGAACTAAGTCTTCTATTTTCAGGAACCATTGTTCTGTCGGTCTAAACACGACAGGTTTATGGCTTCTCCATGAATGAGGATACTCGTGTTCTACTTCTGTCTTTTTAATCAAAGCGCCTTTTTTCTCCAGCTCTTCAATGAATTTATCATCATCATCTTTTGCTTTCCAGCCACTAAACTTTCCCGCATTTTCAAGCTCCCCTCTTTCGTTCAGTGTATTGAAAATACCAATCGCATACTCTCTTCCCACTTCAAAGTCTTCAGGACCGCATCCAGGGGCACAATGCACAAGCCCAGAACCAGCGGTAGTATCAACATACTCTTTATTCAACACAATAGTATGGACGTTTTTCCATTTTTTCTTCAAATCATCAAAAATATCCTTCATTTCATCATAAAACGGATGAACATATTCTTCTCCTTCCAAATCCTTCCCTTTAAATTTTTCAACAACCTTATACTTCTTATCCCATAAACCAGAGAGGAAAACGCCCGCAAGAGGGGCAGCAATTGTCCAAAATTCCCCATCAACCTCTACTTTAACATAATCAACATCTGGATTAACCATTATGGCCAAATTAAAAGGGATAGTCCAAGGAGTGGTTGTCCATATCACAAAATACTCGTTCTTGCCTTCTTTCTTCTTAAACTTCAAGAAGATAGAAGTATCTTTTACTGTCTTATACTCCAGCTCGTGTTTGGCGAGAGCTGTTTCAGATTCGGCATCCCAATGCATAATCTTAAGGCCTTTATACAATCTCTTCTGTTCCCACGCTTTCTTGAATAACGCCCACTCTCCTTCTATATACTCTTTCTTAACAGGCATATACGCGTTGTCATAATCCATCCAAACTCCCAATTTCCATAGATCCTTGCTCATTATTCCCGCATATTCTATCGAGAAATCCATGCACGCCTTGACAAACTTATCCATGCCATATTTCAAAATTTCTTCTTTATATTTAAATCCAAGATCCTTCTGAACCTTATTTTCAGTAGGCAAACCGTGCATATCATATCCTGCTCTATCCCATACATCAAGACCCTGCATTCTCTTGTATCTCATAATGATGTCTTTCAAAGCGTTATTCCAAGCGTGCCCAATATGCAATCTGCCAGAAGTATATGGAGGCCCCTGTAAAAAATAAAACGGCTTGCCTTTAGCGTTTCTCTTCTTCAGCTTCTCATAAATCTTCTTTTTCTCCCAAAATTTCCTAATTTCTTCTTCTATCTTCTTAAAGTCCAACATATTACTTTTTCTCCTCCTAAACTTATAAATCTATCTACATAAATCTCTTTTATTTCAATTTCCAATATTTCTTTTGTCCCAAAAGAAGAGCAATAGTAAAAACTACATTTACAAAAAGAAAGCTCATTTCAGTAAAATAAAATCCCATGTTTACAATATCATTATTTCCGCTTAATCTGAAAGCAAATCCTAAACTGAATAAAACTAACACAAAATACAATGGCAAGAACACCATATTTTTAGTATCAAATTTCCTCAAAACAACAGCCACAGCACAAATTAAAAAAATTAAAACAATATTCCCTATAACCCACTGCCACCACAACATTTTATTTTTTATTTATATATTTTATTATATATTTTGCAACCCATATTTTACACAATATACTTCCCTTATAAGAATTTCTGCGATTGATTAGTTATTTTCAAACATATATTTCAGCTAAATCTTCTCTTTACCCACTTTTTATCCTTGCTTTTTATCAAAGAAACAAACGCCACAATTACCCCAAACAAACAAGTATAAGCAATAGCCTTGTCACCAGTCAAATAAAACCATCCCCCAACAGCCACACCAACAATAATAATTACTTTGAACCATTTCCTCCCCTCAACCAGTTCATCTCGAGTCATCGCGGCTATCAAAAGCCCAACCGGAATAGCCAAAACCAATAAAACTATCTCTGCAATCATCTCCCTTCATACAAAAGGGTCTTTTTATACTTTACACTAAAAAAAAATTAACTAATCCGGAAACTCAATCCTAACGAAGCGCTAACCAAGCAGTAGGAGGAACATTAGGTTTTGCTTTTTTCAAAGCATCTATTCTTTTTTCACAAGCTCTAATAGCTTCTTCTTTTCTCTCAATAGGTTTTCCTTCAATAGTTGCTTTCAAACCATATCTCTGTATTCTTTTTGCAGTCTCTACAGCTTTATTTAAATAATCTCGCGTAACATTTGCCTCTTTAATCAATATATCAATATCAAGTCCAGCTGTACAGTGCGTGAATCGATTAAGTCTTAATCTTGTTCCTCCAGCTCGCACTCCTACAGTATAAAAGACATTCCAACCTGGATCACAACCCCAAGAATCAGTGGCAGTTTCAATAGTAACATCTACTTGACTATCTCCCCTTCTTTTTACCTTATCTACGAATTCATCTAATATTCTTGGAATACCCAACAATCGATACAAAATTGACATATAATTTAATCAATGCAGCCATTTATAAATATTCCGATTAATTAACTACTCTAAAATTACACAACCTAAAAGAAGAAACTTTCCCCTATCTCATCAGAGTGAACAGCAATATCTGTCAAGCTAATCATCCCAACAACCTTTTTATCTCTCACAGCAGGCAATCTCTTCACTTTGTTTGTTTTCATCAAATTCAATGCCTCTTCCAGTTCCTCATCAGGATCCACCGTTACAACTTTTCTTGTCATCACCTTCGCCACGCTTCCACCTTTCCCAAAATTCTTCAACAAATCCCTTTCAGTAATAATACCTTCAATCTTTTCTTTAGAAACGAAGACTAAACTGCCAATTCCTCTTGAGCTCATAATCTTCGCAGCCTCGCTCAGACTCATGTCTTTATCAATGGTGCACGGTTTTCTCATAGCCTCTTTTACCAACATAACCCAAACAAAATAATGGACCTATTTAAATTTATTCTAATTTATCGATCTCTTCAGCCAATTCAAAATCTTTTGAGGTCAAACCGCCTTCAGAATGTGTAGTCAAGTTTATTTTAACCCTATTCCCGCTTACCGTAATCATAGGATAGTGCTCCTGCTGTTCGGTTAGTTCAGCTACTCTATTAACAAAACCCATCGCCTCTTTGAAATTCCCAAACATAAAATCCTTGGTTATGGAATTAATCTCAAGGGCCCAGTCCTTCAGTTTTCTTAATCTTTCACTAATTATAGCTAACGGCAGCATATTTCCTACAAAAAACGCTAATTAATAAGTATTTCTACTATTTTCTTCTCATCGTACTCAATACATCTCTTCTGCATTCCAACTTCATCCTCTCTTCTAAATCTTTTCTGAGATTTATCATCCTCCTCCTATAAACCCCAGTAGCTACAGTCTGGATAATTCTCATGGCCTCACCAACCATAAAAACATAAATTGGAAAATCAATTTGGGAACCAGGATTCTTCATTCTATTTGAAACGTAAGATCCTAGCGCAACAATTTCCGCAAGGTTCAAAGTAACTTTACCAAATTTATTTAATGTCCTTATTGCTTTTGAACCTCCTATAACTTTTCTTGCAAATTCTCTATCCTTAATCTCTTTATCGTAAAATCTCTCTTGCTCTCTCCAAAACCTATCTGTTTCGGTTCCGTTAAAATACTCTCCCAAGCCAGCCAACGCACGCCTTCCCGCTACCCTTAGTCTTTCAAACACCATAAACTCATACAATACAATTATATTATAAACTTTATTGCAACCAAATAACTAAATCAAACCAACAGAAATCAAAATTTCATAGATTGCCCAGACGGCAAGAACCACAAACACAATCATCAAGACAAAGACCAACCATGAAATTCCTTTTTTCATAACTTTCTTGGCAAAATCCAATGTTTCCTTCTTATAAGCCATAACCCCAAATGCTCCCAGCAAAGCAACAAAAGCAAACACGGCAAATATCTGTACTATATTAACTTCCTGAATCAAGAAGTAAAACACCACTATAGCAAGAACAGCATAAACTATCAAACAAATGTTCCTCATATACATTTTCTCAATAAGCTCAATACCCTTTTTCTTGTTTACAGCAGCAACTATAACTTTAGCCAAAACAGCGATAGCTGTTAACAAGGCGATAATCTCAACAGGTGTTATTGCCATATTATACAAAACAAGATATTGTATTTAAACTTAACTAAACTTATCTTTTTTTATCAGCCACCAGACCACAATAAATAACCCGGCGGCAAAATACATCCAGGTGTTTGGAATTCCTTGATTGAATAATAAAACTGATTTAGAAGTTAGGATCTGGTAGTTCAGCGGGAGAATCTTTCCCAAGTACTGCACTGCATCAGGCAGAGTCTGGATAGGGAAAAACACGCCGGATATTAGCATCAAAGGAAAAGCAATTATCAAAGAAAACAACACAGCAATCCCTTCGTTGTTTGATACCAGCCCGATTATAACTCCAAACAACGAATCAAATATTGCTATAAATACAATAAGCTCAACCAACCCTAACAAAGAAAAACTATACGACGAACCATATAACATGAACAACAAAAGAATAATCAAAAACTGCGCAAAGACAAGAACGCTAAAGAAAACTATTTTTGCAAAAAGGTAAACCATCGGAGACGTGGATGATTTGACTCTTGTCAAGAAACCTGTCTTCTTGTCATAAATCACAGAAGTAGAAGAGAGCATCAATATCACAAACAAGGCAAGTATTGGAAAAATAAATGCAATACCCGAGCTTTTTTTCAACTCAGCGTTGTAAACCGGTCTTTTGTCTGTCCAAATGGGATTAACCAAAAACTCAGTGTTCATATTTTCGATACTTTTCAAATCAGAATCTATCTCTTCTACCTTTTCTTCCAGTTTTCCTGAAACTGAGTTAAACTCCAATATGAACTCAGCACCAGACCTGGCAGATGAAACTCTCTCCTTCAACTGACTATTCAACGAGTCAATAATTCCTCTTTCAAATGGTTCAAGAGAAGAATCAACTCTCCAAGAAATCAAATTAGCAAAAGCAATATCGGTATTATCATAATAAACAACTATTTTTGATTGTTCAAGATTTTCCAGATTCTGTGAAAATCCTTCTCCAATCTCCATACCCAAAGAAATCTCTCCCGACTTTATCATCAAAATAAGATTATCCACACAATTTTCTTCCTCAAGAAACACAGGCCTAAAACCATTAAGCCCAGAAAACGCCTGCGTGGACATTGGGCTGGAATCAAAATCGCAAACACCAACATCAATCTCATAGTCAAAGGGATTAAGAGCAAATAAAAACAATCCAGCAATAATCAAAGGCAATAAAATAAACAAATAGAGATACTTTCTCCTCTTAACAAGTAAAAGAAAATCTTTTTTTAAATAACCATAAAACTTCCTCCCTCTCGATAAAAACATTTCCTTCATCTTAAGCTTTCAAGAAGGTTTCATCAAGATTTGGCTCCCTAAATCCTGTTTCCTTGTAATTTAGTTTTAGTTTGTCAAATAACTTCAAAAGAATATTTTTGTTTTTCTCCTTTTGAAGACCAAACATAAAATACTTTTCATAGTAATCTAATATCTTTATGTCCTTGTAAACACAAAACTTCTTGATTTTATCAAGAGAATCTTTGGTAAGTTTTGAAAACTTAACTTCAAAGATAAAGTTCATCTTCAGTTTTTTCTTCAACTTTTCCAAATTCCCGTTAAAGAAAACTCTGCCATCTTTCAAAATAATAAGTCTATCAGCATGTTCCTGCGCCTCTGTCAATAAATGGGATGTCAAAACAATCGACTTCTTTTTTCTCTTCATAGAGCCAATAAAATGCCATAACAATCTTCTATTCAAGAAGTCAAGACCAACAAACGGCTCATCAAGTATTATGATTTGAGGATCATGCAAAAGAGAAAGGATTACATTAAATCTTACTTTTTGCCCCCCCGACATTTGATTTGGTTTCTTGTTCATATCTTCATCCAACTTCAAGAGTTTCATCAGTTCTGAAGCTCTTTTAATAGCATCCTTCTCCTTCACTCCTAAATTCAACCCGGCAATTCTAACATTATCCATCAAAGACAAATCAGGAATAAAAGAAAGATCCTGGGGAACAAAACCAACTTTATTCTTCCCCAGAAAATTAGGCATTCCAAATATCCTTATCTTTCCATATTTCTGTTTTGGAATTATCCCTGCAATTAATTTCAAAAAAGTACTCTTTCCGCTCCCACTCTTCCCAATAATCGCAACAATCTCTTTTTCTTTTATGTTCAAACTGATATCTTTCAATATCTCCTGTTGTGAATAAGAAAACCTAACATTTTCAGAAACCAGAGGCTTCTTAAGCTTAGAAAACAGCCACTCTTTTATTCCCATCTAAATCCAAAATCCCTCTCCTATATAAACATTATTCGGACCTGCAAATCACAGACCTTCCAGCATTAAGTATTCCAGCATACAGCAGGCCAATAGCACAAAAATTAAGATTCTGGCGTTTTCTGCGGCTCTCAGAATTATCGACAACACAGCCATATCTATCCTTGCCTGGAGAATAGCCTTTCTCAGCAACAATAAAAGTAGCCAAACCACCAACTACCAAACCCACAGACAAAACATGGCTGTCAACAATCCTTCTCAGGAGCGACCTTCTCCTCTTGCCTTCTTCCACGTGAACACTCATACAAAACTCAAGTATCCAAAGTTTATAAATGATCTGAACAATTTAACAAATCAAACCTTATTTTATTTTTATCAATCTCAACTACCGAAATAGAACCATTTATTTCTGGCAGATAATCCCCAAAATTCTCTATTGCCTTCCCATCTAAATAAGATAACATACACGAAATCGGGCCGCCATGACTTACAAATAATACTGTTTTATCTGAATTCTCCTCTCTTATCTTTTCAAGAAAAGGTACCACTTTGTTCCATACATCCACAAGCTTCTCTCCGCCTTCAGGAAGCCACTCGTAGAAGGGAATATTTTCATTTCCCAGCATCTTATTTCTTTCCTCTCTTGTCTTTCCTTCAAAAATTCCTTTTGCCTGTTCCCTCAAAATATCTGTCTTAACCACTTCAGCATTTTTGTGAAATTTTAGAATTTCCCTGCATGTATCGAGGGCCCTGTCCAAATCACTGGAAAACGCTATGTCTATCTTCTCTTCTTTGAGTCTCTCAGCAGCTCTTTTTGCCTGTTCAATCCCTTTTGGAGTCAACTGAGAATTTAAGTGTCCCTGAGAAATACCTTTCAAGTTCTCGTAAGTTTCACCATGCCTAACAATAATTAATCTCATTATAAAACTAATAAATCTAGAAAATTATAAAGTTTACGTCTTGCTAAGTCTTGGCCTTAAAGGTTTTTTAATTAAATTTTGAAGTTGATAATAACCAACAGCAACACTGTATATTAAATCTTGAATTATCGCCCTAGGACTGCAAATATTACAATATATTAAATTAATTATAGCCCTGCCGACATTTCTAAAATTGGGCATTACAGATGAATCATTCTTTGCGTGTTTCAATATTTTCTCAAGTTTCATTATAAAACGCCCGGACCAGGATTCGAACCTGGGAATCCACAAGGGAAACGGGATTAGCAATCCCGCGCAGTAACCGCTGTGCCATCCGGGCAACATGCTATAAAAATACAACCAAAAACTAGCTTATAAGCTTTATTATATCTAAATCTTCTTCGTAACTGTTCTGATGGCCTTACCAATCTTTTTATCGTACTTAGTGGTCTCTTCTCCAACTTCTTCCTCAATCTTTTCAAGCTCTTTGTAGGATTTCTTGCTGAATGCCAAAAGCCAGACTTCTCTCAGCTGATTCCTGTATACATAGAAAGGAAGGACAGTGACTGACAAAATAAGCAAACTCGCAGCTATAACATAATGCATATTTCCCAAGAAAATTCCGTAAGCAAAAAGGGCTACGTTGAAGAAATTGGCGAGATTTCCAAAGAGCATTATCCAAAAATATTTGTAGAATTTTGTTTCTGTCACAGCAGCAAGCATATGCGCGAGATTTGATGGAAAGACATATACAAAATTAAGCAAAACGAAAACTCCGGTCGAATTTTTTTCTATGGATTTTTTAATAGCCTTAAATTTTCCTCCCTTCACTTCACTATACTCCTTTACAAATCCAGTTCCAAGATATTTTGAAAGACAATAAATAAAAAGTGCTCCGCCCAAAACTCCTAAAAATCCAATACCTAGGGCATACCAAAACGGAAACAAGAATATCGCAGGAAATAAAACAGCCGAAATCGGAAGAGTGGTGGCAGTTGCGACAAACATCAACACAACATAAATAACAGAAGGAACATAACTTTCTGCCAGCTGCCTTTGGATGTCTTCTACGGTGTAATTAAACTGGCTCGCAAAAAACACCAAAATAACAGCAATAACAATATAAAAAATCAAAACGGCAAATTTTATCTTGTTTGTATTTTTCATTATATCACTTCTTTTTAGCAATTCTTTCAGCTCTTTTTATCATCTCTTTCTTCAAACCAATAAAAACACCGCCCTCTTTGCCCTGCACATAGCTCGCTTCTTTTGGTTTTACTATTTTATTCAGCTCATCAAGCTCTATATCAACATGCGTAATTCTCGCTCTGCTCTTTCCTTTCACATGGATATAAACATCGGCCTTTCCTATCTTTATTTTTCCTGGTCCTGGTCCTGACATAATTATTAATAGAAAGTAAACTTTAAAACTTTAACTTTTTCAAAGTTAAATGGGTTAAGGATTTGCAAAGCAAATCTTTAAAAGTCCTTCTTTATCTCTATATTTATAGCAGGGTGGAGCAGTCTGGAGTGCTCGCAAGGCCCATAACCTTGAGATCGCGTGGTTCAAATCCCGCCCCTGCTATTTAAAAGATGTTAATTATAGGAATAGATGACGCCGGTAGAGGCCCTTTAATTGGTCCAATGATTCTCGCAGGAGTTCTTTTGAATAAGAACGGAGAGACATTTCTAAAAAAACACGATGTAAAAGACTCCAAAATGCTCATGCATCCATCAAGAATCAGACTTGCAAAGATCATCAAAGAATCCTCTCTTGGTTATAAAGTTGTGAAAACGTCAGCAGAACAAATAGATAAATCTCTCAAGTCTAAAATAAACCTAAACACTCTCGAAGCAATGAACGTGGCCGAGGTCATCAACGCACTTAATGATGAAAAGAAGAAAATTAAGGTTGTGGTAGACTGCCCATCTGTAAACATAAAGGCATGGCATTCCACTCTCCTATCTTACGTTAAAAACACATATAACCTGCAGGTAGTGTGTGAGCATAAAGCAGATGTGCATCATATAGCAGTGGCGGCGGCATCCATATTAGCAAAAGTGGCAAGAGAAGAGGAAGTATCAAAATTAAAAAAACAATACGGAAACATAGGCTCGGGATATCCCTCAGACCCGGACACAAAATCTTTCCTCAAAAAACACGGAAAACAACTAAAAAATTCAGGAATATTTAGAAAAACATGGTCCACATGGAAAAAACTCTATCCTGATGCCAAGCAGAAAACTCTTTTCTAACTAAGAAATTCGATTATTTGCTGAACTGTAAAGTCAGTTTTACGCATTACAGGAATGCCTTCTTCTCTTGCCGCGTCAACCACTCTGTCATCTCCAGATACAGCCATAAATTTAACATCTTCTCCAGCTTCAGCTCTTGTCCTTACCATGTTCCACACACCTCTGCCAGGCCATATATCTGTTCCAGATTTGAAATTAACATCCATAATATATCTTGAGAAATCTTGACTCCTTGCAGCATTCTCTACCATTTCCTCAGGAGTTTGTGCGTATACTACCCCATATCCTTTAAGACCACAAACTCTTTCCCACATATTCCCCACTGTTTCATCATTTGCTCCAAGTAACGCCCTTCTTGCCATATAAATCCACAAAACCAGATACTTTTAAACTTTTCTAATCAACCTTCAAACTAAGAATTTTAGAAACACCGTCGTGCATGCTGACACCATACAATAAATTAGAGTTGCCGATTATGGCATCGTTGTGTGTCACAACAATATACTGCCCTGACTTCATGTATTGATTCAGTAATCCGGCAAGTCTCTCGGAATTTCTTTTGTCAAGCGCCGCGTCAATTTCATCGAGAACATAGAAATGATAAGGCTTATGTTCTTGTATGGCAAACAAAAGAGACAAAGCAACAAGAGTCTGTTCTCCCCCAGAAAGAGATGTAACGTCAAAATACTTCCCTTTGGCCAATTTAACAACAATATTCACTCCACCCTCAAATATGTCCTCCTTGTTTTCGAGCTCAAGGTAAGCGACACCTTTAGAATATAACTTAGAAAAGTTGCTTGAGAATAAATCATTAATTGCCCTGAACGTTTTCATAAACGCTCTTTTCTTCTTCCTGTCAACTTCTGCTATAATGCTCAAAATATCTTCTTTTTCTTTCACAAGGGTGTCAACTTTTTTCTGTACAACATCATACTCTTTCTTTACCTCATCATATACCTCAAGAGCCCTCATATTAATAGAGCCAATCTTCGTCAAAGCATCCTGTGACCTTCTAAGCTTATCCTCAAGAATGTTCAAGCTCCCCTGCAATAGCTCAACACCAATGTATTCAGACATTTCCATCTCAATCGCTTCTTTTTCAGCATCAACTTTGGCTTTTCCTATCTTAAGATAGTTTGCCTGCTCTTCAATTTGCCTGATCTCGCTTTGCTCCCCAGTCAGATTAAGATTAGTTTCCTGTATCTTTTTCTGTAATCTATCCCTTTCTTCAAACATTTTCTTGAATCTTTCGTTCAATGCTTTTTCTTGTTCATCCCTGTTATCCAACTTTTCACTTTTTTCTTCAATATTCTCGTTAATCTCTCCAATACTCAGTTCTATATCCTCAAGATCTTTTTTCCCTCTTTTAATAATATTTCTTGTGTTCTCAAGCTCTCTTTCTTTGTAAAGAAGAGTTGTATCAACATCTTCTTCTGTTCTTGAAGAAATTTCTTCTATCTCAAGCATTTTACTATCATATCTCTCCTCAATCTTCCTCAAATCTATTGTTTTTCCTTCTATGCTCTCTCTTTTCTCTTCAAGACTATCTATCTCTTTCTTAATTGCCTTTTCTTCTTCAACGAGCTTCTTCAGTCTTTCTTTTTCGTTCTTCATAGAATGATGTTTAACAAGTTCGCTCTCACCAGAAGATATTTTTTCCTCGCCTGTTTTTATTTTTTTAACAAGAATTTCTTTTTCGTTCTCTATCGCAGAAAGTTTCTCTTCAATATCACCAAGTTTTTTCTGAGCGGCCCTGATCTTATCTTTAGATTCTTTGAATACATGCTCCACATGATTTCCTGTAATTTTACTTTGACATAAAGGACAAACATCTATTTCTTTCACATCTTTTTTTATTTTTTCCAGCCTTTCTATCTCAGATTTCAAAACAGAAATGTTCTTTTCGTTCTCTAAATTCATTTTATCCAATCTATCTAACTTCTCTTTATCTTTCAACAATACATCTTTCAACAAAACTATATTTTCGCTGCACTTCTTTTCATCTTCATACACCAAGTTCTCAGAATTTTCCTCGATAGTCTTCAATATAGAATCTGACTCGGCGTTGAACTTGGCTGCTTGTTGTTCTTTATCTTTAATTCTCTCCTTCAGAGCGCCAAGCTCTGTTTTTATTGTTAGTATCTTCTTTCTCTCCATCTCTATTTCCGCAAGCTCTTCTTTTTTCTTCTTCAATTCTTCAGCTTTCTTGGCAACAAGAGGAGATTTTTCTCTCAAGTTCTTAATCTCGTTTTCTATTTCAGGTATGGATTTAGACATCTCCTCAACCCTTCTCTCTACTTCTTCCTTTCTGTTTTCATAACCCTCTTTTCTGACTCTCAATCCCTCCAGCTCAGCCTTCAGATTGGCTATGTCATTATGCAGATTTTCCTGCTCAAGACCAGTAGATTTCTGAATGTGTTTATTTATCTGATTTATTTTTTCTGTCAGCTTTTCTATTTCATCTTGTAATCTTTCCGCTTTTTTCTTTAGTTTATCTTTTTGATTAATTTTGTCCCCAATGGAATTAATTATTATTTTCAGCTCCTTTTCTTTGTCATCAAATTTTTTCTTCAAAATAGATGCCTTGGCTCTTCTCACAATCAATTCAAGATCTTTGTATCTCTGAGCTTGAGATCTTTCTTTTTCCAAGTTTCTCAGATAAGCAGTTCTCTCCCTGAGGATGGTTCCTATCTCCTTGAGTCTTTGTTCGCTTTTCTCAAGTTCTCTCAGCGATTTTTCTTTTCTTGATTCGTATATAGAGATACCCGCAACTTCTTCTATGATTTTCCTCCTGTCGTCAGGATGCATCTTAACTATAGACTGTATCTGCCCTTGAAGCACAAGATTAAAACCATGGGGATCTATTCCTGCTTGTGCCAGTGTTTCAATGACTTCTCCCCTTGTCTTGGTTTCATCATTTATCTTATATTTGCTCTGGCCGTTTCTCCTGACAATTCTCTTTATCATAACCTCTGGTCTATCTATAGAAAAAGACTTGTCTGAGTTATCAAAAACCAGCTCAACATAAGCTTCTTTGCTTGGTTTTCTGTATTTTGAGCCCATAAAGAGCAGGTTCTTCGCTTTCGCGGCCCTTATTGATTTGATAGAAAGCCTGCCTAAAACAAAGCATAAAGCATCCGAAATATTGCTCTTTCCGCTGCCGTTTGGGCCAACAACAACATTAATACCCTTGTCAAAAATTATATCTGTCTTCTGCGCAAAGGACTTAAATCCATGCATGGATAACCTCTTTATATGAGCCATACTATATTCTGTTTTCCGCGATATTTAAAAATTCCTGATTTGCATTATATCCTTTAAATTAAAAAATAAAAAAGAAAAAGTTACTAAAAAATAAAAACTAAATTTAGTAGTAACTTTCTGTTAAATCTTCTACTCTTTCAGGCTTCCTTGTAAGCAATACTATCAGAACTACTAAAAGGACGACAAAGATTATTGCAAGAACAATTGTCAATAAGACAGCTGTGTCTCCTGCAAATGCTTTTCTTCCTTCCACGTTCGCTGTGAAGTCTACTTCCTCAACAAGCTCTCCATTAGAGATTATCTTCACTGTGAAGCTATAATCATCGTTTTCTGAAGCGCTTGCGAAAACTTTCACAGTTTCGCTTGTTCCTGCCGGTACTACTACAAGAGGTGTTTCAGCATCAAGTGCCAATCCGCCTGAGGTTTCAAGAACCAACTCGTAGATTCTTGCGTTACTCCCAGTGTTCACGATTGTAACACTGTAACTTCCTTCTTCACCAGCAGCAAATGTTTTGCTTCTGATAGGGGATGCTACAAGTGTATCCGCACTAGCTCCAACAACAGCAAAGTTTTTGCTCATTGTTGTAAGAGAATCTGAATTATATGCTTCTAGCTCAAGTGTGTAAACTCCGCTTGAAGCGTCTGAAGGAATATCCAAGTAGATTCTTCCTTCAACAGAATCCTCCCTTTCTGGGTCTGTTTGATCCACAGGGGCGAGGTCTCCTAGATATACTTTTGTTTCAACGCCTAAAGCAGGAATTGTTGCTTTGACGTATGTGTCTTCTGCAAGTTGTCTTCCTCTGTTCTTAACAACTACATCAGCAACCAAAGTACTTCCTGTTTGGACAGATGAATCCATAGATACACTAAGAACGTCTAGTTCATAGGACTCTCTTTGACCTGTTAGAGAAACAGATTTTTGATCAGCTACTCCATCGTTTCTGTTTTCAACAGAAATCTCCAGAGCCAAGGTCTCATCAGGGTCAAGACTTGAGGGTACAGTAACAGCAAGTAATTTAGAATACAAACTGCCGGATATCACATCAAATCTGCTAGATGAAACAGCTAGACCATCTTCACCAGCAATCCAAGCTTTCACTTTTACATCAGAAGCATCCTCTGTTGCGCTGAAAACAACTCTTACAGGAATTGTTTGGCCAGCAAAAGCAGCGATATCAGCACTAGAAAGTGCGTTAACACCACTAACTTCAACAGAACTAATACTTCCAAAAGCACTCGCGTTGCTCATCAAAAGAACTACCGCAAATACTGCTACAAGTGAAATCCAGATTTTTGTGGCTTTCATCATTTTTGGTGTAAATTTAGTTGATTATACAATCAATAAGCTCTTTATAAACTTTGCGGTGACAACAGATTAGAAACCATCCCAAAGTAACAAATCACCCAAAAATTTATATATCATTTATACCACGGTATACCAGCCATGAAAATAACGACGATAAAACTAACAAAGCAAACAAAAAAGCGTTTAGACCATCTTAGAACCCATAAAAGAGACAGCTACGAAGACATACTTCAGAGAATTCTTAAAATACTTAACATATGTCGTATAAATCCAGAAGCCGGAAGAGCACATTTGGTAGCAATAGACAAACAAAACAGAAAACAAAGGCCAAAAACCATCAAAAAACCGCAACAAATTAAACAAATTTCCTATAAATCTTCAGTCCCTCAACACAGTCGTCAATCATTGTAGGAGATTCATTGATAATAGTTATATCTTTATTTTTTGGTAGATTCTTGAACAAAAATCTCCAATACTTCTGTTTTGTAGAAATATGCCTTTTTTCTCCAAGCTTTCCGTATTCGATACCTGAAAAGTGCACGTGCCATTTTTTTTGAGGAAACAACTTCTTTATTTTCCCAAAATCTATCTTCCCCTGATTTCTTGCGATTATATGTGAAAAATCAAGGCAAAATGAACATCCAATATCTTTAACAAGTTTTGCAACTTCTTCTGCACTCCCAAAAACATTAACTTTTCCCATCGTCTCAGGAGCTAATTTTATTTTCCACTTATTTTTCTTAACCTCTTTCATCATATCTAAAACGCCGTCTCTAATATTTTTGTAAGCCTCTTCTTTCTTTTTTCCATAAAAACCTGGATGGAACACAACTTTTTTTACGTCCATTAACTCACCAATTTCACAACACGCTAGGATTCTTTTTTTTGTGGATTCGCGTTTCGCTTTTTCGGCCGAATTAAGGTTTACCCAATAAGGAGCATGTATGCTTAAATCAATCCCCAATTCACTGGCCTTTTTTCCTATTCTCAGCGCATCTTCCTCTTTTTTGATATAAATTCCATAAGTAAACGCAATCTCACACGCACCAAACCCCCTCTTTTTATAATTTTCAAGAACTTGTTCAGCTGTTTTTACCGGCCCCAATCCTGCAGGCCCAAATTTTATTTTCATACTGCTTCAAATAAACTCTCTTGGAATTCTTTTAAGTTTTCAAGAACATACAAATGCAGTTTTTCAATAATGATTTCTTGTAAATCTTCTTTTAATCTTCCATGGCATTTGTCCAAATCTTTCTCAGGATATGCTGAAATACCTGCAGGGTAGGAGCAATCCATCTTATGTCCCACAAATTCATTAATCCCAAGCTCCCCTTTTTTTGCGTTTAGGAGAGTAACTTCAACAACACAATTAATGCCTTCTCTTCCCTTTATTTTATACCCCCACGAAGCTTCTGGCTCTTCATTGATATAGTCCGCTCTGCTGCATTCTTCCATCGATTCCTGGAAACACTCAAAATTCACGCATATTTTTGTGTAGAAAAAGACCATATAACCAACCACCAAAATTAGAGCAATAAAGAGAATAATTATGAATAAGTTCCTTTTGCCAATTTTCTGAAAAATACCTGGCTCTTTCTTAATCTCTTTCACCTTTCTCTTTTTTACCATACAAGAATTAACAATACTTGATATTTAAATTTATTCAACTCATAAACTAATCAAATTAACTTTTGCGCCTGCGACGTTCGTGAAATTAGTTGCTGCCAGGTGCTTTACGCCCTTCTCGTCACATGCTTTTAGAATAGAGGCAGTAGCTGTACCATCCATTATAACAGCAAAAACTCTTTTTCTTGAGTTAAGAATATTTCTTGAAACCTCTCTTGAATTAACCTTCCTTATTACCCCAAAACTAGAATCTAACAATAACGCTTTCTTTGTTCCTTTAACATCTCCATATTTCTTTCTTGCTTCTTCTTTAACATCTCCGTTAAACTCCTCTACAACTTCCTCAACCGTCTTCTCTTTTCTCTCCGGCAGCCTTTCTCTGACTCCTCTGACTCTTCTCAAATAATCTTTCACTCCAACTTTCTTTCTCAAAGACATCAATATCTCTTTTCCCATCAATTCTTCAACTTCCTTGCCATCAGGAGCTGTCGCGACGTATTTGACATTGGCAAGACTAATAACATTCTTGGCGATCAATATTCCCCCTCTGTCTCCATCAACAAATAGCGTAAGTTCTTTTTCTTCCCCCAATTTCTTGATCTCCGCAGGAAGCTTTGTACCAGCCATACCTATAACATTATTCACTCTATTCTTCAGTAAATTGACAACATCTGCTCTTCCTTCAACAACTATAATCTCTTTTCCAGATAAATCTCCAGCAGGAAGCCTTTCTTCCCCATATTCTTGTATTTTTGCAGCCCTCGACTCTTCTCTAAGTGTTTTCTTCATCTCTCCAACACCGTCACCTTCAAGACCTTCAAGAAGTTTCTTTGCTCTTTCAAGAATATAATCTCTCTTGCTTCCTCTCACATCCTCTATCTTAACAACCTTAATCTCTGCTTCTGTAGGACCAATTCTGTCAATTGTTTCAAGAGCAGCAGCGATAAGCGTAGTTTCTGATTTATCCATCGCGCTTGGAATCTTTATCTCTCCGACACTTTTCCCATCAACTGTCTCCAACTCAACTTCTATCCTTCCTATCTTGCCCTCTTTTTGCAACTCACGCATCTCAAGCTCAGCTCCAAGAAGGCCCTCTGTCTGGCCAAAGATAGCTCCGATTACATCAGGCTTCTCTAAAGGCCCTTCAGACTTAAACGACGCATGTATCATATACTTTATCGATACTGGACTTACTTTTGCCATATTTTCAATATTCTCTTAAAGCTCAATAGAGCTTTTCATTTATTTTATTCTCTTTTTCTAGAAAGAAGAAAGTAATATCTTATCATGTGTCCCTCATGGACGTGAATATGAAAGTGAATATCAATAATATTATATTCTGTCTCCTTCCTATACTTCATATAATTCAGAATGATTTTTAAACCTTTGCTTTTAACTAATTCTTTTCTTCAACTTCTTCCTTCCCTGCCTTCAATTCTTCGGCCTGCTCCTTGTCCACCTTTAGCAGAATCGCCTGAAATTCACCAACATGAGTCTTTTCTTCCTTCGCAACATCAAGCAAAATATCCCTTATCTTCTTATCATCAGTCAAAGCAGCCAGCTGTTCATATAGGTTAATAGCATCTAACTCAGCAATTATGCCAGCCCTCAATATCTCTCTGTCAATGTCTTTTTTCTTAATTTTTTTCAAATCAATAGGGATTTTTGATAACATATGTTCATTAGTAGATGTTTCATTATATAAATATTGCCAATAAAAACATTTATATATGGTTTACATCAAAAAAGAGTAAGGAAAAACTAAAACCTTAAAAAAGAACAATGGAAAAAGAGGTAAAGGACGACGACGAAATCATTGACGAAGTCGATGATGTTGATGGTCTTTTCGAAGGATTAACATCAACATCTGAATAATTTCTCCCAAAAACTCATTCTTTTATTTTATTTTTTATCTTTAACAAGACAGCTCGATAAACACTAAAAATTATTGTGCTTCAGAATCATCCGGGTTAATGAAACCTAATAAGCCCAATCGATATATTTTTTGATCTCTTTCTGGTAATTTTAGATCACCCGCACCGTGAAATTTCCTTTCAAAAGAAGGATCATTTCTTGCGGCCTCAGCGAAGCTCTGTGTCAGACCTTTTGCAACAGCAATAACATCATTTCCTGCGGTTACTGGACACACACGCATACCTTCACCCACAGGAGGTTCTCCAATTGTATAGTTTACTCCAGGAAAACTACTGTATAGTCTAATCAATTCTTCTATCCCTCTCGGCAGACCCGATTCAAAATCTAAAGTGACTTCATAATCTGCATCTTCTCTAGAGACTATCTCTGCTTTTAATACTGGACGTATACCACCAAATAAACCTTCAGAATCCTTTCTTGCAAGAACAACTTCAGGAAACATTAATTCTAATCTTCCCGCGTCATCAGATAACTTCGCTATTATCTTTTTAGTAGTTTCTAGTTCTATTGCTAATCCAAAATAGTGTCCTGCATCTGCAATCATCTCCCGAAATTTAGCTTGGACTAATTTTCTCGCAGTGTCTTTTAATGTTTGACCAGATACCTTTCTACAATCTTCAATCCTTTTAACTAGTTCACTCCACATTACTTCTCTTGCTTGTTCATCAACTACACGAACATTTGTTTTCAAATCTTTTCTAGGACTTATTTCATAATTTTCTATTTCGTACATAAAAATTCCATGAACTAGTCCTTTTTAAGAATTATTGTACTAATCTTGCAGGGCGTTTAGCTTGCTTTTCTCAAGTCTTCTACCAAGTCTAAGTCTCCTTTTGAAGGAACTTTTGGTGCCAAACAGATAGCAATAAGATCTTCTTTAGTTGGTTCTTTATCTACAAAATCTAATGCATGGCAAATAGGAGTCCAACCATCAGAAGAAAATACTTGTGAAGCATAAACGGGAGTATAACCTCTCCTCAAAGCTTCATCAAAATGTTCTTTTTCATGATCCGCAATGAATTCTGCTCTATTTGAATCTGAACCTTTTTTTAACCAACTTAAATATTTCTCATATGTTTCAAATCTAAGAGTTACAATTCCCATGTTAATTTTTTAAAATAGTTATTTATAACACCATCAAATCTCTACCAGGACATTTAAGAATTATTGTAATCAGAATTAAGCTTTTGCTTTGACTTCAATGCAGACACCAGCAGCAACTGTCAATCCAGCATCTCTTATAGCGAATCTGCTCATGTGAGGGTTCTTAGCCTGCTCTTCTATAACCAAGTTACCGACGGGCTTGATCTTAACCTTTGCAACATCACCGTTCTTCAAAAAGTCAGGCTTGTCAACAACATTTCCATTCGGTTCTGTCTTTTGTAGTAACTCTACAAACTGGCATGGAACCTGAGCTGTGTGAACGTGGAATACTGGGGTATATCCTTTAGCAATAACAGTAGGGTGCGCAATAACAGCAACCTGAGCAGTGAACTCCTCAGCAACTGTCGCAGGGCTTGAAGCGTCGCATACAACATCTCCTCTTGCAACGTCCTTCTTGCCAACTCCTCTTATGTTTATACCAACATTATCCCCTGCTGATGCCTCATTTAACTGTTCGTGATGCATTTCAATTGTTCTAACTTCACCATCAATCCCTTTTCCTGTTCTTCCAGGCAATATAACAACTTTTTGCCCTACTTTCATAACTCCTGTTTCAATCTTTCCAACAGGAACAGTACCGATGCCTGTAATCTCATAAACATCTTGCAAAGCCATTCTCATAGGCAAATCAACAGGCTTTTCGGGCTCTTTGAACAAATCAAGTTGCTCCATAACTGTTGGTCCTTTATACCAGCCCATTTTATCAGATTTCTTAACAACATTATCTCCCATCAGCCCAGAGACTGCCAAGAAAGTTGTCTCTTCTGGCTTGTATCCAACTTGTGTCAACAAAATACTGAGCTCTTTTTTAACTTCATTAAAATCATCTTCTTTGTAATCCACTGTATCCATCTTATTTATAAGAACAGCAACCTGGCTGACACCCATTGTTCTTAACAACCACAAGTGTTCTTTTGTCTGTGGCTGAACTCCTTCTTTTGCGGCAACTGTCAAGAAAGCAGCGTCTGCCTGGCTTGCTCCCGTAATCATATTTTTAACGAAGTCTTTGTGCCCTGGAGCGTCAATAATTGTAACTTCAAACTTTTGAGTAGGTAATTTCTGGTAAGAAAGATCAATAGTTACCCCTCTTTCTCTCTCTTCTTTAAACTTGTCCATAACATAAGCAAACTCAAAACCAACTTTACCGTGTTTTTGAGCTTCTGCCTTGAGTTTTTCCAATTCCTGAGCAGGAAGCTTTCCAGAGTCAAACATAAGCCTGCCTATAGTCGTAGATTTTCCGTGGTCTACGTGACCAACAAACGCAATGTTAATTATTGGTTTTTCTTTTGCCATTTTGCCAAACTAATCATTCTTAATTTTTAGGGTTTTTAAATCTTTCTTTTCCAAAAACTCTTTCGACGGCAACAGAACTCAATATTTCTTAGCAATACTTACTCAACGGGTGTTTCTCAATTTCATCTTCAACCTTTTCCGTGATCTTCTTTGCCTCTTTTTTTAACATTTCCATCTCTCTTCTGATAAAATTCTCAACTTTTTTGCTCATGCTAATACCATTCTTTTTGCAATACTCAGAAAATTCTTTGTAAACTACTTCGTCAACATTGAATGTTTTAAGCGCCATTTTTCACCTCTATCACCAACTTTATATACCAAATAGAGTTATTTAACATTAATAAACATTCCTATTTTCTCCCTATAAACCCTCTTATTTCTTATTATTTAATGTTATTTAACATTAACAAACACTATCCAGTATGTTCAGAAGCAGCAACCTCCAATTTTCTTCGCCCTTCTTCTTCCTGTTCTCTTAAAGCTTTCCTAACTCCTTCTTCTACCTCGCCTAATCTTTCATAAGGCAAATCCCTCACTTCCACAACAATCTCACATCCTTTTTCAATCAATCTTCTCTTCGCTCCATCATAATATTCATTGTCACTGATTTTCAATATGTCAGACTCGCTCTTTCCTCCTCGCATTCTATATGCCAATATGTTCCACACCATGTCCCTCACATCAAGATGCCATATTTAAACCTTGTCAAAACAACTCAATCATAACACAATCACAA
>Ga0180437_10002293_pt1 | contig 30847 bp, 24 predicted proteins | sample SS_ome_4_FD_132410 | JGI IMG/M metagenome (GOLD analysis project Ga0180437, IMG submission 132410) | Hypersaline lake sediment archaeal communities from the Salton Sea, California, USA - SS_3_D_1 metaG | ecosystem: Environmental > Aquatic > Non-marine Saline and Alkaline > Hypersaline >...
AGAATCCCGGGTTCTCCATGAGATCCTCTTTATAGAACTTTTTAAAGCGACGGGACCAAATACCTGCCATCGCCCGCTTCCTGCGGCGGGGAAGATCCTTCCGCAGCAACCGGATTTTGCGGTAGATTCCCTCCAAATCGTGGATGTGATCCCGTGCCTTCAGGCCTTTGGAATCACTTGCGGGATGGACCCGGTATTCGGCCAGGGGTTCAAAAACGTACCCGATGCGGGACGTCTTGGCCAGCCTGACGGTGAGATCGAAACCATCATACCGAGGGAATCGGACATCAAAGAAGCCGACATCCTTGAGCAGGGAATAGTCGATGATCATATTTCTCAGAATCCCGAATAGGCCGCAGGCGACATCAAAAAAAATGTCACCGGAGGGCTTCGCCTCTTTATCCCGATTAAATAAAAATTTTCCCTCGGCATCCATGAATCTCAGATTGCTGTACACACACCGATAATCCCGGTGCGCCTCCAGTTTCCGCACCATTATGCGGACGTTATCCGGGAGAAAACGATCGTCTCCGTCCAGGACGAAGACATAATCCCCGGTCACGCAATCCAGACCCGTATTCCGGTTCCGGGGAATTCCCTGATTCCGGGGATTCAATACGCCACAGACAAGCCCTGGAAACCTGTCCGCGTAATCTTGAATGACTTCAGGGGAACCGTCGGTGGACGCATCGTCTGCGATGACGATCTGATGAACCGGACGTGTCTGTCGCAGCACACTGTCGACGGCCTCCCTGAGATATTCCTTCTGATTGTAGGAAGTGATGACGACACTGACCTTAGGATCATTCATCACGTCGATCTTCGGTGCCCGGCCAAAGCACACAATCTGAGGTAGAGGGACTGGGTCCTCTGGTCCACCTTGTGCCGGGATTGGGAGCGGCTCAAACGAGAGTCGGCAAAGGAACGGTCGACCTTGGTCTGAAGTCTCTGTTCCAGCCTTTCGTAGGCTGACCCGTCCAAGAACTGATCATAATGAAAAAACTCCCACCCTCCATCCTCAGGATGATGCACCTCCAGGATGTACATATACATGCTGGTCCATACCCGAAACGCCTGCCTGGCATTGATGGAAAAATTCTTGAGATGGGGAACGCGGCGCCTCTGATTCAAGATGCTGGCAACGGTCACGGCTGGATGCCGGAAGATGCAGAGAAAGACCGTATCGGGAAGAAACGGGCGCCAGACGCGCAGCGTATAGGAGAATCGAGGATCTTTGAAGCAGAAGGGTTGGCGGGCCGTCAGAAACCTCATTCGGTCCTCCACCGCGGGGAGGGAAGGAACGGACCTCGTATGAGGTAGTCTAGCCAGCCAGCGCTGCCCGTCCACCGGGATGCCTTTAAAAAAAATATCCCCCAGAAAGTTATTGGGCCGGGAGCGGAGCACCTGAGCCAGCAGTTTCTCGTTGATGGCATTGACCTCACGGTCCTCGAACTGCCCCTTGGGATTCGTCTCATTGGCCGGATTGAGATTTTGCCCCATGAAATACCCGGACGTATGCAACACCCCGGCGGCCAGGCTGGTCCCGCTGCGGCCGGATCCTAATATCAGGCAGTTTCTCACGATGATCGGGACTCTTTTTTGTCTATGAAGCGCTGCCAGGCAAAGGCAGCCTCGCCCATCTTCTGGGCGTCCACTTTAAGATCGGTCCACGCTTCGTACACCTCCTTAAGATCGTGCTGCCGCTTCACCTTTTCCAGCCGCCGGGTCAGTTCCTCCGGGAATTTCAGGTTCTTGGAGGGATCGATTCCCGAAAAAGTCGATGTGATCAGATTCACCGCTTTATAATCGATAAAGATTCTCTGGACATCATACAGGGGAGACGGCGCCACGCAGAATGGATGCCAAGCGTGATACAGCATCAAATGAGGGTGCCAGCGGGCGTGCAGCCCCAGGTTTTTCAACCGCGTGAACATTTCACGGCCGTTGGCGTGAAATCCCGTGCTGAGGACCGGATGCTGTTCATATCCGTTGACTTCGAGCAGCCATTTCTTACGGACCGACAGACAGCCCCCGTAATTTTGGGGATTGTTCAGACGGCAGACTCGTTTCAAATGATCCAGCGTGATGTGACCGGTGTGATCCTGCTGTGATTCTTCCAATCTGAAAAAATACATCACCAGTTTGGCATTTTCTTGATGCTCTCTGTATGCCTGCGCTAAAAAGTTTTTTTCGACCGTCACATCGGCATCGGGGATGAAAAGCACTTCTCCCCTGCTTTCCCTGATGCCGGCGTTGAAACAGTAGGAGGAGTGGTAAATTCCAGTTCTGTTAAGAGTCAGGATACGGGCATTGGGATATTTTTCGATGATCCTGCTTAGATCCGGTTTTACACGATCGTAATATTCGATCCAAAGCAGCTCCACCTCTTCTCCGGACAATGACTGCTGCAAAAAGCTGTGCACGGAATGGAATCGCTCGCGGAAGCTGCCATCCACCATGATCACGCTGATCTTGGGCCGCTTGCTCTTGCTAAACCAAGCCATCCGACCGTCCTTCACCAGGCGAGCCGGTTCCGATTCCGCGCATCGATGACCTTCCCCTCCAGGTTTGCCGCCGTGGAATATTCATCGCCCAACGGATGTGACTGTCTCTCAATGCGGCACTCGATCTCGATTCCCCTGATTCTCTCCAGGTCCCCGCGCTCCTTCACAAAAAATAGATTCTCGACCAAGCTGCCGGCGTATAAAAAGCCCTTTTCGTGAGCAAGAAAATCACGGATTTCTGCCCGCACCGCGTCCGTATTCGCCTCCACCACGATGACTCTAAAAGAATACCGGTCAAAATCAAAACCTTCCAGCACCGAAAGCTCGGTTCCTTCGACATCGAGCGACACGAGATCGATCGGTGTCTCCTCATGGTGGTGCAGCTCGAGAAGCTCGCCCACGGTGGCGGCCGGGACTTCAACCGCCCGGATTCCGGAAAAGGATACCCCCCGCTTGGCGTAGCGAGATCTCACGTCGTCGACAAATTCCTCCGAATGAATCAGGCTAGAGAAAAGACCCATCTCTTCGACGAAAAATTCGGTCCGCCGCTGGTTCATCTCCTTCACACATGCGCAGTGAAGGCACAGAGAACGAGGCCTGTTTTTTACCAACAGAGGAAAATAATCCGGATTGGCTTCGACGCAGATCCCCCGCCACCCCATATTCTCGAACAGGAATGTGTTGCTGAGATACATGCCGTCAAAGGCGCCGATATCAAGGAAAAAGCCCGATTCCCCACAACCGAAAAAGTCCCATAAGAGGCAGTCTTCCCCGTTCTGGCTGTAATATTTGATGCGATGGCTTGGCATGGCCCGCTGTTTGACTGTCATTTAATATAGCCCAGCGCCTTTAATTGATCAATAAGCTCCTGAGGCATGCTCCTTGTCTCCGCGCCTGACAGATCGATCGTATTCTCCTTCATCTCATCGGCCAGCTTCAAGATATCCTGGATGAGAGGCCTCAGCTGCGCCGGTCCCGTGCCGCCCTGGATCAGGTCATTCTTCTCCCAGGGATCCTCGCGCAGGAGATAGGCTTCGACCGTGCCCACGAAAGGAGGGTCCGGGATGAAATACTGTGAGGTGCGCTCTTCATGGGGTTCATTGAAGATCAGTTTGAAATCGCCCTGAATCAAGGCCAGCTTCCCCGGCAAATAACTGAAAGGCTTGCTGCGAAACAGGGAAGCGACCACGGTCCGCTCAGCCTTTTCCCGTCGCTTGATTCTTCCCATGAGAGATCTGCCGTCCAACTCCCCAGGACATTCGATGCTCAGATAGTCCAGGATGGTCGGCATGACATCGACCAGGCTTACGTTGGCGTCGATTTCCTCCCCCCTGAACTCCTGGGCCGGAAATTTTATAATCAAAGGGACGCCGATCTGTTCATTGTACAAATCGGTGGCGTGCGCCCAGCTCCCGTGCTCCATAAATTCCTCACCGTGGTCGGACAACAGGATAATCAGGGAGCCGTCATAAAGACCGTTCTTTTTGAGAAAGGCGATGAACTCGCCCAGATAATGATCGAATCCCAAGATTTCCGCATCGTACAAAGCCGTGACATTCCGCACCGTTTCCTCAGGGAAAGTCCGGAAGATTTTCCTCATGCCGCCCAGATCCTGGTCAAAATCGAACGCCTTCAAAACTGGATCTTGAGCCACCCGGCCGAGAAACACTTCATCCGGATTGTAGGGCATGTGGACGTGATAGGTGTGAAGAAAGAAAAAAGCATGCGGAAATCGATACTTCAACAGGCTTCGGCCCACCCTCTCAAACATCTTCTGAGCGGCATTGGGATCTCTGAGATCGGAGCCGCGGCTCAGGTAGAAATCAAATCCCCTGAAGAATCCGAATCTGCCCGAGACATTAGCGCCTCCGTTGACACTGATGGTGATCAGACGGCGCGAGAGATTTTCCACCAGGAAGGGAATGGAATCGGGAAGAGGGAATATGTAGCGTTTCTGAGGCGTAAACTGAGAATCCTCTTCGACAAAACTCTTGGCCACTTTGACCCTGTGCCGGTGTTCAAACCGGGAGGTGAACAGGCTCATATGCGAGGCTACGGTCCAGGATGAATTGGCATAGGCGTTACGGAAGATAACCCCGTCTTCGGCCAAGCTCTGCATATTGGGCGTGGAGATTTTGTCATATCCGTAGAGCGGCAGGTGTCGGCTGCCGAGCGTATCCGCCGAAATCAAAAAGATGCACTGCCTATTTTCCGGAGACAGAATCGGATACACGATAGGTGTGGAGGCGGTAAAGTCGCTGCCGGACCGGCTGCGGACACGGAGAGTTTCCCGATCTGCGAGATCCAGCTCTACAAAGATTTCATTCGCCCCCGGGTGAATCTGAACCGGATCCAGCCCGCGAGGCGTTGCAGCCGGATCCGGTGATTGTACGGCCAAATCAAGCACGTCTTCGTCACGGGAAAAAACGACCCAAAACACCCCGACATGGCCGGATATCGCGCTTTGAATTGCCATATGCGATCGCCGACCGTAAAAAGGGAAGGAGATGTTGCCCGACACGAAGTATCGGTTCCCGTTGTAGTCCTTTTCCAGTTCTGGTTCTGCCGTTGGAGCGAGGGGAATCCCGGCGCGGATTCTTTCAAAATTCCGTTTCTCAGGAGCAGAACAGGCTACAGATAATAGAGCCGTCAAAGACACCAAAATCACGGACATCCGAAAGATATTCAGGAAGGGGGGATTCAATCTCTCTCTATCCATCAGGCACCGGAGTCCGAGGCGGACAGAGTCTCCACGGATATGATCTTTTGATCCAACGACAAAATGGCCCAGCCGTGTTCGCTTTCATCATCGACAGGTGGTTTTTGCACCTTAAACGCCATGACATCATAGCTGGCGACCAGGATTTCTCGCACCCCCTCGACCAATCTGGGGATGCCGATATCGATGTAATATATGCCTTCCAGCATGGTGTTCTGGAAGCTCCAAGTCAGGCCATAGACATCATCCGCCGACGCCCTAGGCATTGTGCCCTTTTGACCCGGGTACCTCACACCCGAGAGCACGATTCCTTTCTCGTTTTTTATGGCCCAGGAAAAGGCAAAATTTTCTACCGTCGTATTGAACCGAACCTTGTAGTGAAAATAGTACTCGTCCCCGGAAACCAGGCAGTTGACCTTCGTTCCCTCAGGAGTAGAAATGTAGATGTCATAGATATCGATGTCGGCGTTTTTCTGCAGAACCTTGCTCTTCGATTCGAATCCGGAAAATAATATCGCCTGCTGCAGAATCTTTGGCTTTCGCTCCGGTTTAGGCTTCTCCGCATATTCGGCTTCCTTTACGCCCGAGGTCTTGAGCACCTGTTCCGCATAGAGCCGCTTCTTTTCCTCGTCGCGATTGAGTCGAATGATCTCATCTCGGATTTTGCTCCGCTCTCTCTGCTTGGCATAAAGGAACTTCTCGTAATAGATGGTCACCAATTTCGACGGGCCTTCCAGAATCAGCTCTCCCTCGTCAAGGAAGATAGCCCTGGTGCAGAGCTGGTTCACCGTATTAACCCCATGTGTGACGAATAGGATCGTCTTTCCTTCCTCAACAAAATTCTCGATCTTGGCATAACATTTGCGCCGGAAAAGCTCATCCCCCACTGCCAGAACCTCATCGATGATCAGTATTTCGGGATCGATGTTGATGGCCACAGAAAAACCCAATCTGGCCAGCATTCCGCTCGAGTATATCTTGATGGGCTGGTAAACAAAACGGCCGATATCGGCAAAATTCAGGATGCTCTCCAGCTTGGCATCGATTTGTTCTTTGGTATACCCGTGCAGAGTCCCGTTCAAATAGATATTCTCTATACCGGTCAGCTCCGGATTGAAGCCCGTGCCCAATCCCAGCAGTGCCGAGACTCTTCTCCGCGTTTGCACCTCACCTGAAGTGGGCGTCGTCACCCCTGCGATGATACTGAGCAAAGTGGACTTTCCCGCTCCATTTCTGCCGATGATCCCCAGGATTTCCCCCTTGTAAATCTCTAAACTCACATTTTTCAGAGCGCTGAATCTGCGGTGATATTGTTTCCCCAAGGGATGAATGGATTCTTTCAATCTGTCGATGTGCTTATCATAAAGCTTGTAGACCTTATTTAAATTTTTGATGGTAAGTGCAGGCTCCGGGGGGCTGTGTTTGGTGGTATGGTGAAGCGTCATCATAGTACGTCCGAAAAATGTGGCCGGAGCCGCCGGAAGGTGATGGCCCCGACTGCAAAGAAAAATAGAGTGAAGCCCCAGTAATACAGAGATAACAAAGGGCGTTCCCAGAACCATACGTTGTTGTAGAGGGCCTCCCGATAACCGTTTACCAGATAATACGCCGGATTCATCATCAAAAAAATATGGAAGCGGGGCGGCATAATATCCAGGCTCCAAAAGATCGGAGTGAACCAGAAGCCGAGACGGCTGATGACCCTGATTACCTGGCCTACGTCCCGCGCAAAAACATGTAGAGCCGAGGATATCCAGGACAGCCCCATGAGCAAAACCACGGTGGCGAACATGTAATACCCCAATTGCAGGGCATGAATTCCCGGGATTCGTCCGTAGCCGATCGACACGACCAGGAGCAGGCTCAAAAAGATCAGGTGCACAATGAAGAGCGAAAGAATTTTGACCACCGGAAGTATGCTGACACGAAAGGCCACCTTTTTGACCAGGAAACTGTTCTCCAGGACCGCAAGGGTCCCGGCCAGGAATCCCTCAGAAAAAAAAGTCCAAACGATTATTCCGGACATCAAGTACAGGATATAGGGAATTTCCATGGACCTTCCGGCGCGAAATCCTTGGGCGAAGATAAACCAAAGCACAAAGACATAAACCGCGGGTTGGAAGAACGCCCAGAAAATACCCAAGAATGAGCCTAAAAACTGGCTCTGAAAGTCCTTTAAAACAAGGGTTTTAATAATCTTCCGCTTCCAATACAGGTCACGTAGGAATTCCATAAACTCACTGACACTCAAATATCGGCGCCAGTTCTGAGATCTGCTTTCCATGACTTCTAAAGGTTTCAACCGCACCAGAGTGCGGATTCTAACACCAATTAGAAATCTTATAGAAAATCAACCGCCTTGTCGAGGATTGAAGATTTCCGGAAATATGAAATCCTTCAGGCCATCGAAAATGCCCGGAGCATGGAATCGAAAACAGTCTGATCCACGAAAAGAGAGCTTTCGTTGCCGCCTAAATATCTGTTTTGATGCGCAGGTCGGTCTATTTTTTTTCCAGCGCTGCTATTCTATTTCTGAGTTCCGCAATCGTCTTCTGCTGCTCCTGGACCACTTTGGTCAATACCGCTACCACATCCATGGAGCTCATTTTTTTTCGGTCTTTGGATGCCACCAGTTCAGGAACATCTTCAGCAATGAATCCCAAATGAGTATCTTCCCGGTCGGATTTGTAAGTGAATTTGACGGGATCGAGGTTTTCCAGAGTTTCCAAAGCCTGATCCACCGGAAGTCCCTCAATGTTCTCTTTCAGTTCCCGGCTGGAGGCATTGAGCCACGCCCCACCGGCTGAACAGGAAGCGCCGTTTACCATATCGAGGCTGTTATCCGTATTCAGCCGCATCCTCCATGTGGAATTGACGAGAACCCTGAAGGGATAATTATTGACGGTACCGAAATTCCCCGCGGTAGCAGTGGCATTGATGAAGTTGGTGGCCCCATCCGTTCGGTCCAGCACGAGCGATGCGTTTGTCCCGGTTTTTTCCATCTCCATGGGATAGCCGGGAGACCAGGTGTTGATCCCGATATTGCCATCAGACTTCAGGCACAGCGTGCTGGAGGGCGTGCTGGGCTGGATCCGGAGGGGCAGCTTGGATCCATTGGTAACGTCACGAATAAAAAAATTGGATTCATTGCCCGCCACATCCCAGGTCTGGGCCGTCCAGCCGCCCGAGCTGTCCTGCTGCAGCCGGGCGGTCGGCGTGTCCGAGTCCTTGATGTGCATTTCGACCGCCGGAGTAGCGGTTCCTAATCCGATCCGGCCGTAGTCGTCCACATACAGGGAGTTGGAGGGAGCCTGTGCCTCGATCTTAAAGGGAGTCGTGCCTTCATCGACATCGTCGATGGCGAAATAAGAGGCACCCCCGTTCGTGCTATCGTTGATGGTGATCCGCCAGCTGTTCGAGGGATAAGAGGCCGTAGCGGAGGTGTCGTCAAACAGAATGCGCAGGTTGTTCTCCTTGAGTTTGATGGTATCGAATCCAAAGCTTTCTCCATCAACGGCGTCAAAACCGACGGCCAAGCTGCCGGTAATGATCACGTCATCGTAATGGAGCACATCCTGGATACTCATGAGCTTATCGCCGCCCTGGGCCTCCATACCGGTCTGTGGGACGATGCTGCCTCCTTGCACCACGAAATGCCCGGATTGGATCTGAGGCTTGAACAGGGAGAATCTCGTCTTATCCAGGCCGGCTGTGCGGGCATCATACTTGGTTCCCTGATCCTCGCTGATTTCGTCTCGAAGAGCGGGATCGATGTTGGGCACCCAACGTAATTCGTAGGTGTAGGTCCCGTTGGCAGCCTGTGCAGGAAGGTCATATACCGGGGCGGAACCCGACAGGAACGTCTGTTGGAACACCGTTCCGTCCGGCTGTGAGACCGAAAGGAGGAGGGCCGCATAGGATACCTTGGGGCGGAAATAGACCTCCCGCCAGCCCACCGATACGGAAGCCAGCGGCTCCTGTTTGAATTCCGGCCTGATTTCCGCCGAAGGAACGCTCAAGCTGCCCAAGAGCAGCGCCGATCCCAAGAAGACTTTCAAGACATCCAGTTTTTTATCCATGATCGATCTCCATTGCGAGTGAAGAGGCTGCCCGAGAACACAGGCATGGGATTGCTTTCGAGATTGCCTCCCGGATCTTCACTTCCGCTTATTTTAAACTCGCATGTATCGTGAAATAAGAGGTGCCCAAAGTCAATCACCTCAAAAGGTGAATAGAGAGGTGAAAAAAGACCTATCCCCGATTATGCCGTTCCATTCCCTCTTAGAACGAATTCATCTGACGGTGAATATGAGATTCTCGATAATTTATTCAGGCGGGGAAGTTTTTTTCCGGTTCAGATGAGCAATTTATATCCGAAAAACTCCAAGAGCCGCTCTTCTTGTTCGAGAACCGAGGAAATCACGGCAAGATCATGGGAATCCAGCAATCCGATCTGCCGTGCATTGTGGTTTAAGAGGGTTTGTATTCTGTATTCCTTTATTTTCAGGGGTGCGTGAATATCAGCATCCACGATTTCCGGGCAGTGGACCGAGAGTTCCATGATGCATGAAGATGCATTTTCGCAAAACTGTTCGTATGTGAAGTGCGGAGTGTTTAGATCATCGACGGACTGTTTCACGTACTGGCTTCTGAATATCCACTCTTCAGCCAGAAGCCGGAGGATCGCCGTCCTCTGTTCTCTCGTTTGCCCCTCCTGAACGTGGTTTCGGTGGAAGATGCTTGAACAGTTGGCATAGGGATCTCGATTGAAGGCCATAAAAATCGAGCGAGGAAAGTTGTTGCGAAGCTGACGGGCTCTGACCAGGTTGGGAGGGCTCTTCTCGATGATCAGACTGATGGTTTCTACATGAGAATTGATCAGTTGAAATTTGCTCAGCCAAACGGACCTGACCGAATCCCAATCAATATATTTTTCCGGGTCCCATCGATCACTCTCGCACATCCCGGGAATCAGCCACTGACCTTCGGCTCTCTCCTGCAGAATCATGCTGCTGCGGCTCGTATTCAGGAGTTTAGCCAGAGCCGTGGATCCGCTGTAGGGAGGAGTCAGGATGAACAAGAATTTCGGCTCGGATTCAAGCGCTATCTCTATCTTGGGCCACTTATCTTTCATGCCTCGTTTCCGCAAGAACGATTTCCTCAAGCGCCGCCAACGATTACACTTTAACGGATACCGGCAAGGATGTCTACTGAGAGTATGAGGGCCAAAACAGTCGCGACCAGAACGCCAGTCTCCATGGTCTGTTTTCGCAGCAGGCCGAGATGGGTCACGGAATCCACGGGATAAGCGGCTGCACGGCTGTTCTTATTGTTTATTTTTTTCGAGCGAACACGGTGTATTCCAATTCACTGGGGATGCGCTCGAGCACGGGCTTAAAAACACTTCCTGTCCCAAACCGATGATATCCGACCCGAATGGGGAAGGCGGCCCAGTCCTCCTCCTTAAACCATCCGGAATATTTCTGGGCGGATGCCAAGAACCGGGCGGCAGGTCGTGTCGCCACGATAATGTCGATGGTCCTTGCGTATTCAGGCTCAAAAGGGGGGAAATACCTGTCTATCAGTTTTATCCCGATCGGGGAAGCGGGAAGCCCCTCCAGGCGGCTACGGGAAGCATTCCCATATTCGAAATAGACCGGGCAATCTTTCCCCGCGCGGCTGAGATCGAACAAGAAGGAAATGCCCAGGCCCCACCAGGGACGATCGGAAACCAATAGAACAGAGCCGTCCTCACCCAAGGAATCCGTGCAGCGCTGCACCACCTCCCGATAGGCATTCGCCCGCGCGACCTGGAACTCCGCCTCGTTCCGCGTGGTGGGGAGTGTGAGCCAGATCGTGTAGGCAGAAACCAGACAGAGCCCAGAGAAAAGCCACGGCCCCAGTTTGGGATGATGCTTCCTCAGGATCTCCAATCCCAAGACGTTCAAGGCGATGAAGCCCGGTATGGCGGAATAGACGTAATGGCCGGAAAAGCCGCGGCTCTTGAAAATGAGTATCTGGGGACCCAACCAGAAAACCAGGACCAAGGCGGCCACGAGCAAAACGTCCGGCCGGATCCGTCTCTGCCGGACCTTAGGAATCAACAAAATCAGCCCCAACGCCGGCAAAAAGAACGAGAAATGGGGTCCGATTTCGCGAAGCATCCTCGCAATACGCGACGCTCTGAATTCGAACAGCCCCCCCACCACATTTTGCGCGTAGGCCCCTTCCAAATACAAATACAGGATCAGCAACGTCTGGCCCAAGAAAATCAGCCCCGTGGTGATTAGAACCGGCCGGAGCCTCTTTAGACTCAGAGTGATCGGCTGCGGGCTTGTTGAAAAGCGCTCCAAGAAGATCCTGAGCAGCAGCACGGAGGGATAAAGAAAGACAAAGGTCTCCTTGGTGAGGCCGGCCGACACCAATGAAATCATGGCGGCCCAATCCCATTTGCCGCTTCGAGGGGCCTGCGCCGCTTTCACGAAAAAAAACACGGCCGCCAGGAGGAACAGAACGCCTAGTTCCTCCTGATACTGCTTCTCGACCCACAGCTCCCGACCGCGGGCCAGAAACCACAGGCCGGCCAGAAACGCAGGAAAAATTGACACGCCCAAACGAATGAAGATCATGTAAAGCAGCGCCAAGGAAATAAATCCCAATCCCAGGGTCTCCAGATGCCAGAGCAGCGGGCTGGCCTCGAAGGCGTAGGCTTCCAGCACCTGAACCAGGTTATACACCGGGGTGAAACGTCCCAGGTCCCACTCCCATTTGAGGTTGACGAATCCGAAATCCCGGATGTTCTGCTCAACCTGATGATGGCAGGGCCGATCCAGGATGTATCTCAGCGGCTTCCAGTCGTCCTTGGGCATAAATCCTCGAATTTTTAAAAGGGGAAAGTGCAGGATGACCATAAGACACAGCAGGGTCAGCAAGCAGAGGATGTGGTTCCTGGTTGATACGGGAATTTCCTTCATGCCTGCTACATTTTCTCCTCGGAAGGCTCCCCAATGCAAGACAAAAGTGCGCCAAGGCGCGCTTCCGGGATTCCAGGGTGACACACAAGAGAAATTTCACCTCTAAAGGGGATTGTATTCCCCGCCTGAATAATGAAGAATAAATCAGACAACCCTTCAAAGGGAGCCTAAAGGAGAAACGGCTATGCCACAAGTATCACGTTTAATTCGAACCAAGGTCTTGGCTGCGGCCTGTCTCTGCCTGGTGTTTCTCAGCGCGTCCGCTGATTCGCAAAAGCCGATCACCGCACCTTTGAATCCGGAGTTCCTGCAGTTCCTACGGCAATTCGACACCGGGGAGGTCTCCTTTGTCACCGATGACGGATACGGATTGGGTGAGATACCGCCTCCCGTGGATCTTTCGCACGTCCGGAATGTGCCGCCCGAACGCGGTTTGGAAACCTATCCGCTGACCTATGACCTGCGCCCCTTCAACAAGCTGACGGATATCAAAAACCAGGGCGCTTGCGGATCATGCTGGGCCTTCGGGGCCTATGCCTCCCTGGAGTCCTACGGCAAGCCCTTGAACCTCTGGAATTTCGCCGAACAGGACCTGAACGTCAATCATGGGTTCGACTACGCCTCCTGCGCCGGAGGAAATCATTTCATGACCACGGCATATCTGGCCCGCTGGGATGGACCGCTGGCCGAATCGGATGTCCCCTATCCTTATGGGGATGGGTTTGAAGCCGGAGTCCATTCCTTCAGCCCACCCAAACATGTCCAGCAAATCGTCTTCCTCCCCAACAGGTCAGGCTTTCTGGATAACGACACCATCAAGTATTTCGTCATGACCTACGGGGCCGTGAACGTCAGCTACTATCACAGCAGCACCTATATGGATGTCACGGACACCAATTATTACTGCAGCACAACATCCGGCACCAATCATTCTGTGGCGGTGGTGGGATGGGACGACAACTACGACAAGAACAATTTCAAAACCATTCCACCGGGAAACGGCGCCTTCCTCATCCGCAACAGTTGGGGCACCGGCCGGCACGACAACGGCTATTTCTATATCTCCTATTATGACACGTCATTCAGGCCCCGGGCCTGCTTCAACAATGCGGAGCCCGCCGCAGATTATGAGCGGATCTATCAGCACGATCCCCTGGGTTGGGTGACTTCTTATGGATACGGCACCATTACTGCCTGGGGAGCCAATGTCTTCACCGCTGCCGACGATCGTCCCCTTAGGGCCGTATCGTTCTATACTACGGACTCCGATGCCGCTTACACGGTCTATGTATACACGGGTGTCACCGGGAGCGATCCACGCAGCGGGGCGCTGGCCGCCAGCCAGGGCGGTTCCCTAACTTATCCCGGTTACTATGCGGTAAAATTGAACACCCCGGTCGCGGTCAACAATGGGGACAAGTTCTCTGTGGTGATCCGCTTTGTAAACTCCGGTTACAACTACCCGGTGGCGTCTGAGTATGCAGCGAGCGGATATTCATCGGCCGCCGTCGCCAGCGCCGGTCAAAGTTATCTGAGTTACAGCGGATCCGAATGGTATGACATGTCTGCGGACGGTTACAATGCCTGTATCAAAGCCTTTGCCGCCCATCAGGCGCCTTACCGTCCCGAGCCTGACTTTAACGGCGACGGTCATACGGATATCCTGTGGCGCTATTATGCCCCCGGCGGATACAATGCCGTATGGCTGAGAGATTCTACCGTCACAGCCCCCGCGGGAGCCATTCTGTTTGGAATGCCGGCCCAGCATCCCCCGTTCCCGCACACCATGGACGATCAATTTCTTGAGAAAAAAGGGGGAGAAACCGACATCGATGACATCGATCCTTTCGCCGTTATCCGCCTCCGAGAAGACATGCCGGATGGATTTGCGGCTCTCGAGATGGTGACACAGGATTCAGCCGAATCGACGCCGGATCCCTTCGCCGAATGGGACACGCTGACAGACCGCCGGGCCGGCATCGCAGCGGCTTCGGTGACTGATCCACGGGATGCGCCGGAGGCCATTGAACTGCCCGCCGAAGCCGACACCTTCTGGAGGTTGAGCGGGACCGGCGATTTCAACTCCGACGAGAAGATCGATCTGGTGTGGAGGAACCTGAGCACCGGGCAGAACGCGCTGTGGCTCATGGACGGAATAGCCCGAATCTCAGTAGCACCACTGCCCACGGCGGCCAACCTCAACTGGATGCTGTGCGGGACCGGAGATTTCAATTCCGACGGTAAGGTGGATCTCGTCTGGCGGAACATGAGCGACGGCCGAAACGCCGTCTGGTTCATGGACGGCACGGCCATGACCGGCGTGACGCTTCTCTCCAGCGCCACCAATTTGAATTGGTGGCTTTGCGGGACCGGAGATTTCAATTCCGACGGTAAGGTGGATCTCGTCTGGCGGAACATGAACGACGGCCGAAACGCCGTGTGGTTCATGGACGGTACGGCAATGACCGGAGCGTCGCTGCTCCCCGGCGCAGCCAACCTTAATTGGGTGCTGTGCGGCACAGGAGATTTTGACCGCGACCTGGACGTGGACCTGCTGTGGCGCAACATCGTCGATGGAAAGAACGCCGTGTGGTACTTAAACGGCCTCATCCTTACCTCGGTTGAAATGTTGACTACCGTCACCGTTACCGACTGGATCATCGAAAACTAGCCTTGCTCATTCCTAGAATATATCGAAATCATTGCCCAAGTATTATCGGCAAAGCCTCTCCTCGCCCGCCAGGTTTTTGACAGGGCCGCTTCTCTCTGATATATATTTTTCGCATAAATTGAACCGTCGATAACGGCGATTTTGATCAATCAATCCGGTTCGGAAAGGGATGGTTTCCATGGACAACTCTACCCTAAAAGAAATTCCCGACATCATCGGCGGTTGCGCGAAAAAACTCGGCGAAGGGAGTCTCCCTCCCTGGAAAGCGGAAGAGGAGCTTGAGACCGTCTTCGGGATGGCACCTCCCGAAAACTTCGGGCCGGCGGCTATGTGCCGCCGCAGCTTTATCGAAGCGGCCACGGGTGAGTCGTTCAATTTCATCCGGGTTTCCGATAAACCCTACAAGGCGAGGTGGCTCTGCCCGCGGCACGATCTGAACTGGGAACTGGATGCCCGCGACGAAGACCTAACTTGTACGCTGTGCGGAGGGCCGCTTCGCCCCCTGGATCAATATGCGCCGTTGGTGTCCAATTACGTGGGGGGATGCGAGAGCTACTTTTCCTATGCGGGCCGCATTCAAGTCAAAGGCGCCGTCAATAAGGTCTTCACCAACCTTCTGGTCTACGGAACGGGATTAGGTCCCATCGGAGTCACCCGGGGCTGCCATCTCATCAACAAGCTGGGCGGCGCCGAGGTGCGGGTCGAGGATCATGCCCGCGCGGTCCGCTGCAATGGATACATCTTTCGATCCGAAGAGCTGCGCAGGGAGGCCCAAGCCCTGATTGAAAAGCGTATCGGCGGCATCCTGCCCGAGATGGAGCAGAAGCTGGCGGAATTTTCGGGCAGGATAAGCGCCGTGGATTTTGACTCGGAGGAAAGCGACGGAGACTATATCCTCTACATCGATTTTACGGCCGACTTCGGTGAATTCCGGGGACACGGCGACATATGCCGCGCCGTAGGCTGGGTGAAAACCGAGATAGAGTCTCTGCTGCGGGCAAACGGTATCGCCTATGCTCTCAGTGTCATCGCCCAGGGCCACGACGGCGATCTTAAGCCCAGTCCGCGCAACAAGCGGGGCCGCAGGGCATCGGCCGTGGTCCGGATTCCCTATGCCGGTTTCCAACGGCTCTTGAGTGTCCATCCCGACAAATTCCTCTCTTTCGTGAAAATCGACAGGCTGGGCGCCCGCCGCTTGGGCTGTCAATTCTATTCCGGCATGGGGGGAGAGATCATTCCCGCGGTATATAAGGCCGTGCAAATCAACCCGCAGAGTCCGCTGGTTTCCTCTTTCCAGAACGTCTATGCGCGGAAAGACGGCGACGAAGTGGCCTATGGAGTGGAACTGCCGAACGTCGAAGCCGGCATCGTATCAAACCGGGAGGGATTGGTCTCCCCTGTGGGGCGTGAGGCCTTGAGGATAATGGGTATCCGCTCGGCTAAAGAATTTGCCGCCGCCTTGGCGGCCCAGGTCCTGGCCGGTGAATTCAACCTGGCCCTAGAGATCAGCCGGGAAAAACTCTATCGGGCTTAAGTCAGCCGAAGTCTCAAACCCGGATCGATGGGCCTTGTTTCCTCTTTTCGTTTAAAAAATTTCACCTCAAAAGGTGATTGTGCTTTAGAATCCATTTGCTCACAATAGGTAAACGCAAGTGCGATGAATCAATCACAAGGAGACTGAGATGGCCCTCAACAAAGATCAAGAAGAGCTTTACCGCAAGACCATGGAAGAGGCGAAGGCCCAGTTGGAAACCATAGATGAAGAGATGGAGAAAGAGATCCAGAAGACCAGAGAGCGGCTCGCCAAGCTCCAGGAGTCCAAGCGCTCGTTCCGGCAGTTGTACGAAGGCGCGGCTCGGTTGCTCGGCATGAAGGTCGAAGAAGAAACCAGCCCGCAAGAAGGCCTGAAGCAGGGCCTGGCCGACGCGCCGCAAGCGGACCCGGAGTCCGGGCATCAGGATGAAGAAGCCGCCGCTCAGCGCTGACATTCGGACCGCTCTTTAACGCCTCTGGCCGACCATCCCGATCCCTTCACTTGCATCGCCCCTTTATCCTGCTAGAATACCCCCATGCATCAAGCGTTGGGGCCGAATTCCGCCTCCGGTGAATTATTGGCGTTGGCGTCCGCCCTCTTCTGGGCGTTAGCCGTCATCCTTTTCCGTGTGGCAGGGAGATCAATCCGTCCATTGAGCCTGAATCTGTTCAAAACCATCTTCTGTCTGTGCTTGCTGCTGGTCAGCCTGGGGGTGGCCCGATTTTCTCTTTTCCCACATCTTCCGGCCGTCACCTACGGCGCCCTTTTCCTGAGCGGAATCATCGGGATCGGGGCGTCCGACACGCTTTTCTTCGCCAGCCTCAACCGCCTGGGGGCCGGGTTGTCGGCCATAGTTAATTGCAGCTACAGCCCGCTGGTTATCCTCATGGCGGCGGCTTTTTTGAACGAGCGGATGAATCTCCCACAGCTTTTCGGTGTGGGCCTGATCATCACGGCCGTTCTGATCATATCCCGCGGCAATTCCATTCCCCCTCTGCAGAGAAAAAAGCTCCTATCCGGGATAGCGTTGGGTTTGACGGCCATGCTGGCTATGGCGATAAGCATCGTCATCATGAAGCCTTTCCTGGCCCAGGTTCCGGTGCTGTGGGCCACGCTGGTTCGCACGGCCGGCGGCCTGTTTTTCATGGGGGGGGTATTCGGCCTACACCCCCGGCGCGGCGATTTGATGGCGGATATCCTGGATCGGAAGAACTGGAAACCGCTCGTCTCCAGCTCATTTTTCGGGGGGTATTTGGCCTATACGATATGGATGGGGGGGATGAAGTACACCTCCGCATCCCTGGCTGCAGCCCTAAATCAGACGAGCACCATCTTTATTTTCTTCCTGGGAGTCCTGCTGCTGAGGGAGAAGGCTACGCGGTTGAAAATTCTGGCATTGGGGCTGGCCGTGGCAGGCGTGCTCTTGATCACGCTCATGCGCTAAAAGGGAAAAGAATGGGGACAGTCCCCATTTTTTCTTCCCAATTTTTTTTTACTGCTGGGCGGCCAGCTTGACATCCACCCAGAAATTGTACTTCTTGGGCATCTCCCGGCGCATGCGGGCGAGGCCGATGCTATCGTCCAGCTGTCCGCTGGCTCCGCCTCTCTCATCCCTAAGGCCTCCCGCTTGCTGCGCGCGGGCCTGGGCGCTCTGATCCCCGATGGCGGCTGCCTGGGCTTTCCTCCACTCGTCTGTGGGTCCGCCCCACTCGAAGCCCACTTTGATGAGCTGTCCGGGAGGAGCGCCGACGCCGGCCGCTGAGTCTGCGGCCCGCTCCATGGGAATGGCGAATTCCCAGATCATGCTGCCGTCCTGTCCCTGATTGGACCGGAATATGGCCGGAATCCTCTTCTGTACGGCACCGCCCTCCCCGCCCGATACAGCCTTCTTGTTGGTCACCTGAACGGTATGGTCAATGTAGAACTCATTGATGCGAATTTTATCCTTCTCCTCCTGGGAGATCGGGCCTTGATCCGCCTCCAGTTGGGCGATAAACTGAGCCGCTGTCATCTGCTTCTTTCGAAAATTTATGGCATAGTCCTTCTTCTTCTTGCCGTTGACATCGATATAGACCGTCATTCCCGTAAACATGATGCTGCTCATGAACTGTCGCGGATCCCTGAATTTGAACAGCACATAGAGAAAATTGGCATCGTTCTTGAAAGCGTAATCCACCTGGACCTTTTTTTCCTCAGCCGTTGGGACGCCGAACCACTCGAAGTCCCAGCCGTCCACCGACATCTTCTGCGCGTTCCATTGGCTTACGTATTCCTCAGCACCCAAAACAAACGAGGAAAGCGCGGCCATCATGACCAGGAGGGCCATAAATCCGGAAAAATGCCTCTTAAACATTTCGACCTCCTCGGAATCTTTGGGCTTCCGTGTCATAGGACGTAACCATTATAACAAATATTCTTTAGAACCTGAATCCGCGGCTTCAGCAAGATCCTTAAACGGGCCGACACATCCTCTGTTTACAGGAATTCGGGCTAGGGATTGCAATTTCCGAGTATTTTTACGATAATAGTCAACTTAACAGGAGCTACTCATGAAGAAAGTGCTGCTTTGGATCTTGGCTTTCTTGATTACCGTAATCATCCTCGTCTACCAGCGCGTTACCGGCCCCACCTACCCCATACGAAGCAAGGTGGTCGTGGCCGGCGAGACCATCTCTTACGAGCTGCTGCGCACCCACGAGACCACTGATGATTGTCCGGTCCGGATAGCCGTCACCAACCCTGAGATTCGAGGATATGTGGAATACAAACGCTTCAAGACCGACGATCCCTGGACCCGGCTGGATATGCAGCGCTCCGGCGATGAATTGACCGCATTTCTGCCCAAACAACCATCGGCCGGCAAGCTGGCCTATCGGGTCGCCCTTTCCGCCGGCACGGAGACGGTGCAGCTTACCGGAGAAGACCCCGTCGTCATGCGCTACAAGGACCCGGTCCCTACGGCTGTCACGATCTTCCATGTTATCGTAATCTTCGCCGCGCTGCTCCTCTCTACGCGGACCGGATTCGAAGCTCTCATGCGCGGCGGCAATCCCCGCAGCCTGGCGATATGGACCGTCGCGCTGCTGATTCTGGGCGGGATGATACTGGGTCCCATCATGCAGAAATACGCATTCGGGGCCTTCTGGACCGGCTTCCCGATCGGGAAAGATCTCACCGACACCAAGACTCTCTTCGCCCTGTTGGGATGGATCATCGCCCTGATCGCCGGCCGCCGTGGAAAGCCGGCCCGGGGTTGGTACCTGGCCGCTTTTGCCCTCACCCTGATCGTGTTTCTCATTCCCCATAGTGTGTTGGGTTCCGAGTTGGACTATTCCCAACTGGACCAGGCCCCGGTCGCCCTGCCCGTGGCGTGGCTGACGCTTCGCTCGAAGATCCGACCGTAAGGATCGTCAGGGTATCTTTTACCCTATATTAATAAATTATGTGGTCTATGTAATAATTTGTATTTCATTGATGCTTTAGATATCGAATCGCTCACCGAGGAGAACTTCATGGGAAATCCAGGGCGATGGATTTTGAGCCTGATCTTGTTGATGGGTGTGGGACTGCTTTTGAGCGGGTGCTGTTCTTCCAGCGGCCCGGAAGAAACCGGATCTATCAAGGAGGACCCCTCCTTCGCGGAGGACATCCAGCCGATTTTAAGCAGCGGCTGTACGACCGGCGGATGCCATGACGCCTCGGCCAGCGCCGGCCTGGACCTGCGGACCGGTCAGTCCCGGCAGAGCCTGATCGATGTCCGTGCCGTTCAGGAGCCTGAGCTTTATCGTGTCATCCCCTTCGACGCCCAAAACAGCTACCTTGTCATCAAGCTCGAAGGCCGCCAAAATCAAGGCAGCCGCATGCCTTTGGGCGGACAAGCCCTCGGTGCCATCCAAATTCAGAATATCCGCAACTGGATCAACCGCGGGGCCCGCGACAACTAAGACGGAGGGCTATAAGGAGTAGGACTCATGGCCAGTAAAAAATCAAGATATCTCAATTTCGGCCTAATGGCGGTCGTCTGTCTGGGGACGATGGCTTTCCGAAAGGCCTTCCCTTCAAATGAAGAAGCAGCACGGATCCTGCAGCGCAACTGCACCACCGCCGGATGCCACACGGGCGCCTATCCGGCCATGGGCGTGGACCTGCGCCCGGAGGCGTTCAAAGCGTCGCTCATCGAGGTCGCCAGCCAAGAGCGCAACGAACTCAAACTGGTGGACATCCAATCTCCCGAGAAAAGCTATCTTTTGATGAAAATCCGCGGGGACGCCGGGATCACAGGAAGCCGCATGCCCCTGAACGCCCCGGCCCTATCACAGGAGGACATACAAACCATTTTCCGGTGGGTGAAGGGCCTCAAAGACACGGAGCCAGATCTAGAAACCATCGGGGACATACGACCGCAGGCGGAGGAAGGAAGAAAGGCCGGGGCGGGGCCCGCATTCTGGGGGACACGGCTGATGAACCTCCCTACCCCGAGATCGATCGGCGCCCGGCAGGTCCTGTTCCGCATCTCACACCGCTTCTACCCCTCCGTAAGCCAGGGTTATGACGTCTTTTACGGATTCAACGGTCCGGCCTCCATCCTCCTCAGCCTGGGCTATGGGCTCAGTGACAGCCTCAGTGTCACGGTAGGGCACAGCAACCGGGCCCACGAGTGGATGCTTACGGGAAAGTGGGAGTTCATGGGCGAGGGCAAACTCGCCATACCCCTAACAGCCGCCTTCAACCTGGGGGCCGGACTGGTCACGGAGCAACGGCAAGGCGCCTCGACCTTCAGCGCAGACAACATGAAATTCAGCGCGCAGCTGAGCCTGTCCTACCGAATCGACGATATCCTCTCACTCCTGCTCACTCCAGGCTATGCTTCCAACGTCAACCACTGGGAGGAGGACAGCCAAGGCACGCTGGCCCTGGGCACCGGTGCGCGGCTGATGTTGGGGAGAGGCTTTTCCGCCCTGGTGGAGATCGTCCCGGTTTTGGCCGGTTACAACGCCCGGGTTACGGGATGGGGAGTGGGATTGGAGAAAAGGCTGGGCGGCCACGTGTTTCAGGTGTTTGCGCTCAACTCCGTCGGCTTGACCGAGCCCCAATACCTGCCGGGCGGTGATTTATGCATCAATGACGGGGATTTCCGCTTCGGTTTTACGATTTTCCGCTGGTTCTAGGAAAAAACGCCGCCCCGCACCCGGGAATATCTTCAATTTCCTATCATTATTTTTTCCCTGCAGGGCGGCGGTGCACGCATATTAAAAAAGCAAAAAACGCCGTCAGCGAAGTTTAAAGCTGATCGTCACGGAAAACGAGACCGGTTTCGGCTTTCCGTCTTCGATATAGGGCTCGTACTGCCATTGGCGGACCGCGTCGATAGCCGCCTTGTCCAGGGCGGGGATCGACTTCAACACCTCGACCTTTGCCACGCGCCCTTGCTCGTCGGTGGTCACATAAAGGATGACGGCTCCCTGGATGCCGTCCTTTCGGGCCGCCTCCGGATACTTCGGTTCGACGCGCTTAACCAGCTTCGGTGGGGCAACATCCCCGCCCGCTTCCGTGGCCTCCGCGGCCTGGTCCCCAAGCTTGAACCGGATCATCACCGTAAAGACCACGGATTTGGCCTCGCCGTCCACCTCATACGGCTTGTACTTCCACTGCCGTACCGCATCTACGGCCGCTTTCATGAGAGGCTCGTGTTTGCCCTTCAACACCATCACCTTCTCCACGTCCCCTTGAGGATTCGTCCGCACGTTCAGCATCACGATATCCTCCGCTCCCGCACGCCGGGCTTCTTCCGGATACACGGGATCCACCCGGCGGATGAGCTTGGGCGGGTCGACGGCATCTTTGGCCTTCACAGCTCCACTTTCGAATTCCTCGATCTTTTTGGGATCGGCCGGAGGGGACGGTGGCGGAGCCGGCGGCGGTGGCGGCGGCGGAGGCGGGAGGATTTTACCGGCAGGCCCGGTGATCAGGAAGGACACAAAATAGGGTTTTCCGGTCCGGTCCTCGAACCCGAACACCGCGCTGTGGCCCCCATGCAGCAGCATCTCGGTGGTGAGCACATTTTTCCTTTTTTGCTCGGCTTGATCTTGATTGGATGTCTCATTGACCAGCACCAAAAAGCGGCCGCCGGCACGCCACTCCTTGAGCAGCACGTAGACTTCGTAGGCATGGCTGTTGAGACGGAACAGGTGACGGACCGAATCGCCTTTTTCTCCCTGGAAACTCAGATCGGTCTCGGTGAGGACTATGACATCAGCCAGGTTGAACACCTTACGGATCTGCGCCTTTTCCTTTTCCAGCTCGGATCCTAATCGCAGGTTAGCGGTGATGGTGGGCTGGATATAGGATGAGGTGATGAACTCGGGAAGATCCACCATCCCCTGACGGGTCCCTTCATATACCCTGAGTTTGATGTCCAGTTCGTTCTCCGCCCCAAAAAGCGACAGTGCCGACGCCGATAACAGAATCATTCCAAGACTGAAATATTTTTTCATGCTCATTCTCCTTCGCCGTTCTTTTCGACCCACACCAAGGTCATATCCATGTCCTGTGGCTGATAGACATAAGCACGGGCCGGCCGGTCTTCGATCCTTATATAATCGATCCGCATCTTCTCGCTTCGATCAGTGGTCTCAACTCCCCGGTTTCCCCTATACAGCCAGAGGCTGGTGGCCGCCGCAACCGCCAATCCCACGGCAATAGCCGCCCAACGCCTTACAGGATAGAAACGGCCGCTTGGGGATGCCGCTGTCTTCGGCTGCAGCCTGGTCTTCATCTTCCGCCAGAAATCCGGTATCGCCTCCAGCTCATGCTCCTGCACGAGCAGCGCGCGAACTTCCTCAACTTCGGCCTGTTTCGTCGAGCAAAGCGGGCATCCCGACATATGACTCCGGATGAGCCAATCCTGCCACGCGCTGAAGGGTAGGAATCGAAACAATCCTTCAACCATTCGACATCGCCACATGTTCTCCCTCCAATAAGGCTTTGAGTTTCTTGCGGGCCTTAAACAAATTGACCCGGGCCGTGCTGGGTGAACAGCGCAGCACCGAGGCGATTTCTTTGCCGGAATACCCCTCGTTGGCCCACAGGACGAGCGTCATGCGCTCTTTAGCGCTCAAGCCCTCGAGGATTTTTGGATCCAGATCGGTATTTTGGGTCGGATTGAGACCCTCCGGAACCGCATCACGACGCTTTTCGCCCTGGAAATTCACCATAAATGTGTGGTATCGCTTTCGTTTACGCATGTGGTCCAGACAGCGGCGATAGAGCACGGTATAAAACCAATTCTTGAAGCTTTGACGCGGGTCGTATTTTGGCAGATTATGAAATGCCTTGACGAACGCCTCCTGACACACGTCCTCGGCATCCTGGCGGTGCCGCAGCATGTTCAAGGCCAGCGCCATCGCTTTTCCGCTGTATCGTTCCATGATCTTTCGATAAGCCTCCACATTTCCCGAGAGACAGGCTTTGACCAGCTCTTGATCGCTCAACATCAGTTTGTCAATCATGTCGTATTACGCCTCTCTCAGGACATATGTTTATATCGAATCCCGACATGCCAAGACTTATATCCTCTAGAATCCTCAGCTAAACTGGCCGTGTCAACGCTAAAATCAAAGACCGATTAATCAGAGGACACACAAAACAAGATATTAATGCAAATGCGACGCTCAATTTTCTTGCCTTTTACAGTTTTATAACTTCCGGTTATATACATTTTCAATGCGGCCGATATGATATTTGGATCGCGAATCAGACCGGATGCTCTATGGGGCGCGCATGCGATAAGGAATAAGAATGGTATTTAGATTGGTTAAGGAGGGGGGGTGCTGGCTGTCGAGGCGCCAAGGTTTGGAAAAGGAAGCGGGGCTAAGGAGGATTCCTCTCCAGCCAGCATAGCTTCTGCTTTCAATTATAGTTCTGTCTGACAAATAATGTCAAATTTTTTATTATTCTGTCAATTTTTGTGTTTCCTCAAGAAATGTGAGTTGATTCATCGCACATATAAAAAAAATTTCGCCTTTGACAGCAAAGATCACTCCAGCTCTCCCCCACTGTCTCCGATCATCACCCATTTCTCGCCCTGTTTCATAAGGACATCCGTCCAGCGACCCTTGGCCGGGAACTGATTTCCGTCGCCGTCTTCATCGACCGTATAATAATAATAGTGCACGATGGCTATATTCCCATGGATCCTGATCCCCACTGGGCGGATATCATAATAGAGGTTCTTGGTATTCTTTAGATTCTCCCTCAGGAGCCTGCTTTTGGCGGCCTTATCGACCGGTCTTTCACTGGACAGGCTCCATCCCAGATAATCATCGTGCATATAGCCGATCAATGCTTCTGCATTCCGCTCCACCCAGAAATTGGTGTAGGCCTTGACATGTTTCCACACTTCAAGCTCCTGCTCGGTCCATTGCGGAGCGAACAACGGAACCGTGATGCAGAAGAAAACCGATGAAAGCAGCCACATCCGCGTCAAACTTGGATTCGGCATGATTTTCCTCCCCGACCATGATAAACTTCACCTCATGATCTTTCAATACATAAATAATCATGGATTTAAGTCAAAGCGAGTTGGATTATCATAGGCTAGCTAAGGCGAAAAGAAAGCCAGCAGGGGGATTCGAACCGCCCCGTTCCCGACCTACTGATTACGAATCAGTTTGAGATATGATTCTAAGTTGTTGAAAAGAAAGGAAAATTATTTATCAGCAGAATTCTTCGCATGGTTTCTGTTTTAGTTTCTGTCAGGCCTATTCAGGTCTCTTTAGGTCTCTTCTGGACACTATATGGACACCAGATTCTACTTCTTTCAGATCTTCAAGCTCATCTATCCCCATATCGGCATCTCTCTAGAAATGAGAAATACGACAACCGACCGTAATTAGAAAATTGGTCTATTTTTTTTTAAGCAAATCAAGCAAATCGTCTTTTGAAAGGCCACACTGCTTCAATATCCCAAGAAGGGTACCCTTGGCCAGCTCATCATGAAGCGGAATGACTGTTTTAAAATTATCCTTCCTCATGCTGACATGACTGCCTTTTTGTCTGATAACACGAAAACCAATTTTCTGAAGGATCTGGACAAGGTCACGCCCAGAAATGACAGGAAGCTTAGCCACTAACGACTACCTCCAGCGGGTAGAAAACAACCTCACCTTTACTTTCTGGAATGTCATCAGTTCCAAAACTCTCTAAATACAGCTCTACAGCTTCTTTCAGGTTCTTCTGGGCTTCTTCAATAGTCTTACCTTGGCTTACAACTCCCAATTCAACACAATGAGAAACATACCAGTTTTCTTCTTTTGTAATTACTGCTGTAAACTTCATTGACATGATTTATCTCCCAGGAAAAATATAACTCAACAAAATGTCTTCCGTCAAATTATCCGTCAAATGATAAATAAAGGAATGATTTTTAAGGCTAAAGAGGGAATGCAATAGACACTATATGGACGCTAAGTTTGAGATCTTGGGGACTTCTTCCATACTAAGTAATTAAAAACAAATGGAATCAACTTAGAGTTCAAATCCAGATCTACTGATAGAAAATCAGTATATGAAATAATTAAGAAAGCCAGCAGGGGGATTCGAACCCCCGACCTACTGATTACGAATCAGTTGCTCTACCACTGAGCTACACTGGCTCTTTGACTTTGCGTAAAAAATGGATAAAATGTCCACTTTACAAGCACCGTATTATTAGCCAAAAAAGAGAGCGGAGTCAAGCGATAACGGGATACCTGGATGATCATAAAGAAATTAGAACTGCATGGATTCAAATCCTTTTCGGAGCGGACCCGAATCCTCTTCCATCCCGGTATCACCGCCGTTATCGGGCCCAATGGGACGGGAAAAAGCAACATCGTGGACGGGATGCTATGGACCTTGCGCGGGAGGCGTCTGCGGAGTCAGCGGGTCGAATCGGGCGGCGACTACATCTTCAACGGTAACGCCGAACGCGCTCCCATGAGCATGGCCGATGTATCCGTAATCCTGGGTGAGGATAAAGCATCCGACCGGGAAGACCTGGTCATCAACCACCGCCTGTTTCGCTCCGGTGAGAGCGAGTACCGACTGGGCGGCAAATCCTGCCGGCTCAAAGACATCCAGGAAGAACTCCACCGGAACGGAATCGGAGACACCGATTATTTCGTGATCGAGCAGGGCAGTATCGGGCTGTTTCTCACCTCCAAGCCGGTCGAAAAACGAGTGCTGCTGGAGGAGGCGGCGGGAACCGCCTATTACAAAGATAAAAAACGCCAAGCCCAAAACAAGCTGGAGAGCAGCGAACAGAATCTTCTGCGTCTGGAAGACATCATCCTGGAGGTGGAAAAAGCCACCGGTTCCCTGAAACGCCAGGCCCAGGCCGCCATCCGATACCGAAAGCTCCGCGAGCACATCAGGGGACTGACGCTCAATTTATTCCGGCGAAAGATCGAGGTGCTGGAGGACCGCCAGCGGGAAGCGGCCCGGTTCCATCAAGAAAAGTTCACGGCGGAGAGGGGTCTCATCGACCGGATCAAGGCCGAAGAAAAGAAGCTGGCGGAACGCCGCCGGGAGGCCTATGAGGAGGAAAAACGCTTAAAGAGGAAACAAGACGAACTCTACGCGCTGAAATCCCAGTTGTCCCAGACCGAGGCGGAAAAAGATAGGGAGGAGAGGCGTCTGGACTTCTTCGCCGAAAAGAGAACCGGCGCCGAAACAGACTTGAATGAGCTCTCCCATGAACAGGAGGGCCTGGACAGGGAGGCCGCAGAGGTGAGGAAGGCCTTTGAAAGCCTTCAGGAGAGGCTCGAGGCACAGCAAAAATCGCTGGAAGCTGCGGAAAAAGATCAGAAGAGCTCAAGTGTAGAGATCGAGAGTCGCGAACAGCGCATAGAGGAGTTTCGTAAAGAATACCTGAAAATACTCGCAGAACAGACCGAGGCGAAGAATCAGGCCGCCCGCTGTGAAAAGGAACTTGAACTCACCACCCGACAGCAGGATAGACTGCTCCGTGAGGTGCACGATCAGACCAGCCTCCTGGAAGAAAAAAGCGCGCGGCTTAAGAAGGGAGAAGCCCAACTCCAGGAAATCTGCAGAGAGATCGAAAAAGAACGAATAAAGCTGGAAGACCGGCAGGAAAAGTACGCGGTTCTCGAGCGCCAAAGCGAGGCCCAGGAAAGCCGCCGGAATGCACTCCGTTACGAGCTCAATAAAAATCTCCATCATCTCCATGCCCTCGAAAAACTGAAAGACCAGGAGGCCCGTTCCGCCGAGTTGCCCGAGCTGCCGGAGGCAATGGGACAGCTGGCGGATTTCATCGAGGGATCGAAAGAGCATACGGTCTTGATCGATGTGTTTTATAAAGAAGAAGCCAAGGCCGTTCTGGTGCGGGCCCGGGATCTGCTGGAAGCCTTGGGGAATGAATCGCTCAAAGGCCGGTTTCTGCTGCTCCATCCCGAAAAACACAGGCCTTCCGCTCCGGCGGTGTATGAAGATTCCCGGGTCGTGGGCATGCTGAAAGCGCACATCCAAGCCCAAGAAAGCTTAAAGCCCCAACTTTCTGCACTGCAGGACGCGGCCATCGTGCGCCGTATCCAGGACGCGGTCGAGCTGTGGATCGAACATCCGCTGAATAACTACATCACTTTGCAGGGCGACCTGCTGCTCTCCTCCGGACTCTTGAAGATAGGGGAAAAAAAAGACGGCCTCATCGCACTGAACCGCGATATCAAGCTCCTTAAACACGATATCGCGCACCGGGAGGCCGAACTTTCACCCCTGGACACGGAGTTCGAGGAGACGATGCAGCGTATGGAATCGCTGAGGCGAGATATGCTCGAGACGAATTCCCGTCTGGTCGGATTGGAACAGCAGGCGAGCGCGGAGAAGAAGGAGGTTTCCCTTGTCACCGGTATCGTGGAGCAGTCCAGGGCCCAAACCCGCCTCCTGGAGGATGAAGCCTCCTCCACCGCCGATGAAAAACAAAACATCACCCGCGAGTGGTCGTCTCTGACCTCCCGGATCGAGGAGTTCAAGACCAAGGAAAAAGAGCTCAACACCAAGATCCGCCAGGAGGAAGAGGCCCTCTCCGGCCAACGCGAGCGGATCGAACAGTCCCGGAGATCCTATTTCCAGTTCCGGTCGGAAGTGAATCTCCTGCAGGAAAAGATCGATAACTCCCGGGCGCTGCTCAAGCGGTTGGGCGAGAGACGGACTCTGGTGCACACCAAAATCTCGGATCTGGAAAAAGAGCTGCAGACCACAGACCGCGGCCGGGACGAGCTCCGAGAAAGGCTCCATGCCCTCACAGGCCTGGCCGGCCGCCTGAGCCGCGACCTGCAGGCCCGGCAGTCCCGGCTGGCCGAGGAAGAAGCCGAACTCGTCCGGAGGCAGGCGGAACTGCGGGACACGGAAGCCGCGATCCAGCAACTTAGAGACCGCCTTGAGGCGGCCGAAGAAGAGCGGGTCAAATGGGAAGTGAGCAAGGCGGAGCGGGAACGCGACCTGGTCAATCTGGAGGAATCCTGCTGGCAGGAAATCAAAAAGACCCTGCAGGAGATCAAAGCCGAGGTACCGCAACAAGAGATCGATGTCGCCGAGGCCGAGGCATCGTTGGAAAAAGTCAAAGAGAAGCTGCAGAGAATCAGTGCGGTCAACCTCATGGCTGAGGAGGAGTACCTCGCCCAAAAAAAACGTCTCGACTTCTTGACCCGACAGAAGGAGGATCTGGTCGAATCCATCGCATCTTCCAAGGAGGCGATCAAGAAGATCGATCAGGAAGGCAGAACCCAATTCCTGCAGGCCTTGATCGAGATCAACAAGAACTTCCAGGATGTATTTGCCCAGCTCTTCCAGGGCGGCACGGCCCAGCTTAAACTCTCGGATGAAGATAATCCCTTGGAAAGCGGCATCGAGATAACCGCACAACCTCCGGGGAAGCGGGTTCAGAGCCTCAACCTGCTCTCCGGAGGCGAGAAATCGCTCACCAGTTTGGCCTTCTTCTTTGCCCTTTTTCGCTACCGGCCGGCGCCGTTCTGCATTCTGGACGAAGTGGACGCCGCCCTGGACGAGACCAACCTCACCCGCTTTCTCAACCTGATGCACAATATCAAGGATCAGACCCAGTTCATCATCATAACCCACAATTTCAAGACCATGGAGGTGGCCGACTACATCTACGGGACCACCATGGCCGAACCCAACATCACGAGCCTCTATTCTGTCAAACTCAAGCCGAAAGCCCGGTCATAGGCATCGATATCAGGGGGGATTTCGCCAGCCGGAGGATTTACCGGCCGGATTACAACTTTCCCACGTAGTCACTGTCCTGGGAGACGCTGCGACGGCGATAGCGGAGGAACCTGTACCTCAACATGGTCAGAAAGAAGATCGCATAGACTCCCACGGCCCGCAGGGAGACGAGGGTCTTGAGGGCCGCCCTGAGTTTGGAGCGCGACAAATAGCGCTTATGACTGGCGGACCAGCGCATGACCAAGTCGGCGATCTGGAACCAGGTCAGGCGGTCTTTGAAGAGAGGAACATAGCCTTGGGCGGCCGGAAGGAGCGGGACCTTCCTCAAATCATTTTTCCGCGACCATGAGAAGTCCTCGGGGATGATCCGCTCTTTTTTGGCAATGGCTTCCAGGGGGGTTCCGGGATAGACATGCAGGATTGCGGTGGCGAAATCGGTGCGGGGGTTGGCGTCCCGCAGGCGCTCCATGACCCGGATGGTCTCTTGGGCTTCGGCCCATGTCTCGGTGTGGTGGGAGAAGATCAGGAAGGCATCCGGCACGAATCCCAGCTCATCGCCCCAACGGACGAATCGATAGGCGGCATCCAGGTCGAAATTCTTGCCCACCACATCGCGGCGCACCCGTGTACTTCCGGCCTCGATCCCGAAATGGGCCCAGACCAATCCGGCCTTGACCATCTTCTCCAACAGAGGTTTGTCCACCAGGTCGATGCGGAACTCGCAACAGAATTTGATGTTGAAGCGGCGCTCGATGATCAAGTCCATGATGCGGTGCAGACGAGGGAGATTGTAATTGAGAGTGTCGTCATAAAACCAAATATATTCCGCGCCGTACTCGGTCACCAGATGCTCGATTTCATCCGCGACCCGTTCGGGTGAGTGGCCGCGCATTTTACGCCCCCAGTTGGAAGGAGTGGCGCAGAAATAGCAGTTGAAGGGACACCCGCGCGAGGTCATAATATTCTGAGCTTTGAGGGCCCGCCCGTCCGGCACCTTAACATAGAAATTGTAGCTCTCCATGGGAACCCGGTGGCGGGCGGGGAACGGCAGCCGGTCCAGATCCGCGATGCGGCTGCGGGGGCCGGAATAGCGCACATCTCCGTTCGGGGTGCGGAAATAGAGACCGGGGAGGGAGGAAAGATCGGCCCCGGCTTGGACGGCGAGGCCCATCTCGCGGAGGGTCTCCTCCCCCTCCCCCA
>Ga0180437_10002294_pt1 | contig 30845 bp, 23 predicted proteins | sample SS_ome_4_FD_132410 | JGI IMG/M metagenome (GOLD analysis project Ga0180437, IMG submission 132410) | Hypersaline lake sediment archaeal communities from the Salton Sea, California, USA - SS_3_D_1 metaG | ecosystem: Environmental > Aquatic > Non-marine Saline and Alkaline > Hypersaline >...
AGGCTACTGGGACCTCGACTTCACGTCACCTACCAACTCAGGGCAGTGGCTGCTGGAGCCGGCGAAGAAAGACCAAACCGAGCTGTTGTTGTTTCACGATTTCCAAGCGCTGGCAGACGACCCTTACCTGTTTGTGGTTCCGCTGTCCGAGACACCCATCCTTCTGGCGGACGGTAGCACCGTTGCCTCCCGAGACGCGATTCTCAAGAAGACGAAGGAACTCGTCGAGCGGTATCGGGGTGTCAAACAACTCGAAGTGGTGTTGATCGACCCGGGCCACTTTGCCGGCCCGCTCAACGCGCAGGCTGAGAAGTCGGGGGATGCCTTTAAGGGACGCCTGCGAGGATTTCTCGTGCCGGTCGACGCCAGTTACGAGAAACTGCTGATCGCCCAGGTTCAGTACCCCCAGTATCTCCGCGACAAGAGCTTCACAACCACACGGATGCAATGGCGCAAGCACGCCAACGATCTCTACCGGTTCGACAGCCAGCAGAATCGCGCGCTATTTCGGCAACTGACCGCCGATCCCGAGATTGGCGAAGTTCAGAAAAGCATGCTGCTGGGCATACTCTCCGATTGGGAATCGAACCGGTAAGGCAGGGCAGGGGCTGGAACGTGCGTCGGTGGTCGATCTAGCTTGTAGGGTGTTCGCGCTGCCCCTTGAAGACGTGCCATAGCACTTGGCCACCACATCTCACATCGGTCGGCCAATGGCCGACGCGCCGATGCTGAAAAAGCGACAGGCTTCAGCAGTTTCCTACAGAAGTTGCCGTCTTGCTCAGGCGACATCTAGAATTAGAGGCAGAGAATACAGGCCTTCACAAGCAGGTGTTCGTAGGACAGTTTCTCTCGTTCGAAAACTCGGCGTTTCAGTGCGGTCAACGTGACTAGGGCAATCTCCCCTCCAGTGGCATGACTGGCTATGGCAAAACCGAAGCGGTTACCGTTCTTGATCGCGTGTCTGCTGATTCTCATTGCGGCATCGGCCGTTCTGTTGGCCGTTGAGAGTCGCGCCCGGGGACGAGTCTCGCTCGTCAAGAACCTCTCCTCCGATTCTGCCCAGGTCGACTTGGATTCGCTGCTTGGTCCTCCTGCGCCTATCGAGTTGCCCATCGGCGTCAATATTGGAACGCTTCAGCCAAGTTACGAAACGTTCTTCGGCTACTACGGCGGCCTTGACTGGAGTCGTTCCATCTCCGGCAAGTGGCCCTTCGTTCAATTTCCCAACCGCACCTGGCTGGTTGTGGAGATGGACGCGCAGACAGGGACGCTGAAACGCGTTCGCCACGTAAGCCGGTCAGCCTGGAAAACTCTCTATCCCAGATACAGCAGACCGGGTATTGGGCCATTCTGGTGAATGGTTTTGCCAAGGATACGGAGATTAGAATCGGGCGCTGGCTCGCCGCCTGATATGGATTGAACACTTTCCTCGAATTGTCAAACGAGAGAATCTCTTGGAACTTCTATGCGGAACAACCGGCTCTCGAGACGACAAGGACCCTCCGCTCCCGCTGGTTGACGTGAGGCGCTTTCGCACGGCCCTTCATGCCGTCGCCAGATCGGTAGGTGCGACCATGGTCCCAGGAGCTCACAGCGATCCGGACATCGCGCGGAACTTTGTCAAAGAAATTTTAAGAATCGATGAAGACCGTGTCGCCGTCTTGCTCAACTGCATCCATCCTCTTGTTGTCTTCACCACGGAACACGAACTCAACGGTGCGCCCAACTTCGTCGACCATGCGGGGCTAGCGGAGTCCTTTGCCGACTTTCCCGAATACACGGTACTTACTCGAGACACGCTCCAACAATCGGTAAGCCCCGCCATGCTGACCTCTCTCGCTCCATCTGAGATCGAGCAATGTGAGTATTGGAAGCCAACTCGCTTGGGTGACATTATCCTCAATTACTGGGATTGAGACGGCGGACAGTATTCCCTTCGTGAGGAGCTCGTATCATCGAGCCTGCTCGAGGCAACTCCAAACCAGCTAAGAGTAACATTGGGCCATCGGCTGTGTGCCTTAGCCCGACAACTCGCACCTAGAACCTTCTAATCGCCACCCACGACCGAGAACGTCCCATGTCAAGAACGTGCTTCGTCGAATTCCGAGGGGACGGCTGCTGGGCCTACGACGTGACTTCGTCCGTCTTCCTCAAGTTCCTGATCGAAGCCGCCATCAAGCAGTCAAGTGTCACCGCGGAAGCATGGCTCGACGATGCAATCTCCCACTGGCGTTCCAGCGCCGTGGTTTCTGATTTTGACTTCTATCTCGACGGAGACTGGTCACCATCCCAAGTCGACCTGGTAGTGGATCTCTGTCGTATAGCAACCGAAACAATTCGCGCGGGTGGCGACCTCACTGCCGCTGATGTGGAATCATGCCCCGTCCTCGATACCCAACATATCTTCACGCGCGGACACGATCCCATACCAGCCGAACCGGTCGCTCGCTTTGGCGACGCGGTGATTGCCCTGCTGCGAGGCACCTTACCCCGACCACCCGAGAACCGCTGGTGGTTCTTCACGCTCGATGAAGAGGTCGATACGATACCCATGAGAACGGATCGTTGAACGTCCGGCGCAATCGTCGCCCATCGTATGCTGCCTCTCAATGGCGTACCCTCTCCCCGGCAACACATTCCCAGCGGTCTTCATGACCTCGACATCGTCAGATAAGCGTCCGCTTACTCTCGCCACATTCCGATCTCGCCCTCACCAGGCATATCCGGCATAATCGCCGACAGACCATCCGGCCCCATTCCGCCTGATTCACCGCTTCGACTGGTTCACCGCTCCCGCTGGGTGTACCGCTCGCCCACTTGGTCCCTAACATTCCGCGGCCGATGCCCCGATTCGCAATCGGAACAACCCGGTCGGTACCTTGCTGATCGGTACCTTGCTGATCGGGGTCTTGCAGGTCGGGGTCTTGCAGGTCGGGGCCTGCCACGATTCGCACTTTTTTTGAGGCCACTAACTCCATGCGACTCCCCGAGGGTTTGCTGACCCGCGCCTTTACCAAGACGATTGCCACCGTCGGCCCCGCTTCCCGCGATCCGCAGATGTTGTACGAGATGGCTCGGCGGGGCGTCGACGTCTTTCGCCTCAACATGGCCCACGGCAACCATCGGGACCACGAAGAAACCATCCAGGCCATTCGCGAGATTAGCGCGCGGCTGAACTTGCCAATCGGCGTGCTCGTTGATCTGGCCGGTCCCAAGATTCGCCTCGGTCAGCTGGTCGATGATCCCACCGTCTGCGAGGAGGGTGCCATCTACCAGTTCGTGCGGGGCGATGTCGCCAGCCGCGCCGACCAGCTCGTCTGCACGTTCGACAAGCTGCTCGACGAGTTGGCTATCGGCGACCGCGTGATGCTGGCCGATGGCACGGTCCGCATGGTCGTCGTCGACAAGCAACCCGAGGTGGTCCGTTGTCGTGTGGAGAACGGCGGGCCGATTCGCAGTCGCCAGGGCGTCAATTTGCCCGGCGCGAATCTGAGTCTTCGCGCGATTACCGATGTCGATCGCGACAACGCGGCCTGGGCCGCTCGCCACGACGTCGACTTTGTCGGCTTGAGCTTCGTCCGCCGAGCAAGCGAACTGCAAGAGTTGCAAGAAATCCTCCGTTCGCACGACTCCGCGGCGATGGTCGTCGCCAAGATTGAAAAGGGAGAAGCGCTCGCGGATCTCGAGGAGATCGTGCAAGCGGCCGACGCGGTGATGGTGGCGCGCGGCGATCTGGGCGTGGAAATCGACATTGCGGAAATCGCCGTCGTCCAGAAACGAATTATCGATACCTGTCGTCAATTCGCCCGACCCGTGATCGTCGCCACGGAGATGCTCGACAGCATGCAGCGTTCGCGAAATCCGACCCGCGCCGAAGCGACCGACGTGGCCAATGCCATCCTGGACGGGGCCGACGCCTGTATGCTGTCTGGCGAAACGGCCATCGGCGAGTTTCCCTGCGACGCGGTCGAAATGATGAATCGCATCATGATCGCCACGGAAAGCAGCCGCGAATACCGCCCCCCCACGATCGCGCCCTCGGAAGAGCTGCAGGGGGTTCACCCGGTCACACTGTCGGTCGTGCATGGAACCAGCGCCATTGTCGAGCAATTGGCGGCGGACATGGTCGTCGTGGCGACTCGCAGCGGCGCCACCGCCCGCATTCGGTCCCAGCAGCGCGACAGCCGACCGACGATCGCCGTCAGCGATTCCGCCCGCACACTCAGGCAGATGTGTCTGATGTGGGGGATCATTCCCGTGCCGGCGGCGCCGGCCAACGACCCGCCGGCGCTGCGCCGCTTCGTCGACGCCTGGGGCATTCGCAACGACGTGCTTCATCCGGGCAACCTTGTCGCTTCGATTACCGGGACGGGCATTGTGTCCGACGCCCACAACTCGGTGGTGGTTCACGAAGTCGAACGCCGCTGATAGGCACAGCCTCGCAGTGCAGCCCTCCAGTTGGCATCGGCGGCCAACCGGCAGCGCCCTACAACCGTTCTATCTTGCCAGTTTCAGCTTGAGGGGCGTCCCGCAACCCTTCGCACCAACACCAGCCACGCCGCTTTTTCTGCTATGCTGGAACAGGGTGAGGACGCCCCGTTGCGCGCCCCTTGATCACAGTGCCCCTTGATCACAGTGCCGCGGTGATTGGCCACAGGCAACGGAGAGTGCAAACCGCCCGTCAGCGCCCCCCAACGACCCGACCCAACGAGGATTCAAATCGATGCCGTCCGACGCCCATCAAGACTCCGGCGACTTTGATCGACTGTTCGCCGAGCGTGAGCGGACCGACACGGCCAATCCGGACCAGGCGGCCACATCCGACGACCAGGGCCGGATCGTTCCCAGCGACATTGAAGCCACCTTCATGTACCAGGAGAGCAGCTCGCTCAAGAAGGAGCGGGATGTCGCCTTCGCGCTGGCCGCCATCGAGGCGAGCCTCCTCACCGAACGTCAACTCAGCGGCGCGGTCAAAGACTGGACAATCCACGGCGGCGAACCGCTCTCCCAACACCTCATCGACGCTCAACTGATCACCGCCTCGGCGGCCGAGGACCTCGGCCGCAAGGCCAACGAGAACCGCGAAATCGCAGCGGCCCGCGCATCGAGAGCCGAAGGCTCCCGCAGCGATATCATGGCAACCCTGTTGGAGCTCGATCCCACGGGGCGGATCCTTCACACCTTGGGCGTCGGCGTCACCGCCACGCTCGAGTCGTCCGATCACGATCGCCAGGTCATCACCGACTACCGACTGCTCCGCAAGTTGGGGCAGGGGGGGATGGGCACCGTCTGGCTGGCTCGCGACGAAAAACTGGGGCGACTGGTGGCCATCAAGGAGATTCGGCAGCAAGCCCGAGACGACGACACCGCACTGCGCCGTTTTCGCCGCGAGGCTCAGGTGACCGGTCGCTTGGAACACCCCAGTATCGTCCCGGTCCATCAACTCGGCGAGCATGTCGAGTCGGGCAAGGCGTTCTACGTGATGCGATTCATCGGCAAGCGGACGCTGGAAGATGGCATCACCGAGTATCATGAGCGTCGCGATGCTGGCGACGTCAATCCGATGCATCTGCATCACCTGCTGACCTCTTTTGTCACCGTCTGTCAGGCAATCGCCTATGCCCATTCGCGCAACGTGGTCCATCGCGATCTCAAGCCGGAGAACATTGCCCTCGACGACTACGGCCAGGTGATCGTGCTCGACTGGGGACTCGCCAAGTTGACCGGACGAGGGGAGCTTCAGGAATTGTTCGGCGATATCGAACTGAAGGACATGGCCCCGTCGAACGAATCGACCGCGGGGCAGGTATTGGGAACCCCTATGTACATGTCGCCGGAACAGGCGGCAGGACGCATCGACGAGATCGAAGCGACGACCGATGTCTACGGATTGGGAGCGGTGCTGTTTTCCATTCTGACGGGCTACGCTCCCCACGAAATGAGCCATCAATCGCTGACCGGCTCCAGCAAGGTCTCCGAGCTGTTCCAGGTCATCGTCAGTGGTCAAGCGCCCGATGCCAGCAAGATCAACCCCGACGCGCCGGCGGAGCTGGTCGCCATTTGCAGCAAGGCGATGGCCAACAAACGTTACGCTCGCTATGGCGACGCCTTGGAGTTGGCCGAAGATGTGCAACGCTGGATGGCGGGAGAACCGGTCTCCACCTATGCCGAGCCGCTGCGCACGCGGGTTCGCCGTTGGGTCGGGCGACATCGCCACCTCACCGGGCTGGCCAGCGTGTTTCTGACCATCGTCGTCGTCACCGCGGTCACATTGGCCATCACCTCGCAACAGAATCGACTCGCGCAGGAGGTGAACCACTTTGAAAATCTGCGGGCCGACGGGCGCGAACTCGAAGTCCGCCTCCGCGCGGTGGCCGATGAACTTCAGAAAGATACCCGCTTCATGGCGGCGTTACCTCCGATTCAAGGCATTGCCGGCGCCCGGTCCGGCGCCGACACCGATCCAGAAGAGGTCTGGCGGACTCGCCTGGAGACGATCTACGGCGGTCTGCTTGACTCCAACCCGAATTATCTCTCCGCCTCGTTTTCCTCCGTCTCGGCGGCCCCCAGCGCGGGCGAACCGGCGGAGAAGAAGTCAGAGAATAAAGTGCATGAAATCGTGCATGTCGAACGCAACGAGTCGGGCGGACTGGTACGGGTGATGCCGCGGAGTCGCCTGCTGGCCCGGGAACGCACCGGCATCCTGTCGACGATGCTGGAGTTGAAGCCGGGCGATGTCGCCGTGAACGCCTCGCGACTCCATCAAGACACCACGGCGACTGCTTCCCAGGGCCTCGTTCTGGCGGCGGGCACGCCGGTCTATAGCGACAGCAGCGGCAAGCTGTTCGGTATCGTCACCCTGGAGACCGATCTACGACAGACGATCCGCGATCTGTTGGTATCGACAGTCGAGTCGGGCGAGAACGCCTACATCGTCGACGCCCAGGGCCAGATCCTGATGCATTACTCCCGCGACAGCGACTTCCAGGAGGATTCGGTCGGCCGCGATATCACCCAGTTCGTAACCTCGGCCGGACCGTTCTTTAGCGATGAGCACGGAACCACCTTCTCCGACGGGCGGGAAACCTACGGTCTCAAGGTCCGCATCGACCCTCGACACTCCACCGAATACCTGGGCATCGTGCTGACGGTTGAGCATTAGGTCAGGGCGATTTGGCCATGCCTTCCCCGTGCGACCTTGACTTGGCGAATGGTGCGAGCTCAGAAAACAGGCTCGTCGATGGGGAGACGCGGAAGGCCATAGATTCTCAAGTGGGGCAGCGATTCCTGCAGCGTCCGCACTTGCTCCTCGCTCACTGGCGCACCGTAGAGATAAAGCACTTCGAGTCTCTCCAACTCGGCCAGCGGCGACAAATCGGTGACCTCCGTGCTACTGAGATCAAGTGATCTAAGGGTCTCCAGTTCGGCCAGCGGTGACAGATCGGACACCAGCGTGGTGCGAAGGTTAAGCGTCGCGAGATTCTTCAGTCCGGCCAAGGGCGACAGATCGACCACCGGCGGGTTCCCGCTGATCATTATTCTTCGACCACTGAAGTCCACTGTTTGAACCGTTCCGCCCACCCAGCGATCAAACCATCCGTGATGAGCAAACACCACGGCACCACCCTTCTCGGAAACCCAGGCGACAACTTTCTGCTCTCGGCGCCGCTCGGCCCTCTCTGAGGCAATCCAGCCAAACGAAATTGCCGAGAGTAGCATCACGAATAGCAACGTCCGCAGGCGAAATTGATCCCAGCGATGGCGGGTTGGTGATTTCACAGAAGCCATCGGTTTCCTTGCTACCCCGGCCAAGAGAGACTTGCAGCCTCTGCTCAAACTCCCGAAGAGTCGACAGGAGCTGCTCCACGTCGCCCAACTCAATGGCCTTCAGGATGGCCGCATACGGATTGAACATCTGCCCCGTTGGATTGTGTCGAACCAGGACCTGTCCCGTCTGCTTGTCGTTCTCCACCAATACCAAAGGCAGTCGCAGGTTCGATTCAGATAGTCGCCAATCAGGGCATCCAGGTTGGCGGCCATCGTTTCCGTCGATGGCTTATTCGGATCGTCGTCGGCCTGCCAGCGGCGCAGCCCCTGGGCCACACTCTCCAGCAGCGGCTCGCCTCTGTCAACGTCTCCCTGATAACGCCGCAGTGTCTCGCTGCCGGCGTCTCGTCTTTCCTTCATGGTCCGCTCCTCCACCGATCGCAGTCCGCGGATCACCGGCGGATTGTCGACATCGTCGTACCAACGAAAGAATCGCCGCAGCGCAAAATACTCGTTGAACGGTCGATCGATGGTGATGCGCACCTCCGGCTGCCGACCTGGCAACTCGTGCGGCTGCAATTCGACGGCCAACATCGAACGAACCTTTTGCAGAAGCTCCCCGGGGCGCGGCTGGCCACCTTGCGCGGCGAGCAAATCCTCCCGTGCCGCCGCCGGCATCCGCGCAATGAACTCCTCCGCGCTCGGCGTCTGCAGCGGTTCCTCCGAAGCGATGAAGTGGAAACCGGTTCCGGAGATCGAGGTAAACACCTTGACGTAAGGAAACTGGCTGCGAATCGAGGCGTCGACCGCTTGCAGCAATTTTGGCTCACCGCCCCGGTAGAACTGCTGCATGACTCCTCCCGGATTGAGCCGCTGCTTCACTAGAGAATAAAACTCCTCGGAGAACAACAGACTGGAGCCGGCGGCCTCGGGCGGTTCCGGTGCGTCGATCGTGATCACATCGAAGCGGTCTTCGGTGCGACGCAGAAACCGCCTCCCATCGTCAATGACAATTTGACCGAGACCATTGGCCAACACTTCATTCGCGTCCCCCCAGAAGAACTTGAACGATTCAACCACACTGGGAACCAGTTCAACAGCGGTCGTCTCCTGTCCCCAACTCAACAGGGAACGATAGGTCACGCCCATTCCGAAACAAATCGTTAACGCCGACTTCGGTTTATCGGCCCGCATCCCCATCGGCAGATGAGCATGCACCCGCACGGTATCGACCTTGGCCCCCTGGTGAACACCGTTGATAACCAACTGGTAGTTATCGGCCAGTCGTCGGGCAATCACCGTGGCCGTGTGATCCCGATAGATCTTCGCGTCGCCCGCCGCCCAGCGATCTTCCGGATTGCGGCTCACGCCCGCCGCCACGACCACCAGCGCCAACAGCCCGACCGCGCTGGGAATCAACCAGCGTCGCAGCGGAGCGGTCTGCCTGGCCGATAGAAGAAAGAAGAGCACGAACGGCAGCGACATCACGACCATCGTGGCCTGCGAACCGATCCACGGCAGCAACAGGTAGGAGGCGAACAGCGGTCCGACGATGCAGCCCACCACATTCAGCGCATAGACAAAGCCGGCACGTCGTGGATGACCCCGCGAGTAGGTGTCGATCAACATCGGTGTCAGATAACCCAGCCCCGCGCAGAACGGAAGAATTGAACCGCAGACAACCACCGCCGACCAGTGGATGCGGGGATCGTTGATCACCAGAGGCAGAAACGCGGTCACCGCCAGGTAGCCAAGCAACGTCGAAACCGAGAAAGCGCGATCCCGCTTGCGATGATGGCGATACCAGAACGACCCCAGGGCAGTCGCCAGGAGATAGGCGAACAGCACGGCCGCAAAGGAGTAGACCTGATTCTTCAAGATCGGCGCGTACGCCCGTACCCAACTGACTTCCAGGGCCATCGACGTCAGCCCGGTCATGAAGATAATCGAGGCCAGCCAGAGAGCATTCGCCGGCGAGCCTTCTCCGTCGGATAGCGGCTCACTCGACGAGTCGGGCATGCCTGTGCCGACAGGCGTCGTGGCTCGAGCCCGGCCCAGCAGACCGATCAAGAGGCTCGTCACCGCAATCGCGACGTTTCCTGCCGCGGCCAGCATCAACGTCTGCCGGAAGCCGAACAGCTCGACCAGCACCAGCACGGTGGTCGCCGTCCCGGCCAGCGCTCCCAGCACGTTGGCCAGGTAGAGAAACCCAAAACTCCCTTCATCGGCCGCCCCATCTTCCCGAATGAAGGCCATCATCACGGGAAAGGTCGTCCCCATGAAAATACACCAGGGCAGGATGGCGCCCCCCACGATCGCCGCCGAGAGAAACAGGTACGGCGTGGAATCCATGTCGCCCGCATGCAGCAGGACATCCTCGCCCAGAGAGAACGAATAGGGCACCAGCAGCGCCCCAACCCCGATCAACAATTCAAACAGGGCGTAAACATAGATGGCCGAAATGCCGGTCCTCTTGGTCAGCGGTGTGATCCACTTGCCTCCGGCCCAGGAGCCGATCGCCAGTCCCAGCATGAAGCCGGAAATCACGATCGAGAGCACCGATGTGAGAATGCCGAAGGAGGCAAAGGCCAACCGCAACCAGACGATCTGATACAGCAGACCACAGAATCCGGAGACAAAGAACAGGCAGAACAGAATCTGGTTACGAAGCATAGACCGGGCGCCTGGTTGCAGCCAACTCGCGGTGGGACCTGCAGGCTGGCCGCTAGGCGAGGGTTGTTGTCGGTTCCTGAACCGACAACTCGCCGATTCGCTCTTGTTGCATCTTAACGGAAATGGCGGGCAATTCCACGAACTTCACTCCTCGGAGGGGGCAAGAGATCTTGGTGGGTCAGTGGGAGGAACGGCTGAGCTGCTCTCGTCCGTGATCCCAGCGACCAGCGTCGTTGGACGCCCAAGGCGATCTCGAGTCCCAGATAGGCCCATCGAACCGAGTTTAACAGTCCATCCACAACGAGACTTTGGACTCCGCCCGCCGCTAATCCAAGCACGAAGACAACCAGGCTCAGCAACGCCAATCGCGTCAACAAGTCGAATAACGCCCTGGTCACCTAGATCTGGCTAGGTGCAGACAAGTCGCCTTCAGCAATCTTCGTCCATTCAAGATGCCGAAAAAGCGTCCGGTTCCGAAACTCCGTCCGATTCCTCTACTCGTTTCAGGCCCTCGGTCTTCATTCTCGACGTGGAGACAAACAAATGCACGACTGGTATGAGGAACACAGGAATGAGTGCGATCCCGCCGATTCCGAGGTCGATATTGAACGAGTTGCCCGTCAAGAGGAGGACTGCAGAAAGGGAATAAAACAAGCCAAGTGGGATCAGGTAAAAAACAACAAAGAGAGCTGTCGACACCATCCAGCTCTTCTGCGATCGTTGCAATCCAGCCTCAGCGCTCAACCAGTTCATTGAAACACAGAACATGACAATGGCGATCATAGCGGAGAGGCCGAGCAACATGAACAGAACGTAAATTGGCATAGGAAGATCGATGATAAAGTGTTCGAAGAACGCATCAACGCAACAAAGCGTAGCCACAATCTTGATGAAAAGCATCGATTTTCGATATCGATCGTGGACGGATATTGTCGAGAGCCTGAAGACGGCCCAGGTAATCATCAGCATTCCTACGAAATCATTGAGAAAATCGAATCTCCATCCACTTCCGTTGGAAGTTGCCGAGATCCAGAAGTCGAGAACACATAGAAGTCCGCCCCAGAAGATCAAACGTAGCGGGAGGATGGTTCGTTGCAGATCGTCCTGAGATATGCCCATGAGAGGCCTCCGTCATTGAAACCTGGATGCAAGAACGCCCGTCTGCGACAGCGGATCAGGAAACGTAGTCATTGCCTAGTGGAGTTTACTCTGCCCGACGCCTTGGGAGATCTGTCGCAGTGATCTGCCCATGGATCCAAGCTGCCCTCTAGTCCAACAGGGGCCACCTGTCGTGCACCGAGACGATCGTACCACAGGTATCGAGAAGGTCAATCGAGCCGGTGGACTGGAGTGTTGTCCTCACGGCCTGCCAACTTCCCGAAGAACTAGCACCGAAGAAGGGAAGTGGACCTTTGGCCGCCAACTCGGCCATCCACGTGCTGGCCGGCTCCACCAGCCAGGAACTTGCCCCCAGGACTTCCCTAGAAATGGGTCTTCTCGCATTGCGTCTTTTCAGGGGTTCTCGCGTCTATAAGGGTAAAGAACGAACTATCATCCCCTTTTTGAACAAAGGAGCCAATCATGAACAACCCAACGGCCATCAATCCTCAGACTGTCGATTTCCCAGGAAACTACCGTGTTCACATCGCTCTCGAGGTCACCGACCTGGAGCAGTCGCGGCGGTTCTACGAAACCTTGCTGGGGACCACTCCCACCAAGCAGCGTCCCGGTTATGTGAAATTCGAACCACGCGATCCCTCCATCAATCTCACCCTCAATGAAGTCCAGGACGTCCAGAACGGCGATTCCAATACGGCTCACTTTGGCATCCAGGTCAAGTCGCCTCAGGAAGTCCAAGAAGCGATATCGAGATTTCGTCAGACAGGCCTCGAAACCCTTGTCGAAGAAAACACCGCTTGTTGTTATGCCGTCCAAGACAAAGTTTGGGTCACTGACCCGGAAGGCAACCGCTGGGAAGTGTTTGTCGTCCTGGAGGCAAACATCGATCAGTCGAGAGATGCCGCCTCGGCCTGCTGCAGCTCGCCTTCAGCGCAAGAAAGCGAATGTTGCTAGACTAACGGAGAAGATTATCGCCATGACGCACGAACTGGCCACAACAGAACGACTCTGGAAGGACCTTAGCGATCGGCTGAGGTCCTTCCTGCGGCGACGGGTCTCCGATGAGCAGACGGCCGAAGATTTGCTGCAAGAGACATTCGTGCGCATCCATCGTCGCTTGGATGGCGTGAGAGATACGGAACGTATCGACTCTTGGGTCTTTCAGATTGCCCGAAACCTGCTTGCCGACCACTATCGCGCCAAGTCACGCGAAACTCAGAAGCTCGCCGACGATATCGGCGACGAGGTGGAAGAGCAGGGCAATCTCAACGAATTGGTAGCGGGCTGGCTCCCGGAGATGATCCGTCAGCTTCCCGAGACCTATCGTGACGCGCTCGAACTGTACGAATTGGAAGGACTGTCCCAACAGGAGATTGCCGACCGACTCGGCATCTCCCTCTCGGGGGCCAAGTCGCGCGTTCAGCGGGGCCGAACCAAACTGAAGTCCCTCTTGATGGACTGCTGTTCTTTTGAGAGCGACCGCCGAGGAAACGTGATCGACTACTCTCCGAACGCTTCCCAAAACGATTCCGACTGCGGCTGCTAAGGCCACTCGTACTGACCTACTGATCGACCTGCGGAGAGGATACTGCTCGGGATCGCGATCGCAGCAGAGAGAGTCCGACGAGTCCGAAGGCGATTTCGAGTCCCAGATAGGCCCATAGAAGCCAATGCGGCGGTCCATCCACCACGAGACTCAGAATTCGTCCAGCCGCCAGGCCCAGCATGAAGATGACCAGGCTCAGCAATGCCGGCCGCGTCAACGATTCGGAAAATGCCCCGCCTACCCAAAATCCGGCCAGGGCCAGGTAGAGCCCCATGATCGCCCGAAAGATATGTCGACCATTCACACTGTCGATTGGTAGCCCAAACAGATAGTCCAAGCTACTGGACGGCGCCAGGCCGTAAGATAGCGCGATCGGCGTCAGCCCCACGGCCGCCACGAGAAGAAAGATCCTGGAAGCTGTCATCGGGCGAGGTGCTCCCTTCATTGAACTTGTGCACCGTCACGTACCGTCGATACCCTCACTATGATCGAGTCGTTGCACCTATGGCAAGTACCACAACGGCCCGCATCCTAATCACCCTTCTTTCTCATGCTGACTCGACCAACACCTATGCCGAGGACATAGCCAATCAAGAAGGCCGGAGCAGGGCAACAACATCTGCTCACAAGAAACTGAATCTACAGGCCAGCCTAGCGTGAGTCTCACTGAGGAATTCAGCCTGGACGATTTCACTATATTGACATTTGAACAGTATCTGATATAGTGACCAGCTGCTGTGAAACCATATCGCAGCGCCGCGCGGTCCGTTCTTTGACAATCTAAATGGCAAGTCAATCGGGAAGGCACCTCCGGGTGAGCGAGGGGGCGGCGATCACGGCCCTCTCGCTCACGGTGGCGGCCGCGCCTTGAAGCCAGGCTACAGCGTTCATCCGACAGACGGGCGAACGACCGCCGGACAAGAATCGAAAACCGCTCGAACGACCCTTGAGTTTTCGACCAACAAATATCGAACTGACGCCGAACGCTTAGTGAAGGGCCGCTGGCGGTGAACCCGAAATACGGCCTTGGCGGTTTCCACAACTCCGACCACACTTCGCTCGACCGGCGACTGTCGCTGGCTTCGCTAGCGTCTTGGTGGTGTGCCTTGGCAAATCGCCTTGCCCGCAGGGCGGAGGCCTGATATTCTTCGCCCCCCTCTTCTGGCAACTATCCGTTGCCGACCGCGATCGTGGGAGATGCTCTGTTGAAGCCGACACCCTGGATACTGCTCTGTTGCTGTGCGATTCTGTTGCTGCCCGCGCGCGCCCATGCGCAATTGACCTCCAGCATCTTTGGCCCGCCCGCCGCCAGTGGTGGCCCGGTCACGACACCGCCAGCGAGTTCCCCGCCAGGAGTTTACTCGCCACTCACGACACCTTATGCCCCGACCACGCCCGGCCTTTACACGCCCGCGGCGCCGGTCTATCAACCGCTAAGCCCACCCGGACAACACCCTTGGGCGGCTCCCCAGCCGCAGCCGTATAGCCCGCCGGTCCACAGCATCCCGCCCGCTTACGGCGGACCAACACCTTACGCAGCGCCGCCTGCGTCCGCCAACGTTTCCCCCTGGCCAGCCACCCGCTCGCCCTCGGTTTATACCCCGCCCGCCGGCAATCGTGTCGCGCCCGCTTCGCCCTATGCACCGCCGATCGCCCCTGGCGCGCAGCCGCCACCCATTCACACAACTCCGCCGGGCACCACAACTCGGCCGGGCACCACGGCGCCGGGCAACACGGCGCCGGGGCAACCCAATCCGTATCTCCCCCCGACGGCCGGACCGGGCCAGGTCGCCAACCCCTACCACCCGCCAGTCGCTTCCTTTCCGCCGGAGAGCGGACCACCCTCAGCCCGCACAGCGACCCTGGCGCCACCCACCGCGACTCCTCCACCGTCACAACCGGCAACGTCTTACATGCCGCCGACGGGCGCGAACGCCACCGGGCCAGGTCCCGACATGTCGCCGCTGTGGCCGAGTGGTCCTGCGGTCCATATCCCCAGTGACGTTTTCTCAGGCTATGCCCCCGACGCGCCTCCCGAGAGCGCCGCGGAGCCGCTGCCGGAAGGGAAGGGGGGCACCGAGACCGTGCCGCCGGGCGTGGTCGATGAATCGAAGATCCTGGTGCTCGACGAGACCGTCGAAGAGGTAAAGAAGCCGTGGGAGGGGAGCTTTGAGTTGGGCCTGAACGGCTCCTCCGGTAATAGCGACATCTTCAACTTCCGCATTGGCGCCGACGCCAAACGTGAAACCGACCGGGCGATTCTGACTCTCGAACTCGACTACAAGAAGGACAGCACGGACTCTGTCGATACGGCAAACCGACTCTTCCTGGAAGGTCGCAATGAATGGCTGCTGGGCGAATCGCCCTGGACCATCTATATCCATGGAACGACCGAGTATGACGAATTCAGGCCCTTCGACGCCCGACTGGCCGCCGATTCCGGCTTGGGGTACCAATTCATCAAGACCGATGTCACCGAAGTAAAGGGGCGGATCGGTGCCGGCGTATCGCATGAACTTGGCGGGCCGGACGATTCCTACCCCATTGAGGCAACCTTTGGACTGCAGTTCTCGCGCCAGATTTCCGAGAAGCAGAAGCTCTCCGCCTCGGTCGACTACTTTCCCGAATTTGCGGACTTCATGAATTCACGCATCACGACCAAGGCGGACTGGGAAATCCTGCTCGACTCCTGGTCGAATATGAGTATGAAGGTGGGCGTCATCGACCGCTACGACAGCACGCCCAACGGCGCGAGGCACAACGACCTCGACTACTCAGTGACCTTGTTGTGGAAATTCTAGAGCACGGCACGACGAGCTACCTCGCCGACTAGGGCAGCTGGGCCGATTTTCTCTCCGAGAGGTAACGGACGAGATCTCGCAATTCGTCGCGCGTCAGCACATCGATGAATCCCGCCGGCATCGCAGTGCCCCGCTTGGTGAAGTCCTCAATGGCCGAGCGCTCATAATCGCGTTCCTTTCCGGTCGCCAGGTCACGCAAGGCCACGGTCAATTCGGCCCGTCGCGTGACGTAGCCGGTGACGACGCGGCCATCATCGAGATAGAGCGTGGTGACCTCAAAACCTTCCTTGATCTGCCGCTCCGGCCAGACAATCGACTCGATGATTAACTCCAGGGGAAGACCCGCGCCCACGGCGCTCAGATCGGGGCCGACCTGGAACGCCTCGCCGGCGTCGCCGGGTACAGTCTGCGATCCTCGCCCATCGTCAGAAACACGGTGGCAGGCGGTGCAGTTTGTCAGCGAGGCGTGAAACACCTCGCGGCCCGCCGCCGCATCACCCTTCGCGCGGACGGCCGCCGCCACATCGCGGACAAACTCGGCGCTGTATTCCCGACGCTCACCGACCTTGATGCCCATGGCCTGCTTGAGCGCGGCGATCAGGCCCGGATCGTCATAACCCGCGGCACTGAGCCAGCGCGTGAGCCGTTTCGCGCTATCGGCTGAGAGCTCCACAGCTCCAATCGCCTTGGTCAGGGCTTGCGTGGCGCCGCGTCTCTCCATGACAACCGCCATGGTCCCGGCCACATCGGCCGCCTCGCTATCGCGTTCCACCAGCGCCAGAGCCTCCGACATGGCCACGGTCAAATCGGTCAAGGACATTGCCTGAAGGGCCGCCATACGTACTGCCCGATTCTCTTGATCTGAAATGAACCGGCGAACCGCCTGGGCGGCCTCCTCCGGCGCCACGCCAGCGTAGGCCAGAATCGCCGCGGCCCGCAGATCATCGCCTTCCTGGGCGTCGGCGGCGATGGCTTTCACCTGCTCGGCCAGGGCCGCTTGACGCCACAGCCCGGCGAGCCGGATGGCGGAGTGGCGCACGGTCGGTTGCTTCGATACGATCAGCTGCTTGAGTGTTGCCTGTACATCTCCGGTCGGCATGACGCGGCGATCTTCCACGATATCGCTCAGCAACCGCAGCACCTTGGCATCTTCCTGAGCACTGAGCAGCACCTGGGTAAGATCTTCGGCGCCACCGATTCTTGCCAACAACAAGAGAAGCTGCTGGCGCATTTCCAGGGAGTCGATGCCTTGGCGGACCAAGCGCCGAACCTGATGACCCACACCGGGATCGGAGGTCGCGTGCAACACGAACAGCATCTGCTCCGGCGTATCGAACTGAATCTTGCCGTCGCCGAGTGCCGGTAGCCAGACCGGCGAGAGCTTGTGAGAGCACTGGGTTAGGGAATACTTCACGAATTCATCCATCGGCTGAGCGGCGACGCGGGCCGCGACCACAATCGATTCGGCTTGCGGAATTTGCGAAGCCGAGACGACGGCTTCCATCCGCACACGAGAATGGGAGTCGCTAGCGCAGCGGTCCAGTAAGTCGAGTGGCTCGTCAAGCCGGTCATGCCAACGACCGATGACCCGCGCCGCATAGGCCCGCGCGCGGTGATCTTTGGCGGAGAGAAGCTGCTCCAGCAAGGGCCGATTCACCGACTCGTGAGTTTCATAAACCCCGATCGCCTCATATAGGTGGTGGTCGTAATCCGGATCGTCTTTGTTGAGTCCTTTGAGCCAAACATCCACGGCCGCCAGCGCTTCTTCAGCCGGCATATTGGCCAGTCGACGCTTTGACTGAAAGCGAACCCAGCGATCATGCGACTCGAGCTGCTCACAGAGTTGGGCCGGAGTCATGGCCACCACATCGGGCGCCTTCAAGAGCGGACGATCCTTCGCGGACATTCGCCAGATCCGCCCGTGGACCTTGTCACGGTCAGGATGGCGGAACGAAGCCTGATAGTGACCGATGATCGGGTTGAACCAATCAGCGATATAAATCGCACCGTTGGGGCCAATGCGAATATCCACCGGTCGAAAGGCGCTATGACTGGAGCGCATCAGCAGTCGCGGCTCGGTCTGAGCGATACCCGCTCCCGACTCGTTGAGTGGCACCGCGCTGACCAGATGGGCGTAGTAGCCGGCCACGATGGCGTTGCCCTGCAGGTCATCGGGCAGGTGATCATTCTCGACAATGTCAACCGCCATCCCGCGGGCAAAAACGCGAGCCACGTATCCGTAGCGCGATGTGTTGTGATATCGGTGCGTGGGAATCATCGCGGGCGAAGTAAACCAGAGCGGAGCATCATTCGACTTCACATACATGCCACCCCAGCGATCGTGATTGATTCCCCAGGGATTGACCGCGCACATGTTGAGCATCATGAAAGGCTGCAATCGCGCCCGCTTGGGACGAAAGCGCCAGATTCCGCCTTCATCGCCACGCACAATGCCCCAGGGAGTTTCGACCCTGGAGAAGGTGTGCAATCCCTGGCACATCATCAACTCGCCTCCGGGACTCCACGCAAACGAATTGATATTCTGGTGAGTATCTCCGGTTCCGAAGCCAGTAAAGAGGACGCGTCGCTCGTCGGCCTTGTCGTCACCGTCGCGGTCGGCCAAATGCAGAAGCTCCGTGCCGTGTCCGATGTAAGCGCCGCCATCCCCAAGAGCAAATCCCGTCGGCATATTCAACCCATCGGCGAAGACGGTCGTCTTGTCGGCCCGGCCGTCGCCATCTTGATCTTCCAGGATCAGCAGTTTGTCGTTGGGCGTTTCTTGCGGCTTGAGTTGTGGATAGGCCCAAGTGCAGAGGACCCACAATCGCCCCTGCGGATCCCACCGAATGGAGACCGGGTTGGCAATCCCATCGGTCTCGTCAGCAAACAGGCTAACTTCGTAGCCGTCGGCAATTTCAAAGGATGCCAGCTCGCCTTCGACCGAGTTGTCTTGCTCTGGCGTCTGGACCGACTGCGCAAGGACCGATGTGGAGAAAACGATCCCGCACAGAGCGGCTAACGTAACGGCAAGATATCGGACAGGGTCGTTCATCGAGATGGGACTCCAATAATCAATTCTTGTTATGTACTCAATCTTGGGCAGCCAGTCGCTCGACAATTTCGAGAACGAGAAGCTGAGGCCTCCCGGCGACCGGACTACTCGCGACTCGCGGAGATTTTCTGAGCTTCGCGCTGAATCTCCTGCTCGACCTCTTCAGCCAGCGGCAAGATCGACGCCACCTCCTTGGGAAACCAGCGATTCTTACTATCGATATGGTCGCGGCTGCTGGGTTGTAGAGATCGGTTGCCGTAGAGAAATGCCCAATTGGTGGGTCGCCAGTAGCGGAACCACAGCTCATTCCGCTGCAGTACTTGCTGGCGCAGCTTGCCCACGAGTTCTGCTTCCTCACGGTCCTCTTTTAGAAGATGTTGGGAGGTTCCCGGAAGACCTAGATCTTCGGCAAATATTCCTGCCGCCCCGAAATGCCCAACCCAGTTGAGGTGCATCCCATTACGGGTCTTCGACTCTTCGTCCTGTTCGTCATTCATTTGGATCGTCGTCTCCTTTAGTCCACGAAACAGGTCGACTACCGGCAGGTTCCGCTCCTGACCGATCGCCTCGATCGCTTCCACATACTTGGCGAGCGTCTCGTTGCGTGAGGCGATATCGAGTTGCACACCCTCGACTTCCTCAAATGGCGCAGGTGTCACCAACACAATTCGCGGAGTGTACGTTGAAAGCTTATCGAGCATCCCGACATAAGCCTTGCGAAAGGCATCCAGCCGACCGAGGCCCTCCAGCGACTCGCTCTGCCCCATCCAGAGAACAATCGTATCGACGGCAATCGGCTGACGACCGTCGGGATCGCCAGGATAGGGAATCGGAGAAGGCTGGAAAAAATGCCGCGGTCGCTGCTGTCGATAGACCGTGTCAGCCTCCCAAGCCATATTGCGAATCCGCAATCGATACTCCGGATAGGCCAAGGCAAGGAGTGTCTCCAGATAACCGTGCTTCTGAACTTCGACCGCATTGGTACCACCCAGAATGGCAATCGTCTGATCGCCATCGATGCTGAACTCACCCCCGAAGGCCGGTGCATTCGCCTTGCCCGCGGCTAACGGGCGAAAGAACGGACTTACCGCGGATCGGTCGTCTTCTTCAGGCTCCGCTCCATGAGCGGCCAACGGGACAACCCAAGTCAGTGCGAAGATCAGAGTCCACCTGACAAAGTTTCGTATCGTAAGTTGCTGCATCACAGATGACGCTCCACATGGCTCGGAATACCAAGAAGTTGATAGGCCTCCATTATATGCGAGAACCACGTTCAGCATGCAGCGGGTAAGCGTGGCGAATTGGAGCTAGTTTTTTTAGAGCATCCAGCCGAGCACAAGAAGCGGCACGACGAATACAGCGTCCCCGCGGCGTCGAGACCGTTCCGATCAACTTGTCGGCTGTCGTCGAGAGGGGGATCTCCCCGGCAACGCATCTCCATCGGCGGGCTGAGGAGGCCCGGCCTGGCTCTCGTCTACTTTGAATCGTGACATCTCACGCACATGCACTTCGCCAAGGTCGACCAGTTCTCGCAGGTGGGTCAGCACGTCGTTGGGATCGGTTGAGCCACAAGTAAAGATATCGATCGCCAAGAGACCCTCATCCGCGTACGAATGGGCCGAGCAGTGACTTTCGTCCAACAGAACGACGGCGGTAAAACCAGCGGCCGAATCGTGGCCGAAATGGTATCGAGCCTGGGAGATAACGGTCGCCCCCGCGCGTCGCGAGGCGTCGACCAGGGCATCCAGCATCTGGCCATCGTCCAGACAAACTCCCCGAGGAACTTGCCGGCAATCGATCAGTAAGTGCGATCCTTTGTGCAACCCATGAATCCTCCGATGACACTTTGATGAACAACCATGCTCTGGGCCTTCGCGTTGACGGTTTCCTCAAGAGGAACGCAACAGCACGCGAAAGACATCCGGACAGGGCGATCGCCCCCTCCGAATGCCTAAACTCTATGCTTATTAATCCCCTGTTAGCAAGAAGGGAGCAATTTGAGAGCTCTGGCCCCGGTCCGCCTCGCTCTGGCAAGAGCGTAGGCGGCGAGGATTCGGACGCTGCGGACAGGGAGCGAAAATTTCACCCCCCTCGGCTGAGCAGTGGTTTCTGTCTGCCTTCTGACACGTCTCGCCACCGCAGGATTTTCGCAGATTTTGCCGAAAACACCCGGTAAAATCAGACTTTACTCGCCAGGACGCCCCCCCACCAAGGCGGTTCTACGTCAGCATCTAACGGGACTTCAGCATCGACCGGCTTGCCTGACCAAGAAATACAGGCTTGAATTCCCGTGTCCGACCGATAACAATTCAGTAACACATGTGTCGAGGGTTTCTAAGGCCCTCGTTCGCCTTCGCAGGTACTGCCCCACCTGCGAAGGCACTTTTTTTGCGCCGACGGAATTCTCCGGGCCGCTTAGCCACATAGATACTCGTGGGAATCATCTCAAGAAAAAGAGCCGCCTTTGCAAAGCAAAGTCGGCTCTCTGTTGGCACTCTGAAATCAGCTCTAATTGGGCGAGTCGCTTAGGCGGCTCGTCGGCGATAGGCCACAAATCCCAGGCCGATCAGCCCCATAAGAGCCATGGCCACCGTCGCCGGTTCCGGGACCGCTGGCCCCAACACAACCAAATCGAATGGCACCAGCGGGGCTCCCAGTCCAGTGCTTACCGTATTATCCGTCAATAGAGCCGACAAGCCGGCCAAGTCGAGACCGAGAGGAAAGACAAAACCGATACTGCCACTACTCGAACTCAGAGCCGCTTCGGCCAGCTCCGTGGAGAGACTGGTCGATACTCCTCCCAGGATAGGCGTGTGTCCGCCTGCCAAGAATCCGCCGGCGCTCTTCAACGAGTAACCGATGATGGAACCGCTGTCGACCGAGAGGACTACCTCGCCCGTGGCCGGATCGTAAATCAGATCCGGAATGGTCGGATCGCCCGCCGCGGCTGCCACCAGCCCGAGTGAGTCCATGGGTCCCGTGAACTGGCCAAACATCGTGAGGATGTCGCTGACGTCGACATCGCCGTCATGTCCATCGCAATTGGTCGTCGCACCTTCAAGATCGCCATGGACATCGCCTTGAGCACGAGTCCGCCCAAACGAACCGGGGCCCGTGAACATTGGAAAAGCTCCGATGATATCGTCGATGTCGACATCGCCGTCGCAGTCGGCATCTCCTATGATGCAGGTACAAGCCGGGACAACACTCGCTAAACGAATACCGACGCGATAATGTTCGAACGAAGGGTCGTTGTAGTGCGTGTCATCGGTCGCCTCCATGTGAATCGACGACGACTCCGCCCAACCACCGCCCCAGTTTCGTCGGTACGTTCCCATGGCGGTCTCATGCCATTCGTACACGTCCCCTCCCTGATCGGACACACCATAGGGGCTCTTGGAGAGCGGGTACGAGCCCACTTCCAGCAGAGGGTAGGACCAGGAGCCCGCCGCTCCAGCGCCACCCCAGTTGGCGGAATTGCCGGAATCGGCCGACGGCATATTGTTATCGGGAGGCGAATCGCTTCCGTAAGGGTAGAGCCAGTAGCCGGCTCCACCCGCCTTATTCGGATCGTAGTAGGCCGCCTTGTACCACTCATCCGTACTGCTCAGGAAAATCTGGGCGTCCGGCTCGCGGGTGACCGTGGTTCCATTCGAGGGAACCGTGGTCCCGCCCAGCAAGGTATAGGCCCCGGTTTCGGTATCTCCCGAGCCCTGTCCATTGTGCATCCAGTTGGCAAAGCGCACCGCGTCGTACCACGACACATTGGAGAGCGGCATGTTCGCATACTTATAGGGAGTGCCTCCCGGTCCCTTATTCGGCACGTCCGGTTTGACGGAGTAAACGTACGGATCGCCGACCGTTCCGGCTCCCGCACGGTTGATACCGCCCCAAGTCTGGGTGGTCATCTGCGTACGATAGAGCCCGAAAGGATCGCCGATGGTCGCCTTTTCATTTAAGAATTCGACATACTGGATGTTGGTTACAACTGTTCGACTGATCCGATACTCGTAGTCGACGCCTCCAAACCCTTCGTCGTGAACATCGTCCGGGTTGCCTGCATCGCCAATCGTAATCCAGTCCACCGTGACCGCTTGCGCCGAGGTGGCAATGTTCAAGATAATGATCGCCACGACCGTGGCGAGAAAGCTCCCGAATTGTCTCGTCTTCTTCATGATGAGTCTCTTTGAAATTGTCGTGCTATAAGAACCTGGAACTCGCAAGAGACCTGAGTCCCCGGAATTCGTTTGTCCAAAAAAGAAAAGCCGACACGGCTCTCGATAAACTGACCTGGTCGTCCATGCGACAAGGAGCCTGAGAGTCGGTGGCGGCTTTTCGGGTTACTGGCAATCTCTTTCGTATACGACTCGAACCAACCATCAAGGCCCAATAGACTCACCCCCTTGAATGGCGAATCTCCTTCATAACGAGGGCTGGTAGAGCCAGCTCTTAGAATACCAAGCGAAGCGGCCTGCCACAATCATTTTTTGCCGAGAATTGGCGGTCAAAATCGCCGCTTCCTCGGCCAACCTCCGTTATTTGGCGTGCCTGCTCACACACTGCGGCTAGACCTGGAAACTCTGCCCACGCTGGGGAATATCGACCTCGGCGACTCCTTGGTCGCGTAGCCCGTCGGCCAGAGCTTCCGCCGGCTTGGCTTCGGCGTGAACCAGGAACACGCGGCCCACATCCCCCTGTCGTGACGTCTCATCAGCCCATCGCAACAATCCCGTTCGATCGGCGTGGGCGCTACAGCCTTCGATCTTGCCCACCTTCGCGGCAACGTCATATCTCTGCCCAAAAATCGGCACCGGGGACTCGCCTTCGAGGATCTTTCTGCCCAGAGTGTTGGGGGCCTGGTAGCCGGCAAAGAGAATCTGGGTCGTCGCCTCGCCAAGATGGTTGCGAAGATGGTGCAAGATTCTTCCTCCCTCACACATTCCCGATGCGCTAATGATGACGGCCGGCTTCTTGACCAAATTGAGCGCCTTGGAATCCTTGACTGTGAGACAGTATCGAAGGCGACGAAACCCAAAGGGATCTCCATCTTCATCCTCCTCCAAGGCCTCAAGTGCCTCGGCATCAAAGCACTCGGGATGCACACGATAGATATCCGTCACGTCGACGGCCAGGGGGCTGTCGACGTAGATTCGTATCGGAGGAAGCTCTCCCGCTTCAAACAATTCATTGAGCCGGTAGACGATTTCTTGTGTTCTGCCGACGGAAAAAGCGGGAATGATCAGCTTGCCTCCATTCGCTTCACATTCCGCAATCGCCTGCTTGAGCATCTCCTTCGTACGCTTTCGCGACTCGTGATTTCGGTCACCATAAGTACCCTCCATGATCACGATTTCGGCCCCGTCGACGATCCGCGGTTCTCGCAGGATCGGTGTGCCGGAGTTGCCGATGTCTCCGCTGAAGACAATCCGCTTTCGACTTCCATTGTCGAGCACATCGAGGGCGACGCTGGCCGAACCGAGCATGTGTCCGGCGTCGTAGAACTGACACTCGACGCCGGGAATCGGATCGAACGGCCGCCGATAGTCGACCGCCACGAAGCGACGGATCGTGCCGCGGACATCGTGGGTCGTGTAGAGGGGCTCGAACGGCTGCTTCCCGACCTTCCGACGATGTCGATTGACGTATTTCAGATCGTAGCCCTGAATCTTGGCCGAGTCGAGCAGCATCCGCGAAGCCAGATCGCGCGTGGCCGAAGTGCAATAGATCGGGCCCGTGAAACCGGCCCGAATCAACGACGGCAGGTTGCCGCTATGATCGATATGAGCGTGCGAGAGAACGACCGCGTCAATCGAAGCGGCGTCAAATGGCAACTCGCGGTTGATATGAAACGCTTTCTTGCGGCGCCCCTGGTACAGTCCACAGTCGAGCATGATTCGCCGACCATCGATCTCGACGACATGCATCGATCCGGTAACGGTTCCCGCGGCTCCCCAAAAATGCAATTGCATCCCTTACTCCTAGCAGACCGATCGCGAAACGAGAGCCTGTCGCCAAATAAGATTCTAACCGATCAATTCCGATATCGACTGGGCTGAGAGTTGATCTAACCGATCGACAATCCGAGCGGCGTCTTTGAATTCATCCCGATGATGGCCCTGGCTGACCAAGGCAATGCTCTTCATGCCGGCGGCGTTGGCCGCCGCGACGCCCGCCGCGGCATCTTCAATCACCGCGCAGCCACCTGGTGGAACCCCCAGGCGTTCGGCACAGGTAAGAAAGACCTCTGGATCGGGCTTGCCTCGCGAGACATCGGCGCCGGTGACAACGCCGCCAAACAGATCCGCTCGTTCCAGGCTGGCCAGTGTCAGGGCCACGTTTTCCGGGGGGCCCGAAGAACCAACCCCGATTTTGAAGTCGGCGGCAACAAGTTGGTCGATCAGCTCCACGGCACCCTCCATGACGGGAAACTCGGCCTCCACAATCTCGCGATATAGCGACTCCTTGCGTTCGTCAAAACTCTTGATCCACTCAGAAGAGTCTCCATGCTGTGGCCAAAGGTCGGCGATAATCTCCCGGCTGGTACGACCAAAGCTCGTGGCGAACTCGATCTCGGTGATCTCCAAGCTATTCTCTTCGGCCACAAGCTTCCAACTCTCATAATGGGCCAGATACGAGTCGACCAGTACTCCATCGACATCGAATACGACGGCTCTCTTGACTGACATTCAATCTCCTTACGTTGTCCTCGCTGTCCAAGTTTCAATCGACGTCTACGAATCGGGAGAAAGCATCTCTCGAATCGTCTGCTCAAGTCGGGCAGCTCCGCCGAACTCCATCCCCAGGGCTCTCAACTTTCCGGTCTCAATCTGATGTTGCGGCGATCGCGGCTCACCAACAATCTCGGCATCACTGCCGGTGAATTGCTTAGCGAGGGTCGCAACCTCCAACTCGGAAATATACTTGTCGTAACAGTTGAAAGCCTCGCCCGAGATGCCGTCCGCCTGGAGCAACACCTCCACCGCTCGAGCCACATCCGCGGCATGCACTTCCTTGCCACCGCGGTGGCATTCCACGACCTCGCCACGGGCGACTCGCTGGACAAGGTCAAACCACTTACTGCGCTCTCGGGGGAAGGCCAATCCATAAATACCGGTCGGTCGTAGCGCGCAGATGGGGTAACCGTCTCCAAGCCCATAGCTGTGCACGAACTTCTCAATCGCCGCTTTGTGAGCGCCATAATGACTCGTTGCCCACAGCGGATGCGACTCGTCTAGCGGGCGATCATCCAGAATCTTCTCGTGGACCGCGCAGGTCGAGATGAAAATGAATCGCGGCACCTCGGCGGCCCGGGCCGCCTCAACGAGTTTGAGTGTGCCGACGATATTTCGCTCGGCAAACGCCGGCACATCTCCTTCGGCTCCACGAAAGCCGGCCCCCGGCCGGTCGAGCGCCGCATGGACCACGGCGTCGCAGCCAGCTACCAAGTCGCGCGTCGCTTGCTCGTCTCCCAATTGTCCCGGCAGCCACTCCAAAGCCGCCTCGGGAACGTCGAAACCTGTGCGATCGCTCTCGGATCGAAACCAGCAGCGGCAACTATGCCCACCCGAGGCAAGATGGGAAACGAGATAGCGCCCCAGAAAACCGGTAGCCCCCGTGATGGCAATTCGCATGATGCAGGCTCACTAGATGTTCGAATTGGAATTCTGTCTCTTCGCGACGGCGTGATCTGGGGAGACGGCGACAGCCTGGTTCGAGGGAGGCCATACGCCCTACCAAGTGGCCGTCATCATGTCAGAGATCAACACTGCCGGGCAAGGCCGGCCAAGGCGGGGTCGAAGTCGAGGTCGCGAGTCGCCGTGTGTCGAGTTCCTACGCGACCTCAGCAAGCAGATCCCGCCAACAGCGAAGCTCTCGGTCCGGTCGGAAATGCTTCGCTACTTGTCGGCAGGCGCGCCGCAGCGATCCGTAGAATCGAGTGTCGCCTTCGGCTCGGATCAAGAGATCCTGGAGCGTCTTGGTATCCCCCACAGGAAAAAGCCCGGGGTAGTCTCCTCCGAGCAGGCCGGTCGAACCGGGGATGTCAGTAGCGAGTACCGGAACGCCCGCCACGATCGCCTCGGAGATGGCATGGGGCCCTCCCTCGAACTTGGAACTATGAACCAACAAGGCAGCGCGGCGACCGAGGGCTCGCATGAGTTGCCCGTGAGGGACTTCGCCATGCCAGCGATACCGTTCGTTGCGCCGGGACTCTCTCTCGGCCCGCTGCCGCATCGCATCGCTGAGCGCACGACCGTAATGTTCGACACGAATCCGCGAGTCAGCCGGCAGCGTTCGTGCAGCCATCGCGGTACGAAAGGGATCCTTAATGGCGCGCAAGTGGCCAACCACAAAGACATCGAAGTGTGCGTGATTGGTCCGGGCGGCAATCGCGCGACTTGGAGTCGATCCTCGCGAAGCGGTCGGCACGGCCAAAGATTGATAGACGACGCGGACCTTAGCGCGATAGGGACGCGGCAGCGCGTCGGCGGCCAGCGGCTGCAAGGTAATCAGCCGAGTGGCCAGCTCGAGCGACTTCATCACTTTATGGCTGCCGCGCGGCAAATCGATATAAAGATCGGTTCCCGTTAAAGCGACAAAGATGGGTCGGTCCGAGTATCGTCGGTGAAACCGGACGACCGAGGGCGCACTCCGCCGGGCGTGCAGGGCAACAAATAGATCCCAGTCTTCGCCATCGTACTCTTCGCGAACGGAGACTCGATGGCCCAGTTCGCGGAGAATTCGACTCCAGCGGTCGGCCGTCACGCGATTCCCATGCAGAGATCGGGGCGGGGCAGGGGTCACGATTCCGATTCGCATGCTTGCGGTCGCGGTAGTGAAAATTGGAGGTCAGCCAGATAGTACGAGTTCCGCCGCCGCTAGGAATCTGTCGAACCGACTTGGCGTTCAAGCTGCAACGGACAGATCGAGAAGCCACAAGCTAGGGCCCCGGGTCCGTCGTCTCGGTGGCCTTGTTCTTCTCCGCCGCGATGATTCGATTGATCGCGTCTAAGAAGGCGATGGCACTCGCCTCAACGGAATCGGTCGAGACGCCACGTCCATAAAACGGCCGCCCTTCGTGTTCAATGACGACAAGCACCTCGCCTTGAGCGTCCTTTCCGACCGACACACTGTGGACATTGAAATCCTTGCAGTCTCCGTAATGCCCGGTCAGGCTCTCGATCGCCAGGAACATGGCGTCGACGGGTCCGTCCCCACAAGACATCTCCGTGGTCAGCTCCTCGCCTCCTCGCCGCAAGGTCAGGGATATCTCCGGCGCCTGGCCGGTGGCCGTATGCTCGGAGTAGGAGATGAACGACCACTGTTCATGGGCAGCTCGGCTGCGCTGGTTGATCATGGCCGCCAGATCACTGTCATAGATTTCCTTCTTGCGATCGGCCAACCGCTTGAAGTCTTCAAACAATTCGTTGATCTGAGCCTCGGTAAGGCGATAGCCCAGCTTTACAGTGCGGTCTTTGAGTGCCGCTCGTCCACTGTGCTTGCCCAGGACGAGATCGGTCTCGTCGAAGCCAACGTCCTGCGGCCGCATGATCTCATACGTGGAGGCGTTCTTCAGCATTCCATCCTGATGGATGCCCGCTTCGTGGGCGAAAGCATTGCGACCGACAATCGCCTTATTCCGTTGAACATGCATGCCGGTCACACTCGATACCAGTCGACTCGTCGGCACGAGCCGCTCGGTCACGACGCGTGTATCAGCATGGTAATAGTCACCGCGAGTGCGCAGCGCCATGACGACTTCCTCAAGCGAGCAATTGCCAGCCCGTTCGCCGATGCCGTTGATCGTGCACTCGATCTGGCCGGCACCATTCTCGACAGCGGCCAGACTATTGGCGACCGCCAGACCGAGATCGTTGTGGCAGTGAACACTAATGATCGCTCGATCGATGTTGGGAACGCGATTAACGAGATCGGCGATCACGCCGCCCATGTGCTCCGGTGTCGCGTAACCTACCGTGTCGGGAATGTTGACCGTTGTCGCTCCCGCTTGAATGGCGGCCTCGACCACCTGGCACAGAAAATCGGGCTCGGTACGGGCGGCGTCCTCGGGAGAAAATTCGACATTGTCACAATAGCCGACTGCCCGCTCCACGCCCGCGACGGCCCGGCGGATGATCTCCTCCTTGTCCATCTTGAGTTTGAATTCCCGGTGGATCGCGCTGGTAGCCAAGAAAACATGAATTCGCGCGTCGTGAGCTGCCTGCAGTGCTTCCCAGGCGCGATCGATATCGGCATCGTTGCAGCGCGCGAGGCCGCAGATTGTCGAACCTTGAATCTCTTTGGCGATCTGCCGGACGGCCTCAAAGTCGCCGGGCGAGGCGATCGGAAATCCAGCCTCGATGATATCGACCCGCAAATCGGCCAGCGCTTGAGCGATCTTCAACTTCTCGGTCAGATTCATACTCGCACCAGGCGACTGCTCGCCGTCGCGGAGAGTCGTGTCGAAGATGCGAATGACTCGTGTGTCGGTCATGATGTCAGCCTCATTTCAAGGCAGGGATGCTCGGTCAAATCGATAGCGGCGTAGCGGCAAGGGCCCGAGCAAGTCCGCTTCGAGTTTCGAGAGGCCGGAACCGCCACTAAACGGTTCGCGTGGAGAGAGTCGCGCCGGCCAATGATCTGGAACGGCGACGGCATTGTGACGTGTCTCAACGCACCTCCCCCTCCTTGGCACGAATCGCGTGAGCCTTAGGGATGCTATCGCTCGATTGCCACCAAGTCAAGCTGGAGAATGCAGGACAACTGCAACCCCCCGTCGGCGGTTCGATGGAAGTTCAACCTGCTGGATAAGTGACGATCGACTCGACCCTTTTCCAGCGATGGACACTTCCCTGATCCGACATGAACTGATCTGGCATTTTGATCGTGTGGATGATGAAATATAGGAGTCGTGTCGCCGTGCAAAGGCGCTGCGAATGGAGATCGCCCCCTGACTCAACCGCGATGGCACACACCTCTATGCCTGGCGAAAATCTCGATCTGACAAGCGACCCCGACCCAAGATCTTCATCGCCTGCTGATGATGCGGGACGTCGCTATATCGGCGTCACCTTTGCTTGCTGTGATGTCTATGCGCGGGTTTATATCAACCGCGAAGAGTCCGCGTATGTCGGAAATTGCCCAAAGTGTGCGAAGCGGCTGAATATCCGGATTGGCCCCGGCGGCACCGAGCAGCGATTCTTCACTGCCTATTGATGCAATTCGGAGCTTTTCCTATGATCCGCCCCCGCGCTCTTGCGCGGTCAGAGATCCGGGTCTGGACCGATGGAGTTTCGATCGGCGACCAGCCCCTTGTTCCGCTGCGATTCTCGTCCCCCAGGCTCCAGGGTACACGATGGACTTCGAGGTGCAACGTTGCAGCCGACGCTGCAGCCAAACTGATCGCGAGTTGCAACCCGACGAGACTTTCTACTCGGCGTTGATCGCCGAGGGCGCGGAGGTCTCGCGATACGACTATTGCCAGGAAGCCTGGAACGGTCCGCCAGAGAACTCCGTGGGATGGTGGAAGTCGAGGATGCCGGGCCCCAAGTCAAACAAGATACATTGGGCCCCCAACGATGTGATGCTGGAGTATTTTGAGGGCCTGGAGGGCCACCCCGACAAAGAAGACATCCGCTATGTCCTGGCGTTGCTATTGATCCGGCGACGGGTGGTACGGCTGGAAGAGAGCGAGTCGGCGGATGCAGGTCAGGAGGGGACAATGGTGCTCTACTGCGCTCGGCGTGAGAAGACCTACCAAGTCACGACGGCCTCCGTCAGCGCCGAACGCACCAAGGAAATTCAGGAAGAACTCGCGAAATTGTTGTTTGCAGATGCGGCCTGATCGTGACCCGCGTCCCGAGTGCAAATCGGGGTTGTCGAGCGGTCG
>Ga0180437_10002295_pt1 | contig 30844 bp, 22 predicted proteins | sample SS_ome_4_FD_132410 | JGI IMG/M metagenome (GOLD analysis project Ga0180437, IMG submission 132410) | Hypersaline lake sediment archaeal communities from the Salton Sea, California, USA - SS_3_D_1 metaG | ecosystem: Environmental > Aquatic > Non-marine Saline and Alkaline > Hypersaline >...
CACTCCTCGCCATTTCGCAGCAGATCCAAGACTTTCATGCGAACGGGATGGGCGAGGGCCTTACATACCGCGGCGTGCAGATGATAGATTCGGTCGTCGTTCTTTGTGCTGCTCATTGCTGCAAATCCTTTTATCCGCAATACATTGCGGATTATACCATAAGAACCTCTTCAATAAACTTTTCGAACTAGAAATAGCAACGGAGTTTGCCGCTGCCTCAGTACTGCCCCGTGCGGAGAACGGCGGCGAACTCGTCAGGCAGGTCGGTAGTCTCGATCGCATGGGCCGCGGCGTCGAAATCGTACCAGACGCGGGGAAATTCGACGCGGATCTCGTCATCAATCTCGACGAGGGCATAGCAGACGCGAGTGTCACCATAGCGAGGGCGGCCGGCGGTGCCTGTATTAATGAGGTGCAGGTTTTTGAGGCGGCGGCAGTAGGGGAGGTGGGTATGCCCGCAAAAGACAATATCTGCTTGGATACCCTCGAACAAGCGTAGTAGACTCCGGTCGGGGCGATCTTCGTAGAGGTATTCGTTGATACGTCGGGGGCTGCCGTGAATGCAGAGCACGCAGCAGCCGGCCAAATCGAAGCGAAGTTCGCGGGGAAGTTGGCGCAGCCAGGCTTTGTTCTCATCCGTGACCACGCCTCGAGTCCACCGAAGCGAGCGGTCGGAGCGCTCGATGTCACCGGGGTCAGTATAGGCGCAGCCGCATTCATCTTTGTCGAAGCCAACTCCATCGTCGTAGTTGCCCATGATCGTCGGGATGTCGGCATCTCGTATGCGCTCGATGACTTCGTTGGGAAACGCACCGTATCCGACCAGATCGCCGAGGCAAATCGCATGGTGGACCTGCTTCTCTGCCATGTCCTGGAGTACGGCGTCGAGAGCATGGATGTTGCTGTGGACGTCTGAGAAGACGGCCAATCTGGCTGTCATGATATGCGCTTTCGCCATGATCTCGAATAGGCTAGTAGAAAGCTGTGGGAAGGGTCAAGGCGTTCGGCTCGATTCTTGTGAACGCGCGACCCCGCGTCGTTATGTGGAAGGTCGTTAGGCTTTGGTGGAGAATTGACGTACGAGTGTCGCCGTGCTAGCATGGCGGCGACGAGCAATACGCACGGTGGAAACCATGACGATCCACCAGCGTGGCTAGCGGAGGAGGAGACTTCGTTATGACAGGACAACTCCGGCGCGGGGTTCGGCGCGGGTTTATGGTTTTTCTGGGTATTGCCCTCGTCGTTGGAGTGCTAGGATCTGTGCCATCATTCGGCGCGCTCGGGCAGCAGGAGCCGACGCCAGAACAGACCGAGTGGTGGGATACATTCTCCTACGAAGTAGACCAGGCACTCATCGAGAAGCACGTCCGCGCGCTCAGTCAATTCAGCCCCCGCCTCGCCGGCTATCCGGGCGCTGAGGTCGCTGCGGAGTATATCATTCAGCAGATCGAAGAGCTCGGACTGAAGGATGCGAGCTCCGGCGGACACCCCGACCTTCCGAAGTTGCCGTATCGAGAGGCATATTACGTAACAGTCCCTTGGGTCTGGGGGCAGCCGACGGTTGAGGTGCTTTCCGGCGATGCTGTTGTCGAATCGTTTCCAATCTACCCCTTGTGGCCGAACCTCGTTCGGACATCACAGCTTCCGGAGGAGGGCGAGACGTACACCTTGATCGATGGTGGGGAAGGGAAGCTCTCGACGTTTAACGGGAGAGATATCGAGGGCACCGCTGTGTTGATGGAGTTCAATTGCGGGAGCGACTGGTTGAATGCGCCGAGGTTGGGTGCGCGGGCGGTGATCTTCATCGAGCCGGAGACGACGACGCGGGGAGAGGCGGAATCCAAGTTCCTGCGCATTCCGATCAACATTCCACGGTTCTGGATCGGGCGGAATCACGCGTATGAGCTCCAAGCGCTCCTGAAGTCGCAGCCTGATGTCCGCATTCGAGTGAAGTGTCGTATGACGTGGGAGCGAAAACAAGCCTGGAATATCGTGGCCGAAATTCCTGGCACGGATCCCGATCTCAGCGCACAGAACATCTACCTCACAGCGTACTACGACACGATGTCGATTGTGCCGCAGCTAGCTCCCGGCGCCGAGAGCGCAACCGGAGCGGCTGCACTGTTGGAAATCACCCGAATTCTGACGAAGTATCCGCCGAAGCGAACCGTTAGAGTCATTTTCAATGGGGCGCACTACCTGGGGCTTGCGGGGATCCGCAATTGGGTTGCAAACCACCTGGACGAGCTCACCGAAGGTGTTCCAGTCAGACGGGATGCAAAGCTCTTCGGTCTGATACCGTATAAGAAGACGGTGCGAGAAAAACTTCCCGTCAATCTGTTTCTCGCATTTGACCTTTCGACGCAAAGCCAGCGCGTCGGGGTCTTCTACAAGGGGATGTTCTACGACCAGCGCGAGGACACGGATATCAGCCGTCAGTTTTCCGATCTCGGAAGGACGCTTCGCGAAAACGCGGCGCTCATGGCCGACTATGGTACGACGGCGGGGTTCGATTGGGATGCCGACGCCCAGTTTGCGGACGGCATTAACCCGATCTACGGAAAGCCGTGGCGGACGTTCATCTTCGGCAAGATTGCTCTGGATAACGAACCGATCACACTGGGGAGCGGCCGCGGCGCGGCATTTGTGACGACGGACGACGCGCGCCACTTGGTGGACACGCCATTCGACACGGTCGACAATCTGAATTTCCGCAATCTATACGAGCAGACGGCGTTCCTCGCGGCGTCAATGTGGGATATCGTCAACGATCCGAAGATGCCGGTGGAAAAGGAGCCGGTATTCGAGCGGATGTATGTGTCGGGTGGATTTGCGGAGCTTTCGGTGCGGGCCAAGGCGTTTGATCCGACGCGGAGCATCGTCGCAGACCAGACGATTGAGGGAACGATGGTCGTTGCTCGAATGTCGGATTCCACGCTCATGGGAACTCGGGGCGACCTGGTCGAGATCGTAGATGAGGACGGCCAGGTTCATTTTTGGGGCTATCCGACCATAAATGCTTATGGCTGGCGGAAGCCATCATATATTGAGGCCTATCACACGAATCCAGACACAGGGCATATCGACTACGCTCCAGACTGGGGTCCGCAGGGCAACCGGCACTATCCGCGAGATCCAAGCGAATTCTTTATCACTGCGGGGGTCAAGGACTTCACGATCGTTCTCTTCGACTGCGTGCCGATCGCTTTGTATGACTTGGTTGACCCGCAAAGCCTGACCACGTTGCGATATGTGAAGGTTTACGACGGAGAGACGGATGCGGAGCCTCGGCGCTATGGTGTGACGATTCCCCACCCGGAGCCCTGGCGCGGACACGTAGAGGACGTAGCGCTGGTGTTTGCAGACAAGGGGCACCGGGTCAAGGTGATGATGGGGCTTGGCCCCGGCGCAGTGCGAATGCTGCTTCTCAACGCGGATACGATCGACGAGGAGAACCCCAGCGGTCTTGGATATCTGGCGGACCAGCCGTTTGCGCTGTCGCATACACCGCTGCGCGTAACGGAGGATATGTGGAAGCTCGATGAAAAGCGCATGCAGAAACTGGCGAGCTTTCGCATCGTCAACGAGATCGTGCAGAAGCTGCACAAGACGGCAGAGGAATTGCTCGCCGAAGCGAAGGTTGCACTCGATCAGAAAGACTACGAGCTTGCCGATGCAAAGGCTCGGGCGGCGTGGGGATATGAGGCTCGCACATATCCGGCCGTCCTCTCCACAATGAACGACGTGGTCAAGGGCGTTCTCTTCTACCTGGCATTGATGCTTCCGTTTGCGTTTTTCACGGAACGTTTGGTGTTTGCTTTCCCCGATCTGCGGCAGCAAATTATGGCATTCATAGGGATCTTTGCCGCAATTTGCCTTGTGTTTGCCTTCATCCATCCCGCCTTCGAGATTACGAGCAACCCATGGATCGTTCCGCTCGCCTTCATCATGGTCGCCTTGAGCGTCCTCGTTATTACTTTGGTCACGATGAGATTTGAGTCGCAACTCAAGACGCTTCAAATGAAGATGTCGGGGGTTCATCGGGCGGACATTGGGCGTATGACTGTGGCGGCCGCGGCCTTCTCGTTGGGTATCAGCAACATGAGAAAACGGCGGGCGCGGACGTTGTTTACGTGTCTCACGCTGGTGCTGCTGACGTTCACGGTGCTTTCCTTCACCTCGGTTAAGACGGCCACCCGGTACAATGAACGACGGGCGAAAGGCAAGCCGACCTATCAGGGGCTGCTCGTGCGAAATGCTATGTGGCAGCCGCTCGAGGAATCCGCCTACCGAGTCCTGAACGATGAGTTCGGCCGGGATCGAGCGGTTGCTCCCCGCGCCTGGTTCTTCACCTCGAAGACAGACGAGCAGTCGTTCATCAAAGTAAGCACAGATGCGACGGATGCGACGTACGACGCTCGCGCCATCACCGGGTTGAGCCCGGCGGAAGCGGAGGTGACGGGCCTCGACGAGGCGCTCGTAGCAGGGCGATGGTTCAAACCGGAGGATGTCCACTCGGCTGTTATCCCTAATCGAATGGCTGAGGAGTTCCACATCGGGGCAAAGGATGTTGGCAAGGTTAAGGTCTTCCTGGGCGGCGTTCCCTATGATTTGATTGGAATTATGGGCGGAAGCGAGGCGAAGCGCCGCGTCGACCTAGATCAAGAGCCTCTGACTCCTGTGGACTGGATTCAGATGCAGCGCGTGTCCCGGCAGGGTGGCGGGCAGGGCGGTTCCGCCCGGGGCGGCCGACAGGCGGGTTTCCAAGAGTACCTGCACCTTTCGCCCGATCAGACGGTTTTCATCCCGTTCGAGACGGCGGTGAACCTAGGGGCTGAGGTCCAGTCCGTCGGAGTCAGTTTCACCAGCGAGGACGAGGTAAAGACGACGTTGCAGGCACTCATGCCTCGACTCGGTTTCAACCTCTACGCCGGCACCGGCGACGAAATTCGGAAATGGAGCGCCATCGGCCGTACGTCGATAATCGGGATGAGCGACGTGATCGTGCCGATCCTTATCGCGGCGCTCATCGTTTTAAATACAATGCTCGGTGCCGTCTACGAACGAGTCCGAGAGATCCACATCTTCAGCTCCATCGGATTGGCGCCGAGCCATATTGCCATGCTGTTCATGGCTGAATCGTTCGTCTATGCGATCCTCGGGGCGATCTTCGGATACCTGATCGGGCAGGGCATGGCGAAGATGATCACCATGTTCAACCTGCTGCCTGGACTGTATTTGAACTATTCATCTGTGGCCGCGGTGGCGTCGACGAGCGTGGTCATTGGCGTCGTCTTGCTCTCAACCCTGTATCCGGCGCGCAAGGCATCGGAGGTTGCGACACCGGCAATCGAGAGAAGCTGGCAGCTGCCGGAGCCGGAAGGGGATCGATGGGAGATTCCTCTTCCATTCGCGGTGACGGGCGATCAAGCGACGGCGCTAACGCACTTTATGATGGAGTGGTTCGAGGCCTACGAAGAGTACTCGATCGGTGACTTTGTAACACAAGATGTATCGAGTGGAGAGGAAGAGACTGAGTACGGGACGAGCTATGTGATCAACTTGATGGCCTGGGTAGCGCCGTTCGACCTAGGTGTCAGCCAGAAAGTCCAACTACGAACGATTCCGACGGACATGGAGGACGTATTCGAGATCCGTCTGGTTTTGGAGCGGGCTAGCGGAGATGTGTCATCTTGGCGGCGAGTGAACCGCCGGTTCCTGAATACACTGCGGAAGCAGTTCCTGATCTGGCGTACTTTGCGGGCCGAAGAGCGAGATCGATACCTAGGGCTCTCGACTGCAGCGGAGCCAGCAGCCGGAGGCGCATCCGCAGGCGGAGCGTGAGCAATCAATCCGTAATGGAGAGGTGAACGGTGGCGGAGCAGCTAGAGCCGGGCGAGGAAACGCCACAGGCGAAGACAGAAGAGTCGACAGAGGCCTACGCCGGCAGGCGAGCCGATCTCGAGACGAAGGAATTCCGCGAGGGATTCAACCTCAGGACGATGTTAGGTGCGCTGTTCGTAGCCATTGTGATGTTGCCTGGGGGAATCTATCTTGGGCTGTTGGTCGGGCAAAATCTCGGTCCCGCAGGACAGTGGACCACTATCATCCTTTTCACTGAAGTGGCGCGGCGTTCCTTTACAGTTCTGAGCCGACAAGAACTGTACATGATTTACTATATGGCGGACAGCGTCAACTCAATGGCGTGGGGATTGATGTTGGCCGGAGGCACATTTGCGTGGCTCATATGGGCGCAGTACTTGGTGAATTCGCCGGCGGCGGCGAATTTTAACATCGCCGACAAGATTCCGAGTTGGTATGCACCGCCGATTGGCTCTGACGCCTATGTAAAGAGGACGTTCTTTCATAAAGATTGGACCGTCCCGATTGCCCTAATGTTGATGGGAAGCGTATTCTGGCGGATGCAATGGGTTGGGCTCGGCTACTTCCTATTCCGGACGACCTCGGATGTAGAGAAACTGCCATTTCCAATGGCTCCGATTGCCGCACAGGGCGCAACCGCACTGGCGGAGGTCTCGGGGGAAAAGGACTCTTGGCGCTGGTCGGTGTTTAGCGTCGGCACCATGATTGGGCTCGTGTACGGGTTCTTTTACGTAGCGATTCCGGTTATCACGAGTGGATTCTTGGCCGATCCACTGATGCTGATACCGATTCCCTTCATCGATCTGATGAAGAACACAGAAGACGTATTCCCCGCAGGCCGAATTGCGATTGGGACGGAACTGGGCTTGATTTTCTGGGGCTTCGTTCTACCATTCCCCGTTGTCGCGGGACAGTTTATCGGAACGGCGCTGACGAACTTCATTGGGGCGCCGTTCCTCTATCGAATGTCGTTTGACCCGGCGACGGCGACCTCGGCGATATTCCCGACTTGGGCGAAGGGGATGGGTCTCATCCAGAGCGAGATCGCCCTTTACTTCGACTTGTTCATGAGCCTCGGAATTGGAATCGCGCTGGCTATTGCGTTGATCGGAATACACAGCGTTGCGGCACTGACGATCAAGGCGCGAATTCGCCGAAGAGATGGCGTCCAGACAGGCGGCTATTCCGACATACCGAAAGGGCGAGGGGACTTCCCGATCTGGGCTGCGCTCGGAGCCTGGTCGCTCTCGACGCTCGGCTATATTATATTGTGTCGGGTCCTGGTGCCGGATTTCCCAATCATATTTTTGATTGGGTTTGCATTTTTCTGGACCCCACTCGTGTCGTATATGTCTGCTCGGCTGTTGGGTCTAACGGGCCGGGCAATGGAGATCCCATATGTGACGGAGGCGACCTTCATTCTAAGCGGATACAAGGGTGTCGGCATTTGGTTTGCACCGGTTCCCTTTACTGATGTCGGGTGGATGGCGCAGCACTTCCGAGAGACAGAGCTCGTGGGCTTGCGGATGAAGTCCATCGTGAAGGCCGAGTTATTCTTGCTGGTATTGATGGCGATAGCGAGTTTCACGTATTGGTCCTTCTTCTGGCGTTCAGGCCCGATCCCATCTTCGCAGTATCCATATGCCCAGACGTTCTGGCCGTTGTACGCGTTCCAGCGATGCTTGTGGATTTCGGCGACCCTGCCGCAGGCGGGCAGTCAGCCGACTTTCCTAATAGAAGCGCTGAAGTTCAATGTGATTACGTACGCGGGCGTAACAACCCTCGCGGCATATCTATTGTTCCTCGCTCTGAAAATCCCAACGCTCTGGTTCTATGGCATCTGTGGCGGCATTCCGTACGCGACCTGGTGGGTGCTCCCCATGTTCATCGGGGCGCTTCTCGGGAAATACTACTTCGCAAAACGCTTTGGGCAAGAGCGATGGCGGCAGTATACGCCGGTATTGGCGGCCGGTTATACGTGTGGGCTCGGTTTGATCGGCATGGTGTCGATCGGGCTGACGATCATTTTCAAGGCGGTGAGGTCGCTGCCATTCTGATGGCTTCCGGGAAGGCAGCTTGAGCAAAGAGAAACGCACGACGTACATTGGCTGGAACGGGATATCGGCTCGCATACCGACGGACTGGACCTTGACAGCAGTCGGCGGAGATCGGCGGTCTGGTTATCTGCGAATCGACTACGAGCAGGTGCCGCGTCTGCAGGTCAAGTGGTCGCGCAAGCATATAGATCTGGAGGCCAAGCGGGACGAATACCTGAAACGTTTGGCGAAAGGCCGACGCCGTCGGCCCAGCGGAATTGAAGTCAGCACGGATGCGCGAGCGATCAGTAAGCGCTCGAAGCCGAAAAAGGATATCGTAAGTTTTGCCTGGCATGGGCCGCATTGCGGACTCGGCGTACTTTGGAACTGTCATGTGTGCGGCCGGGCAGTGATGGCACAGGCGGCTTGGTCGATTCGGAATGAGGGAAGGGAGGAAGCGCAGGAAGTATTGGAGTCGCTGGACGACCATGGTGTAAGTGGGTGGGATACGTGGGGCGTTGATGGGCTCGTGTTCTTGGCTCCGGCAGAGTACGAGATGGAGGGATGGCAACGAATGACGCGCTACTTGGAACTCCGGCTCGTAGGAGGTCCAGGGAAGTTGAAGGTGGCTCGCTGGGGATTGGTTCCACTCGTGCTAGGAGAGCGAAGCGTAAAAGAGTGGTACGAGGAGGAAAATAGCCGTCGGCGAGATATTCGATGGGAGGCCGAAGAAACAAGAATCAAGGGACACGACGGTGTGGCCGCCCGTGGAAAGCTTCGCAGGCTTGCCGGCGATTTCCGCACACGGTTGAGGAAGTCTATTGGACGTCCACCGGCGGTTGAGTACGGGGCGAGGGGATGGCATTGCACGGAATCGAATAGGCTCTATCTCGTAGAGGCATTTCATAAGGGGAGCGCCGAGGCGCTCGATGGAGCCGTAAAGTCAGTGCTCTGCCACGAAGGGGTTTGAAGGTGTTGAGACGAAAGACGGCGCGATTGACGCCGGAGCAAGTGTTGAGCTCTCGGCCGGTTCGAAACGAGAATTTGACAACGGAGGAACTCGACGACGGCGGGCTGCAAATTATCACGAAGAGGCGCGAGCGTTGGTGGGTGAAATTGCTCGGCGTCGTTATTCCAATTCCCACCGAGCGACGTTTGGAGTTGGATGTGGTCGGGAGGCAGGTGTGGGATATGTGTGACGGCGAACACACATTGAAGGATATGATCGAAACCTTTCAGGATGAACACAAGCTGACCCGAACTGAGGCGGAGTGGTCCCTGCGAAACTATCTGAAAGACCTGGGCAAGCGGGGGCTCGTGGCATTCGCCGTGGAGAAGCAGACAAACGATGAATGAAAATGAGAGCGTCGGTAGCGTCCTAGATGGAGTTGCGGGCAAGATCGATATCGAGAAGCAAATCGTCCTACCGTGGTCCCGCGCGTTGCAAATGACTCGAGAAAATATCTTCGTTCGCCTTGGCCGATCGGCCATTACGGCGTCGGGGATCTTCCTGGGAATTGCATTCCTCACCGCAGTGCTGTTTGGCGCCGCCGCGGCGCGGCTGCAGGCGGCGGTCGACCTCGAAACGCTGGGCTTAGAGCACGAGGGGGGGGAATTGCAGGCGAGGATCATATGGCTCGCAGGCATGTCCCTTTTGGTGGCGACTGTGGGGATCGTCAACTCGATGCTGATGTCCGTAACGGAGCGGTACAAAGAAATCGGTACGATGAAGTGCTTAGGGGCGCTCGACACATTCATCGTCCGGCTATTTCTACTGGAGGCCGGATTGCTTGGTGTACTCGGCTCTGCGGTAGGAGCGATTGCGGGGTCGCTGGCCATGATGCTGGTCTACGCCGGGCGGATTAGTTGGTCCGGCACCATCAAGGCATGGGGTACGACGGCGATAGAGATCGGAGGGGCAGCAATTCCATTGTGGTTGGGAATTGTCATCAGCATTTTGCTCGGTGGGATTCTATCGATCCTTGCGGCGTTGTATCCCGCGTGGCGAGCCGCAAAGATGCCGCCGGCTGCAGCGTTGCGTTCTGAGTTTTAGCGAGAGATACAGGGAGGCCGCTGATGTCAGTATCGGTTTACGAGTACATCGTGCGAACGAAGGACCTATCGAAGATCTATACGCTTGGCGGAATAGAGGTCCGAGCTCTGGACAATGTAGCGTTGGACATCCGCCGAGGGGAGTACGTATCCATTATGGGCCCATCCGGTTCGGGAAAGTCGACGCTGTTCAACATGATCGGCGGCCTCGATAAGCCAACGAAGGGCACGGTGTTCATCGACGAGGTCGATATGGCACAGCTCACGGCGTCGGAGCTGGCCTTCCTGAGATGCCGAAAGATTGGATACATCTTCCAGACGTTTAACCTGATTCCCGTAATGACGGCACTGGAGAACGTGACCTTGCCGATGGTGTTCGCCGGTCTTACAACGGACGATGCCTTGGATAAAGGAATGGAACTCCTGAAGACAGTTGGATTGGGTGAGCGGTACGACCACAAGCCGACGGAGCTTTCGGGAGGACAGCAGCAGCGAGTCGCCATCGCGCGGGCATTTGCAAACGATCCTGCTATTATTCTGGCTGACGAGCCTACGGGGAACCTCGATCTGCGAACGGGGAAAGAGATCATTACGCTCCTGAAACGCATGAACGAAGAGAAAAAGGTGACCATTATTTCCGCCACCCATGATTTGAAGATGATCGACGTTTCGGACCGTGTTGTGTGGATTCGTGACGGGAAAATTGAGCGGATCGAAGAACGGAAAGATATCGATATCAAGGTAGGGGTGATGGAGGGCGAAGAGGAGTAAGCGCGCCCTACAGCGCGTGCTTTCCCTTGTCGCCCCTGCTTGTGCAGGGGCGACGACTTCGCCGGATGGCCTGCAGAAGACCGGGGATTCCTTGACACACGGACGCCAATTTCTTATGATCGATCAGCGTTTCTCTTCTGGAGACGGTTGGCCGACGAAAGCGATGAAAAGGCAGCGAGGATATAGCGGATTCCCCGCGATTTTACTTACATTTTCGGTGCTCCTCCTCGTGCTTGCGATCGGTTTCGTGGTGGGACGTGTGTTCGTTGCCCGGGCCTATCTGACGAGCGCGCCCACGTTCGACCCCCAAACGCGGACCGGCGATCAATCCGAGGACATTCGATCGGAAGGAGCGACCGTTCCGGGTCGGGTCTACGTTCCGCCTCCGCCCCCTCCGGAAGCGCCCCCGCCTGGGGACGTGCTAGCCCTGGCGGGCGGGCCAGTCGAAGAGAAGAGACTGAATGCTCCGGGGACGCGAATGCCTTCCGACGTGACAACGGCGGATGCGCAGCCGACAGACGAGCAAGATACGAGTTCGCCGGCGTCTCAAGGCACGCCGGCGGCGAGCGTACCGGCCGCCCCGAGCCCGGTCGTAGACAAGCCGATTCAAACGACTCCCGCGAAGAAGACCGAACCACCTACGAGTGCTTATGCAATTCAGATTGGGCTTTTTGGGTCGCTGCAAGGGGCTCGCCAGGTGGTAGACGAACTTGCGAGGGCGGGGTACCCGGCGAGGATCGCACGGGAAAAGCGTGGGGAAACAGACATTTATCGCGTGCTAACCGGTCGCTATCGGACAGAGTACGCGGCCAGAAAGGCATTGGACGAACTGCGCAAGGCTGGTTTTGATGCATTTCTGCTCGAACAGTAGGGGTTGTGTGGAGTCACCGCTAGGCTCTGCTCTGCGGGCAAGGGCAATCGAAAAGACATAGGGGAGAGATCACGGTAGTGTGTGATAGCAAACGTAACGCCGACGATTCGAAGAAAAAACCGCCGATGGGCGAAGATGTATCTGGCGGGGAATCCGCTGCCGCACAGCCGGGAGATAACGATATGCTGCCGGCAGAGGAACTCGTTCCTGAAGAGGATGAGGGCGGCAGAGATGCATTGCCCGAAACACAGATGCTCCAGCGTGAGGTGGAGTTGCTGGGGCAACAACTCGAACAGATGCGAGATCGATATATTCGTACGGTGGCAGATCTCGACAATGCGAGAAAGCGAGCGCGGCAGGCCATCGCCGAGGCGCGTCAGCAGGGCGTCACGAGCTTACTGGCCGAGTTGCTGCCGTTGATGGATAACTTCGAGCGCGCCCTAGAGTCTGTGAATCCGAGTGAAGATGCGGCGGTGGAGACGAAGGCAATATATGAAGGGATCGAGTTAATCTATCGCCAGATTAGCGAACTGCTGGAGCGTCGAGGTGTGAGGCCGATTGAGGCGTTAGGGCAGCCATTCGATCCGAATCGGCATGAGGCGGTGACTCAGCTTCCAGCAAAAAAAGGGCAAGCAGAGGGCACTATTGTGGCGGAGATACGTAAGGGATATCTGTATGGAGATCAAGTACTGCGCCCCAGCCGCGTCGGCGTCGCCATGAGTTCTTCAGAGGGAAAAAACGAGTAAGGTGGGTTCCTTTCTGCATAGGGTGAGGCGTCAAGAGGTGTGGTTTAGCAGACGTCGAAGGAGTAGGCCTATCACCGCGGGCGAGGACGAGTTGTGACACCACCGAAACGGAAAAAACGGAAGAACAATCCGCCTGAGGAGGCGGTTGAGACGGTAAGTGAGGAATCTCAGGAGGCGGGGGGCGCGGAAGTCGTCGAGGTTACGGATACGGAACCGGATGCCCCTATGCCGGAAGAGGGAGAGACGCCCATGGCTAGTAGCGAGACAGCGCACGGGGCCGTTATTCGCGTAATCGGTGTGGGTGGAGCCGGCAGCAATGCCGTCGAACGAATGATCGAAGTGGGACTCCAGGGCGTGGACTTCGTAGCCGCCAACACCGACCTTCAGGCATTGGCGCGCTCCGGCGCCAGTGCCAAGCTTCAAATTGGCCCTGCCGTAACGAATGGACTAGGCGCGGGCGGCGATCCGGAGGTTGGGGCGCGGGCGGCGGAGGAAAGTCGATCAGAACTTAAGGAAGCGCTCGAAGGCGCTGATCTCGTGTTCATTACAGCCGGCATGGGCGGCGGAACGGGAACGGGTGGCGCGCCGATCGTTGCGGAGGTGAGCCGTGAACTTGGAGCTCTCACAGTCGCCATCGTGACAAAACCCTTTGCATTCGAGCGGGGACGACGTCACAGTATCGCCGAAGAGGGCCTGGACAACCTTCGTACGAAGGTTGATACGCTTATTACCGTGCCGAATGATCGGCTTCTGGGGGTCGTGCAGAAGAAGGTGTCTCTCAGAGAAGCATTTAGCCTTGCCGACGAAGTACTGCGTGAGGGAGTGCAGGGCATCTCCGATTTGATCACGATTCCAGGGCTCATCAACCTGGACTTTGCCGATGTCAAGACGATTATCCAGGACGCCGGCACGGCCCTTATGGGAATTGGCGTGGGAACGGGAGAAACGCGGGCTGCCGACGCCGCTCAGGCCGCTATTTCGAGCCCATTGCTCGAAACCACGATGGACGGAGCAACTCGAATTCTATTCAACATCAGCGGTGGCGAGGATCTATCGCTCGCGGAGGTGGAAGAGGCCGCGAAAGTCATCGCTGCGGCGTCGGACTCGCCGGATACGAATGTTCTATTTGGCGTAGTACTCAACGAGGAGCCACATGAAGAGGTGCGCGTTACGGTGTTGGCCACGGGCTTCGAGCACCGAGGGCGTTCGAGTCGTCCGACAGAGAAGGATGCGAATATTCCCGCTGTCGAGCCCGTGCCGGATGCGGACCTCGAGGTTCCGACGTTCCTGCGAAATCAATAACGTCCAGAACAAACTGGATTAGGGATGGAGAAGAGACCGCCATAACATAATATGGTGGTTTCCTCATTTTCCGAGTGTCCGGATATGAATTTGGGTTAGTCTTCAATGAGCGGTTCGGGGGCAAGCTCCAGCTGCTCTGATGCAGTCGGAAGATGGGCGAAAACATCGTGTAGGTCTTCACCGCGGGCTTTGGCGCGTAACCACATGATTGCGAAGATGCTCGCGCCGACCGCCATGACGCCGAGCCAGAACTTCGACGGATCGCCAAGAGGCCAAAATTGGCGCACAAACAGCGGCAGGAGCGTCAGGATAGCAATACATGCGACCACGAGTTGGGCTGATCTCGAGCGAATGAAGCGCACCTGACGACAGATAGTCGGATTGCATCTTGGAAGGGAAATAACGCTTGCGGCGATGAGCATATAGGTGAAGATGAGAGCGATATTGACCGTAACGACGCCTGTAAAGTATCCCTCGCGGAGGTAGCACAGTACGACCCAAAGCGTTGCAACGAGAGCACACATAGTGAGCGCCCAGTGGGGTGTTCGAAAACGACGATTGATCGTCGCAAGGCTGGAGGGGAAGACGCCGTCGCGCGCCCACGCGAAGAACAGCCGCGAAGTCGCCATCAGCATAGGCGGGATATCGTTGGCGAGGGCAAGCGCCGCCATAAGGCCAACGAAAGATGCGAGGATCGGCGGCATCAGGACACCGAGGAGGAGGGGGACCGACGTATCGGAGGCGGCCTCGGTCGTAAGCCCGGCAACGAATTGCCACGGCACCGCGTGATAGATAGCGGCGCTGAAGAGCAAATAATACGTGCAGATGACGGTCGTGGCGATAATAAACGCCTTCGGGAGCGATCTGTGGGCGTCTTTCGTTTCCCCGCCGGCCTGCGATATGCTAGCGAAACCGATGTAAGCGAAGAAGAGGAAGGAGGCGGCCTGGAGCAGTTCGAGAAGCCCACCGGTGGAGCCATCGAGTGCGGTACGGATTTCATCGAATGATTTGCCTGCTAGACTGGTTTTGGCCACCGTCGTGGCTAGCGGGCTTTCCGGATGCGCAGCCAGTGCTGCCGAGAAATCCTGGGGGTTGTTGGCAAGGCCAACGACTATGATACAGATGCCGCCTAGGAGCATGAGAAACATGAGGATGATGACGGTCGTGCCGTAGGTGCGAACGCCGAGCACATTGATGAGCCAAAAGACCCAGATCATGGCGAGGGGGACGACGAGCTTAGCGGCATCAGAACTCAGGAAAGCGTAGACGGGACCAAGGTCCATATAGGGTGCGAGATAGCCAATGCCGCTTTGCAATAGAGCTACATCGACGTAGGCGATCACACCGATCACCGAGGCGAGGCCGAACCATTTAGAGAAGGTTGCCATGAAGCCGAGAAATGGGTTGAGCGCACGCGAGACGTAAATATAGCCGCCGCCTGCTCGCGGCATGGCAGAGGCAAGCACGGCATAACACAAGGCCGTAAAGAGGGCGGGGAACACTCCGACGACGAAAGCGAGTGGCACGTATGGCCCGATGCCCGGCACCTCCTTCTGCACTCCGACGCTCATCACATTGATGCCACCCCCGATAACGTTACAGACAGCGGTGGCGACAAGGGCGAGTAGGCCCAAATCTCTCGCAAGCGTGATGCCTTTCTCTCCGACATGTTGAGTTGAGTCGGTTTCGGTGGTCATACGGGCTCCTCGCTTCCAATCTACTACTGGGCTTCTCGGCCCGCTATGCGGAGCGCAGGCGCGCGACTATGGCGCGGATGTGCTCTTTGGTCGAGCCGCAACATCCACCGATGATACGCGCTCCACTCTCCCTGAATAGAGCGGCTGCGTCGGCCATGCCCTGGGGAGTCTCCGGATAGATAACCCCCTTGGCTGTCTGTTTGGGGCGTCCGGCGTTCGGTTGAGCAAGAAGCGGCGCATCCGTCACTTCGTGGAATGAGCGAATGATATCGACCATTTCACCTGGGGTGATGGTTCCGCAGTTCGCCCCCACGATCTCCGCCCCGGCCGACTGAAGCTCCTCCGCGGCTTGGGCCGGCTTCACGCCGAATGACGTCCGTCCAGACGGATCGAACGCCATTGAGGCCGCGACAGGGAGTCCCGTCTGTGCCGCGGCAGCAACGGCGAGGCGAATTTCCTCGAGAGATGCGAAAGTCTCAATGATGAAGAGATCCACACCTGCTTCGGCCAGGCGCTGTGCCTGCTCAGCGAACGCGGCTTGCGCTTCGACCTCTGGAAAATCGCCATAGGGTTCGAGTATCTTGCCGGTGGGGCCGATATCGCCGGCAACGAAGACTTCTTCGCCGGCCGCCTCGCGAGCGACTCTTGCCCCGGCCGCATTCAGTTCACTCACCCGATCAGCGAGGCCGTGTCGTTCCAGCGCCGGTCGCGTACCTTGGAAAGTATTGGTGGTAATGATATCGGATCCAGCATCGACGTAACCCTTATGGGATGTCTTCACAACATCGGGGTTATCGACGTTGAGAATCTCGAGCGCAGTTCCCGCGACACTGCTGCCTGCGCTTAGCACTGTCCCCATAGCGCCATCGCAAATGAGAACGCCTTCTTTCAGCCTCTCACGGAGTCGGTCGATACGTTCCTGAGCTGTCATGGGCAATCCCCCTTACATGATGCCCGCCGATTGACGCTACGAGTCTGGCGATTGTACATGAGCCTTTTGAGGAGTGTCAAGCAAGCGGAGGTACCCACCGGGGTGTTGGGGAATTAGAATTATTGAGGTCGAATTTGGCCGTCTATATCTATAAGGGGGATCTATGCTCTTCGGCATCATCGGCGGTTCGGGATTTTACGACCTTTCGTCGGATGCAGGGCAGATCGAGCAACTGGCAGTCCAGACGCGCTACGGGAAAGTCGATGTCGAAAAGGCAGTCCTGCATGAGTTCGAGGTGATGTTCATTGCGCGTCACGGCCGCGGGCACGGAATACCGCCTCATCGGATTAACTACCGGGCGAACATTGCAGCACTGCATAAACTCGGAGTGAAGAATATTCTCGCGTCGGCTGCGGTCGGCACGATGGTTGAACATCTGCCACCGGGGTCATTGGCTCTCCTGACGCAATTTCTCGATTTCACGCGATCGAGGGATTCCACATTTTATGATGGCGAAGATGGCAAAGTCGTTCATGTCGATGTGAGCGATCCCTATTGCCCTCATCTGCGAGGGGAGCTTCAAAGAGCCGCGGATGCCATCGGGGAAACCTTGCATGCCGAGGCCACCTATGTGTGTGCAGAGGGGCCTCGCTTCGAGACTCCGGCGGAAATACGAATGTTTCGCCAGATGGGCGGAGACTTGGTTGGTATGACGAATGTCCCGGAGGTGGTGCTGGCTCGCGAAGCCGGTATCTGCTATGCGACGGTTGCAATCGTGACGAACTGGGCGGCCGGTGTATCGAAGAAGATGGTCTCTCACGAAGAAGTGAGCGACTTCATGGAACGACAGACCCCGCGCGTTCGAGAGCTATTCGAGCACGCGATCAAAGATCATACCGAAGCTTCGTGCATCTGCCGGTCGCAGGCGATTTGATGGGGAAGGGGAGGAGCGAGGCTGCTTTCTGGTGGGCGGCGATGCATCAAGTCCCAGGCATCGGAGCGAGAACGATGCTGCGACTTGCTCGGACCTTTGGCTCCCCTGAGCAGGCAGTGCGGGCATCCGTTGACGACTTGCGCGAGCGAGCGAACTTATCCCTTGAACAGGCACTCAAACTCCGGACAATATCGGAGAAGCCCGAACCTGTTCGCTCGAAGCTCGATGCGTGGCGGGAGGAGGGGATTTCCTTGGTATGCATCGAGGATTCTGGATATCCACGGATGCTCTTGAGTCTGAAAACACCGCCGCCGTTGCTCTATTTGAAGGGCGCCATTGGGGAGAGTGATGCGCGCGCCGTTGCCGTCGTCGGGACGAGGGGTCCAGACCGAGACGGCCAAGAGTTCGCTAAATGGATTGCACGGGGACTTGCGGGCCGCGGCTTTGTCGTCGTGAGTGGTCTGGCGCGAGGGATCGACACGGCGGGACATTGGGGAGCGATGGAGGTGGAGCAGGGGAGGACCATTGCTATACTTGGATCGGGCTTACTTCGAATCTATCCACCCGAGAACCGAACGCTCGCAAATCGGATCATCGACCGTGGAGCGCTCATAGCGGAGGTTCCACCTGACGCGCACGTCCATCGGGAGTATCTCCTAGCGCGAGACCGCATCCAGGCGGGGCTTTCTCGTGCTGTAATCGTCGTACAGGCTGGTGTTGACTGCGGAAGCATTGTGACGGCACGGGCTGCAGTGCAATGCAAGCGAAGATTATACGGCGTCGAATGGCAAACCGGGGCATTCCACGATGGTTGGGAGCAGCTTCGATCTATGGGGGCGCGTGCAATAGCACAGGACACAGACCTCGACGCTCTCGCGGCCGAAATAGAGACCGTCTCCGAAGAAGCCTCACAAAGCCCGCTGCTTTAGAATGAATCCAAGCGTCTGGCGCGGGCGAAAGGCACGAGAAGAAGCAGGCCGGCCATAGCAAGCGCGACGACGCTTATCGCTCGACCGATGATGAGCCCGCGGGGGCGATAAGTGAACTCAAAGGTATGCTCGCCAGGAGGAACCATGGCCCCCATGAGCGCGCAGTCTGTCTCGAGGACGGGGGACTCTTGACCGTCGACGAGTGCTCGCCATCCGGGGTCCCAACGTTCGTTTAGGATGACGAGGGCGTCGGCGGACGCCGATACCCTCATAGTGATCCGCTCCGGCCGCAGCGTCTCAATTTGGGAGATTTCCGCCCGGGCTTTCGGTTCGATTTCGTTCCGCCTCCCTTCGATGACTGCAATCTCGGAAAGACGATCGGCCATCCCCAGGTCAACCGTTGTACGAAGTGCGGTATCGTAGTCGTCGACCGCAATGGCTTTCGCAACGCTGAATGCCCGCGGGAATGCTCTGGCGTTCAGATATAGCTTATAAGGGGGTACGGCCTCGGCAGGAAGGTTATTGAGGGAAACGTTGGGAGGCAGGCCGAGGTATCGCGTTCCAACGAGCGAGTAGAGGTTGAAATTTTGTCGCTCGGCGGCGGCTGATGCCGCCATGAAAAAATATTTGTGGCGGGGATCGATGAAAGGCGCGTAGCCATCGATGATAGGCAAGCCGAACGACATGGCGACGTTCGCCGGCAGATATGCTCGGGCTTCGATCCATCCATCGGGATCGCCTGCCCAGCCACCCGGCGGAGACCAATCGGCGAGCAGCGGGACGGCGGGGCTGAGGAGCGATCGGGCCAGCGCATACATCGAGACCGCCGCGAGCATCAGATGCGAGATCACCGACCAGTTGATAGCACCAGGAGAGGTGAGGAGCCACGAGATCAGCAGCCCGGGAGGGTAAAAGGCTGCGATCTGCCCTTCGGCTGCGATCGGATAGCCGCATAGAATATGTGGCGACCAGAGCGGCAACCGCCCCGCGCGAAGCGATTCGTTAAGGAACGCCTTCAGCGGCTCGAACAAATAGCAGATATCGCTGTGAACGAGGAAGCCCTGAAGGACCATAGCCCGCCAAAGGAAAACGGTGTGGAGGAGGATTAGCGACCCGACGGCAAATAAGTCATTCCGCTTCACCCCCGAAACGCATCCAGTTCCGAGGTTCCATTCTCCCCCTGCTGCCGCCTTTGCCTGAATTTCACACCGATTGCCGTCGGTTATTTTATCGCAGCCATCCCCAATGCCCTTCGGAGGGAATCGTAGGCAGTTCCTATACATCTACCCTCAGACCGGCGGCAGCCTTAGAAGAAGGCAGGTCGAAGGTGGTTATTGCCCGAACCCAAATAAGAGAAATTCTTTCGCCTTTTAAATCCGCGTGGACGGAGTGCCCCTATCGTGCCAGCACGACAACGCTTCCAACTTGCGCTGATTGTGTTTACCATCTCTTTTACTCTCCGCGCTGTGTGGTCAGCATGGGTTAACGTGACACCCGTATCGGACTTTCGGGGCTATGATTTGCTAGCAGTCCACTGGCTCGACACCGGTGTTTTCGGCGCGCCGGGACGTTACGCATACCGAACTCCAGGATACCCTGCTTTCCTCTCTCTCATCTACACAGTCTTTGGACACAACTGGGAAGCCGCCACAATCGTCCAGGCATTTATCGGGGGGTTCACTTCCGGCTTCACAACCGTCTTAGCAACCTATTTTCTCTCTTCCCGTAGCAGTGTGATCGCCGGACTATTACACGCCTTCTCTCCTACGGCTATCGCCTATGTGCCGGTGCTCGCGAGCGAGAATCTCGCGGTCTTGCTGCTGGTAACCGGCCTGTTACTGGTTAGCATCGCACGACGGACTTCCGGCTGGAAAGCCATCGAAGCCAGCCTTGCCTCCGGATTTCTACTGGGATTGCTGCTGCTCGTTCGTCCGGCCGCGATTTTCTTCTCTCCCGGCTGGATCGCTGCAACCGCGTACCCTTTCGCTCCGCGACGGTCGGTCGTTTTGTCCCCACTCCTGGTAGTTTTGGGAGCCTCTCTTGTCCTGTCGCCCTGGGTCGTGCGCAATCACAAGCTCGGCTTGGGAGCTTTCACTCTGTCCAGCTCTGGCGGAGTCAACCTTTGGATGGGCAACAATGACCTAGCAAGGACAGGTGGATATATCGGAGAAGCTCGAGACGTCATTCCTACCAATAACCTAGTTGAATCCCAGAAAGACGCGGCCTACCGCAATGCCGCCATCACGTGGATTCTACAGCATCCGACTCGCTACTTGGCTCTCTCGGGTAGACGGCTAGTCCGGATCATGGGCGTTTATCCTGACGGTTGGGCGGCAAAGTCTCTTCCCTCGGTCACGTCCGCGGAGGCATCCACAAGTGAAAACACCGGTGTGGCCGTCCAGGGTCCGACCTGGACAAAGCACACAGGGAAAATAAACCGCAGGTTGTTCCTTGCAGCCATAAGAGCGATCCTAGCGCCCCTCGTAATACTTTCACTCGTGCTGTCATTCTCGCAGTGGCATCGCTATTTGGACATCGTGCTGCCCGCGCTTTCCTACATAGTGGGACTCAGCCTCACATACGTACAGATTCGGTTCAGAGAGATATTGAACCCTCTACTATTCATCCCCTTAGCAGGTTTGACCGCCGACATGCTGTTTGGGTCAGACGAGCTAGGAAATTGGCTCAGTCGCCGCGGGAAGATACTGTTAAGCGCAGTGCTCGTGGCGTTGACTGTGGGCGTACACATTAGCGGACTGGCAGGTAACGCCTATCGGCTGCACCGTTAATGCCAAGGAAGTAGCCGCAAGACAGCGAATTAACTGTACAGTATCCTGTGCTAAGCAAGAGCCGTGTCTGACGAATCCGCCTGCGCAGGCATCCCAAGAACAAGAATATAGAGAAGCCCTATGAATACAAATCGTATGCTTATTGCAGGTCTGACATTATGCTGCATTGCGGTACTGATTTTGTGGCTAGTATTCTGGAAGACACCGGTGGCGGTGATAACAGTAACTATCACACCGGAAAGGGAGCAAGGGCACCTGGTATTCGAGCAGCATGCTCGAATACCCCGGGATCGGTTTGGGAAGACTATTGCAGAAACCCAGGTCCCGCTGGATCGATGGGAGGGCGAGCTAGTTCGCATCGACATTCGAGGGAAAGTTGCCGCCACGAAGACGACACCTATTCGAAGAGGATGGATGGCCTGTTCAGCGTTGCTATCAGATGCCAACACAGGGGCGCAAATCACTTTCCCTGGGTGGCTGAACGATGGACCGCCGGAACTCCATCTCGGAGCCCTCGGTTGTCGTATTCAACGAGTTCAGGGACATGACCCTGAACTTACCTACTCAGAAGACGAACACCTCTGGCGGGTGTTGCGCGTACCTCAGGGGGCAACACTAAATCTAGCTTTCGTACCCGTCGCCAACGAGATCGCTTCGTCCCCCCCTGACCATACCCGCGGTTCCGCCACCGGAGTAAGCACCTTCGAAGCAGATAGTATATCGAATTCATCCCCCAATATCTTTATCTATCTAATCGATTGTCTCCGTGCCGATCACGTATGCACATATGGCTATTCGCGCGGGACCACTCCTAACATAGACGAATTTGCCGCCTCGGCTACTATCTACGAACAAGCGCAGACGGCGGCCACATGGACGCGTCCGTCGGTTGCTAGTCTACTTACGGGTTTGTCTCCGTTCGTTCACGGGGCTATGCACAGGACTACCGACAAGCTACAAGAGTGGCCGATTATGCTGCCGGAGGTTTTGCAGGCCGCTGGATATCAGACTGCCGGCATCGTCACTAATACGGCCGTCAATGCGGAGTCCGGCTTCAACCAGGGCTATGACTTCTTTAGATACCACTACAAATATCCCACCGACTGGATCAATGATCAGACTGAGGAATTCCTACGATCAACCGCCCCCGACCGTCCGGTTTTCATGTATCTCCATATCATGGAAGTGCACTCTCCTTACACACCGAAACCAGAGAGCCGCGAAATGTTCGATAGGGGATTCGATGGCAAGTGCGATGGCACTATGAAATCGCTAGGGGCAATTGGGCGTATCCGGCCGAAAGTTTCGTCGGACGACGTTCAACATCTAGTCGACCTCTACGACGCAGAGGTCTTTGATGCGGACCGGGGATTTGGCCACTTCCTCGAAATTCTCGATGCGGCCGGTCGGTTTGATAATTCCCTCATCATTCTGCTGGCAGACCACGGGGAAGCATTCAACGAACACCGAACCCTCGAACACGGCAATACGCTGAATGTCGAAGAGATGCATGTTCCCTTGATCGCACGATATCCGCACGGTCAATTTGCAGGCCGGCGCATTTCTCAGCGGGTCATTACGCGAGATGTGTACCCAACCGTCCTAAACGTGGCCGGGATTGAATGGGACATTAGCTATCCCCTTGAAGGATTGGACCTACGTCCTGGAAGCCCTGAGGGAGCTACGGATGCAGTCCGCCCCGTATTCGTAGAAGTCTCGAAGCATGCCAACAACCATCTGGACCTTATTGCTGTTATCGATGAAGAGGGATTCAAACGTACGATCGACACCTCCATGCCGCGAGGAATCCGCGCGACGAAAGAGTCAATCGGCCTATGGAACACAGGCATTGACGAATGCGAACAGACGAATATTGAAGATACCGAGAGCGTACGCGCCGACTACTGCGAGCAATTGATCGTCGATTGGCTTATTGAACAGCGAGACCTCTATCACCGTCTCACCCCAAGTAAAATATCCCGAATTGAGATGTCTGAGGAGATGGAGCGAGAACTCCGAGGGCTGGGATATGTCGATTAGATTGGTGACCCTTCACACTGCATGTGGCACGCGTACCATAAGCTGACCCTGAGAGTCTGACACAAAGCATCGCAGCGCATCGTCTCCTGATAGAAATATCTGCGAGTCTGTGTGCCTAATAAGGGAGCTTGGGACACCGACGCGTTGCGTCGGGGAGAAGATTAGCAAGAGGGGGATAGCCTTTGTGTTTTGCTCATTCCGCCAACGACAAAGCTAAGAAACATGTCTTGGCCGATCGCAGATTCTCCATATAAACACTATTCCTCCGATCCGTCAGAAATTTTCATCAAGAGTGAATTCCTACTCTAGTTTCCTTATCAAGCAACAAGAGGGGTTATGGTTAACATATCAAATATATGTTTGCTGTGGGACCCAGTAAAAACTTTGCATGCAAGCTTGCGCTATGTGTATTGGTGAAAGAGATAAGACACCTCTTTTGTACATCTACAAGTAGCAAGGAGGAACTATTGTACTGCGTGCACTTCGAGGTATCAGGGCCGATGGCGATGTTCGCCCGACCGGATTCTGGCTCAACACCGATCTCGTACCCGGTGCCGACTTGGTCGGCTCTTAAGGGGATGTTCGAGGCGGTCGCGCGAATTCATGATTCTCATGGGCATCCGCGGGCCTACATCGATCCTACTCGGGTGGAGATATGCCGCCCGATAAAGTTTGAGCGGTATGTTACCAACTATGGGGGGCCGTTACGCAAGGCTAACCAAATAGGAAAGGACAACAATCTCCAACTGATTGCCACGGTCTTGGTCGATGTATGCTATCGAGTCTTCGGAGAAGCGAGGCAGTTGGGGGAGAGTGACGATCGGATCAACTGGGCGCATGCTCTTCAGGATCGGTTCATGCGTCGGTTGCGGCATGGTCGCTCTTTCCACACGCCATGTCTTGGGTGGCGTGAATTCGCACCCGACTACTTCGGGCCCTTGAGGGAGGGGACACGACGCGATCACAGCGTGAATCTCGTCCTACCGGCAATTCTGCGGGCAGTCTTTGACAAACCCATCGATGGCAAATGGATGCCTGCATATGACCAGGACGCCAGTGTGAGAGAGGGCATACTCGACTTCCAAAGGAGTGCAGAATGCTAAACGAGACTTTTGCTCTCAACCGGGCTCTGGATAGAGCGGGCATAGCATTGCCACCCAACCATCCCCATATCAAGACTCCAGCCAGCTCAAGTGGACCAGTGATAAAAATATGTCTGAATGTAAAAGGAGCCATCGTGCGGTGCGAGGGCGTCGTCAAAGAGAACCACGATAGACTCTGGACCTACTTGCCCGGCGGAACCAGCGGTGGCAGCTTCCCGGTTATTCGAATCGCGGAGCCACTGTGGATGGTACCGGAGAAACACGAAGAAAGTCGTAGGGCGAAGCTCTCACCTTCGGAGCATCGCGCGACGCTGCGAGAGGCACTGAAAAGTGCATCGCCAAGACCTTTTAGCAAGAAGACCTTAGGCATGCTCGTCCGATTGCGTGATAGAGCACAAAAGTTGGCGAATGTGTTGGAGGGGGTGGAAGAGGATATCAGTATCGTTCGCCAGTTGTGCGATGCCTATGCTCGCGTGGTTCCGGAATCATCCAAAGGCATACCACCGCTATTGACGAACCTCCGCAACTACGCAAGGCAATGGCTTGAGGACTGCGACGACATGGAACTGGATGCCCTGGATGTGCTCCTCTTCACGGCTAGCAGTAACAGTAATAAGAAGAAGGCACAGCTTGCCTTAGACGTGGATGACATCGACTCCACCATCTACCATGCTGGAGCTAAGGAGAGGGTCACTCGCCTGTTCCTGGGCCACGACGCGAGACATACGCCATCGACAGTGAAGAGCGTAAGCCGCTCGGAACCAGTCTGCGCTTATGGTGGGGCAATTGCCCTTCAAGCAGAACCATTCCCCAAAGTCAAAGTTCCGGTGCTTGGTGAAGTGCCTCTGTTCTCCATGAATGCCGATGCGGAATGTAACCAGCGCTATCATCGAGCAGGTCACGAACTGCTGCCCGTATCGAGACAGCTCGTCCTTGATATGCAGGATTCCCTGGAAGAGATAGTGCGCGAATTGCGGGAGGGCAAAACGTGGCGGCGGATCGCGAGTGAAAAGCCCAACGGTTCCGATCTTCTGATCGTGTACGTAGATGGCCAGCCGGACATCTCCGCCGATGTGGCCGACCTCTTCGGAGCAGACACAGACACGAAGGGTAAGCAGTTCAGCGTGGTTGCCTCTACGGTGTGTCAGGCATTGGACGGTGTGAGGCAGCAGACGCCGGATTGTCGCCTCGGGCTATTCATTCTACGCAAAGCATCGAAGGGGCAGGCATTCGTAGCGTTATCCGAGACTCCAAGCATAGAAGAGGTAATAGAAGGAACAGAATGGTGGCAGGAGGCGGCCGCGAATATCCCGCTGGGTGCTCCTATGGATGCGCACGTCATATCCCTGCCTATCTCCGACAAACCGAAAGAGCGGAAGTGGCTGAGACCCTCCGCCCCCTCCCCTGGGCAAGTGACGGCCCTCCTAATCGAAGCGCAAAAGAAACGCTCGAAGAAGCAGCGAGGCGCTGCTTTCGGCGAAGTGCTTGATCTGATGCTCCAGAGGCACAACAAGGCACAAGCGGCAGCTGGACATATCCTATCGCTCTGCCTGCAGCATGCCGGCCACTTGCTATGCGGCCTGGGGGAATGCCAGGGCCGAGGAAAAGGCGATCGCTGGAAAGCCTACATCAGCGAAGATCGACGTATTGCCCTTCGGACGGTCAGTGCCATCGGGATAGCGCTCTACACCCTTGGGAGCAGAAAGGAGGCGTACATGAACGAGGCGGCTTTTCAGGTCGGCCGGGTGCTAGCCCTGGCCGACCGCCTGCACCGATGTTACTGTGTAGTTGTACGTGAGAGTTCAATGCCGCGACATCTGATTGGAAATGCAGCGTTCAACGCTGCTCTGGACAGTCCGGAAAAGGCTCTGGCAATACTCGCAGAGCGTATACGAATCTATCAGGGGTGGGGCGAAACTGTGAAGTGGCGATCGGGTGAGGATGAAGAGTCTAAAGCGATCCGGATCGCAAAGAAGACGCTCAGCCGCTACAAACCGCTGGTGGAGAAGCTACACCAACAAGGTATCCCCAATAGCTGCACTGATCTGATGAGAGCGCATTTGATGCTTGGCTATCTCGCCAAAGAAGAAGACGAGGAGAAACCGAAAGGAGAGGACAAGTGAGCAAAAACGAAACTCTGAACCGTGTGACAGGTCTACTCATCATTGAGGTGCGCAATTCAAACCCGAATGGAGATCCGGACAATGAGGGCGAACCCCGCCAGAGGCAAGATGGGCGTGGAATCATCTCGGGTGTATCCTTCAAGCGGAAACTGCGCGACCTTGTCGAGCAAAAGGACGGCCCAGTCTGGCAGTCACTGAGCGAAGAACTGAAGCTGAAGCCTAAAGGGTTTGATATTTTAGAAAGCCGCGGGCGTAAGCGAGAAGAGATCAAGGAACTGAACAGAGAGCAGTTCCAGACGCGCTATTGGGATGCTCGCGTCTTCGGTAACACGTTCCTGGAATCCATCGAGGACAAGAAGGTCAAGTCCGAAGACGTGGAGCACTTCATCCGAACGGGCGTTGCGCAGTTCGCCAATGCCACGTCGATAGCCCCTGTAGTTATTGAGCGCATGACCACCACAAACAAGGCCGGGGTGCAGGAGGGGAAAGACAGAGGCATGGCCCCACTAGGCTATCGTGTGGTGCGACATGGGGTCTACTGTATGCCGTTCTTCATCAATCCAACTGCCGCAAAGCGCTCTGGTTGCCAGCCCAATGATATTGCACTCCTAAAGCGACTGATTCCCTATGCCTATCCGCACACAGCCTCCTATGCGAGACCGTGCGTAGAGATCCGGCATGCCTGGTACGTGGAACACGCTTCACCGTTGGGATCCTGCTCCGACTTTGCAATCTTGGATGCCTTGACGCCGAAGAAACGCGAGAAATCAACGGAGCCTTCGAGCGTCTGGGATGAGTATGATGTTCCTGCCGACATCAGCGACGATCTGAAGGCGCGGGGCCTGACATGCGTCGACATCATAGCGGGGTAAATGGCGAACCGCTGGCGCACAGCCGGCGGCCGCCCGCGACCGAACAAACGTATAGGTGCCATGTGGAGCATGTGCTGCGGAATGCCATCGCGAATGCTCGTGCCGCCTCGGGCTACTACTCGGGCGACCGGGAACGCTTCATGCAGGCGGTGGAGAGCGCAGCCTTGTACCACGACCTCGGCAAGCTCGACCACAGCAATCAGCGCGCATTAAGCCGGGAGAGCCATACAAGGCTGCCGTTGCCACATACAGATGCCGGAGTAGCCGCACTGCGTCAGCTCCACTTTCCGGAGTCCGCAGTTCTAGCGGCGGCCCACCACGCGGGGTTGTTCTCCAAACAAGAGGAAATGCAGAAGGAGAACCGTCACTCCGGGCGATTGCTCCGTGACGTTCGCGAGAAGGTCATCGGGAAACGCTGCGCAACGGTGGCCGAGCACGTGGACGCGAACCTGGACGAATACCTCCGCGCACACAAAGCTGTTGGACTGAATCTATTGGCTCCGGGTCCCGAAGGACAGCTCCACTCATGCGGCTTCACGCGGCGGGTAGCACTGTCATGCCTGGTGGACGCCGACCACGGTGACACCGCCCGACACTACGGAAAAGAGATGCCCACTCCGGGCACTCCTCCGCGCTGGGAAGAGCGGCTTGCTGCGCTGGACGCCTATGTGGAGGAACTTCCGAAGGGAGGCTCGCGGGACGCGTTGCGAGCGGAAGTCTATTCAGCATGCCGCGAAGCTGAGACAAAGACGTCAGTCAGGGCGTGCGACGCTCCGGTCGGGAGCGGCAAGACCACATCCATCATGGCCAATCTGCTCCAGGCCGCAGCGACGCGAAAACTGCGGCATATCATCGTGGTACTACCCTACACGAACATCATCAAGCAGTCAGTGAAAGTGTACCGAGAAGCCCTGACTCTACCCGGCGAGAGCCCTGAAGACGTCGTAGCTGAGCACCATCACCAGGCCGACTTCGCCAGCGTCGATTTGCGACAACTGGCCACCCTTTGGAAAGCCCCAGTGATAGTAACCACAGCGGTGCAGTTCTTCGAGACACTGGGCTCATACCGACCTGCGCAGCTGCGGAAACTGCACGAGCTGCCGGGATCGGCGGTCTTCGTTGATGAAATGCACACCGCTTTGCCTTCGCCACTTTGGCCGCAGGTCTGGCGCTGGCTACAAACTTGGACGGCTGAGTGGGGGGGCTATCTGGTGCTGGCGAGCGGTTCGCTTGCGCGCTTCTGGGAATTGAGGGAGTTCGTGCAGGAGACCGCGAATGTTCCCGACCTGTTGCCAGACACATTGCGCGACCGACTGGTCGCAGCGGAGGGGCAACGTATTCGCTTGATTCAGAAGAAACGAATCATGGATCCGGATGAGTTGCTGGAATTCCTTCTGGATCAGCCGGGTCCCCGTCTGCTGATTGTGAATACTGTGCAGTCGGCGGCTTACCTCGCGGCACAACTCAGAGAGAAGGGAAAGGACGTACTGCACCTCTCAACGGCCTTGGCACCGGCCCACCGAGAATGCATCATCGAACGAGTTCGGGAGCGACTCAACTATTCAACTCGCTACTCGGACTGGACGCTTGTAGCAACCAGTTGTGTGGAAGCCGGCATGGACTTCTCTTTCCGAACCGGGTTTCGCGAGCGTGCGAGTACCGCAAACCTGATACAAGTCGGTGGACGCGTCAGCCGCGGAGCAGAACATCCCGAAGCCGTCGTGTGGGACTTCCGCGTGGAAGGAGGGCTACTCACTCAGAACCCATCACTCGACTTATCCCGTCAGGTAGTTGGAAGGATGTTCGAGTCAGGCCGAATAGAAAGCCTGTCGCCGAGCGAGTTGGCGAAGCAGGCCATGCGAGGAGAACTAACCGCGAAGGGTAAGAGCAACGCCGAAGCGTTAATGGAGGCAGAACGCGGAATGGAGTATCCCACGGTTGGCGACCTCTGTCGGGTCATCCAGGCTGACACGCGCCTAGTCGTCATCTCAGAACGCCTTGCGGAGCGCATCCGTGACCACGAGAGCGTGTCGAGCCGCGAGTTGCTGCGTTTCAGCGTCCAACTGTGGACCCGGAAGGTCAGCTCCCGCGATCTGCCCGTTCTCCTGCTGCGTGGAAAAGAGGATGAGGCGGACGCGCTTTACCTGTGGGACGGCGCATACGATCCAGACTTCCTCGGATACATGGCGGGGGCGCTGCCAATCGTACACGGTCTCAAGCAAGGCGTTTTTATGGAGTGAACTCAGATAATGCTAAGCGGTAGGCCATTCGATGCTAGAACGAGCGACTTGCGACCCCATACCCATCTCCGCCCTTGAACACTACAGCTACTGCCCTCGGCAGTGCGCGCTGATTCACGTCGAGCAGACGTTCGACGAGAATATCTACACGCTCAGGGGTGAGCTGCTACACGAGCGCGTGCACGAGCCTGACGCGAGCATTGAGACTGGCATGCGCGTTGAGCGCGGGCTGTCATTGTGGTCGAGCAAGTTGGGCCTCGTTGGAAAGGCGGACGTGGTCGAGTACCACGGCGATGTGCCATATCCCGTCGAGTACAAGCTCGGCCGACGCCGGGATGACCCCCACGCGGCCCTCCAGCTCTGCGCGCAGGCGATGTGCCTGGAGGAGATGACCGGGCGGCGCGTGCCGCGCGGCGCTATCTACCACCATGGCTCCCGACGACGCCGAGAAGTCGTGCTCGACAAAGCTCTACGCTCTCAGGTCAGAGTAACCGCGGCGGCCGTGCGGAAGCTCTTCTCCAAGCAATTGGTGCCGCCACCGTTGAATGACGGGCGATGTCGGAATTGCTCGCTGCGCGATTCCTGTTTACCCCGCGCGACGGGCGAACCGGAGCGGCTTGCCAAGCAGGAGCATGATCTATTCGCCAATGATGACCACACGGAGGGCCCATCATGCGCCAGATCTTGAATACGCTCTACGTGACAACCGAAGGGGCCTATCTCCACCTCGACCATGACACGGTTCGCGTCGAAGTGGAGCGAGAAACGCGCTTGCGGGTCCCGCTCCACCACCTTGGCGCAGTGGTCTGCTTCGGCGACAGTCTGATCACTCCATCGCTGCTGGGTCGGTGCGCTGAGGATGGACGTTACGTTGTCTTCCTGAGCCGTACTGGACGCTTTCGATGCCGTGTAGAAGGGCCGGTGTCGGGCAACGTCCTCCTGCGCCGCGCACAGCACCAGGCGATCGACGATCAAGCACGGAGCAGAAGCATCGCCCGCGCCATCGTGGCCGGCAAGGTTCAAAATTGTCGCCACTCGCTTCTGCGAGGAGCTCGAGACGCCAAAACGGAAGCTGAATCGACAGTGTTACGGGATGCGGCACGTCAGCTCGCGCGCCTGCTACACGGATTGAAGAATGCTGGAACTACCGATGAGATTAGAGGGTTCGAAGGGGCCGCGGCCCGCGAATACTTCGGGGCATTCGACCGCATGGTGCGAGACGATTTTCGCGAGGATTTCCGGATGGAACAGCGCACGCGGCGGCCGCCGCGAGACCGGATGAACGCGCTGCTTTCATTCTTCTATGCGTTGCTCCTGAACGACTGTTCCGCGGCCGCGCAGGGCGTCGGGCTCGATCCTCAAATGGGCTATCTGCATACCCTCCGCCCGGGCCGGCCCGGCCTGGCACTCGACCTCATGGAGGAACTCCGGCCCGTGCTGGCGGATCGGCTCGCTCTCACTCTAGTGAACCGCGCGCAGCTGACCGTGAAAGATTTTGTGCACCGCGAAGGCGGCGCGGTTGAGA
>Ga0180437_10002296_pt1 | contig 30844 bp, 28 predicted proteins | sample SS_ome_4_FD_132410 | JGI IMG/M metagenome (GOLD analysis project Ga0180437, IMG submission 132410) | Hypersaline lake sediment archaeal communities from the Salton Sea, California, USA - SS_3_D_1 metaG | ecosystem: Environmental > Aquatic > Non-marine Saline and Alkaline > Hypersaline >...
GATAATCCGTACTTTTACACGGCTTTGGGATACATATATCGAGCAGGAGGTCGAACCGAGGAAGCCATCGAAACATACGAAACACTGGTAGAGCTTGTCCCGGATTCATCCGGATACTATAAATACCTTGGCGAACTCTACGTCAGGGTTGAAGAGAACGATAAAGCGATCGAAGCCTATCAAAATGCCGTCGAACTGAATCCTAGCGATCAGGAGTCACAGGAAGTACTGGGCCGTCTGCTTTCGCAGGCCGGTGAAATCGACAAGGTTATCGAAACTCAGAAAAACTTGGTCGATAGCGATCCCGAGAACATGAAATACCGAATGAGCCTTGCCCAAACATACCACCGGGCGGGAGAATTCGAGAACGCCATCGAGCAACTGAAAATAGTTATATCGAACGATGCCGAGAATATCCTGGCCTTGGAACTCCTAGGCGATTCATACAAACAGACGGACAAATTCAACGACGCCGTATCGATCTACAGGCAGATCCTGGCGAAAAACGAGAACGATAAGAAAAATCTGTGCAATCTGGCTATGTGCTATACATCCCTGGGAAGATATACCACAGCCTTGGGAGAGGTGGCAAAAGCACTAAGGATCGATGCCAATTACGGCCTGGCCTATCTGACGCGGGGGATGGTTTATGAAGCATCCGCAGAGAGATGCGTCTCCCAGAATGATGGGAAGATCACGTACGATGATAAACTGGTTTATAAACTTGCCTACGATCAATTTCAAAGGGCAGCACGCGATCTGGAATGGAAAAACGACGCTGACAGACGAATGGCTTATCTGGAGACGCTGATCCCGACGAGGGAAGATGAATTCATGCACTCGAACCAGAAGACTCCCAGAGGGGAATGCTACCAGTGGATCCAGTAAAGGGCAACCGATGACAATAGCGATCGGTGCCGACCATGCGGGCTACCATTATAAAGAGGAAATAAAGGCTTTTCTGGAGGAACACAATACCCCATTCCGGGATTTTGGGACATACTCCACCGAATCCACTCACTACCCTCAGTTTGCTGTCCGGGTAGCCCGCGCCGTATCCGAAGGCGAGGCCGATTTTGGTATCCTGATCTGCGGCAGCGGCATCGGCATGTCTATCGTAGCAAATAAAATTCCCGGCACTCGATCGGCTCTTTGCTACTCCGAAGAACTGGCCAAAATAAGCAGAATTCACAACAATGCCAACATACTCTGTTTGGGTGAGCGGTATACCGATCTGAGTGAAGTTAAAAAAATGGTCACTGCTTTCTTGAATACGCCGTTTGAATCCGGGAGTAGGCACGAAATTCGGGTCAAACAGATTCATGATCTGACAGGCCTATAAAAAAGCTCTACATCCGTTTTTACCATATCGAATAAAAAAGCCAATGGGACGATACGTCCCATTTGGTCGTTTAATCGGGAAATGATTACGCGCATTGACGAGACAGATAGGAGTCTGCGATGAATAGGCTAAAACAGTTTGATGCGTCTATCTATGAAGCCATTCGAGGAGAGATCGACCGTGAAAACTATAAACTGGAACTCATCGCCTCCGAAAACTTCGTAAGCACGGCCGTACTGGAAGCGCTGGGCTGCGTGATGACCAACAAATACGCGGAAGGGTATCCGGGACACCGATACTACGGTGGATGTGAATTCGTAGATCAGGCCGAAAACCTGGCCCGCGACAGGGCTAAGGAGCTCTTCCACTGCGAATATGCCAACGTCCAGCCTCATGCGGGCTCCCAGGCAAATATGGCCGTATACATGGCCTTTCTGAAGCCCGGGGACACCGTACTGGGTATGGACTTGGCCCATGGAGGTCACCTTACACACGGAAGCCCTGTGAATTTCTCAGGTCAACTCTATGACTTCGTCTCTTACGGTGTCAAAAAGGAGACGGGCCGCATCGATTTCGATCAGGTCCGGAGCCAAGTTAAAACGCACAAACCGAAAATGATCGTGACGGGCGCGAGTGCTTATCCTCGGTTCATCGACTTTGATAAATTTCGTGAGATTGCCGATGATATCGGTGCCTACCTTATGGCCGATATCGCCCATCCAGCTGGTCTGGTTGCCACAGGCTTGCATCCCGATCCGCTTCCGGTCTGCGATGTCGTTACGACGACCACACACAAAACACTGCGAGGACCTCGTGGCGGTATGATTCTCGTCGGAAAAGATAGAGAGAATACCATGGGAATCGTGGCACCCAAGTCGGGCCGGGTGAAACTCGTATCTGAAGTGATCGACGGTGTCGTCATGCCCGGTATCCAGGGTGGCCCCCTGATGCATGTGATCGCGGCCAAGGCCGTGGCTTTCAAGGAAGACCTTTCACCCGATTATAAGACCTACTGCCAGCAAATTGTGAAGAATGCCAAAGCCTTGGCGCAGCGACTGGTGGAACACGGCTTCGACCTCGTATCCGACGGGACCGATAATCACCTCATGCTTATCGACCTGACGAATAAGGGGATTACGGGCAAGGCCGCAGAAAAGGCCCTGGAACAGGCGGGTATTACCGTCAATAAAAACATGGTTCCTTTCGATACCAAAAGCCCCTTCGTGACCAGTGGCATCCGCATCGGAACACCGGCCTTGACGACCCGAGGAATGAAAGAGGAGGAGATGAAAAAAATCGGTGATTTCATTCAAAGAGTCCTCTCTAACATAGATGATGAAAACCAAATTGCCCGCGTCCGGCAGGATGTCAAGGAACTCAGTAAGGGCTTTTTGCTTTACCAAGATATCGCATGAAAAAGCAAAAGCCTCATCAACGCCCCTCCTGGGATAGTTATTTCATTGAAATTACTCGTCTTGTTGCTACGAGATCCACCTGCTTGCGCCGGCAAGTAGGCGCCATCATCGTCAAGGACAGGCGAATCCTGTCGACGGGGTACAACGGCGCTCCTAAAGGCCTCCCCCACTGTCTGGATGTGGGATGCTTACGGGAACAGCAAAAAGTCGCTCCAGGGGAACGTCACGAACTGTGCCGGGGTATTCATGCCGAACAGAACGCTATCATCCAGGCGGCCACTTCGGGGGCGAGTATCGAAGGCGCCACACTCTATGCCACCCATCATCCATGCAGTCTCTGTATTAAGATGATCATCAATGCCGGCATTCAAAAGATCATCTTTGACAAAGGATATCCCGATCCACTGGCCACGACCCTGGCCGAAGAATGCAGATTGGATATCGTCCAGATAGATAATTTGATGCGTGATACAACATGAGATGCCCTTTTTGCGGAAAGGATGAAGACAAGGTTGTCGATAGCCGTTCCAAGAACGACGGAAGGGCCATTCGACGTCGGAGACAATGCTTGGAGTGCGGTCGCCGGTTTATCACCATTGAAGAGATTGAAGACAAAACCCTGTACGTCATCAAATCCGATGGCAGGCGGGAAGACTACGATCGGAAAAAACTGATGCGGGGCATACAAATCGCATGTAACAAGCGACCCATTCCCATCGAAGAGATCGACAAAATCGTCGAGAAAGTAGAAGCTGAAATCGAATCCGAACTTGTGAAAGAAATAGAGAGTCGAAAAATCGGAGAACTCGTATCCAAGCTGCTCAGAAAGCTCGATGAAGTAGCGTACGTCCGATTTGCTTCTGTGTACCGGAATTTTCAGGACAAAGATGAATTTCTAAAAGAGTTAAGGAAGCTGAAAAAGATCAAGTAGAAGGAGCCTACATGTTTCACAGGAAGAGCTTTCGGGGAGGTGCACATCCACGGGAAGAAAAGCACTGGACAGAACGTGAAGCGATTCAAGAACCTCCACTCCCTGAAAAAGTCATCGTTCCCCTGCAACAGCACATCGGAACCCCAGCCGAGCCTGTCGTACAGAAGGGAGATACCGTCCTAACAGGCCAGCTTATCGGAAAAACGGATAAATTCGTATCCGTACCAGCGCACGCGTCCATTTCAGGATCCGTTGCTGCCGTAGAGCCACGTCCCCACCCTCTGGGCACAAACCTTCTGAGTGTTATCATCGAGAGTGATGGAAACGATACGTGGGTAGATACCGTCAAGTCCGATCCCGGTTATAAGAAACTGTCCGCCAATGACATGAAGAACCGTATCCAGGAGGCCGGGATCGCTGGCATGGGCGGTGCTGCCTTTCCCTCCCATGTCAAATTATCCCCCCCTTCCGAAAAACCCATCGAAATTGCCTTTCTCAACGGCGTTGAGTGCGAACCTTATCTCACATCGGACCATCGCTTAATGCTGGAAAAATCCGATGAAATCCTCGAAGGCTTTCGAATGATCATGAAAATACTGGGCGTTAAGCGAGGTATCATCGGAATCGAGTTGAACAAGCCCGATGCCATCCGGCTCATGCAGGATAAAACCGCTTCCATCAAAGGGATCTCAGTACTCCCCCTCCATGTCAAATATCCACAAGGCGCAGAGAAACAGCTCATTAAAGCAGCTACCAATCGTGAAGTACCCTCCGGTGGACTGCCCATGGATATCGGGTGCTTGGTTCATAACGTTGGTACGGCGCTGGCTATTTTTGAGGCCGTATCCTCCTCTAAGCCTTTGATCGAACGTGTGGTCACGATAACCGGTCCCGGCGTTCAATCACCGAAAAACCTGCGGGTTCGTATCGGCACACCTTTTCAGGCCGTGATCGATTTTTGCGGGGGATATACAGAATCCGCGGCCAAGCTGATCAATGGCGGTCCCATGATGGGTATCTCCCAGGTGACTGGTGATGTACCCGTCATCAAGGGAACGTCTGGCATACTCGTCCTGGATGAAAAAACGGCAAAACTGATGCCCGAACAACCGTGCATTGCCTGCGCGCGATGTGTGGACGTCTGTCCCATGAAGCTCGTGCCCAATACGTTGGCCAAGCTCGTAGAATACAAGAGGATCGAAGAAGCTCACGCCTTAGGTGTTCTCGACTGCATCGAATGCGGAACGTGCAGTTTCATCTGTCCTGCCAAGCGTAATTTGATCCATTACATTAAGTTAGGTAAAGCGCAGTGGGCGGAGCAACAGCGGAAAGCTGGCTGAATCGAAAACGGAGGATCCTGTCGCATGGATAAAACACTTTACATCTCCCCATCTCCTCATATCAAAGATACGGACTCGATACCCAAGATTATGTGGACGGTTGTCGCCACATTGATACCTGCTGGAATCGGAGGCATTTACTTTTTCGGACTGCAGGCACTCTGGATCACGCTTATCGCGACGGCATCGGCCGTAATCACGGAAATCCTCTGTCAGAAAATCCTGAAACGGCCCATGAGTATCCGAGATGGCAGCGCTGTGATTACGGGCATTCTGCTTGCCTATAACGTGCCGCCGGAAGTTCCGTTTTGGATTCCGGCCATCGGTGCATTCGTGGGTATCGTCATCGGAAAAATGGTCTTCGGTGGATTGGGTTATAATCCGATGAATCCGGCCCTCATCGGACGTGCCTTTCTGATGACTTCATGGCCCATACACATGTCTGTCTTTAAGACTATACCCAGGGGAGGCACGTTATCGGGGATCGATGCCATCACCAACGCCACTCCCCTGAATGTATTCAGTTACGCCAAGAATGTTCTCGCTCATACATCCGACTATACGACCGAACAAGTGACCGAGGCCACACAAGCCATCACACAAATTTACAGCGCCCACGGAGATCTTTTTCTCGGACGCATCGGCGGATGCATCGGCGAGACCTCGGCATTGCTGCTCCTCATCGGAGCCATTTTTCTGATGTACCGACGCATCATCGGCTGGAAAATTCCATTCACGTACGTCGGAACCGTCGCCATTCTAACCTGGATTTTTGGCGGCACGGAGGGCCTCTTCTCGGGTGATCCCGTATTCCATGTTTTCTCCGGCGGATTGATCCTGGGTGCCTTCTTCATGGCAACCGACATGGTCACGACGCCCGTTACGTTCAATGGGAGGCTCCTGTTCGGTTTTGGTTGCGGCGTCATCACGGGCATGATACGCCTATGGGGCGGTTACCCCGAGGGCGTTTCGTATTCTATTCTGTTGATGAATCTGACGACACCGCTTTTGGACAGGTATACAAAACCAAGAGTATTCGGAGGCAAGTAATTCCATGAGAGATATTCTACGATTTGGCGCCACGTTGACCATCGTGGCACTCATAGCATCGGGATCCCTGGCTTGGATCAACAAGATTACGAGACCCAGAATTCTGCTGCAGCAGGAAACCGAACTTAATAACGGCCTTTATTCGGTCCTTCCCAATTCCGACAAAGGAAAAATCGATCCCGTCCTCGACGGAGACGCCATTCTTTATTACAAAGGGTATGCCGACAAAGATAAAACGGAGTTCATCGGGTATGCGCTTTTGGCTCTGGGTACCGGTTATTCCAGCACCATCCGGACTCTGGTTGGAATAGATCCGGAAGGTACGATTCTTGGGATTAAGATACTGTTCCAACAAGAAACCCCGGGATTGGGAACGCGTTGTGAAGAAATTCGGAGCGGTGAAACCACACCCTGGTGGCAGGAGCAATTCATCGGAAAACCGTCGCTGGGCATTGCCGTGGACAAGGACAACGGCGACATCGAATCCATCACCGGAGCCACCATTACCTCCAGGGCGATTACAAACAGCATCGCCGAACAGGCAAAAACAGTCCTTGATCGCATCGATGATACACATCCATGAAACGAATTCTCAAACGATCGTGTAGGAGACTGATATGGCTGTAGGAAAAGAATTTATTAAAGGACTCTATAAAGAGAATCCTGTTTTTCGACTCATGCTGGGACTCTGTCCCGTACTCGCGGTTTCCAGTTCGGTGAACAATGCCATCGGTATGGGCGTGGCAGCTACGTTCGTGCTTGTGTGCTCAAACATCTTCGTTTCATTGATACGTCAGTGGGTCCATCCGAAGATACGCATACCCATATTCATCATGATCATCGCCACGTTTGTGACCATCGTGCAGCTCGTCATGGCCGGCTTCTTTCCAGCGCTTTCCCGATCTCTGGGCCTATTCATTCCCCTGATCGTTGTGAACTGCATCATCCTGGGAAGAGCCGAAGCATTTGCCAGTAAACATCATGTTTTTATCTCCCTGATCGATGGTTTAGGCATGGGATTCGGGTTTACTCTGGCTTTGATTATCATCGCCACATTTCGTGAGGTCTTGGGGAACGGCACGTGGCTGGGCATGCCCATCTTCGGCCCCACATTCCAGCCCGTCCTTTTCATGATCCAGTCGCCGGGAGCGTTTTTAACCATCGGAATGCTCCTGGGGCTTTTCGCCTGGTATGAAAATCGTAGAGCAACCAAGAAACACGGTTAAAACCGTCGAGGAATCGAAATGGAATTTCAATCTCTTATCATTATCGCTGTAGGATCGATATTCGTCACGAATTTTGTGCTTCATCAATTTCTCGGTCTTTGTCCCTACATCGGTGTATCCAAACAGCTGGATTCGGCCGTGGGCATGGGTATGGCCGTTATTTTTGTGATGAGCATGGCCTCTGTGGTCACTTGGATCATCAATTATTTCTTATTAGCCCCCACATCGTCGAATCTTCTTTTTCAACTATTCATGAAGGGACAGGGGAATCCGCCCGACCTGACATACCTGCGAACGATTTCGTTTATCCTGGTTATCGCCACCCTCGTCCAGTTCGTGGAAATGGTCATCCAGAAGGTCAGTCCAGGCCTGTACCGGGCGCTGGGCATCTATCTTCCTCTGATCACGACCAACTGTGCCGTCATGGGTGTTTCTCTCCTGAATATCAACGAAGAGTACAATTTTATCCAGAGCCTCATCAACGGTTTTTCCTCCGGAATCGGATTCACGCTGGCTCTCGTTCTGATGGCGGGTTTGAGGGAAAAACTCGAACTGGCCAATGTACCGAAAGCCATGAAAGGCGCGCCCATCGCGTTCATCATGGCCGGATGCATGTCTCTTGCATTCTTGGGATTTACCGGACTCAGTTTTAATTAAAGCACCAGGCAGTCATTGCGGATGGGAAAAAAGAAAGAGTCAAAAAAGAAACACAATACGAAAGAGATGCCGTTCCTCGATCATCTGGAGGAACTCCGATGGCGTATCTTAAAGGGTCTGGGATCGGTCTTTCTCTTCACGGTGATTACTTTTCCCTTCACTGGAATACTGCTGGATGTACTCACACTTCCCAACGACCGATTAAGCGAACCTGCGAAACTGATTTTTCTGAAACCCACCGGCATGTTGATGGTGCGCATGGAAGTTGCTCTGGCCGTTGGAATTATCATTTCTCTTCCCATTATTTTCTACCAATTCTGGCAATTCGTGGCTCCCGGACTCCTGCCCAAGGAGAAAAAATATTTTTTCCCTGCCCTTCTGTTCACCACATTCTGCTTCCTCTGTGGGACGGCCTTTGCCTACTTCATCCTTATTCCTACGGTCTTACCCTTCCTATTCAGCATGGGCACGGAAACCATCGAAGCCACCATCAACATCACCGAATACATGAGTTTCGTCCTAAGACTGATTATCGTGGCAGGCATGATCTTTGAACTCCCTGTACTCTCGTTTTTCTTATCGAGAACAGGACTCGTCACGCCCCAATTCTTGAAGAAATACCGCCGTTACGGCATTGTCCTGGTCTTTATCTTCTCGGCCGTCGTCACACCTCCCGATCCCATGAGTCAAATACTCATGGCCTTTCCCCTACTACTCCTCTATCAAATCAGTATCTGGATTTCCATCCTCGGATACCGGAAGAAAAAAGCCAGCGATGCAGCATGGGAAGAAGAATTCGAGACTTCAGAAACAAAATCCGAAGACGATGAACAAGAAGGAAAAGATGAGTCATTGAAATAGATCAGATCGGATTATGAACAGGCAGGTAGTTGATAATGCAAAAAGGGCCAATGCATGCGATATGCATCGGCCCTTTTTCAATAACGACGGGATTAAATTAGAGTCTCCCCAAGTATCTCATGGCCTTGGGTGCGTACTCGCTATCTGGATAACGGCTGACGAGCTGCTGGAAATTCTCTCGCGCCGTTGCGGAATCTCCGAGTTTTAAATAACAAATACCGCTCATCAGGAGTGCATCGTCAAACTTGTAAGAGCTCTTGTAATTCAGAACGGCTCTAAAAGCATCGATGGCCTGCCGGTACTGCTTCAACTGGTTGTAGCTTTCACCGATCCAGTATTGACAGTTACTGGCTAACCTGTGATCGGGATTCGACGCCATCAGCCCTGAAAACATACGGATGGCATCCTGGTACTGTTTATTGTAAAACCTTTGGAGGGCATTTTCGTAATTTTCTTTAAAGCTTCTGGAATTATCGATGCCAAACGACCCTTGAGCACCGGCAATACCCCCTGTAACGGATGCGATAGCCCTCTCATTCTCTAAAACCTTATTCTCAAGATTTTCTATCCGGCGCGTCCGCTGCTCCATCTCGTTTCTCAAATCTTGAATCCTGGCCATCAACTGACCCGCTTCGGTATCCGGATAGGATGAAGAGGCTTCTTCTGCTTCCAACGTCCCCGTGGCCTGTTCACCGCTGAATAAGGCGTCCAGGGCATCCCGCTCGTAGGTCCGGTCCGTAGACTCTGTATCCTCTCTGAAAAGATCATCCAGGGAAATTTCATCATCTCCCAGGGGATATTCGATCTCTTCTCGTTCGGGCTGTTCTGGGGGTTTCAGTGCATAGGCCAGTCCTGCCTTAGCCATCCAGAACTTGGGCTTTGGATCGGCATCGGCTGTAAAAATATATCGGTAATCGCCGCTGGCTCGGAAAGACCAGAATTCGTTTAACGCATACTCGAAACCGCCGCCCAGGAGCAGACCGCCATCATAAAAACGGTCGGATGCGGTACCGTTTCTGCGTGTCACTGTAAAACCAAAGGCATGGAGCCCGCCGTATATAAACGGTGTGAAACTCGTCCCTTCCGTGAGACCGTATCCTGCTTGCACCTCGAATGTCGGCAGTAACGTTTCTGTAAATGTATCAGGTGTGAAATTACCGTCCATTATGGAATAGACACCCGTACCCGCATGAAGGAACGTTCGTGGCGTGAGGTTGTACTTCAGAAAAAGTTCCAAACCGGGACCCAAACCCGACGTGCCCCCCGCACCGTCGAGATGGGATGCCACAAAATGCCCCCCCACTGCGTCGGGTCTCGTCAGATTTAGACCTTGTCCTTGTGCCGATCCATGCAATGTCAGCATGAAAAGTACAAGTACACCGATATAAAAAATGCGCTTCATCGCTACTGTCCTCCCAAGGCTTAATATGTCCTTCCAAAATTTATCTTGACTCTTACACTGATGCAAATATATTGCCAAAATAATGATATTCCTTTTGTCTATATAATTATCTTATTGTTTATAATACAGTTAATAAATTTTTTATGATCCTCCAATACCTCACATTTTGAAATCACTTGGCCGGAATTCACCCATTCTGAAAGTGTATGCATTGACCAGAAACTGGTCTTTTTAAATTTTTTATTTTATAGTAATTGGATGTAAAAGAATGGGGATAACATGACATTATCATCAATCATGACCTTACGTTTGAGATGCACTTTATTCTTAAAATTTTGAATTTGCAGTAGCATTTTTACGTTGTTTGCCTTATATTCCACATATTCCCAAAAATAAGCAAGGTTTGTTTCATAAAACGTCGAAAGGGTGAATGATGAACGATCTATCCAAGACACAAAAAGGCATTCGTTCTTTTTCAGGTCTCTTCTGGTTGGTGGTCCTCTTTGAATTCTTCGAACGAGGGTCCTATTACGGAATGATGAGCTTTATTTCAGTCTACTTCGTAGACGTTCTCCACTTCCCCAAGGAAAACGTGGGTGTTATCAAGGGCGTTATTCAGCCGCTTCTCTACTTTCTCCCCATCCTTTCGGGCGCTCTGGCGGATCGGTTCGGCTATCGAAAAGTATTCATGGCCGCTTTCTCACTCCTCGGCGGCGGATACCTGCTCACCAGTCAAGCGACATCCTACGGTGCCGTGTTTGCCGCCCTGGTCATCATGGGTTTTGGGGCCGGCCTATTTAAACCTCTCATCACGGGAACCATCGCCAAGATTACCGACGAAAAAAACAGTACACAGGGCTTCGGTATTTACTACTGGTCCATCAACCTGGGCGCCTTTCTCTTTCCGTTGATACTCGTCCCCTTTCTCAAAGCCATCAATCCCACGTACGTCATCATAGCTTCGGCCATCTGCACGGGTACGATGATCATTCCCACGATTCTTTTCTTCAAAGATCCGGTTAAACTGGAAAAAATCGAAAAACGGGATCAGACGGGCATGATACAGACGTTGGCCAACGCCTTTGAAATCATCTACTCACCCATCGTCCTCCTGTATTACCAGATGAAAAAATCCATCGGCCGAGGAGTTGTCCTAAGCGTTGTTCTGATTCTTGTCCTGGGATACGCCATTCTGAATTATATTTCCAAACCGACGGTCACTGAAAAATTTGCTAGTATCGGTGTGGCTAAAGGCAGTACCGTTCTTCTCTTCGAAGTGGACCGGGACATGCTGCGTGAGGAAAATTACTCCTTTCAGGCAATCGATTCATCGCATATGTCCATCATCGTATACAAACCCTCGTACCTGTCTGAATTTTCCAATGAGCTTTTAGATCACGTTCGAAAATACGCTGAATTTGAAGAAGCCAACGAGGCGGATATACACGACTGGATACGGATGTCGGACCAGAAAATCACCCTGGAGTTCTCGCAAGGAAGACCCGCGACCGACGATTTTCATATCGAACAGACCTCGGACATGTCCTTCAGTGTGACGTTGAATAATGTGGACGAGTACGAACGATTCAGGGATACGCTACTTGATCGTCTCCATCAAACACCGCTCCTCACGGCCCTTTCCATGAATGATTGCGATGCCCTTTACGATGCCACGCAGGGACGATCATTCTTCCTGCTGTTCGTGGTCGCCCTCATCCTCATCGGCCTGGCTATTTCGGCATTATCGAAACCGGCAAAGGAAAAGCAGACGGAAGCAGCACCCAGGGGGCACAAGCTTCTATTCGCCGTGGTACTCCTCATAGGGGTTTCTCTTTGGATACTGCCCGGACTGGCACTCCTGGGAAGAATCATCGCCACGGTCGTATACATCACCATCACATCCCTGTTCATCATCGACAAGACATCCCAGGCCAAGTTCCAGGATCATGCTAAATTCTTGCTGATGATTTTTCTGTACTCGGGTTTCTGGATTCTTTACTTCCAGATGTTCGACTCGGTCCTGTGGTACGTCAAAGCCTACGTGGATGCCGGTTCCCTGAATCTGGCCATAAACCGATTCCTGGGCATCTTCGGCATACACATCAACTGGTTTTTCGACGTCGAGCACGTGACCGTCATCAATGCAGGAACGATCATCCTTCTTCAATTGCTCGTCTCCATGATCGTCAAGAATACGAAGGCCCTGCCCACGATGATGGTGGGAATTGGTCTCGGTACTGTCGGCATGGCAATCCTGGCCGTTAACACGAATATCTGGGTGTTCATGATCGGCATCACCATCTTCTCCATCGGAGAGATGACGGCCCATCCCAAGTTTTACAGTTACATCGGATTGATTGCCCCTAAGGATAAGAAAGCCATGTACATGGGATACGTGTTTCTATACGGTGTGTTCGGCAGTTCCATCGGGAGTATCATCGGAGCCAGGCTGTACGTTCACTTTGTGGATGGATTGAACCAGCCCAGAACGCTGTGGCTTATATTCTCTGCAATCGGTGTGACGACCATCGTGGCGCTGGCGCTCTACAATAAATTCCTAAAACCCCATTCGGCATCCAAAACGTCTTAAACAATCGGACATATTCCCATCATACAAGAAAGGCCGGGCTAACCCGGCCTTTTATTTATAAGTGTGACTAGTTTGATGAATGGATTATTCGTATCGGAGGCTCTCCACAGGGTCGAGTTTTGCCGCCCGCTGTGCAGGGAACACACCGGCCACCAGGCCGATGCTGCCCAGAATGAACGTCGTGATGAGAAGGACAGCCCGGGAAAGCTGGGGCTTTCCGAGATACGCCAAACCTTCATTTTGTACCGTGATCATGCCCAACAAACGGATGATTCCCCAGGATACAAACATGCCGATGAGTCCTCCCATGACGGCAATAAGCAGTGATTCGAACACGAATTGCGCCACGATATGCCTGGATTTGGCACCCACGGCCAGCTTGATTCCGATGTCACGGGTTCGTTCCTTGACCACCACATACATGATATTGGCTACACCGACTCCAGCTACAAGGAGCGTCAGGCCACCGATGACACCCAGGAAAATCTCGATACCCAGGAATACTTTATTTATCTCCTGGATGTTGGACACAAAATCCCACATGGATATCGCGTTCTCATCCGTGGGATCGAACCGGTGCTTGCGTCCCAAAACTCTGTAGATTTCCGATCTGATCTGCTCGATATTCGTGAAACTGTTGGGCCGTACCGTGATCATACGTAAGTATCGATGGTAGTATAATGATTCGAACGTTGTGAATGGAATGATGGCGCGGCGGTCGTCTGGCCCGTTGCTCATACCCATCTGGAGTTTTTTCTGCATGACTCCCACCAGCGTGAATGGCACACCGTCCAATTCCACGGTTTTTCCGATGGGATCTTCGGATTCGAACAATTCCTCGGTGATCACCGATCCCAGAAAGATGACCCGCCGTTTTTCTTTCATATCCAGTCCGTTGAGAAAACGCCCTCCCTGCTTGGGATACATCGTCCTGAGAAGTTCAAAATTGGGAAACACGCCTTCCAGATAGGTTGTGGCCGTGTTGGATCCATTTTCCAGGCGAACGCCCCATCGCCCGTAGCTGGGTGAAACCTCTTGAATTTGTGGGATGCTCTGGAGCAGAATATCGGCGTCTTCCTGGGTGAATTGAATGAGACGACCTTCACGCAGTCCCTCGAATTTCTTGCTCGTCTGACCTCCGTAGATGCGGATAATCTGGTTTCCTGCGTTCATCATGCTCGTGACGATTCGGGTCTTGAAACCGCGACCGAAGGCCATCATCAAGACGATAGCGATGGTTCCCCACGTAATGGCAAACGCCGTCAGGAAAACGCGTGTTTTTTGGGCTCTAAGATCGTGTAAAAAATCGCTAATAAGCATCCAAAAAGGCATAGGTAATACCCTCATACTATCCGTAATGCAGACAATCCACAACATTCAAGTTGGCGGCCTTGCGTGCCGGAAAGAATCCGGCAATAAAACCGATAGATGCCAGGATAGACAGCGCAACCAAAGCGACCCATAGTGACACACTGGGTGTTCCCACAAATTCATCGATGGGCAGCATGGATATGAGCAAAAGAATACCCAGGGATATCAGACAACCGATAAACGCTCCGATAGCGATGATGAAGAATGTTTCCATGAAAAACTGGAACATGATATGGCGTCTTTTCGCGCCCACCGACCGTTTGATTCCGATTTCCCGCGTCCGTTCCTGGACGACTACATACATGATATTGGCCACACCGATGCCGCCCACTGTCAGTGTAAAAGCTCCGATAATGCCCATGAATACATTAAATCCCAGAAAAATGTAGAATATCATCTTCTGGAATTCGGTCGTATCCCACATCGCCAGCGCCTCCTTATCCGTGGGATCGAATTTATACTTCTTTCCCAATACACGGTATATCTCATCCTGGACGATGGGTGATACCGTGGGATGCTCAGGCTTGACCACGATGTTGTTGATGAATTGATGACCGAATAGAGCCGCAAACGTGGATGCCGGAATAAACGCTCGATCCTGATCACGGGAATTGTACGAGGAATCCTGCTCTTTGTGGAGCATCACACCGACAACGAGAAACGGTGTCTGGCCCACGAACACGTAGCGGCCTACAGGGTTTTCACCACTAAACAGATAGTCGGCCAGCTCATCCCCCAGGAAAACAACACGGCGTTTCAGTTGAATGTCCAGATCGTTGATGAATCGGCTTCCCGGCGCTGACTGTATATTCCTCATATCGGCATAGATGGGTATGATACCCGTTATATTGGGATTCCGAACATTCGATTTCACACGCAACGGGGCGTCACGGGTGGAATACTCCGGGCTGATCTGGTAGATAAAGGATATTTCATTCTTCAGGAGTGTGGCATCTTCTTCCCGAAGTCGGATGGATCGATTCGTCCCATACCCCATATACGGCTTAGCCGTCCTTCCCGGGAATAGGAGAATGATGCTCTCACCGATGCCGTTCATCGTCTTCATCGTCTGTTTCTGAAAGCCGTTGCCAAAGGCCAGGAGAACCATGATGGCCACAGTACCCCACACGATACCAAAAATCGTGAGCAACGTACGCAGTTTTTGCGCACGGAGATCCTTGATAAACCCACCGAACGTTTGGAACAATCGAATCATCCTACAGGATTTCCTTGATTTCTTTCTCCAGTACTTCCTCTCCCTCTTCCAGTCCGGAGACGACCTCGATGCTGATAGCGTCGCTCAGGCCCGTCTGGATGTACCGCTCCTCCCCCGCCTGTTCGTCTTTGGCGACTCGTACAAACGCCGAATCGTTGCGGAACGTGACCACGCGCTCCGGGATGGAGAGCACGCTATCCTTCCTGGCGATAATCACATTTGCATTGGCAGAAAAACCGGCTCGCAGCGTCGCTCCCCCCGTCTCATCGATCACGATCTCCACAGGAAAAACCGTCGTGTTCTCATCTTTTCTTGCTTTCAGGGAAATCAAGGTCACATGCCCCTTGACCGTTTTTCCCGGGAGTGCGCCGATTTGCAGCTCAGCAGGCAGGCCTTCCGCAATCTTGCCCACATCGATCTCATCCACTGTACCCTTGAAAATAAGCTGCTCCATATCGGCCATCTTTAATAGTTCGGTTCCGGCTTGATACGAGGTTAACGGCACCACCGGATCGCCCACATTCACAGATTTCTCTAGAATGAATCCCGTAATCGGTGCCTTGATCACGGTTTCGATGTTTTTATCCGCAATACGTACTTTGCCTTTTTCCATGAGATCAAGTTGTTCCTCGGCGATTTTATGATTCAACGCCGCTTCGTCGTATTCCTTCCGGAGGACTTCATAATCATAGTCTGAGATGAGATTCTTCTCCTTTAATTCTTCATTGCGCTTTAATTCCCGGGCCAGTGTTTCCAGTGCGATATTCTTCATCTCCACGTTGCGCTTCGCCTGGACCAATTCCAAAGGCGTGGGATCGGGATTCACCTCCATCAATATATCCTCTTTGTGCACAAAATCTCCGACATTGATATACATTTTTCCCACGACTCCCGATATTTTCGACTTGACGGAAATCTCATTCAAGGGTTCGATGGAGCCCACGGCCAGAGCCTTATCGATGATGGTTTTCCGTTCTACTTCTACTGATGGGGCTGTGTTTCCCCCTTTATTGCCCATGCTTGAGGCTATGACTACAACGATGATGACTATGCTGACGATGCTACCCACCCAGATGATCCGTTTTTTCGACTTTTTCTTCATCGAATTAATCCTTTATATGACAACGTATAAACAAATTGGAACGCTCATTCGCAAACAGGAATATCTTACTGTAAATACGAACCAAACGGAAAATAGTTACATGTCCGTAAATGTCCTGCACTCGGAAATATCTATCCGAACAGATGATTTTTTTATGTTAGTACGCAGATGTTTAAATTGAATGTGGAAAACCTGCTTTAATCGTCCGACGATACAGGTACATTCCATAGGAACTTGCCGTGTTCCAGGAAATGCGTGATTTGCTGGATGCTCTGCGAAACCTTCCTCTCTACAGCCTCCCGTGTATTAAACGCGTTGTGAGGCGTAAGCAGAACACGGGGATGTTCTGCCAATTTCAAAGTAGCCTGAACGTCATCGTCGGCTGATGAACGTGCGCTCCTCAACGACACGGCAAGTTCGCTCTCATGATTGTATACATCCAACCCGACACCGCCCAAATGATCCTCCTCCAAAACCCGCAGCAAGTCTGCCGAGGGTGACATTTCACCCCGTGCGATATTGATAAAAAGAGCCCCTGGTTTGGTTTTTTTTAAACATGGATAATCAAAATAACCATGATTCTCGGACGTTAAATTCATGGCGCAAACTACGATATCTGCGTCACGAATCCCCTCGTCGATGGATACATAGTTCACGGAATCATGTTTTTGAACGATATCCACACCTTGAACGTTCATCCCAAGACCACGACCGATTTTCACCACTTCGTACCCAATATTCCCCACTCCCACGACGAGCAATGCTTTCACCTCACATTCCTGACCCGTCAGACCATCTCTCTCAAATTGCGTGAATTTTGCGATCTGCTGTGGAAGTTTCCGCAGGAGGGACATCCACATCAGCATGGCTTGTTCAGCTACCGACCGGTGACAGTACAACGGCAAATATCCGCAATGGACGTGTTTAGGCGATTTACGCAAGTAAGATTCGATATGATCATAACCCGTGCTCCGGGTCAGAATGCCCTTCAGCCTACGCGACCATTCCGTGGGTAGGACCGATTGGGTTCGAATGCTGATTAGTGTGCATGGCGGTTCGTCCTTCCCGTATTCTTGGATGGTCTTCTGGGTGAATCCTGCATGGATTTCTTCGGGCAGTAATTTCTTCAAGGCATCGGCTTCTTCCTTAAAAGCCTCGTAAAAGAACACATCCAAAAGATACTCCTTTATCCTGTAAGGTTATGGCAGATTTATATAAAAACAAAGGATTCATGTGTTGTGGCATCCCGTTTGAATGGCAAAAACACCACTTCGAGAAAGTTCGGACCAGCATGGCTGATCGGCACTCCGGAATTCAGGCTCCGGCAGATTCCAGAAGCGATTGTACCCACTCCCGCTTCTGCCAGAGGGTGCATCCCCCTTGCCCTTCTTCCAACTGATCTGCATGCGCCCGAATAACCGATAAAAGTCGGGATTTTAATGCCTCCTTCAGGGGCATATTCCGAAGGTTGATGTCAGAGAAGGGCGCAAAAGGACAGGGTTCCAGGTCCCCCTGAGCCGTGATATGGATGAATCCCCTACCCGCAGACAGACACCCACCGAACTGCTCCTCATCACCAGGTACAGATATGAACAATGCCGGGTAGTCTTTACGAAAGGATTCGACGGCACGATTCAAACGATCCCTTTCCTCATCGGTGGGCAGCCATGCCTCGGTACCCTCCCGAATGGCCGTGTATTCCAGGAAGAAAAACAGCTTGCACCCGGAATCGACCATACTCTGGATAAACATCGCATCAGTAACTACGGGCATGTTGATGTTCGTTACCGTGAGAGATACACTGAAAAAAATATGGCGGTGATGAAGTTTTTGTACGATCTGGCTGAGGCGCTCATACACTCCCAGCCCTCGTCGTGAGTCGGTTTCCGCTTCATGACCCTCCAGACTGATCACCGGGACAACGTGCTTTTGTTTTTTCAATCGGTTGAGCATGGTATCGTCGATGAGCAGCCCGTTGGTAAAAATCAGGAATATGATATCTGGAAAACGCTCTGTGATGTCCAGAATGTTCCATCGAACCAGCGGCTCCCCCCCTGCCAGGACGAAAAAGGAGGTACCAAGATCGTGGGCCTCTGCGATGATGCGTTCCATCGTTGGATCATCCATCTCGTCCTGACTCGTCCGGTTCAATGCCTGAGCATAACATCCCTTACAATGAAGATTACACCGGTTCGTCACACTGAAGATAATAATCGGTGGAACGTGAATGCCCTGCTCTGCCCAGTACGAACGCCTTCGGACTGCCCTCTTCTGCCATCGTACGGTCTGTAGAAAATGATAGGCCTGTGACGGCCTTTTTAGAGTCACTCGGACGGCATCTTTAAAAAATACGCGCAATGAAGTATTCAAAAGTTGTATGTAGTGATTATCGTGTTCCATACATGTCTCCAAAAAATAAAAAATGAATCTGGCAATCACCGTTTCTTTACGTAACGAATAAAATAGGATACAATGAAACAAAAGTCAAAGGAAAAAAACGCTACGTCATAAAAAGCGAATACCATTTACGACTCCTTCGATTCGAAGGAGTCTATCTTTCATTAAATTCTAACATACCCTTCACATTTTTCTTGTGATTGAACATTATAGTTTATATCTTTAGAAAAGTTTGATCTTCTGGATAAAACCAATATGCCTAAAGAACACATTCTGGTAGTAGACGACGAAGAAGACATCCTAGAATTGGTTCGCTACAATCTGTCCAAAGAGGGATACCGGATTTCATGCACTGCATCCGGTGAAGACGCACTCACCCAGGCTCGATCGCAATTACCGGACCTGATCCTACTGGACCTGATGCTACCTGAAATGGACGGATTTGAAGTCTGCAAAATATTAAAAAACGATCCTAAAACCATGCATATTCCCATTGTCATGCTGACGGCCAAGGGTGAGGAGAGTGACATCGTCACGGGTCTGGAACTGGGTGCAGAGGATTACGTCATCAAGCCATTCAGCCAGCGTGTTTTGATCGCCCGTATTCGCACTATTCTACGACGAAAGAAAAAACATGACGGTGATACGGCATCCGTCCTTCGCATCCACAATCTGACCATCAATCCGGCACGGTTTGAGGTTCTGGTGGATGAAACTCCGATAAAACTCACAGCCACAGAATTCCAGATTCTTCATTTCATGGCTCAACATCCTGGCTGGGTATTCACCCGTTCCCAGATCATAGACTCGGTTAAGGGTACAGATTATCCTGTAACAGACCGTTCCGTGGACGTTCAAATCGTCGGTCTCCGAAAAAAGCTCAAAACAGCCGGTAAGCATATCGAAACAGTCAGAGGAATTGGATACCGTTTTAAGGAATAAGCAATGCAAAAAGGCAAGAAATTTCTCTGGCAGTATTATCCCTTTTACCTGCTCATCATCCTGTTATCTCTAATAGCCATTAGCTGGTATGCTACAGGAGCTATCCGACGGCTCTACTTAGATCGTACAGCAGCCGATTTGGAAGCACGTTCGCGCTTAGTCGGTATACTATTTACCGATGATCTTGCCCGAAAAGATCGGGAGCGCATTCAATCTCAATGCCAGACGCTAGGCCAGGAACTGGCGATCCGCTTCACAGTCGTTCTCCCTTCGGGTACAGTGATTGGTGATTCCGGTGAACTTCCAGAGAACATGGAAAATCATGCCGACAGGCCAGAAATCCATGATGCTTTAGCGGGAAAGGTGGGTCAAACCGTCCGATTCAGCACCACCCTAAAACAGGATATGATGTACGTAGCTGTACCTGTAACCAATCATGACGATATAATTGCGGTCGTGAGGAGTTCGTTATCTGTAGCTGTTCTGTCAAAAACACTGACGGCTCTTTATCATCGGATGATTATTGCTGGATTTGTCATTGCCATGTCTGCCGCCGTCGTTAGTATCATTCTTTCACGACGCCTTAAAAAACCCGTGGAAGAGCTTAAAGAAGGGGCACTTCGTTTCGGCCAGGGAGATTTAACGCATCGGCTCCATATATCGGATCCTGAAGAGTTTATGATTCTGGGCGATTCCTTGAATCATATGGCAGCTGAACTGAACAAACGCATCCATACAATCACGAGTCAGCGCAACGAACTCGAAAGCATTCTTTCCAGTATGACCGAGGCCGTATTGGTCGTCGATACCGAGGAAAAAATCATACGATGCAACCTTGCGGCAAGCCATCTATTCGGCGTCAATCCGGAGAATACCAAGAACAAGAGCATACAGGAGATTATTCGGAATATCCAGTTACTCAAATTTATCAGAGAAACGCTATCCAGTCAAGATACGGGTGAACGTGAAATCACCCTGCACGAAGAAGAAGATCGATTTCTACAGGCACATGGTACGGTGCTTCTAGACTATGATAAGCAAATCATCGGTGTCTTGGTGGTGCTCAACGATATCACACGCATAAAACGGCTCGAGAACATTCGTAAGGATTTTGTCGCCAATGTATCTCACGAATTAAAAACGCCGATAACTGCCATCAAAGCATCGGTCGAGACCCTGAAGGATGGGGCTGTCGGTAAAGCCAGGGATGCAGGGCGTTTCCTCGATATCATCACAAATCATGCCGAGCGGTTAAATGCCATCATCGAAGACCTCCTGAATCTATCTCGCATTGAGCAAGAAGCAGAGAAACGTCAAATTATTTTATCTAAGAGTAACATAAGAGAGGTTTTACAGGAAGCTATCTCTGTTTGCCAAAACAAGGCATCGGAAAGAAAGATACATATCGAGTTGGAATGCGATCAAACGTTATCGGGGCGAATCAATCCTCCTCTTTTGGAAGAAGCCGTTATCAATCTCATCGATAATGCGATAAAATATAGCAAAGTAGGAAGTCGTGTACGAATCGAGGGTTTCCAGGAAAACGATGAGGTTGTCATTCGAATCCAAGATTGGGGGACCGGTATCCCACAAGAGTATCTACCCCGTATATTCGAGCGGTTTTATCGTGTGGACAAAGCACGAAACCGGAATCTGGGAGGTACGGGTTTAGGCTTGGCCATTGTCAAGCATATCCTAAACGCTCATAACGGACGTGTGTCTGTAAAAAGCACACCGCGTAAAGGTAGCATATTTTCACTATATTTACCTAGACTCTAACTGACCTGTTACAGCCATATTAATGGGAATATTCCCTCTGTTGTCTCATGAACATCTAACCCGTAAGGGCTTGAGACTGGATGACATCGGCGATTTGATCCATTAAAAATATGCGACCCGCAAGGAATAAAAGTATAGCCAGTAAGGCAGCAGCGGGAACAGTTATAAACCAGGAGCCGAAAATATTTCTTGTTACCTGTTTATTGACTGCACCCAGACCTCTCGCAAATCCGACACCGAGTATCGCTCCAACGAGTGTATGTGTTGTCGAAATGGGAAGTTTCAGCCGACTACATATCAATACGACAGTCATCGCCGATATATCTGCAGCTAAACCGCGTGAAGGTGTGATGACTGTAATTTTTGTGCCGACAGTAGTCATGACTCGGTAGCCGTACATGGCCAACCCGGTCACAATACCACATCCTCCCAGTATCAAAACCCACATCGGTACATGCACCTTCATATACACATTGCCGCTTCGTAAAATTTCTGCAACGGCAGCTAGAGGGCCGACTGCATTTGCCACATCGTTAGCACCATGAGCAAAGGCAACTGTACAGGATGTAATAAATACGAGGGGGGCAAAAACCCTTTCTACCTTTTCCAACTGTTCGGAAAGTGGAACTCTGAAGAACAAACTAAGTTTTTTTGATAAATATAACCTACTGAAGATCGCCATAAATATTCCAAGTAGAACAGCGATTGCAAATGAAATAGAATTCGTCATCCAGAACAACCGATCTTCAGCAATGAGATGATTCAAACCCTTAAAGACGATGGATAAAACCACAACAAGACCCGTGAAAAAAAACAGATACGGTGCGTATCGAGTAGCTGCACGTGTTGGACGATCGCTCCCGAGAATTATCCCGCTGATTAATTTAAAAAGAAAAAAACTCATTATTCCGCCCAGTATGGGTGAAATAAACCAACTCAACACAATCTGCCCCATCTTATCCCAATGCACTGCGCTCCAGCCAGCAGCCACAACACCAAATCCTGCAACAGCACCCACAATGGAATGTGTTGTAGATACAGGCATTCCGAGAAATGTCGCAATATGGAGCCACATAGCTGCTGCCAGTAACGCCGATAACATGCCTATGACCAGAAGAGCAGCTCCCTGGGCTTCAGTCATGTGGGGAAGGGATGCAAGGGCGTTGGGTTCGACAATGCCTTTTCGTACTGTATCTGTCACATGCGCACCGACGAGGACCGCACCTGCGAACTCACACACTCCCGCGGCGATGACAGCCTGACGTATCGTACATGAACCTGATCCGACAGCATCAGCCATCGAATTTGCCACATCATTCGCACCGATATTCCAAGCCATATAAAATCCGAGTATCACTGTAAGCACAATAAACAGAATAGCCATGTTTACTCCCAGCTTAAAAATGATCCGCCAAAGACTAACGCCCTTTAACGATCATTCGACGAAGAACATCTCCCGTATTTTCTGCAAAATTGGCTATTTCACTTAATGCACCAAGGATCTTTTCGTAGAACAGGATGGTAATCGGATCCAATTCTTTCTCTCGTTCGTAGATTTGTATGCTCAATTGGCGTTGCATGCGATCGGCCTTCCATTCCTGCTCACCCAAACCTGCAATGAGTGATAGCACCTTACGAGCTTCAGCTCCCTTGAACGATGTTTCGGCCAGGTTTACCATTTCTTCAGCTGCCCCCAGGAGTGTATCTCCGACCGATACAATGTGAGCAACGAAAGCGAGGAAGTTCTCCCCCAATTCTGGATGGATACGTGTTCGCCTAATAATCGAGATAACCGCAAAATCCTGTACCGCATCCGCAATGCTATCCTGCTGATGAAGATATATATCGAGATCCTCACGGGATACAGGCAGCAAATATCGTCGTGACAAGTTATCCCTTATATTATGTTTTATTTCGTCTGCTTCGAATTCAAGCTTTGATACTTGATCTTGAAGACGACGCACTTCTTTGTAATCTTCCTTTCTAAGTGCTTCCATGATCGGGATGACCAGCTTGACACAACTATGTACTTTTTGGGCATGTTCAAGAAGAGGACCAAACGGTGATGCTCCGAACAATTTTGTGAGTAAACTCATTTTTAATACCTCCCCATAAAAAAAGTCTACAGCCCTTATATTTACGATGTAATTCCAATTTATCAATTACAATCGGAAAAATCAAAAACAATTTCTTAAAATTTTAATTAAATTGTTAAAGGTGTGCTAATGGTTTAGGAAAGAAGCCTTGAAATCATCCAAAGCGCCCCGTCACATAGTCTTCCGTCTTTTTGAGCTTGGGATTGGTAAAGATCTGATCGGTTTCACCAAACTCGATGAGTTCCCCCAGATAGAAAAAAGCCGTGTAGTCAGAAACCCGGGCAGCCTGCTGCATGTTGTGGGTAACGATGATGATGGTATAGTCTTTCTTGAGTTGAAAGATGAGTTCCTCGATTTTCTGAGTAGCAATCGGATCCAGGGCCGATGCGGGTTCATCCATCAAGATGACCTCCGGCTTCACGGCCAATGCTCTGGCAATGCAGAGTCGCTGCTGCTGACCGCCGGAGAGGTCCATGGCCGACGCGCCCAGTCGATCCTTTACTTCCTCCCACAGTGCGGCATCCTTCAAACTCTCTTCCACTCTCTGGGCGATGATGGACTTGTTTCGCTCACCGTTGATTCGGAGTCCGTAAGCCACGTTATCGAAAATCGATTTTGGGAAAGGATTGGATTTCTGGAAAACCATACCCACACGCCTGCGAAGGTCGACGACATCGATACTTTTATCGTAGATATCCCGGTTATCAAGAATCACTTTTCCCTCGACCCTCGTGCCCAGAATGATGTCATTCATCCGGTTTAACGAGCGTAGAAACGTCGATTTGCCACATCCTGAGGGGCCGATCAAAGCCGTGACCCTGTGGGTCTCAATTTCCATGCTAATGTCAGTGAGAGCCTTAAAACTCCCATAATAAAAATTAAAATGCTCTGTGTATAATTTTATATCGGGCATCCTTACATTCCTATTTATATTGCCATACCGAACATCCTAGGCTCTCTTATATTTTTTTCGGAATCGATACCGAATCCAGACAGCTATGGAATTCATGGACACGATGAGAATAATGAGTACCAATGCCGTACCGTAAGCCAACGGACGCACTTTGACGATCTCGTGATGCTGTGTGGACATGATGAACAGATGGTACGGTAGCGCCATGAACTGCTGGGTCAGGAGTGTGGGAAATTTTGGAAGAATGGGCCAGAAAAACGCGACCCCTGTGAACAGAATGGGGGCCGTCTCCCCTGCCGCCCGAGCCAAACCCAGAATCGTTCCAGTAAGCATACCAGGTACGGCATACGGAAGCACGTTACTCCTGATGGTCTGCCATTTTGTGGCTCCCAGGGCCAGGGCGCCTTCCCTGTAAGACATGGGGACTGTTTTAAGGGCTTCCTCACTGGCCGTTATCGTCCATGGCAGCGTCAAGAGTCCAAGTGTCAATCCCGAAGAGATGACGGACAGTCCGAAGTTCAGCATCAATGTGAACAGGGCAAACCCGAACAAGCCGTATACGATGGAAGGCACACCCGAAAGATTCCGAATGGCCAATCGTATAATTCGAATGAGACGTCCTTGTTTGGCGTACTCGTTAAGATAGATGGCCGTGGACATCCCGATGGGTACTGAGAACACTACCGTCACAAGACTAACCCAGAACGTTCCCACGATGGCAGGCCATATGCCACCCTCGGTCATCCCCTTACGCGGCTTATCCGTGATAAAGTCCCAACTGATGACCTGGATTCCCTTGGAAAGTATATCGAATATGATGAATGCCAGGACAAAGATAACCAGAAGTGCTGCTACTCGGATGGTGATAAATCCAATCTTCTGATTCACATTTCGCCAATTGACCTTCATTGCTGCACCTTCTGGTATTTATGGAGCACGATGTCAGAGACTAAATTGACGAGAAATGTCATTAAAAACAGGACAAAGGCGATGACAAACAGGGATCGGTAATGAAGACCTCCCTGAACCGTCTCCCCCAGCTCGATGGCGATGGTTGCCGTCATCGTACGGATAGGGTCTGTGAAGACCCTTGGCAAGGCGGGCGCATTCCCGCAGGCCATGAGCACAGTCATGGTCTCTCCGATGGCACGTCCCATCCCAAGCATGACCGAGGCGATAATCCCGGACATGGCCGAAGGGATGGTTACCCGGATCAGCGTTTGCCAACGGTTGGCGCCCAGTGCCAGGGAAGCATTCTTGAATTCCTGGGGGACGGATACAATGGCGTCCTCAGAAATGCTGATGATGGTCGGCAGGGACATGATGGCAAGCAGTACCGATCCGTTGATGGCGTTCAAGCCGTTGGATATACCGAAGATTTTGGCAATCAAAGGCCCTACCACGATGATGCCCAGAAAGCCTACGACGACCGATGGAATGCCAGCTAGTATCTCGATAACCGGCTTGACAATCTCACGCATACGCGGACTGGCCACATCCGCGATATAAGCGGCACAGGCAATGCCCACAGGAACAGCGATGACCATAGCGCCCAGCGTCACCATCAACGTACTGACCACCATGGCAAGAATACCGTATGATTCCCGCTCTGGCGATGTCGGATCCCAACGGGCGTTGAGAAAGAATTCTTTAAAACCGAGTTCCCTGAAGGCGGGAAATCCCTCGATAAATAGCAGAGAGAATATTCCCAGCAGAATGATTATTGCAATAAAACCATTGGTCAAGAAAAAATTTTCGATGGCCTTTTCTTGGAAGCGCCAGAGGACATTTTTTAATGTTTTCGTCATGTTTTTTATTATCCATCAGCTTTGGACGTAGCTCCTCGAATCTCCTCGCCAGAGACTCAACGAGCATTTTGTAACCAGACTCTACAATGTTTATCCCGTGTTAAAATCCGGCCTTCTTATTCTGCTCCAAGTACTCTCCCGACACAGGATAAAAGGACATTTCTTGTACGATTTTCTGGCCTTCAGCACCCAGTTCAAAGGCGATAAACGCCTTCACGGCATCCTTGGGTTTTCCGTTGGTGTACTGATAAAGCGCCCGTGCAATGGGATACTTACCCGATTTTACATTCTCGTCCAACAAGGGTGTCACCGGCTCCGAGGCTGCATCTTTAGCCACCTCGAGTACATTCAATCCTTCTCGCAGATTGCCTTTGTCGTCATAAACATAGCCGATACCTACATAACCGATACCGGCTTTATCTGCAATAATACCCTCGACAATCTGAGCATTTCCGTTCATGTGCTTCATTTTGGCCGAATAGTCTTTATTATTCAGTACATACTCCTGGAAAAAAACATACGTACCCGAATTGGCCTGACGACCATATAGAGAGATAGGCATTGCGGGACCGCCAACGTCTTTCCAATTGGAAATCTCTCCTCGAAAGATAGCACCGATTTGTTCCACTGTCAAGGATTTTACCGGGTTGGCCCCATTGGTGATAACCGATAGCCCATCGATACCGATAACGATCTCATAAGGAATGACGCCATTTTCTTTGGCTGCAGTCATTTCCTTATCCTTCATCGGACGGGATGCGTCGGCGATCTCGACCCGGTCGGCGATGAGGGCGGCAATACCGACACCCGATCCCCCTCCGGTCACAGCAATCGCCATGTTCGGATTCTCTTCCATATATACTTCCGATAGTCGCTGAACGAGATTGATCAGTGTGTCCGATCCTTTGATCTGGATAAAATCCTGTGCATAGCTATTTCCAGCCAACAAGAGTATGGCCAGAGATAATGCTAAAATGGGCCGTTTCATTTTTATCCTCCTAAAAAAATATTTTTAATTCCTTTATATGGTGATCTTTCCGCTATCGAATTGATAATACAATGTCATCCTTGCTGTTACATCGTTGTCTTTTCCGTCCTGCGTGTAATTTTTAATGATGACATTGGGCATAAAGTGAACGTTACTCCGGGGCATCACATCCAGACCGACGAATAGTTGTGAAAATTCATCATCCATTCCGTTGTTGGACATACTGACGAACACGTTATCATCGGTATTGGGATCGTATAAATCATAACGACCGAATAATTTTACTTTCGGAATCGGTGTCATCCAAGAACCGAAGAATGAAAAACCCTGTTTGTTCACATCAACCCTGTCTGTACCCTCCGCATCGGTGGCACCCGATTCTTTGTTGGTCCTCCGAAACCATTCGGCGCCCACCGTAAAACTGGGTGCGCTGTAACCCACAAATCCTTTCACGGTCATATAACCGGATGAATGGAAAAAATCCCGAGCATACTTGAACGTCCCCGTGTTTGGATCTTGCTTCTCGTAATCGATGTATCCCTCGAGTATCAATCCTCGAACAGGAGTCAGCCAAAAAGCATAGCCAATTTTTTTATACTTATCCACTTCGGAAGACCCGTATCCGGTTCCGTTGAAAACGGTCAGCCAGTGATGTGCGACCGTGTCCAGATCACCCTTCAGCCCAATACCCATATCCGCCGAATAGCTGATTTTATTCAGGTCCATGATCGTTTTTTCTATGGAACGGTATCCCCAGTAAGCCTCGGTATTCTTGAATCCGTTTGTCTCTATGATACCGAGGTACAACTTATGATGAGGGATAAGATTGCTCCATTCCAGGAAAGCATGCTTGATGAATGGATTGATCTTGTTTGTGCCGCCAAATTCATCGTGGGCTGATTCCAGCCGGAATCGAATTTTAATGGATTCCGTAATGCTATTTTCTAATGTAAAATAAATACGACGGAATTGAAATGCATTTTGATCTTCGGCTGATACATCATGATGGCTTATGTTGTAGTAATAATCAGCGAACACAAGCCCTTTAATTGTCGTCACAACCTGCCCGGATACCCGGGATCCCAGGAAGAGAGCGCTCATAATCAGCATACACGGTACGATCTTGTTCATTTTCATATATCACTCCTTGAATTTACTCAGTTATATTTAAAGCAGATGATTCAGTCGTTGTACTCGACTTACTAATGTGGGTAATCATTACCTCCTGTTCTCTTTGTCGTACTATCTCCTTTTTTCGACGATTAAAAATAATCTAACCATATTAAATTCTGATAAAAATAATGTTAGAAAATTGTTAGATTTTTTAGCATGAAACGATTGTTATTTTAACACGGATTTATTATTTTCCTAACTGAAATCTAACAATCACCATGTATATTTCTTAAAGAATAAAAATACGAATGGAACAGGAGAGAAAAATGCCGTATCGTTTACAGCGTGAAATAGAAAGATTAAAAAAAAGCATCCTTACTCTGGGTGCCCTCGTCGAGGAAAGGGTGCACATGGCTGTGCAAGCCATCAGCGATCGAGATGATAAACTGGCGCGTCAGGTTATCGACGGCGATATACAGATCGACGAAATGGAAGTGGATTTGGAAGAAGAATGCCTGAAGCTCCTGGCTCTTCACCAGCCGGTAGCCATCGATTTGCGGTTCATCATCGCCGTATTGAAAATCAACAACGATTTGGAGCGTATCGGCGACTTGGCTGTGAACATAGGTGAGCGGGCCATGTTTGTGTCCACAAAAGAACGCATCGACATTCCGTTCGACTTCCCTAAGATGTCAAAAATCGTCAAAACCATGCTTAAGAAAAGCCTCGATTCTCTCGTCAACATGGATGCTTCTTTAGCAAAAGAAGTGTGTAAAATGGATGATGACGTGGACACCATCAATCGAGAGATGTACAATCAAGTGTGGGAAGGTATCAATAAGCATCCCGACAGGCTGGAACTCTTGACACATCTGTTGAGTACATCACGCCATCTGGAGCGTATCGGTGATTTAGCGACCAATATTTCCGAGGATGTTATCTATATGATCGAAGGAAAAATCGTTCGTCATAAAGCAGAAGATTATCGCAGCCCATCCGAAAAACAGAAGAACTGATGGCCATGTAGTCACACGATCACGCTTTATATTTTTTTATGGAATGTGAGCTGGATCGATCATCCACTGGATAGCCCATCGACCCGCTGCATTCCTTGAGAGATGCACCAATCCGCCCGTGGTAAAATCCACGATCTTCTTCTCAGCATCACGCATTATCAAATCGGATACCAGTCTACTCAAATGCGGTAAGTGCCCTACCAGCATGATGTCCTCATCCATGGTGCTGAGACGGTCTGCCCAGATGTTTGGATCGTCCAACGGCTTCAAGCCGTCGGATTGTTTCAAACCCTCAGCAGGTTCTAAAGCTTGAGCCAGTATCTCCGCCGTCTGTTTGGCTCGTAATTTTCCGCTGTGGCGAATGGAATGGATATAAAAACGATCCTTGACAAACACTGCCAGCCGTTCGATCTCTTGCCTTCCTTTGTCCGACAGAGGACGCTCCGGATCCTCGCTTTCCGGTTTGGGCTCGCCATGCCTGACTAAATAAAGTTTCATCGTATTCGATACTCCAGGAATGAATACATATCGTTTTCGTTTGATCGGATAAGAATGTCTACTCTGTTTATTCCGGATACTGGGCGTTCAACGTATCGGCCAGTCCCCAAAAAACTCTGCTTTTTCTCTTAATTTGCCTTGTTTTCATGCGCCGATCTTCTGGCCTGCAGAGCACCACGCCTTCCGCTTCGACCACTCCGCCCGGTCCCACAAAAACGCCGGGCATGATACGAAGCTCGCCTCTGGTACCTTTTGATGGACCGCTAAAGACCAGGGCGTATCCGAATCCTTTCCGCCACCAGTCGTCGGAATTTCCTGTCTCTTTACACCGATTTCGTACCGGTTCCATCAGACTGGTCAGTAACGTTTCGGGATATTCTCTTTCTTGATAAGTACGCTTGATTTCATCCAACGGACGGAAATCGGGGGCTTTCCGAAGGTTATTGAGATCATTCTCATGGAGAGGCCCGTGTTCAGTTTTTATCAAAATATCATCGATGGATCGACATTGTAATCGGGTCATGGCTTCCGTGAGTTCTCTGAGGATGTCGTCCATCAAAACGGCCAAAGGCTTTAAAACCTGACTGAAAAAATTCGGTGTCGATAACACATGTTTGATGGGATTGTTGAATGCAACATGAATTCCACGGCTGTCAGACTTCCACTCCCAGGGTGGAAAAAGTTCTACAAGACGCGAGCCTTCCGGAAAACTCTGCTCCAGCCTCTGACGTATCAGGTTAGCCAAGGGTTCGGCATACGAATTCTCGCAGAGAATCCGCCTTATCGCCGGA
>Ga0180437_10002300_pt1 | contig 30831 bp, 18 predicted proteins | sample SS_ome_4_FD_132410 | JGI IMG/M metagenome (GOLD analysis project Ga0180437, IMG submission 132410) | Hypersaline lake sediment archaeal communities from the Salton Sea, California, USA - SS_3_D_1 metaG | ecosystem: Environmental > Aquatic > Non-marine Saline and Alkaline > Hypersaline >...
GACGGCTGCGCGATTGGCAGAAAGCGGGGGTTTGGGATACGGTCAAGCAATTGCTGTTGGATCACCTGCGTGAAGCCGACAAGCTGGACTTCTCCCGGGCCGCCGCCGACAGCGCCTCCGTTCGGGCCTTCGGCGGCGGCTAAAGGACCGGCCCCAACCCCACCGATCGCCGTAAGCCGGGAAGCAAACGTCACGTGGTGACCGACGCCAACGGCATCCCGTTGAAAACGAAAACCACCGCCGCCAACCGGCACGACTCGACCCAACTGATCCCGCTGATCGACGAGATTCCTCCCGTGGCGGGAAAGCCGGGCCGACCCCGAAAGCGCCCCGGCGAGGTCCACGCCGATCGTGCGTATGACAGCGACCCTCATCGGCAGGAGCTCCGCGAACGTCACATTGAGCCGAACCTGGCACGCCGAAACGAAGATCATGGCAGTGGATTGGGGATCTTCCGCTGGGTTTCCGAACGAGCCCTCGGTTGGCTCCATGGCTTCCGCCGCCTTCGCACACGCTATGAACGCCGCGCAGACATCCACGAAGGATTCGTGACTCTCGCCGAATGCCTGACCTGCTACCGCATACTGGCCACGGCCGAAAGTTGATTTGACAGCACGCTTTGTTAGAGATTCCTAATGCCCACAAGGTCCATGTACGCCCCGATTTCGAACTCCCAGTTGGCTCCGGTTTCCTCCAGAGCCGTGCCGGTGGCGAGGAGGTAGTCCTGCCACATGGATGCACCGGAAAGGACAGACGGCTCGGTCGACCCCGTACCCGTTCCGCTCTTCTTGATGGCGATCAGATCGTCCTGTCTGTCTCCGTCCCAATCCGCGAACTCAAATTGACAGTTCAACCCGGTTTCACCCATACCGGTCGAGTGGTTCTGTATCCCGAAGACCTGGCAACCGCTGCCGAAAGTCAGCACGCTCATCTCCGTGTAGCCGGTCCCCGGTTGTTTGTTGATCGCAACCAAGTCGTGAAAGCCCCCCATGAAGAATTCTCAGTTGTCGTCCGTCTCGGGCAGTGAAGCCTATGTACTCGGGAGGGCCCGACCCTGTTTCCGGCCGTGCACCGTGACATTCGAGCAAACGCCGGAGTCGCTTCTTGACGCGGTGATGGCGGTACCGGACTTGCTCGGACGTCAAATCGAGCCGGGCGGCGACCTCCGCCACGTGGCATCCTTCGATCCAGCGAAAGTGGACCAGCCGGTAGCCGATACCTGCTGCTCGAGATGGACCAGGATGTGGCCCACCAGCCATCGCCGCCTTGTCCGTTCCCTGCGCGCGGAGGACGATACTCTCGTAGTAGGTTCCGCCGCGCAGATACAGCGTGTCGCCAGGGCCGATCTTCTCTAGCCCGTGCCACAGGATCGCCTCTTCGGTGAAACGAGGGAGCACGTCTTCGAGCTTCAGGTCGGATGCGATACCGCCGGCGCGCCAGAACGCCTCCTGGACCGGCGACCAGCCTTCGCCGTGACTGGCCTCGATGTGGCCGGTCGGGGGGGCCACGGCGCGATCGTCGCGGATGAAGAAGTAGGGCGGGATATCGGTCGAGGCGCGAATTCCGAAGAAGCTGTCGAACCCGCGATCCACCGGGCCGCCCCGCAGCGGCTTGTCGTAGCCCTTCTCGTCGAAGCCGAGGTGCCATTTGCCGACCATCGCCGTTCGATAGCCGCGCGACTTCAGCAGCGACGCGATGGTCATCTGCCCCCGGTCGATGACCGAGCTTCGAGGCCATACAGACACGTCGGTGCGGAAAGGATAGCAGCCCGTAAGCAGACCGTAGCGCGAAGGGTGGCAGACCGCGCCCGGGGCGTGGGCGTCGGTGAATCGCATTCCGTCGCGTGCCAGGGCGTCGATGTTCGGGGTGGGAATCTTCGATTGCGGATTGAAGCAGCCCGGATCGCCATAACCCATGTCATCGACAAGGATGATCACGACGTTGGGAAGCCTCTGGCCCGGGTCGCCTTCCTGGCAACGGCCCGGTTGGGACCAGAACGCCACGAGACCCAACAGTCCGAGCGTAACGAAAGTGCGCATCGCTTTCACCGTCCAATATCTGCAAGTTGTTCGCACCGCCAGTATACCAGACTCATGCTGCATGTCGGGCGGCCACCGAGGACGCGCAGCCCACACTCCGGGGGGGTGGGCGCGGTCTTGTCGAGGATCCCAAAGCCCGGGAAGGCTAACGACTCGCTGAGAGAGACGGGGCCGGAGGCGGCACCGGGACGTCGTTTCTGCAATAATCATCATAGCGAGTTTCCCATCCCGGCCACCACCGCACGGAGAAACAACATGCCGCAAGCACTCGTTGCCGGCATCATTCGATGTGGGATTGTCTTGGCGGCGACCGCAGCGTTCTGCTGGATAGCCGACGCATCCGCCGCCGAGCGACCGAACGTCATCGTGGTCTTCACGGACGACCAGGGGACGGTCGATGCGAACTGCTTCGGGGCCAAGGACCTGGTCACGCCCGGGATCGACTCGCTCGCCCGGCGGGGCGTGCGTCTGACGCAGTTCTACGCGGCGGCGCCGGTCTGTTCGCCGTCGCGGGCAGGGCTGCTCACGGGCCGGTACCCGGTTCGCGCCGGCGTGCCGGGTAACGTCAGCTCGCAGAAGGGCGGGGCCGGTATGCCGCCCGAGCAGGTGACCATGGCCGAGACGTTCAAGGCCGCCGGTTACGTCACGGCCCACGTCGGCAAGTGGCACCTGGGCTACACGCCCGAGACGATGCCCGGCGCCCAGGGGTTCGACTTCTCGTTCGGGCACATGGGCGGCTGCATCGACAACTACAGCCACTTCTTCTACTGGCAAGGGCCCAACCGCCACGACCTCTGGCGCCAGGGCAAGGAGATCCACCGCGACGGTTGCTTCTTCCCGGATTTGATGGTCGAGGAGGCGATCCGGTTCATCACTGAGAACCGGCAGCGGCCGTTCTTCATGTACTTTGCGATGAATGCGCCGCACTACCCGTACCAGGGCGACGTGGAGTGGCTTGAGCGTTACAAGGACCTGGCGTATCCCCGCAACCTCTACGCGGCGTTCGTCAGCACGCTCGACGCGCGGATCAAGAAGCTGGTCGACGCGGTGGACGAGTTGGGCCTGAGGGAGCGGACGATCATCGTCTACCAATCAGACCAGGGCCACTCGACGGAGGAGCGGGCCCACTTCGGCGGCGGCAGCGCCGGACCCCACCGCGGGGCGAAGTTCAGCCTGTTCGAGGGCGGGATTCACGTGCCGGCCGTGATCAGTTGGCCCGGCTCGCTGCCCGAGGGAGAGGCCCGCGGCCAAACGGCCCACAGTTGTGACTGGCTACCCACGTTGGCCGAGCTGTGCGGCGTCAAACTGCTCAACGAGGACATCGACGGGCGCAGCCTCGTCAAAGTCCTCCGGTCTGAATCGGCCGAGTCGCCGCACGACCTGCTGCACTGGACGATCGGCAATAGTTGGGCCGTCAGGCAAGGCCCCTGGAAGCTGCTGGGCAACCCCCGCGACACGGGAGCAAGAGCCAGTTGGATCAGCCCCGACGCCCCCCGCAATCTGCCGGACCCGCCCAAGCTGATGCTGGTCAACGTCGCGGAAGACCCCGGCGAGACAACTGATCAGTCGTCGCAAGAGCCGGAAGTATTCCAGAAGCTCAAGACGGCCCACGAGACCTGGGCGGCGAGCGTGCGCTGACCCGGAAGGTTTACTTTAAGGTACTCTTCACACGCGGCCAGGAGATTATGATGTTGAGGTATACGAGACGACGCTGGGGGCGGCTTCCCGTTGCGCTGGTGTTGGCCTGGACCGCAGCGACCTGTGCCGTCGCCGCGGATTGGCCGACGTATCGCGGCGATAGCCAGCGAAGCGGCTACACGGCCGACCCGCTGCCCGCGAAGCTGTCCCTTCGATGGACGTACCGCTGCCGCCACGCTCCGTGTCCGGCGTGGTCCGGGCGTGACACGCGCATGCCGTTCGACCGGGCGTGCCACGTTGTGGTTGCCGGGGAGAGCCTATTCTTCGGCAGCTCGGCGGACGGCAAGGTCTACTCGCTGGACGCGGCCACGGGCGCCGAGCGGTGGACGTTCTTCACGGACGGGCCGGTCCGGTTTCCGCCCACGGCGTGGAAGGACCTCCTGTTCGTGGTCAGCGACGACGGTTTCCTCTACTGCCTGGCCCTCGACGACGGGCGGTTGCTCTGGAAGCGACGCGGCGGGCCGAACGATAGCATGGTGCTGGGCAACGGCCGCATCACGTCGCGATGGCCGGCGCGCGGAGCGCCGGCGGTGGCCGACGGCGTCGTCTGTTTCGCTGCCGGCATCTGGCCCTCGGAAGGGATATTCGTGTACGCCCTGGATGCCCGGACCGGCGAGGTCCTTTGGTGCAACGACCAGTCCGGGGAAATCTACATGGGCCAGCCGCACGGCGGAGCGAATGCCAAGAGCGGTATCTCCGCCCAAGGGCACCTGGTCGTCGCCGGCGACGTGCTGTTGGTGCCCACGGGCCGGGCGGTGCCGGCCGCTTTGCGCCGGAGCGACGGCCAATTGACCTACTTCCATCTCCAGGAGAACACCCGGTACGGCGGCTCGGAGATCGTCGCGGCCGGCGACGTGTTTCTGAACGGCGGCGTCGCGTTCGACGTGCCGACCGGTGCCCGGCATCCGGCGGTTTCCGGGCTACGTCCTCGGCTCGTTGCGGCGCTGCCCGCAGGTCTTCTCGGTTGGCGCGACGGGAAAATCCTGTCGCTCGCGTGGACGAAAACGCAGGTCAAGGATCGGCGCGGCAACACGTCGGAAGCAGTCAAGCTCAAGGAAACGTGGTCGGCGCCGACCCCCTACGGCGGCACGGCACTCGTGGCGGCGGGAAACGCGGCCGTTTCGGCCGGCTCGGGGCCCGAGGGGCACGGCGTGAGCACGGTCGATCTGGCCTCGCACGCGAGCGGCTGGTCGCAAAGCGTCGACGGAGATCCCTGGGGGCTGGCCGTCGCCGGGGGGCGGCTCTTCGTCAGCACCGACAAGGGCGTGGTCTACTGCTTCGACGGTGAGCCCCGGGCCAAGCCCGCTGAGGTCCCATCGGAGCGCGGCCCCGCCCCCGCCGAGGACAGGCACGCGTCTGAAGAGGCTGCCGCGGAGATCCTCCGCCAGAGCGGCGCCGCCGAGGGCTATTGCGTCGACCTGGGCTGCGGCGAGGGCACGCTGGCCGAGTCCCTCGCAAAGGATACCCGACTGCTCATCTACGCGGTCGACCCGGATCCGAAGAACGTCGCGGCGGCCCGCAAGAGACTCGATGCCGCCTCGCTCTATGGCGTGCGGGTGACGGTCCACCAGGGTGATCCGGCCAAAACACCCTACCCCGACTACATAGCCAATCTAGTGGTCTCCGGCCGCTCAATCACGGAAGGCACTTCCGCCGAGATGGAAGAGGAGGCAGCGCGGCTCGCCCGTCCCTGCGGCGGCGTGGTCGTCCTGGGCAAACCCGGCGAAATGAAGAAGACCGTCCGCGGCCCGTTGGAAGGGGCCGGCTCCTGGACCCACCAGTATTGCGATCCCGCGAACACGAACTGCTCGGCCGACACGCTGGTGCGACGGCCGCTGGAGATGCTCTGGTTCACCGATCTGGCGTTTGCGATGCCCAGCCGGCACGGGCGCGGCCGGGCCCCGCTGGCTCTGGACGGCCGTTTGTTCATCCAGGGAATCGACGGCCTGCTGTGCGTCGACGCCTACAACGGCCGGAAGCTGTGGGAACATTCCTTGCCGGGCATCCAGGCCGCCTACGACGGCGAGCACCTCATGGGCACCTCGGGCACCGGCAGCAACTTCTGTGTCGGGAAGCACGGCCTCTACGTTCACACGGGCGACCGCTGTCTGCGGCTCGACCCGGCGACCGGCAAACGGCTCGCCGAGTTCCCGCCTCCTGAACAAGCTGACGGAACGCCCGGCACCTGGGGCGTGATCGCCTGCGTGGGGGATACGCTTTTCGGCACGTTGGCCAACACCGAACACGTGGTCACCTATCGCTTCGGCCGTGGCGACATGCGGACCCAGTTCACCGAGTCGACCGCGCTGTTCGCCGTGGACTCCAAGACCGGCCGGCTCGAGTGGCAGTACCGCGCACAGAACTCGATCCGGCACAACGCGATCGCGATCGGCAACGGCCGGGTACATCTGATCGACCGGCCGCTCGCCCTGGGCGACCGGCACCTGGAGAAGCGCCGCGGCACGCCGGACCCCGGCGACGAGCATCCCAGCGGCACGCTGCTGGCGTTGGACGCGACGGACGGCAAGGTCCTCTGGAAGACCGGCGACGCCTACGGGACCATGCTCGCGCTGAGCGAAGAGCACGACGTGCTTTTGATGTGTTACCAGGATTGGCGGTTCAAGCTCGCTTCGGAGTTGGGCGGCCGGATGGCGGCGTTTGACGCGGCCACCGGCAAGGTGAAATGGGACATCCAGGCCGAATACTCGACCCGGCCGGTCCTCAACGGCCGGACGATCTACCTTCAGCCCGGCGCTTGGGACCTGCTCCGTGGAGAGCGAAAGGAGTTCACGTTCGACCGCTCCTACGGTTGCGGCATCCCGTCCGGATCGCGGCGGATGATGGTCTTTCGCTCGGCCACGTTGGGCTACGTCGATCTGATCGACGGCCAGGGCACGGAGAACTACGGCGGCATCCGGCCCGGCTGCTGGACGGGGGCGGTGCCGGCCGGCGGCCTGGTGCTGATGCCCGATGCCACGGATCGGTGCACGTGCAGCTATCTGATCAAGGCGTCGATTGCCTTGAAGCCCGGGGGGCTCCCGCGTCCGGTCAATCCGCCGGCGCAGTAGCCACTTCGCCGAACTCGGCCGCCGACCTGAGCACGCCGTAGCCGACGAACGAGACTTTCGCGGGAGGCGCCTTCAGCGTGGCCGCGACGCTGGCCTTTCCGACGGTCATCACCACGTTACCGGACCCCAAGTCGACCGTCACCTCGACGTCGTAGACCTTATGCTGGTCCGCGTCGAACGGCTCTTGGGCGGCGGCTTCGTCGGACATCGGGCCCTCGGCGATGATCGCCTTCTCCATCAGGTAGCGGAGGCCGCACTTGACCAGGCGTGCTTCCTCGGAAGCGTCGCCAAAGACGAGGAAGGCATTCTTGATCTGCCCCTCGGGAGCGACTCTCATGCGGGCGGTAAGCTTGACCTTGCCTTTGAGCGGCTGCGGCAGCTTCTTCACGGCCAGGCCGATTTGCTGCCCGTCCGAGTACAGGTAATAGCCCAGGTCCGAGGCGGTCACGATGGCCCGAGCAACGCGGTCGAAGTCGCCCGCCCGCGACGGCCCCTTGCCGACCGCCGGCGGGACCTCCGACTCCTTGATGCTGACGTCGAGCGTCTCCAGCTCAATGGCGGCTGCCGGCAGCGGCGTCCCCTCGCTGCCGAGGCAAAGGACCTTGCCGTCGAGGGTGGTCAGGTAGAGCCGGCCGCCGGCCGCGGCCATGCCGTCGAACGTGGGCACAGTGCCCAATTCGTAGACTGCCAGGCAACGGCCGTCTTCGGCAGAGGCGGCCAGGAGCCGGCCTCCCATCTTGCCGGTCAAGGCAGCGGCCTGGGCTTCGAGTTTTTCGCGGGTGGACGGGTCGTCCGGGTTGCGCAGGGCCTGTTCCTCGTCGAGCACGTCCGGCGGCCCGGCGACAAACAAGGTCTTGTCGGCCAGGACCATTGCCCGGGCCTGGAGCGGCGGCTTCCCCTCGGCCCAGTGGAACCGGGCGGCCTGCTGCTCGCTAAGCGAAAACCGCTTGCGAACGGCCCAATCGGAGGAACTGGCGCCCCTGTCCTTCGAGGCGGCGTCGATCCGCCGGGCCGCGGCCTGGACCCGCGCGATCCCCTCGTCGGTCACCTCGCGGTCGGCGGCGTACAGATAGTACTCCTGCACCGAGGCGTTGCAGAGGTACTCCGGCTTGCGATCGAATCCGTAGACCCGCTCGTCGTCGAAAACCAGTAGCCGCCCGCAGGGGGCGAAGTGGCCGGGCTGGAGCCAGCCGCCGTAGTTGCTGTTGACCTGCCGGCCGAAGATCCAATAGGAGCGGAAGAACCACGAGTCGTCGAGGAACCCGGAGCGGGAGAAGAGATGGTCCCCGACCGCGTCGAGTGCCTCGTCCGGCGCCTCGCCGCGGCGGCCGCGCAGCAGCTTAAGCGGGGCGAGGTTCCGGCGGTTCCCTTTCAGGTCGAACGCCTGGGCCCGCATGTAGATCGAGCGGCCGTCGGACGAAAGGATATCGGGCAGCGCCACGGGCATGTCCTGCCCTTGGACGTATTTCTGGAGGTTTTCACCCGTCTCCGGATCGCGATCGTCGAGGACCGTTTCGGAGAGCTTGCGCCCGGTCGCGGGATCGAGGCGCAACAGGCGGAGTCCCCCGTCGAGGAAGGCGGACCGCCCGGCCACACAGTAGATGTTGCCGTCCTGCACCAACACGCTGCCGGAGACGGGCCAGACCGACTCCAACTGATTGTAAGCCATCAGCCGGCGGTCCAGCGGGGCGGCCCGGAAACGCCAGGCCAGGGCGCCGTCGGTGGCGCGGAGCGAGTAGACCCATCCGTCGGTCGAGCCGAACAGCACGCGGCCCTGGTAAACCGTGGGCGGCGAATCGATCCTCGCGCCGGCCGTGAAGTTCCATACCGCTTCGCCGGTGTCCGCGTCCAGAGCATGAATCGTGTGCGCGTCGACCGCCGCCAGGAACACCTTCCCTCCGGAGACCACCACGCTGCTGAGCTTCCCGCGCAGGTCGACCTGCCACTCCCGCTTCAACTCGGCGGGCACGGTGCAGGCCGTCGCGCCGCTGCGGGCAGCATCGTGGCGATACGTGGGCCAGTCGGAGGGAGTGGGAGGCGGGGGGCCGGAAGTGGGGAGTGGGGAATACGCCGGGCCGCGCTCCAGGCGGCCTTCCTCCGACAGGTCGGCGGGCAGCCGGCGCTCGGGCGAGTCGGCGGCCAGGGCGTTCAGCCCGAACAGCTTCGACTCGAGAAAACACCCGCAGGAGTGCGGCGGCGCGTAGGTCAGTCCGTTGGCCGGCATAAACCCGTACAGGCAGCCGCCGCGGACCCAGTGGTTGACGTCCCAGTGCCCGGCCTTCAGGTCGATGTATTCAAGGCCAGTCCGCGAGGCGATGAAGTACCTCTCCGTCGCCCTACTACGGTAGCAGCGGTGGTGGAACCAGTCGATCTTGACGTCGGGCAAGAACTCCTTCTTGACCTCGCCCGTTCGCAGATCGCGCCCGGTGAACACGCCGGAGTCGCCGCCGCCCGCAATGGCCCCGCTCCAGACCAGGCCGTCGATGACGAGCATGTCGTCGGGCGACATGTGCCCGCCGCGGTTATGGGGGGCGGTCCACAGCGTGCGCCCGTCCTCGGCCGAGAAAGCCGCCATCGAGCGGTTCTCCACCGAGAGCAGGACCACGTCCTGGCACACAACGAGCGTCGGTCCGTAGCCCGTGGGAAACGCCGATTTGTGGCCGACCGGCTCGGAGTGCCACAACGGCTCTCCGTTGGCGCGGTCCAGGGCGGTGACCTTTTCGCCGCCGTAGAAGTAGACGCGATGGCCGTCCACGCCGAGCGTCAGGGGAGCGACCCGCGTCTCGCGCTTCCATGCGGCTTGGCCGTTCGTCGCGTCGAGGGCCATCAGCCAGCGGCTTTCTTCGTCCCAAGCCCACTCGCTGTTGGCCCGCCGGGTGTTGGCCCAAACGTACGTGCTCTGGGGGCGGTACTCCTTCCATTTGTTCGGCGACCGGGCCACCAGGGCGAACAGCGTGCCCTCGCGGACCAGCACCTCATCGGCGTGCTCGGTGCCGGCGTAGGTGCGAACGGTCTTGCCCGTGGCCGCGTCGAGCGCTTCCAGCGGGGCATCGATCCCCAGCGTGGCGTAGACCCGATCGCCCACGGCCACCAACCGCCGCGGAAGCTGGTTCGGCCCGCTTTTGAGCGGCCAAAGGTGCGTGTTCCACTCGTCGATCGGCCGCTTCCAGAGAAGCGTGCCGCTGTAGGCGTCCCGGGCGATGAGCTTCCACTTGGCGGGCAACAGGATCGCTTCGCGAGGTCCTTCGTCCATGATGTAGAACACGCGGCCACCGGCCGACACCAACGCGCTTAAGCTGGCCATGTGGTCGTGGTGCCGCGACCAGTCGGGCCCGCAAATCCACTGCAAGTGACGGGGCGGGCCGACCAGTGCGTCGTGCGAGACCGCGTTGTTCTGCGAGTCGTAGAGGTAGTGCGTCCACTCGTCGATGTCGGCCGGAACGGGCTTGACGGTCTTCGTCCACCCCGCTGCCCCCCTAACGTACGCCACGCCCTGCGGCGCCAGGACCCGCATCATCTCGTCCTGCGGCACGAGGTTCGCGTCTTCCACCACGAGAAGGTTTACCAGGTTGTCGACGTACGGCAGTGTCGGGCCGGTCAGTCGGTCGAACGAGACCCTGCCGTAGCGGCCGAGCGATTGGATGTAGCGGCGGGCGGCCTCGACCTGCTCGGCATCGCGATCAAGCCCCTGTACCAGGAAGGCACCGCCGGCCCCCAACTCGGCGGTGAGCCGACCGTCGCCGCAGCCGACGTGTACGACCAGCCCACCCTGCACGCCGGTTGCTTCCAGAATCTCGCCGGCAAGCCGCCGAGCGTCGGCCGGCGCCTGTTCCCCGGCCGCGGGATCGTTTCCCAGGCTGCCCAGGCAAACGGCAATGAACAGGCAGACCGAAAGCGACGTAGTCTTCGACATGATAGACCTCGCTACTTGTAGGGCCCGCTTCTTCGGCGGGACGGTGTCAAAACGTCCACGTCAATATGGTGCTGCCCGAGCGGCACGTCAAGCGGACTGCCATTGCCCGCTACCTCTCGTCGGCAGTCGGGATCATTCGCCGCCGAAGCACGTCAGGGTGCCGTCGACGCCCGAGAGGTACAAGCGAACGCGGACGGCGTCGATCCCCGGAGCCGCGTGAAAACCGGCCGGCGGCGCGGGAGACAGGGTAACTGCCGGGAGCCGCATCCCGCTCCAGCGGGGGATAAGGCGGCGACCCATCAGCTTGAACACACGAGGAGGTAGTGATGCGAAGAGCCAACGCTTTCCTTTTGGCCGCCCTGGCCCTGCTCGGCGCTCCGGCTGCGGGCGCGGAGGATCGTCCCAACATTGTCCTTTGCATGGCGGACGACATGGGCTACTCCGACATCGGCTGCTTCGGCGGCGAGATCGCCACGCCCAATCTCGACCGGCTTGCGGCGGGCGGGCTGCGATTCACTCGGTTCTACAACGCGGCCCGCTGTTGCCCCACGCGAGCTGCGCTCTTGACGGGCCTCTATCCCCACCAGGCCGGCATGGGCGGCATGGTCCGCAGTAGCCCGAGCGAAGGAAAGCCGGGGCCCTACCAGGGTTACTTGAACGACCGCTGCGTCACGATCGCCGAAGTGCTCCGCCGGGCCGGCTACGCCACCTACATGGCCGGCAAGTGGCACGTGGGCGAGTTCCGGCCCGTCTGGCCGGTCGACCGCGGGTTCGACCGCTACTACGGGCTGATCTCCGGCGGCATGAACTACTTCAACATCCGGTTGGGCAAACGCAAGGGCATCTTTCGCCACTTCGCCATCGACGGCGAGGAGTACCGCCCCCCGGCCGACGGCTTCTACTCGACCGACGCCTTCACCGACCACGCCCTGGCCATGCTCCGCGAGCACCAGCCGGACCGGCCCTTCTTCCTCTACCTGGCCTTCAACGCCCCGCACTGGCCGTTGCACGCGCCGCAGGAGGAGATCGAAAAATACCTGGGCAAGTACATGGACGGCTGGGCCGAATTGCGGCGCCGGCGCCACCAGCGGATGATCGCCATGGGCCTGATCCCCGCCGGCTGGCGTCTCTCCCCGCAAGACCCCAACGCCGCCGACTGGGACGCGCTCGACGAGGAGAAGAGGCGGGAGATGGACCGCAAGATGGCCGTCTACGCCGCGATGATCGACCGCATGGACCAGAACATCGGCCGGCTGGTCAAGTTACTCGAGGACACCGGGCGGATCGACAACACGCTCGTTATGTTCCTCTCGGACAACGGGGCCTGTCACGAGGGCGGGACCTTCGGCCACAACTTCCGGCCCGATCTTACCGGCCCGATCGGCACTGAGAACTCGTACCACAGCTACGGCATCTCCTGGTCGAACGCCTCGAACACGCCGTTCCGCCGGCACAAGCACTGGATCCATGAGGGCGGGATCTCCACGCCGCTGGTGGTCCATTGGCCGGCCGTCATCAAGGCCCGCGGCGAGCTGCGCCGGCAGGTCGGCCACGTGATCGACCTGATGGCCACGTGCGTGGACGTCGCGGGGGCCGAGTATCCCCAGGAGTTCAATGGCCACCCGGTCCAGCCCATGGAAGGCACGTCGCTGCGGCCCTTCTTCGCTGCCGACCGCGAAACGCCGCGAACGCTCTACTGGGAACACATGCAGAACCGCGGCATCCGCGACGGAAGCTGGAAACTGGTCGCCGCCCAGGGCGGGCCCTGGGAACTGTACGACATGAACGCCGACCCCACGGAGCTGAACGACCTCGCCGCGTCCCAACCCGAACCGGCGAAAGAGCTGGCGGCGAAATGGCTTGAGTGGGCCGAGCGGGTGGGTGTTCAGGACGCAAAACGCCTTGGCAGATTGGAGGTATCATCACCATGAGACTTCGAGTAACACAGGTCGTGGTCTTGTCGCTCGCTTGGTTGACGGCAGCCCCCGCAGCCGCGGCCGACAGACCCAATGTCTTGATGATCGCCGTGGATGATTTGAACGACTGGGTGGGATGCCTCGGTGGGCATCCGCAGGCGAAAACGCCTCATATCGATCGATTGGCATCGCGCGGGGTCTTGTTTGCCAACGCCCATTGTCAGGCGCCTATCTGCAACCCGTCCCGCGTGAGCCTGATGACGGGCAGGCTCCCGTCGACGAGCGGCATTTACCTGCTCTCTCCCACGCAGTTCCGCCAGTCGCCGGCCCTTGCGGACTGCCTGACCCTGCCTGAGTATTTCGCCAAGCACGGCTACGCGACGTTCGGTTGCGGCAAGATTTACCACAACTCCACCTCCACGGAGACGTTCCAGAAATATGGGCCGCGCGGCGGGTTCGGACCGCTGCCCGAGAAGAAGATCAACTATCCCACCGGGCACCGACTGTGGGACTGGGGGGAGTTTCCCGAATCGGACGCCCAGATGCCCGACGCGCAAGTCGCCGACTGGGCCGTCGAGCAGTTGCAGCGCAAACACGATAAACCGTTCTTCCTGGCGGCGGGCTTCTTTCGGCCACACGTGCCGCTGTACGCGCCCAAAAAGTGGTGGGATCTCTACCCGCCGGAGGACGGAATCGAGCTGCCCAAAGTGCTCGACAGCGACCGGGACGACATTCCGCAGTACGGCAAGGACCTTACGGCCGGGTTTCCCGCGCCGCGGCACTCGTGGTTCGTTGAGAACCGGCAGTGGCGGCGTGCCGTCAGGGGGTATCTGGCTTGCGTGAGCTTCGTCGATCATCAGATCGGCCGTGTCCTGGGCGCGCTCGACCGAAGCCCCTACGCCGGCAACACGATCGTGGTCTTGTGGGGTGACCACGGCTGGGCCCTTGGCGAAAAGCAGCGTTGGGCCAAGCGGGCCCTATGGCAGCGCGAGACGGGAGTACCGCTGATCATCGCCGCCCCCGGGATGACGAGAGCCGCGAGGACGCAGAAGCCGGCCGGGTTGATCGACATTTACCCCACGCTCATCGAGCTTTGTGGGCTGCCGGAGAACGCCCGGCTCGAGGGCGCCAGTCTGGCTCCGCTGCTGAAGGACCCCGATTCACCGTGGGATCGGCCGACGATCTGTACGTTCTGGAAAGACAACCACACTGCGATTTCAGAGCAGTGGCGTTACATTTGTTACGCGGACGCTTCCGAGGAGCTCTACAACATCCGAGAAGACCCGCATGAATGGGAGAATCTGGCCGGCGATGCCCGGTATCGCGAAAAAATTCGCCGGCTTGCCGCCCATCTACCCAAAGTCAACGCCGAGCCGCTGCCGGACAGCCGAGGTCTGGGCAGTGCCCTCAAGGACGTGCCCGACTAGCGCTGGGGTCGGAGGACGGAGCGGCTTCCGCAGTCTCGATCCTCGACCGTCCGATCGACGATCGTGCGGCTTCACTGCTTCACATACTCGACAACCAACTCCGCTGGCTTGTTCCCCTCGCGGGAGACGTAGTTCACACCGTCGCAGCTCGTCGGGCCGATCTTGGCCACGACCTCTCCGAGCTTCGGCCGGGTCGCGTAGATGAGGCCCTTCTCGCTCCACGGCTCGACCACCAGCCGCACCTGGCCCGAATGGCCCGTGGGGTTGCCGGCGTTGTAGAGCCGCAGCACGGCCGAGATCGGCTTGCCCTCGACTCGGATCACCACGTCGCCCGTCCGCTCGGGCTCGGGGTCGTTGAGCAGGAAGGACGGGACGGCAAAGCCGAGCGTGAGCACCTCTTCCCGCTCGACCTCGATCCCTTGCAGGATCGGCAACTGGTCCTGCGCGGGGCTGGCGGCCTTGGGGACGAACTCCGCGACGAGCTTGTCGGTCGCCTCGACGCCCTGAACTCCGCCGTCGCCCGGGGGTAGCTCTGCGCGAACAACACAACTCCTGCACTTCAACATGGATTCACTCCTCAGGAGAAGAGTGTACGTGATGGCATCAATACACGACACAACGGCCGAACCGGAACCGGTGGTGCCGGTTCGATAGTAAGAGTTCGCTGTCAGTCCGCCGGTTGAGCGGACTCCGGAATCGGCTCCGCCCGGAGCTGATCGCGGAGCACAGCCAGTTGCGTTCGAAGCCGCGCTGTCACTTCCGTATAAGCCGGATCCCTAAACACATTGTGCAACTCGTTTGGGTCGTTCTTCAAGTCGTACAGCTCCCAGGCTTTGTCGCCATAGAGAAAATGGACGAGCTTGTGGTCTTCCGTTCGAATGCCCTCGTGGGGGCCAACCCCGTAGGCTTCCTCGTAGAACCGGTAATACATCGCCCGCCGCCAGTCCGTCGGCTGCTCGCCGAGCAATAGCGGCAGGAAACTCCGGCCCTGCATGACCTCCGGCGGCGAGAGGCCGGCTAGACTCAGCAGCGTGGGAGCGAAGTCCACGTTCAGGACAATACGGTCTGTTCGAGTACCTGCGCCGATCTTGCCCGGCCAGCGGGCCACAAGCGGCATCCGGATCGACTCCTCGTACATGAACCGCTTGTCATAAAGACGGTGGTCGCCGAGGAAGAAGCCTTGGTCGGAGGTGTAGATGACGACCGTATCGCGGGCCAGCCCTGCCGTGTCGAGGTAGTCGAGCAGACGGCCGACGCTGTCATCGACCGACGCCACGCAGCGAAGGTAGTCCTTGATGAACCGTTGGTAGACCCACGCCTTGGCATCTTCTTCGGAAACGGCGGCCGGGATCGGGCCAAACCGACGCTGATAGTGCAGTTCCCACAGCTTGGGGCCGACGAACAGCCGGTGCGACCGGATGGCCTGGCCGCGGGTCGCGAAATCGTCCCGGAAGGTGTCCGGTGTGGGAATCGTCGTTTCCTTGAAGAGTTCTGCATACCGCGGGCCCGGCTCCCAGTTGGCATGGGGCGCTTTGTGGTGGACGAGCAGGCAGAAGGGCTTCCGAACGTCGCGCTCGTCGAGCCAATGGATCGCCTCGTCAGTAATCACTTGAGATACGTACCCCGATCGCTTCTGCTGTCGGCCGTTGACGATCATCATGGGGTCGAAGTAGGCCCCTTGGCCGGGAAGAACGCACCAATGGTCAAAGCCCTCGGGTTCTGCCTTGAGGTGCCACTTGCCGACTAGCGCCGTGGCGTAGCCGGCCTCTTGGAGCAGCTTCGGGAAGGTGGTAAGTCCGGAAGCGAACCGGTCGCCGTTGGTCCTGACGCCGTTTACATGGCCGTACGTTCCGGTCAGAATCGCAGCCCGGCTCGGCGCGCAGAGGCTGTTGACCGCGAAGCAGTTGCCGAACAGGACTCCCTCGCGGGCCAGGCGGTCGATGTTCGGCGTCCGGTTGATCCGGCTCCCGTAGGCGCTCACTGCATGTGCGGCATGGTCGTCGGCCATGATGAACAAGACGTTAGGCTTCGGTGGCCGGCCAGCATTCTCGGCAAGTGCGGCTGTCGCCGGCCACTGCACGAGCAGGAACCCCACCAACACAAACCAGCAGTAACGGATCATGGCTGGTCTCCCAAATCGGCCTGCAGTTCCCCCAACCGGCGCTTCAATTGCACGACCACCTCGCGATACTCGGCGTCGCCGTAAGCGTTACGGGTCTCGTAAGGGTCTTGGGCCAGATCGTAGAACTCCCAGCGCTGCTCTTCGGGGCGGTCTTTCAAGCCGTCGTAATAGATCAGCTTGTATTGGCGCGTGCGAATGCCGAAGTGGGCCGGGCGTTGCGGGCTGCCCGCGTAGTAGCGATAGTACATCGCCTGGCGCCAGTCGTCCGGCGTGTTGCCGGCGAGGTTCGCCCGAAAGCTCCGACCTTGCATGGCCGCGGGCGGCTTCGCCTCCGCATAGTCGAGGAAGGTCGGTGCGAAGTCGACGTTCAGCACGATGTCGTCGAGTACCGTGCCCGGCTTGATCTCGCGGGGATAGCGGATCACGAAGGGCATGCGGAGACTCTCTTCGAGCATGAAGCGCTTGTCGAAATAGTTGTGCTCGCCAAGGAAATAGCCCTGGTCGCTGGTGTAGATCACCACCGTGTCCCGGTTGAGCTGGTGCCGGTCCAGGTACTCGAGCACCCGGCCGATGTTCTCGTCGATGCCGGCCACGCAGCGGAGGAAGTCCTTGACGAACTTCTGGTAAGTGGCCCGCCGCACGACGCGGGGGTCGTCGCTGTCGACCCGGAGCTTGTCGGCCCCGTGGCCGCCCCGCCGCATCCGCTCGGCGAGGATTTCCAACGGCCAGCCGGGCACGACGCTCCCCTCGGGTCCGGTCGGGCCCAACAAGGTCTTCGGCTCGGGCAGATTCACGTCTTTGTACAGGTCCGCATAGCGCGGGTGATAGTTCCACGGCTCGTGGGTGGCCTTGAAGTGCAGCATCAGGCAAAACGGCTTGTCCCGGTCCCGGCGCTGGAGCCAGGCGAGGGCCTTGTCGGTGAACACGTCGGTCGAGTAGCCGCCCTGCTGGACCTTGCCTCGGTCCAGGTCCATTTCGTACATCACCGGATTGTGGTAGCGTCCCTGCCCCTTGATGATGTTCCAGTAGTCGAACCCGGCCGGCGCTCTCTTGAGGTGCCACTTGCCGACCAGGGCGGTCTGGTAGCCGGCTTTCTGGAGTCGCTTGGCCACGTTGTCGGCGGCGGGATCGAGGGCCCCGCCGAGCGTCTTGACGCCGTTGCGGTGGCTGTACTGTCCCGTGAGGATGCTCGCCCGGCTGGGCACGCAGATCGAGTTGGTGCAGAAGCAGTTCGTCAGCCGCGCCCCTTCGCGGGCCAGGCGGTCGATGCTGGGGGTCTTGGCAAACGGTGCCAAACGACCGCCGTAGCAGCCCCAGGCCTGGCTGGTGTGGTCGTCGCCCATGATGTAGAGGATGTTCGGCCGATCGACGGCGGCGGCGGGGACGGCGGCCGCAAGCCACGCTACGCCAATCAAAAGGGCCGTGAGTGGTTTGCTGCAGTTCATCGTCTGCCTCGCATCACTTCCGAATGTCAACCGGCACCGTATTCTTCTGCGGCGCCCCCGGCGTGCTGCGCCCTTCGGCCACGTAGCGCTCCAGCAGCGCGGTCAGGTCTTTGACCACTTCCGGATGGTCAGCCTGCACGTTACGCTTTTCACTGGGGTCCGCTGCGTGATGTACTCGACGGCCTTGCGCGTCAAGGTGGGCAGCACGTCGACCGCCTCGAACTCGGCGGCCCCGGGACCTCGCCGCGTCATGCCACCCTTGCCCGGCATCATCGGGAAAACCTTGTCCACCGTGGGCACCGCGGTGACGCGGTCGTTCTCGATGAACGTGTACGGCACCATGTCCAGCGACGCGGCGATGCCGAAGTAGTAGTCGAATCCCACGCTGTTCGGGCCTTCGGCAATCGGCCGCGTGTAGTCCACGTTCCAGCCCTCGGGGCCCTTTTCAATGCGATCGGCGAATCCTTTCCCATCGGCCTTCAGTGGCCATTTCATCCCCAAGTGCCACTTGCCGATGCAGGCCGTGTGGTAGCCGTTCTGTTTGAGCATCGAGGCCACCGTCAGCCGGCCCGGCTCGATCAGCCGGGGCGACAGGCCGCCGAGCACCCCGCTCTGGAGCCGCGAGCGCCAGTTGTAGCGGCCGGTGAGCACGCCGTAGCGGGTCGGGGTGCATACCGACGAGGTCGTGTGCGCGTCGCTAAACCGCATCCCCTCGCTCGCCAACCGGTCGACGCAAGGCGTGGGAATCTTGCCCTGCGGGTTGTTACACGCCACGTCGCCGTAGCCCAGATCGTCGCAGAGGATGAAGACGACGTTGGGTTTGACCGCCGGTTCGGCGGCGTAGATCTCGGCGGCGAACAACGAGGCGGCAACACATGTCAAGGACCAACGCATGATCCGCATCGTGATTCCTCCTCGAAATGGTTCGTTGGGTTATTGCAACGACTTCCACCGCACGGGAACATCGTTGGGCTGGGGCGGACCGGGCCTGCTCCGCCCGTCGTGGACCAGGCGTCTCATCAGCTCGTTGAGTTGCGCGACGATCTCGGGCTGCTCGGCGTACAGGTTCTGTTTCTCCGGCAGATCGTCGCTGAGGTTGTAAAGCTGCGCCGGGTGGGCGTCTTCCCCGGGGCTCCAGCCGCCGGAGCCCTTGCCGAAAATCAGCTTCCAGGGACCGCGACGAACGGCCAGCAGCCCGCGCATTGATTGGCTGACCGCCGTCTCGCGGACCTCCCGATCCTCGCCTCGAAGTAGCGGCACCAGGCTGAAGCTGTCCTCGCCGGCGTTCTCCGGAAGGGACTGGCCGACGATGTCCGCGAACGTCGCCATCAAGTCGGCCTGGTGAACCAGCCGGTCGCAGACGCTTCCCGGCTCAACGACCCCCGGCCAGCGAACGATAAACGGCATCCGGTGACCCCCTTCCCAGGCGTCGGACTTGTAGCCTCGCAGCGGCCCGCTCGGGTAGTGGCCTTGCCGCTCCAGGTCGGCGACGCCGATGTAGGGAGCGCAGCCGTTGTCGCTGGTAAACAGCACGAGCGTCCGGTCGGCGCCGCCGCTATCGTCGATCGCCTTGAGCACGCGCCCGACCACCGCGTCGGTCTCCATCACGAAGTCGGCGTAGGTGTTCAGCCCGCTCTTACCCCACCACTCCTCGGTCACCGCCAACGGCGTGTGCGGCGCGGTCAGCGGCATGTAGAGGAAGAACGGGCGTGAGCCGGCTGCGGAATCTTGGATAAACCGTACCGCCCGGTCGCCCAGCGTGGGCAGAATCGGTTCGAGCGTCCAGTCCTTAAGCGCCGGCCCCTGGAGGCTGGCCAGGTTGTTTCGCAGCAGCCGGGCCGGGAGAAACTCGGACGGAATCCCCACCGTGCGATCGTCCTCGATGAAACAATAGGGCGGCCAATTGGGCACGTCGGTGCCGAAGTAGTGGTCGAAGCCGCGAGAGATCGGGCCGCCGCCGATGGACTGGGAGAAGACCCGCTGCCAAGCCGCCCGGTGACGATCGGTGGCCACGGCGTCCGGCTTGGCGCGCGGAGCCACAAACGGCCTGTCGTCCGGACCGATCGGCCAGCCCCAGCCGAGATGCCACTTGCCGATGCATGCGGAGCGGTAGCCGCTTTGGCGCAGCAGTCCCGCCAGGGTCAGCCGGTCCGGGGCAATCAGGGGCACCCCCCACTTGCCGACGATGCCCGACTGCAACCGCGTCCGCCAGTGGTACCGCCCGGTCAACAGCGTGTAACGCGACGGCGAACAGACGCCGGAGCTCGAATGGGCGTCGGTGAATCGCATCCCCTGCGAAGCCAGCCGGTCGATGTTCGGCGTAGGGATCTTGCCGCGCTCCGGGTTGTAACACTGCACGTCGCCGTAGCCGAGGTCGTCGGCGTAGATGACGACCAGGTTGGGCCTTGCCGGCTGCTCTTCGGCGGCTGGCGCGGCTCTGCCGGCGGCGCCAAGGACGACGCAAGCGAAGGTGAGGACACATCTCATGGGTATTGCCTTGTACTATCGCTTCTTAACCTGAACGGTGCCCCTGAAGATCCGGCGCTGCTCGTTGAGCAATTGCGAGTGCGCCGCGCACTTGCGGCGGAGCGTGGCCAAGACGTCGCGATGATCGTCCGATTTGGCCAGATTGTTCATCTCCTGCGGATCGGCTTCCAGGTCGAATAGCATTTCGAAGTCGGGCTGACGGTTCGAGAAATCCACGTCCGACTCGCCGTAGCCCGTCTTGCCGTCGAACATCCGGATGTACTTCCACTTGCCGGAGCGAATCCCTTCCTGAAAGGGCGTATCGCGGCCTGTGTAGAGGTTCTCCAGGAACAGCTCATCTCGCCACGGCACGTCCCGGCCTTCGACGAGCGGACGAAGGCTCTCCCCTTCCATGAACTCCGGGGCGGCGACGCCGGCATAGTCGAGGATGGTCTTCGTGATGTCCAGGCTGGAGACCAGTTGCTCCATCGTGCGGCCCCGGAGATCGGCCGGGAGGTCCGGATCGAAGACGAAGCAGGGGATCTTCGAGGCCAGGTCGTACAGCAGCGCCTTGCCGCCCATGCCGTACTCGCCCATCAGCAAGCCGTGGTCGCTGGCGAAGATAATCACCGTGTTCCCGGCTAGGTGCCGGCGCTTGAGATCGGCCAGTATCTTGCCGATCACGTGGTCGAGACCCGTAATTGTTTGGTAGTAGCGAACGTGATGTTCGAGGCAGGTGGGGCGGGTGTAGTCATACGTGTACGTCTGCGTCCGCCGGCCCTTGTCCTGGTCCATGATGAACTTGGGAATGAACCGGTACGGATCGGTGGTCGTAGCGTCGGGAATCCGGACGTCGACGTCCCGGTAAAGCGTGTCGTAGAAAGGGCTGCCCTTGAGCTTCGGGTTTTCATTGGCCGGGCGGGTCATGCGACGCCAATCCGGGTAGTCGGGGTACATGCTGGTCGTCTGTGACCCGTGCGGCACGTTGAAACTGACCGACAGGCAAAACGGCTTGCTCTTCGGCAGGCCGTCGAGAAACTCCCCGACACGCTCGCCCATGATGAACGTGATCACGTCCTGTTCGGCATCGTGATACGGCCTGCAACTGGGGCTGTTCGAGTCTTTGGGGAAGAACCGGGTCCACCCGTCGTGGCCGCCCCAGAAGTCGAATTCCTTGTCCGCCCGGCCGCGGAACGTGTAGTACTCGACGCCGAACTTGCCGATGAATCCGGTGTAGTAGCCCGCCTTGCGCAGCAACGCGGGATAGCTCCGCTCCCACTGCGCCCGCGTCAACTGATAGGACGACGTGAAACCGACGCCGTTGACGCGCTCGTGCATTCCCGTAAACAAGGCCGTCCGGCTGGGCGAACAGGTGGGTTCGGCAATGTAGGTGTTACTGAACCGCACCGACTGCCGCAGCAAGCGGTCCACGTTCGGCGTCTTGACGAAGGGATGGCCCATCGCCCCAAACGTGTTGTCGCGTTGGTCGTCCGTCAGCAAGAAGAGGATGTTGGGCCGCGACTGGCGGCGGGCACCATCGTGCGCGCTCGGCGAGGCTCCGTCCGCGGCTCGCGGTACCGCCGTGGCGGCAAACAGGGCGAAAACAGCAAGCATCGACGCAACCACGGCACACGGCAAACCGTTACGCATGGTCTGGCACCTCCTTAACAACGGGGGAACGAAACCGAAGCGAGCCATCTCCATCGTCGTCCGTGCCGCTTCCTCTGACGGCCCCAGCATAGCCCTCCCGGTACCTTGCGGCAAGCGTCTGGTGGCCTGCCGCGGTTGGCTCGGCGCAAAGCCGACTCGCGCGGCCGGCAGAGCCCCCCTGTCGGGCGTTGCTGCGTACCGAGATCCGGGTCTAGGCCGCGAGGCGCTGGACCCCCGCGTTCCGGCGTCTTACACTGGTTGTGTGTTAGGGGCTCCCGCAGGGCCCGGATGACACCTCGCCGTGATGCCATGCCTCGAAGTACTGATCGAGCCGGGTATCCACCACGAACCCGTACAGCGAGAATCGCCATGCCTTGGTCCATTCGGAGTCGATGCTTCCCCCTTCCACTTGGCCTGACGCTGGTTGTCGGCGGTTGGTTGTGTTTCTCTTCGTCAGCGGGCCGCGCGGACGACGAAGCCAAGCCGCTCAACGTCCTGCTGTTCACGGCCGACGACATGCACTGCCAGTCGTTGGAGTCGTTCGGCGGGAAGGTCGCCGGCCTGACGCCGAACCTCGACCGATTCGCTGAGGAAGGCATGCGCTTCGAGCGGGCCCACGTCAACGTGGCCATCTGCCAGCCGAGCCGCGGCGTGCTGGCCACCGGCCGCTACGGACACAACAGCGGCGTCCTCGGCTTCATGCACACCAACCGGCACATTCCCACCATCATGGAGACGCTCCGCAAGGCGGGGTACCGTACGGGGATCCTGGGGAAGGTCGCCCACTCGACGCCCAAGGCCGACTACCGTTGGGACTTCGTCCACGACTTCGCGGAGCTGGGCAACGGGCGCAGCCCCCAGCGCTATTACGGCTACTCGAAGGAGTTCTTCGCCCAGTGCCGCGAGTCGGGCCAGCCGTTCTACTTCATGGTCAATTCTCACGATCCGCACCGGCCGTTCCACGTGCCGGGCAGGAAGTACGGCCAGTCGGAAGAGCCGTCGCGGACCTACGCCCCGTCGGAAGTCGAGGTGCCGGGCTTCGTGCCCGACCTGCCGGGCGTCCGCGAGGAGCTGAGCAATTACCAGAACTCCACGCGGCGCTGCGACGATACGTTCGGCCGGGTGATGCAGGCCCTGGACGAAGCAGGCTTTCGAGACAACACACTGGTCGTCTTCCTCTCGGACAATGGGATCGCCATCCCCTTTGCCAAGTGCAACGTCTACCTGGCCAGCACGCGGACCCCGTGGATCGTGCGCTGGCCGGGCGTGGTCAAGGCGGGGAGTGTGGACCGGCAGCACTTCATCTCCGGCGTCGATTTCTTTCCCACGGTGCTGGAGGCCCTGGGTCGGCCGATTCCCGACGGGCTGGACGGCGCTTCTTTCCTGCCGCTGCTCAAGGGCGAGCCGCAGGAGGGGCGCGATCGGGTGTTCACGCAGATCGACATGAAGGCCGGCGGCGACGCCGTGCCCATGCGGTGCGTGCAGGACGAGCATTACGGTTACATCTACAACGCCTGGAGCGACGGCCGGCACTGGTATCGGAACAACAACGAGGGAATGACCATGAAGGCGATGAACCAGGCTGCCCAGACGAACCCGGCCATCGCCGCGCGGGTGAAGGTGTTCCGCTACCGTGCGCCCGAGGAGCTGTACGATCTGGAGAAGGACCCCGACTGCCTTCGCAACCTGGTCGACAGCCCGCAGCACCAGGAGGTGCTCGATCAGTACCGCGAAAGGCTGCGCGACTGGATGGTGCGGACGGGCGATCCGCTGCTGGCGGCCTTCGACCATCGCGGCGACCGCGGAGTGGTCGACGCGACGATCGACGAGTACACGCCGGGATCGAGAAAGGTCCGCAAGCCGAGACGGCCGAAACCGGGTCGCTAAGGAGCCGGGGGAAAGTCACCGCCGCAAGACCTGCAAAGCAAGCAATGAAAGGAAAGCACATGAAGACCATACTCGCATTCACATTGGCGCTGGTCTGCGGACTTGGCCATTCGCCCGCCGCCTCCGCCGCGTCCGCGTCGGCTTCCCGGCCGAACGTTCTCTTCATCCTGGTGGACGACTACGGCATCAAGGACGTGGGCATCGAGGGGAGCACGTTCTACGAAACGCCGAACATCGACGGCATCGCCCGCGGCGGCACGCGATTCACCCAGGGCTACGCCGCCTGCCAGGTGTGCAGCCCCTCGCGGGGGGCCATCATGCTGGGGAAGTATCCCGCACGCATCGGTATCACCGATTGGATCGGCGCCGGGGTCGGCGAGGCATTCGCCAAGCGCCGGCACGTCAAGCTGCTGGTGCCCGATTACGTCCATAACCTGCCTGCCGCCGACACCACGCTGGCCGAGGCCCTCAGGCAGGCGGGCTATGCGACGTTCTTTGCAGGCAAGTGGCACCTGGGCAGCAAGGGCTCCTGGCCGGAGGATCACGGCTTCGACGTCAACGTGGGCGGCTGGGACGCCGGCAGCCCGATGGGCGGTTATTTCTCGCCCTGGAAAAACCCCAATCTGCCCAACGGTCCGAGGGGCGAGTCGCTCACGCAGCGCCTAGCCAGCGAAACCATCGCCTTCATTGAGGAGCACAAAGACAGGCCGTTTCTGGCGTACCTGTCGTTCTACGCCGTGCACGGGCCGATCCAAACTACCAGGCCGCTTTGGAGTAAGTACCGCGAGAAGGCCGCCCGGCAGCCGGTTCCCGCCCAGCGCTTCAAGATCGACCGCACGCTGCCCGTCCGGCAGGTGCAGGACAACCCGATCTATGCCGGGCTGATCGAGAACATGGACACGGCGGTGGGCCGGGTGGTCGCACGACTGGACGAGCTGGGGTTGGCCGACAACACGATTGTATGCTTCACGGGCGACAATGGCGGCGTTTCCTCGGGCGACAGCTTCAGCTCCTCCGAGCTGCCCTACCGCGGCGGCAAGGGGCGGCAGTGGGAAGGCGGCATCCGCGTGCCGTTCTACATCAAGGCCCCCGGCGTGACCCGGCCCGGCAGCACGTGCAACACGCCAGTGATCCACACCGATTTTTACCCCACGATCCTCGAGCTGGCCGGGCTGCCGCTGCGGCCCGAGCAGCACGTCGACGGCGTCAGCCTCGTGCCGCTATTGCACGGCGGCAAGATCGCGGACCGGCCGCTCTTCTGGCACTATCCCCATTACGGCAACCAAGGCGGCGAGCCGTCGTCGATCATCCGCAAAGACGACTGGAAGCTCATCCATTACTGGGAAGACGGCCGCAACGAGCTCTACTATCTGCCCGACGACGTCGGCGAACAACACGACCTGGCGGCCAGCGAGCCGGAGCGAACCAGCCGGCTCTGGGCCGAGCTGCAGCGCTGGCTCGAGGAAACGGGTGCCAAGCTCCCGCAGCCCAACCCCGAATATACCGAGGCCATGGGCGAAGAGCATCGAAAGGCCGCCCAATCGCTGAAGCAGCGCCTCGAAAAGTCGCACGCCGCCTATCTCGAACCGGAGTGGCAGCCCAATGCGACCTGGTGGGATAGCCTTGTCCCGAAGGACTGACTTCCAGCCGGCAAAAGGTGACTTCCTCGCGTTGAAGGTTGCTTGCAGCTAACGATTCCTCCGCCGCCGGGGCCGGGCCGGCTTTGCCGCGCCGGCGTCGCCCGGCGGGACAGCCGTGGCGAGCCACTCATCCAGCCGTGACCGAAGCTCCTTGACCTTCTCCGGGCGTTCCTCGGCGAGGTTTGTCGTTTCTCCGATGTCCGCTTCAAGATCGTAGAGTTGGACCTCCGGTCCGCCGGCGCCCAGCAAGAGCTTCCAGTTGTCCTTGCGGATCGCGGCCCGTCCCGGTGCAATTCCACACAAGAGCAGCGCGTCGTGCGGAGAAGGGGCGCCCTCGGTCAGCACCGGCCAGATGTCTTGCCCGTCAAGCGGCAGCGCCTGATCCAGCGAGCCACCCGCCAACCGCACCAGCGTGGGATACCAGTCCACCCCGTGCAGCGGTTCCCTAATCACTTTGCCGGCCGGGATATGTCCGGGCCAGGTGGCAAAGGCGCAGACCCGGACCCCGCCCTCAAAGATCGTGCCCTTCCCGGCCCGCAACGGACCGTTGTCGGTGACCTTGCCGGGACGGGGACCGCCGTTGTCGCTGGAAAAGATGATCAGCGTGTTGTCGCGCAATCCCTTCTCATCCAATGCCTGTACGACTTGTCCGACCCCCTCGTCCATGGCCGCCACCATGCCCGCGTAGATGCGCCGCACGCCGGTCAAGTTGGCGTACGGTTCGAGGTACCGATCCGGAACCTGGTGCGGCGAATGAACCGCGTTGAAGGGAAGGTATAGGAAGAGCGGCTTGTCCGGCTGCTTCTCCCGGATTCGCCGGCAGGCCTCTTCGGCCAGCAGGTTCGTGGAGTACCCCTCGTCCCGGCAAGGTTGGTCGTCGCGATGCCAGTCCAGTTGCCCGCCGCGCATGTGGGTGAAGTAGTCGATCGCGCCAAACCACAGGCCGTACTGGTGATCGAAGCCGCGGTGCGTCGGACGGTACTCGGGCCGGAACTCGCCCAGGTGCCACTTGCCGCAGATGGCCGTTTCGTATCCCGCCTCGCCGAGCGCCTGGGCCAACGTTCGCTCTTGGAGCTTCAAGCCCCAGGGCGCGTTCGGCCGCACCACGAAGTAGACGCCGGTTTGCGTCGGGTAGCGCCCCGTCATCAACACGGATCGCGTCGGCGAACAGACCGGCTGTACGTAGAACGACTCGAGGACCGAGCCCTCGCGGGCCAGCTTGTCCAGATTCGGCGTCTTGATGTCCCGCCCCCCGTTGAACCCGGGATCGGCGTAGCCCATGTCGTCGGCCAGGATGTACAGGATGTTGGGTTTCTCTTGGTCGGCACCCAACGTCACCGACGCCGCAGCGGCCGCGGCGTACAGGGTAAACAGCCTCAAAGGAACCATGCGCGCCATCCTTTCAGCGTTGGTTATGGTGCATTGCGTGGTTCGGCAAAGCGCCGGTCACTCACTTCTTTCTTGGCGTTTTCCGCGCGCGGCCTCGGGCCGTCTCCGGCGGATCGGGATCGGGGACCCTCAGCTCCTGCCGAAGCCGCTGAAGCTCGCCCTCCAGACGCTTCTGCACGTCGGCGTACTCCGGACTGCCGAAGACGCTTTTCAGTTCCTTGGGATCCGACTTCAAGTCGTACAATTCCCACTCGTCGATCGGCGCGGGGTCCCAGGGGTTGGAGTAGAAGTGGATCAGCTTGTATCGCCCGTCGGCCACGCCGTAATGCCGGCGCACGCTATGGACCGCAGGGTACTCGTAGTAGTGATAGTAGAACGTCTTTCGCCAGTCGTCCGGGGTTCGCCCGTGCAATAGCGGCACCAGGCTGCGCCCCTGCATGTCCGCGGGCACTTTCACGCCGGCGATGTCCAGGAAGGTCTCGGCGAAGTCGAGGTTCGAGACGATGTCCTGATTCGTCGTGCCCGGCTGAACTACGCCGGGCCACCGCACGATCAGCGGCGTGCGCAGAGACTCCTCATAGATCCATCGCTTGTCGAACCAGCCGTGCTCGCCCAGGTAGAAGCCCTGGTCGGAGCTGTAGATGACCACCGTGTTGTCCGCCAGTCCGCTGTCGTCGAGGTACTTCAGCACGCGCCCGAGGTTGTCGTCGACAGCCGCGATGCAGCGGAGATAGTCCTTCATGTATCGCTGGTACTTCCAGCGCACGAGGTCCTTGCCCTGTAGGTTCGCCTTCTGGAACGCCTCGTTCTTCGGGCCGTAAGCCTTGCTCCAGGCGTCCGCCTGTTCGGGCGTGAGGTTGCCCGGCGGCGTGAGCTTCAGGTCGCTGGCGTTCATCGTCTTGGCGATCGACATGTCCTGCGTCTTGGCTGCCGTGCCGCGGCCCTGGTAGTCGTCGAACAGCGTGTCCGGCTCGGGGATGGTCACGTCGTCGTACTTGTGAAGCCAATCGGGGCCCGGCTGCCAGTTTCGGTGCGGCGCCTTGTGCTGGTACATCAGCATGAACGGCCGGTCCGGATCGCGCTGGTTGCGGAGCCAATCCAAGGCCAGGTCCGTGATGATGTTGGTCGTGTAGCCCGTGTGCGACACGCGCTGGCCGCCGCGGATCATGGGCGGATTGTAGTACGGCCCCTGGCCGATGAGGACTTCCCAGTAGTCGTAGCCCTGCGGATCGGTGGCCAGGTGCCACTTGCCGATGATCGCCGTCTGGTAGCCGGCCTTCTTGAGGAGCTTGGGAAACGTCTGCTGGTTGCCGTTGAAGCGGTTTCCGTTGCAGTAGAAACCGTTGAGGTGGCTGTACTTGCCCGTCTGAATCACCGCCCGCGAGGGGCCGCAGATCGAGTTGGTCACGTAACAGTTGTCGAACCGCATCCCTTCCCGGGCCAGCCGGTCGATGTTAGGCGTCTCGTTCAGCTTCAGGCCGTAGGCACTGACCGGTTGGTAGGCGCTGATCGCCTGGTAGGCATGGTCGTCGCAAAAGACGAACAGGATGTTGGGCCTTTTCGCTGCGGCGTCTGCTTTCGCTTCGCTCGCGGCCGCCCGACAACCCACGCCGAGAACCGCGGCCAGCAAGAGGACAGGACGCATGACGGGCGTGAAACACGACTTCACGCCGCGGCAGAGCGGGTTGGTTTGGTTCATCGTGACGTTCCTCCAGGCGTGCGAGACAACGAACTCGAACAAGGCAGTCTATCAGATTCCAATAGGAGCGGCCAATACTTGAAGCGGCGCCCAATCCGTCTCTTGTCGAAGACGGTTTCTTCTGGAGACCGTCACCGTGCCTTATACGCCGTGAGCCGGCCCGGCGAGACACGGCCGGCAATCAAGGCATTTTCGGCTTCAGCGGCGTGGTGCCATCTCCCTTGTCGACGGGGTAGAGGGTGTCATGTTTCTCCAGGCCTGCGATCAAGTCCCGCATCATCAGGCGGAGCTGATCAGGATTGGAGGCCGCCACGTTCTGCGACTCGAAAGGATCTTCGGCCAGGTCGTAGAGCTGGTAGTGCGAGTCCTCGGATACCTTGGAAGGGAAGTAGTGATAGATGACTTTCCAATCCCCGCGGCGGTAGCAAGTGAAGTAGTTGCTGCGATGCGGCGAGTGCGGGTAGTGCATCAGGAATGTCTCCTCGCGCGTCTCGTCGGGCTTCCCGCCAAGCAGCGTATCGAGGCGCGAGCCGTCGACGACGTGTCCGGCGGGCGACTGGACGCCGGTCAGCCCGAGGACGGTGGGAAACAGGTCGCACACTGTGCCCAACTGGCTCTGCACGGCGCCCCGGGCGATGGGGAGGCCCTGTTGAAGGGGGTTCCCGACATCGGTCTTCGCCCATGCCGCGATGAAGGGCACCCGCATGCCGCCCTCGTAGTGGGCGCCCTTCTTGCCTCGCAACGGGGCGGCGCAGGCCACCTCGTGCGGATGTCCGAGCGGCGCGTCTGTGCCGTTGTCGCCGAGGAAGAAGATGAGGGTGTTTTCCGCAACGCCCAGGGTATCGAGGTGATCGAGGATGTCTCCCAGCGATTTGTCCATCCCTTCGATCAACGTAGCAAAAGCCTGGGCGGACGCGGGCTTGCCGGAATCGGCGTAGTGGGCGGCAAAACGCGGGTCGGAATTGAAGGGGGCGTGTACGGCGTAGTGGGCCATGTAGAGGAAGAAGGGCTGGCCTGCCTTCGCCGCGTCGGTAACGCGCGACTTCGCCTCGATGGTCAGCGCTTCGGTCAAGAAGGTGTCGGTACCGTGGTATTTTTCCAGGCCCGGAACGGCGTGGGACGACCTCTTCGTACCGTGGCCGTAGTTCTCTTCGCCGTAGTAGGTGGCAGGGGCCCCAATCGAACAACCGGCCACGTTGACGTCGAAGCCGAGATTTAATGGCTCGGCTCCGTCAGCATGACGGGGGCCGAAGTGGCCCTTGCCGACGTGGATGGTCCGATAGCCCGCCCGTTGCAGGAGCCGCGGTAAGGTCACGTCGTCCCGCTTCAACCCCTCCCAATTCCAATGGGGCGGACCGAAGGGACCGCGGTTGTTCTTGTCGGGATTGATCCAGTTGGTCGTGTGATGCCGCGCCGCGTTCTGCCCGGTCAGTAGACAGATGCGCGTGGGCGAGCAGACGCTCATCGCGTAGAAATTGTTGAAGCGGATCCCCTGCCTTGCCAGACGGTCCTTATTCGGTGTCCGGTAGAAGTCGTTGAGCGGATATCGTTTGGGCCGGCCTCCCTCATCGGTGAGAAACGGCACCGACGTGTCCATGACGCCCATGTCGTCGACCAGAAAGATGACGATATTGGGTCTGGCCGGATCGGCTCCGGCAGCATGGAGTTCGGCGGGCAGCCACAGCAGCAGGGCGGAAAACGTGAGAATCGCAGTTTTCATGTTGGTCATCCCTTCATTAACGGTAGTACTCCCAGCGCTGGGGGCCGAAACGGAGTTCTTCCGTTAACGGCGGCGCTACTTGCGGCCCAGGGCCAGCACCTTGCCGTTGGCCGTCGAGACGTACAGGCACCCGTTCGCGGCGGCCATGCCGTCCCAGACGACCGGCGGCAGGTCGCGCTCGGCCAGCTTCTTTCCGTCATCGGCGGCGTACGCCAGCAGGCGCCCGCGCGTCCCGGCCACGAAGACCGTATCGCCCGCCAGGACCACGGCCCCGATGCCCTGCTCGTTCAAGCCGCGGCCTGCGCCGAAGACCTCGGCGGGCGTCCACGCGTAGCCCCCTCCCCGGATGCGAGGCCCGCTGTCGGCTGCGCCGAAGACATCGGCGGCTGTCCACGTGGCGTTGCTTGGGTCCTCGTGCAGGCGGAGCAGCCAATAATCGGTGCGGCCGAGCTTTTTGGGGCGGCCGGTCTTCTTGTCTATGACAAGGGGTACTTTGTGGCGGTGGGTGTGCCATTCGCCATTGAAAGCCGCGATGCTTTCAGGCGTGAAGTCGACGCGGCAGAGGCTGCTGTGGTCATCGGTGCTTGTGAATATGGCCCCGTCGCGAAAGGCCGCCAGAGGTCGCTTCTCCGTCAGGTAGCCATTATTCCCCTTATACACCCGCTGACCGTAGCTCCAGAGACCTCGCGGCACCATGACGCCCGCCCCGCCCGTCCGGCAGAAGGCAAAACCGTTTTTCCAGTCGCAGCCCA
>Ga0180437_10002301_pt1 | contig 30825 bp, 30 predicted proteins | sample SS_ome_4_FD_132410 | JGI IMG/M metagenome (GOLD analysis project Ga0180437, IMG submission 132410) | Hypersaline lake sediment archaeal communities from the Salton Sea, California, USA - SS_3_D_1 metaG | ecosystem: Environmental > Aquatic > Non-marine Saline and Alkaline > Hypersaline >...
GAGTGCTAAGTCGCGGTGCTGCTAAGCGGACTATAAGGGGTGGGGAGGTAGCTCGAGAACTAGAGAGCAGAGGTATTACTATCAAGGCCGGAAGTATTCCTTCTCTAGCTGAGGAATCATCTCAAGCTTACAAAGACGTTACTGAAGTTATAGATGTGGTTCATCGCGCTGGCATTTCCAGAAAAGTAGCTATGGCTATACCTATAGGCGTCATCAAAGGCTAAGCTCCGTTATGAATTCCCCCTCAGAAAGCGAGGGTTAAAGCGATTCAGGCAATGTACAAGACTGAAATTAAGCTTCCCCCTCCTCAGTTGAGCGGTAAGGTTTCATTAGAAGAGACAATAGCAAAGCGCAGGTCGGTTCGTAGATACCGTGCCGAGCCACTGACCCTGTCTCAGCTAAGTCAAATACTTTGGTCAGCTCAAGGCATAACTGGAAAGAGGATGCTTAGGGCAGCGCCCAGTGCTGGAGCTACCTATCCTATAGAGATTTTTGTGTTCGTTGGGAAACAAGCTGTCATTGCCAGCGAAGCAAAGCAAGCCCCCGAAGAATTACAGGCTGGCATTTACCACTATGAAGTAGATTCTCATTCGTTGAGCTTACACAAATCCGGCGAGCTACGACTAGATTTAGCCAGAGCAGCTCTGGACGAGGAGTTTATTATGGAAGCCCCGGTGGATATTGTAATCTGTGCCCTTGATTACCGGACTTCCCATAGATATGGAAGACGTGGAGAGAGATATGTTCACATAGAGGTCGGACATGCGTGTGAAAACATCCATCTTCAAGCTATGAGTCTGGGCCTAGCCACAGTAGAAGTCGGCGCCTTTCATGATGAAGATGTAAGAGAAATTCTCGGAGTGGAGGAACAAATTAAGCCTCTATATATCATGCCCCTGGGCAAACCGCTGTAAAGAAACCAAAAAATCGCTGAACATTTTTGTCAATCTCTGTCTATAGACATTTCCAATTCGCAATCCACTTGAGCTTCGAGCCTTGCTGCCATCTCAGTAAACTCATTTGACTGATAACTAAGAAAGCTATAAAATAACGTGGTTACATAAAGGAGAATTAAATAGAAATATGAAGGTAGTGGAACAGATGCTTAAAGGGGAAAATGTCTCTCTATCACGCGTAATCAGCATGGTGGAAAATGAGAGCAGTAAAGTACCCGAAATAATGAAGCTCATCACTCCACACATAGGAAAGGCATACTGTGTAGGAGTAACTGGCCCTCCGGGAGCAGGAAAGAGCACTTTGGTTGACAAGCTGACGGCGTTAATGAGGAAAAAAGGCTTGAAAGTGGGGATAATTGCCGTAGATCCTTCAAGCCCATTCACAGGAGGAGCGGTATTGGGTGACAGGATAAGAATGCAGCAACATTATCTTGACGATGGAGTTTTCATTCGCAGCATGGCAACCCGTGGCAGTATGGGCGGCCTGCCACGAACTGCCAGCGCTGTGATCAAGTTGCTCGACGCCGCTGGTAAAGATATTATCCTGGTGGAGACAGTCGGGGTAGGACAAAACGAGGTAGATATTATGGAGAAGACCGATACCGTGCTTGTTACATTATGCCCCGAATCTGGTGATGCTATCCAGACGATGAAAGCAGGGCTATTTGAGATTGCCGACATATTTGCAGTCAATAAGGCTGACCACCCTGGTGCGGAAAACTTTGTCCGTGACCTGCAAGCTATGCTGCACCTTCGTGAGCCAAGTTGGTGGGATATACCTGTAGTAACCACGGAAGCGGTTAACGATGTCGGCATCGAGGAGCTTTACGAACAAATTGAATTGCACCACCATGCCCTTTTTGAAACGGGTAAGCTTTCACAGCATCGCCAACTGCAACGCAAATTCGATTTCATAAAAACTATAGAACAAAAATTAACTCATAAGTTGCTTACATCAATTGAGCAAGATGGGCAACTGGGTAGCTATATTGAGAGGGTGGAAAAGGGAGAGATCGATCCATACTCCGCGGCCGATGAGATCCTCAAATCAGAAAAACTTTTGACCCATTGGTTAGGTCAATAGCCACCTAGAATGAATCTCGATGGCCAAAAGCTATGATATCGCCATAGTCGGCGCCGGTCCAGCAGGTATATTTGCCAGCCTGGAATTATGTAACGCTGGCCTCGACGTTTTGCTTTTAGATAAGGGAGGAGAAATTGATGCTCGTGTTTGTCCCGTCCAAAATGGAAGTGGACGCTGTTTGCTCTGCTCCCCATGCCACCTGGTAAGCGGGTTCGGAGGTGCCGGAGCCTTCAGCGATGGTAAACTAACTCTATCTACCCAAGTAGGCGGCCGTCTTGAAGATTTGATCGGCCTTGATCAAGCCCAAGCACTTATAGATTATGTTGACTCCATTTATCTCAAATTTGGCGCTCCCCAAAAAGTCTACGGGATGGGAGAAGGCATATCTGCAATACAGCAGCAGGCTGCTTCAGCAGGACTCAAATTAATCCCCGTCAAATTGCGTCACCTGGGAACGGAGTTCTGTCATGAGACACTGAAGGCCATGCAGAATCATCTGTCATCTAAATCAGACATAAGGCTGGGAACAACAATCAAGAGTATCACAGTTGACAATGGTAAAGTCAAAGCTGTTGAAACTAGCGGTGGTGAAAGATTAGATTGCCGCTACTTAATCTTAGCCCCGGGGAGAGAGGGGGCAGAATGGCTGTGCAATGAAGCCGAGAGGCTTAAAGTAAGCCTTAATTCCAACCCTGTAGACGTGGGTTGCCGAGTTGAAGTACCAATGACAACCATGGAGAAGCTAACTTCGACATTGTATGAGTCAAAACTCGAATTCTATTCTAAGAGTTTCAATGACCGTGTCAGAACATTCTGCATGTGCCCTGGGGGCGAGGTAATCATGGAGTCCACAGGCGGGGCTAACCCTGTGATTACGGTCAATGGCGTTGGTTATACCCAACCCAGGACAAAGAATACTAACTTTGCCCTTTTGGTGAGTACCACCTTCACCGAGCCTTTCCATGAACCAATTGCTTATGGTAAATATCTGGCAAGGTTGGCTAATATCCTTAGCGGCAGTGTATTAGTGCAAGGATTGGGGGATTTAATGAGTGGTCACCGTTCTACACAAGCCCGCCTCGAACATAGTCCCATCGAACCAAGCTTAAAAGCAGCAACCCCGGGGGATTTAAGCTTCGCCCTCCCCTACCGTTATCTCAAAAGTATAGTTGAAATGCTCCAGGCTATGGACAAACTAGCTCCTGGCGTCGCTTCCCCCCATACTTTGCTTTATGGGATAGAGGTTAAATTCTACTCTAGCCAGCCAAAGTTGACTCCTTGTTTAGAGACCGAGATCGGCAACATGTTTGCTGCTGGCGATGGCGCTGGTGTAAGCCGGGGCTTAGTCCAAGCTTCAGCCTCAGGTATAGTGGCAGCCAGGGAAATATTAAAGCGGTCAGGTAAAAAATCCTCGCCAGCAACGTGAACTATCCCACCTTTTTTGGCATCGATTTAACTTCAACAGAAGCTAAACCTAGTGCCTGTGTAGGATTGGATGGTAAATTACAACCTGTTTACCTTGGTTTTTTAACTCATAATAGCGATATCATCGCCCTCCTAAATTTCTATTCACCCCAAGTAATAGCGGTCGATGCCCCCTTGAGCTTGCCACTGGGGTTATGTTGCCTTGAGGAAAGCTGCCTTTGTGAACCAAAATTCCCAAGAAAGAACAGGCAGTGTGACCAGGAACTGAGGCAACAAGGAATTCCCTGCTATCCCACCACCAAGAAGACTTTCATTAAGAGCTTGATCTACCGCGGTATCGAGTTCAAAACCAGCATTGGCCGCGAGGTGAAGCAAGCTGGTCAGGTAATCGAGGTCTATCCCTTCGCTAGCAAAGTTCGCCTCTTTGGGAAAAACATACCCCGAAAAACGACAAAACAAGGGATGAGCTTCCTCAGATATAAACTGGAGGACATTCTACCCGCTCTTAAGCCTTATTATGACATGTTCGACCACGACCTTTACGACGCAGCGATGGCAGCTTACACTGCTTTGCTCCATCACCAGAATAGGGTGGATGCCTTAGGCAATAGTGAAGAGGGGCTAATCTTTATACCACTTGACGTTCGCCTCTTCCATTGCTAAACTACGGCAGGGGGTAAGATGGAAGTAACTTTAAGCGCTATCAAAGCAGACATCGGTGGCTATGTCGGGCACTCCTCCAGCCACCCCGATGTAATACAAAAGGCTAAAGAGCATATGGAACGTGCCAAGGGCCAGGGGCTGCTCATAGATTATCACGTTACAGTTTGCGGCGATGACCTCCAGTTGATAATGACTCACCAGCAGGGTGAAGATAGCGAACAAGTCCACAAATTAGCCTGGGATACATTCTGCGAATGTACTAATGTAGCTAAGAGTCTTAAGCTACATGGTGCCGGGCAGGACCTTCTATCCGATGCTTTCTCCGGCAATATCAGGGGTATGGGCCCTGGCACAGCTGAGATGCAATTTTCTGAGCGTCAGGCTGAAACAATAGTCATATTTATGGCGGATAAGACAGCGTCTGGCGCCTGGAATCTACCGCTATATAAAATATTCGCTGACCCCTTTAACACCATTGGGTTGGTCATTGCCTCCAATATGCACTCCGGCTTCACATTTGAAGTCCACGACGTCAAAGAGCACAAAAAAATCAGGTTTAACGCTCCCGAGGAAATCTACGACATGCTAGTCTTTCTCGGCGCACCAGGCCGCTACGCCGTTAAAGCGGTGTACCATAAAGAGAGTGGCGAAATAGCTGCTGTCTCCTCCACCGAGAGATTATCTCTCATGGCAGGCAGATACATAGGCAAGGATGACCCTGTCTGTATCGTTCGCTCTCAGGGAAAATTTCCCGCTGTGGGTGAAATACTGGAACCCTTTGCTTCTCCTCACATAGTAGAGGGCTGGATGAGAGGCTCACACCACGGCCCATTAATGCCGGTAGCTGTCCGGGAAAGCAATCCCTGCCGTTTTGACGGTCCACCAAGGGTAATAGCTGCTGGCTTCCAACTTGCTGATGGCAAGCTCGTTGGGCCTCGTGACCTCTTCGATGACCCTGCCTACGATGAGGCTCGTCATCAGGCAAATATTATGGCTGATTTCCTGCGCCGAATGGGTCCATTTGAACCACATCGTCTGCCGCTCGACGAAATGGAATACACCACCATGCCCGAAGTAGCAAAGAAGCTGGCACCAAGATTTCAAGAGCTTTGACGGCAAAATGCCTGATCTCCTCCTAGCTACCTCCAACCCAGGGAAAATCAGGGAATATCGCTTTCTGCTGGATGGGCTTGGTTACCAGATAACTACGCTGCCCGAACAAGGAATAACAAAAGTCGTCACCGAATCGGGTAACAGCTACGAACAAAATGCTCGCTTAAAAGCTATCGCTTATGCCAGATTAAGCCAGCTCACCACCCTTGCTGATGACTCAGGGCTCGAGGTAGATGCCCTTAATGGGGAGCCCGGCGTACAATCAGCCCGCTTCGCCGGTAAATCCGCTACCGATGCAGAGAGGGTGAGCTTTCTCTTAGCTAAACTCAAGGGCGTTCCCCGGGAGAAACGAACAGCTCGTTTTAAGTGCGTTATCGCCATAGTTAGCCCAGAAGGTCAATCAGAGCTATGCTATGGCGAGTGTCAGGGCATAATTGCCCTTGAGGCTAAAGGGCAAAATGGCTTTGGCTATGACCCTATTTTCTACCTTCCCGAGATAGGCAAGACCATGGCTGAGCTTCCATTGGAGACGAAAAATCAAATCAGCCACCGTGCCCGAGCAAGTCAACAGGCGCGACAAGTGCTCCAGCAACTTTCTATCTAACTCACTTGCAGGATTAGGCTTAATTTACAGCCACCCTGTGCAGGTCAGGTACGTCGAGTGATTAGTTGACGGGCCAGTATTCTCCGCCACAAGTACATTTATGGGTCTTGTACATTCCCTGATCTGTGAAAACGAAGCTATACAACTGCCCAACAAGCGAGCCACAACGATCGCATTTCCAAGGCCCAGTACGCTGATCGCGGTCGCGGCGTCTTGTCAATTGCTTCTTCTCTTGTACAGAGAGTTGCCTTTTCGAAGAGCCCTCCCTGATCCAAGCCCGGCCGTTGTACTCATGGTATGGGATATCTCGGTTTCTCTCGGCGCGAACTCCAATCATAATTTTCCCTTCACATTCGACAAGCTCGATGGTATGTATTAGTGGTGGATCGAATTTGTAGCGAATATGTTGAGTCAGTGATCTTTGTGCTTTGTCCAAGTCACCCGGGTCAACACCTCTAGCAGTTCCATCGGGCGACACGCCGAATATTACAAGCCCCTTTGCAATGTCGGAATTCACCATCGCGTCGAGCGCCTCCATCGCTTCCGCCTTTTCACTTAGAGAGTTCTTCCACTCTACAGCTTGCGTTTCGATGGTTTGTTTGAGGTGTTCAGCATTAACTCGTCTAATCATGATGGCTATGTACCACATCAGTTTCGCATCGGATTCCGCCAAGCACCTAAGGACCAAAGTCGCCCACTGTTAAGATGATGCAGAAATTTGCTTGAATTGCAACTACCTCCCATTTACAACACTAGCCCTAATCTGCGACCGCCCCGCGGATATTGTCCATGAGCCATCCCTAGAGGGTGTAAATCTCTTTGCCAAAAGTTTGGACCCAGTTCTTTTTCAAAACCTTTATCGCCTCTTCAGTCCTGTCCACGCCCAGAATGACTATGGGCTGCCCGGATTCCCCCCTACCCAGATAGGGATAGAGGTAATGGACATTGATACCAGACCCCTTCAGGGGCTTAAGTACTGCTTGCAGACCCCCGGGATGGTCTGGGACCTCTACTGCTAACACGTCGGTTTCCTTCACGGAATAGCCATGGCTCCTTAAGACATTGCTGCATTTCTCCGGGTCATCAGCTACAAATCTCACGGTACTGACATCGGATGTGTCGGCTACTGAAATGGCTCTGATATTTATCCCTTCAGCTCCGAGGCGCTCGCTCACCTCCAGGAATTTTCCCGGTACATTCTCCAGACTAATCGAAATCTGCTTTACGCTCATAGCTTACCCCCAATTAATTAAAGCTATCAGCACTCAGCCGATAGCTATCTGCTTATTCAAAACAACTCGTATCCTGTCGTCAAAGCCTTTTTGTTAATGGCAACCAGTTTTTCCTTTTTCTTCAAGGTACTTCCCAGCCCTTCAATCAAAGTAGACAGGGAAACCAGATTGCTTTTCTTTGTGAAGGCTCCCAGCATCACCATGTTAGCAGACCTCGGACTCCCCAACTCCTCGGCAATGCGATTTGCGGGGACCCCGACCACTTCAATATCACCCCTCCCGATTTCAGCTTCCACCAAAGAGGAATTGAAAAGCAACACACCTCCTGATTGAACCTGATTTTGAAATCTAAGCAAAGAAGGTTGATTCATAGCTACAACAAAGTCCGGAGAAGAAGCAACTGGAGAGGCAATCTCCTCATCAGATATGGCTACAGTACAATTGGCAGTACCACCGCGAACTTCGGCACCATAGGCCGGTAAGTAGGTCACCTTCTTATCCTCCAACATCGCTGCCTGGGCCAAACTGAGACCCATAGACAGAACTCCCTGACCTCCAAAGCCGGCAAATATCGTCTTAATCAGCATCTTCCTTTACAGTTATGTCCTTTATTACTCCTAAGGGAAACTCCCTGGTCATCTCCTTGTCGATCCACTCCCACGCTTCCACCGGGCTCATCTTCCAATTAGTAGGACAGGGCGAGAGTATTTCCACCAGAGAAAAACCCAGGTCGTCGATCTGCGTTTTGAATGCCTTGCGGATGGCCTTCTTCGTCTTTCTGATGTTGGCCGGGGAGTTCACCGCAGTCCGCTCAATATATACCGCACCTTTAATCAGTGCCAGAATTTCGCTCATTCTGACGGGATACCCCTCTATCCTCGCATCCCGTCCATAGGGGGTAGTGGTAGTCTGCTGGTCTAGAAGGGTGGTGGGGGCCATCTGTCCGCCGGTCATCCCATAGACAGCATTGTTTATAAAGATAGCGGTTATCCTTTCTCCTCTATTAGCAGCATGTAGGGTCTCTCCAGTCCCAATGGCTGCAAGATCACCATCCCCCTGATAAGTGAATACTATTGCCCCTGGATATGCCCTTTTTATGCCGGTGGCCACAGCCGCTCCTCTACCATGAGCTGACTCCGCCATATCCACATCGAAGTAATCGTAAGCAAAGACCGAACATCCCGGTGGGGGGATGCCAATAACCTTCTCCTGAAGGTCCATCTCGTCGATCACCTCACACATGACCCGGTGGATAATGGAATGCCCACATCCCGGACAGTAGTGGAAACGAGCCATCTTTAACGACTTCGGTCGGGCGTATACTTTTTTCATTGCCCTACTTCAAACCTTTCTGATAGCAAAGGCGCGAGGCCACGCGAAATACCTCGCTGGGGGTGGGAATCACACCTCCCGGCCTCCCATAGAAGAAGACCTCCCCTTTGCCTTCCAACGCCAGTTGCACATCTTCTATCATCTGCCCCATATTCATTTCAAAGACGAGGAAATTTTTCACACTATTGGCCAGTTCTTTTAGCTCTTCAGAAGGAAAGGGCCAGAGGGTGATTGGCCTAAACATTCCTACCTTCAAACCATCTGCCCGGGCATTCTTGATTGCCCCTTTGGCAATCCGGGCTGCTATGCCAAAAGCAACAATTACCAGCTCAGCATCTTCAACCAGAAAAGTCTCAAAAGTCACTTCTTTCTTCTTGATCAATTGATATCTTCTATACAGACTCCAGTTTATCTCCTCCAGCTCGCTTGGCTTTGAGGTAAAGGTCTTAATAATTCTGCTATGCCGCCCCTTTGCCCCCCTTAATGCACGGCTTCTGACCGCCAATTCTTCCGGGGCTTCGTCTTTGAATTCCACGGGCTCCTTCATTTGCCCCAGCATGCCATCTCCGAGGACAACCACTGGAATTAGATATCTGTCAGCAAGGTCAAATGCTCGGCGCGTAAGATCTGCCAATTCCTGTACCGACGACGGCGCCAAGACTATGGTACGATAATCTCCGTGACCTCCACCCCGTGTAGCCTGAAAATAGTCCGACTGAGAGGCTACTATGCTTCCTAACCCCGGCCCACCCCTCGACATGTTGACAATAACAGCAGGAAGTTCGCAAGCTGCCAAATAGGAGATCCCTTCCTGCTTTAGGCTGATTCCAGGACTGGAGGAAGAGGTCATTGCCCTGACTCCAGCTAGACTCGCTCCATAGACCATGTTTATAGCCGAGATCTCACTTTCTGCCTGAACAAAGGAACACCCCTTCCTTCTGCTCAAGTGGGCAGCCATATACTCGGTCAGTTCGTTCTGGGGAGTAATTGGGTAACCAAAATAGCACTGGCAGCCTGCCCTGATCGCCGCCTCCCCAATTGCGCTGTTTCCATCCATCAGAACCTTAGCCACGGTACACCTCTATCGCGACTTCTGGACACACTAGCGCGCAGATGGCACAGCCTGTGCACTCGCCATTATCACTGAAGCAAGCCGGTAGGTAGCCACTGGAATTGAGCTTATCCGATAGAGAGATTGCATCCTTGGGGCAGAACGATATACAGATTTCACATCCCTTGCAAAGCTCCCGGTCAATCTCAATATATCCTTTCACCGTAGCGTCTGTTTTCATCGGAATCTCGCAGAGGCACAATACCAACTGATAAAGCTATCAAGCAAAGCAATAAGGATAACAGATATGTTTGTCAAGATGCCAGAGCCGAGGCGCAAACGACCAGCTAGACTTTCCCATCAGCTAGGACACACCTGTGTAAAAGTATAGCAACGCGACAAGAGAAAGTCCACTTGAGGTAGCTACTATACTCGAGTGAAAAGCCCATGATAAATCTGGCAACGTCGCTCTCTTGCCTTGGTGTTTGCTTAGTCAGTCGATTGCTTTTCTGGTCTTTAGTGGTTGCGAAGTGGTCGGGATTCAATATGCCCAGTGCCCAGACTCAGACCACAGTGGGACCGAGATGGAGCGTGATCGACTGCGGGGACTGTTATGTGTAACTTGAATATATTCCTTTTTATCGTCCTCCCGAGGTTAAATGAGAATAACGCTGCGTCATAAAGCTTGTCGTGAAATACGACTGGTTCTTCATAGTCCCTTTCACGGTAGCACCCGTCTGCAAAAAGTCGGCTGACCTTGCTGCTGATATCAGCAATGAGAGGCATTTGAAGGATAAATTGTTAATCGGGACCTACTTAGAATTTATCCCATAGCCTCTGGTTCCGAAACAAAGAAGAGGAGCCCTTCATAGGTAAACCCGTGCATATAGAATGTGGTTACACGTAGAACCATCCTAAACGAAACTCGCAACAACCCTTTCCTATTTTTTTTGTCGACGTAAATTTATCGAACCATTCCAAAATATTTAAAGAAAACTATTGACAGCCGAGCAATGAATAGCTTATCCTAGAAAGAAAGGGAGGTGAGCTGATGCAAGCATACTGTATGAAGTGCCGTGCCAAAAGAGAAATGAAGGATACCAAGAGCATAATTATGAAGAACCGCAGGCCGGCCACTCAAGGTGTGTGTCCCGTATGTGGGACCAAGATGTTCAGAATAGGGAAAAGTTAAATCTAATATTGCGGGTGGCAGAATCACTGGAGGGCTGGGTATCTTTACACAAGGATACCCAGCTTTTCGTTATCGACTATATCAAGGGTCGAGATTATGCTCACCCACAGCAAAGATCATCCCTGAATTGCCTATTGAAGTCTAAGTTAATGAGCCTGATACTCATTGTGGTGCTGCATTAGCTGCCAGCTGAGTTCTCCAATTGTGTTGCCTCCTGTCTAATCTCTGTGGGATAGTATTGGCTTCCTTCTTACAAAACTACATGCGCAATGGTAGATACGCGAATTGGGAATATCGAGAGAGCTGCTACAAAGAATAGGTAAATGGCAATATATCTGGCTTTGTCTGCTGGTGTTAGTCACGCTAGCCATACACCTCAGCATCATTACCCATCCCGCAGAGCCTATCTTTGACGAAAAACATTATGTCGCCGATGCCAGGTCTATTCTTCAGGGACATGACACCTTACGTCCTGAACACCCTCCCTTTGGCAAGCTCTTAATAGTATCCGGGGTATTTCTATTTGGCGATAATCCCTTTGGTTGGCGGATCTTCTCTGTCATATTTGGAACCATTTGCATCATATTGTTCTACCTGATTTGTTGCCAGCTAATGATGCCCAAGACAGCATCAATTTTGGCTACCTTCCTACTGGCTCTCGATAGCCTGAGTTTCGTCCAAGCAAGCGTGGCTATGCTCGATGTCTTCAGCTTAGCCTTTATGCTGCTCTCCTTCTGGCTCTATCTTAAGGGTAAATATCTTTTCTCTGGGATCTCGGTGGGCTTGAGCGCTTTAGCCAAGCTCAGTGGAGCACTGGCCCTTCCAGCCATATTGCTGCACTGGCTGTTGTCCGGGCGAACAAGCCCTCGTAAGTTCGTCCCCTCAATATTTTTAGCACCGTTGTCCTTTATGCTTTTCATGCCTTTGTTTGATTTCGCTGTTTCGGGGCAGTTTCTCAATCCCATCGGCCAGTTAAAGACCATGCTAAGATTAAGCGGCAGTTTGACCTTTGCCAACACTACCTACGAATCTCTCAGCCATCCTTGGGACTGGATACTGCACCCAGAAATTATGGCCTATTGGTATGACCCTCACTACATTGCCGCCATTAGCTTCACTATTTGGGCCCTAATAATCCCCAGTGTGCTCTACATGGCTTTCAGAGCAACGAGGGGTGACAACGCTGGACTTTTCGGCATATCATGGTTTGCCAGTACCTACTTGCTCTGGATACCCATAAGCATAATCACAGATAGGATCAGCTTCGTATACTATTTTTACCCAACTGTGGGAGCCATATGTATCGGTCTCGGGTTAGGCCTGTCCCGGCTCATAGCCATATGGCAGACAAGAAACACCGGCAAGCTTAGACTGGCAGCGATTGTGGCAGTAGTGGTCTATCTGCTACTACATGTAAGCATTTTTGTCATTCTTTCACCTCTATCCACCTGGTGGTCAGTACCACTTCCCGCCTGATTCAGTATCTCTTGCCATATCCAACAGACTTTCAAACAGAGCATCGTGGATTTGAATCCCTCACAACCCACCAAAGGCTACAAAACTAGCTTCTCCGCTGAATTTTGTAAGGAATCAGGGCATCAAGACACTGATTCAACCGACACGCTGATTTCATGCTTTCTTGAGGGGAATGGCAATGATATATTAACTTTCCGCACTACCAACAGAACTACCAAATCGTCGAGAGCGAGTGGCTTTGGCAAAAGCTTCACCAGCCCTGGCCAATGCCCTAAAACTGGGCAGTCGCTAGCTGACGCTGGCTATCAACTCAACGGCTTACTCTTTATTACAACCCATCACCCTGTGTATAATTGGTTACGTCAAGTCAAAGAGTGAATGATGCCATTTCTTGCGTAGCGGCTATCCAGGCCAAAGAGCATGCTAGAGGAAGGAGACTTCAAAATGAATGCTGACGATAGTGGGGGCCCTGTGTTGCACCACTTTGAGCCGGGGCAGGAGCGTTTTCTTGCCGAGGTCTTGAGTGGGCTCCGAAAACCGCAAAAAGAATTGCCATCCAAGTACTTCTACGATGGACATGGCTCTCATTTGTTTGAGCGCATCTGTGGGCTGGACGAATACTATCTTCCCTCTACTGAGGCATCGATCATGCAAGCTCATATTGAGGAAATGGTCGAACTAATAGGCCCACATGCGCTAATTATTGAATACGGCAGTGGAGACTGCAAGAAGGTGCGCACTCTGCTGGACCATCTCCAAAACCCAGCAGCCTATATCCCCATTGACATTTCCTGGGAACAATTAGTTCATGTGACACAGGAGCTTGCGTCAGATTATCCTAAATTAGAGGTGCTACCTGTCTGCGCAGACTATATGAGCCACTTCAGACTTCCTAAACCCAAGAGAGGTTTTCACCGAGTAGTCACCTACTTCCCCGGGTCAACAATCGGTAACTTTGACCCCGTTCCTGCGAAGCACTTTCTTGAGCACATTGCCTCTGTATGTGGGTCGGGTGGCGCACTGCTAATCGGGGTAGATCTGAAGAAAGATGTCACTGTACTTGAGCGCGCCTACAACGACCGCGAGGGTATAACCGCTGCATTCAACCTTAATCTGCTACAGCGAATCAATCATGAACTAAATTGTGATTTTCAACTCGACTCGTTTGAGCATTGTGCATTCTATAATACTCACGAAGGTCGTATCGAAATGCACCTGGTAAGCCAGCGAGAGCAGGCTGTGCATCTGGATAACACCATCATCCACTTTACCAAAGGTGAAAGCATCTGGACCGAGAGTTCTTATAAGTTCGATCTTGATGAGTTTGCACAGGTAGCTGCTGCCGCGGGATTCAAAGTGGAGCAGGTTTGGACCGACGAGCGCCAATGGTTCAGCGTCCAGTACTTAGTGACCACATAAAAGAGAACCGCGTATCAGAAACAGAAGAAATTCGAGAAGAAGTAAGGTTAATCCATCCTGCCGGCAACCAGTTCCTTACTGAGAGGACGTTATGAACCGTTGTTGGTTTACTTGCAAGGCATGAGCCGCACTGTGTTTTTCTCTTCCAGTACTTGTGCCAGAGCCGATACAGTGTCGTTAATATCCTCCTCATTCGTATAACGAGACAGTGAGAATCTAACTGAACAGTGCGCCTCTTGTTCAGTCCTCCCCATGGAAATAAGAACGTAGGTGGGTTCTGGAGATCCTGATTTGCACGCTGACCCTGAAGAAAGTGAGACGCCGTGCTGATCCAATGCGATGACAATCGATTCGCCACGCAGCCCAGGTAAGGTCAGATTGAGCGTATTTGGCAATCTGCTCTCTGGGTGACCGTTCAATCTGGCATCTGGCATCAGATTCTTGATTCCTTTCTCCAGTTTGTCTCGCAAGGCACGTATATTGTCAGACTCCCGGAGTGCGTATGTTGCTAGTTCCGCCGCTTTGCCAAGGCCAACGATAGCCGTCAGATTCTCCGTACCGGCTCGTATTCCGCTTTCTTGTTTTCCCCCGTGGATGAGTGGTTCGAGCTCGATTCCTTTCTTAACATACAGAGCTCCAATGCCTTTCGGAGCATGGAATTTGTGACCGGAGATGCTGAGCATATCAACGTCCAGCTCTTGTACATCGACCTTAATCTTCCCGACCGCTTGAATGGCATCGGTATGGAATAGTGCCCCTCTTTCATTAGCGATAGCGCACAGCTCCTTAATTGGTAGGATAGTTCCCACCTCATTATTGGCCATCATAATAGAGACGAGGATGGTGTCTTTCGTCATAGCATCCCGTAGCCTCTCAGGTTCTAGCCAGCCATTTTCATCTACGCTAAGGTAGGTAATTCCGTAGCCAAGCTTTTCTAGGAATTTACAGGTGCTAATTATTGCCGGATGCTCTATATTGGTGGTTATGATGTGGTTGCCACTATCACGCAGGGCAAACGCCACGCCTTTAAGGGCTAGATTGTCCGCCTCAGATCCGCCGCCGGTAAAGACAACTCTCCGTGGTTGTGCGTTTATCAATTTGGCCACCTGGCGTCGGGCTTCCTCTATGGCTTCCCGGGCATCTCGCCCCATGTTGTGAATACTAGACGGATTACCATAAGCTGTGCCTAGATAGGGTATCATCACCTCTCGCACTGCGTCGGCCATCTGAGTGGTGGCATTATTGTCGAGATATATTCGCTTCTCAGGCTTGCTTGTCAGCATTTCGGAAAGTGATAGCTCAGAGTCGCAAGCTGACGATTGCATAACTACTGCACGGTGAATCTCCTCAGTACCAGGCTCAACTCTTTCCACATCGCAAAGGAGCGCCTTATATACTGGAAAGCCAGAAATCTTGTCGTAGTTGTTGAGGTCGGTCAGCTCATTAACGTTCCATTCTTGCCATGCCTTTGGTCCGACTGGAGTACCCCCACCGAACATACATTCAACAGCCCCCTTCATAATATTAGCCGTGACTTTAGCTCTGAAAGGTACGCTACCTCTGAGGGTAATTACGCGTACCAGATCACCACTACTTATCCCTCGCTCTTGGGCATCCTCAACATTGATCTCTACTAGGGGCTCTGGGGTATACCTTACCAGTCCTTCGATACCATGATGTTGCGACCTGAAATCGGTTTGAGGTCGGGCGCCCGAGTTGAATACCAGCGGGTACCGCTTCGCCGTTTTACGACTGCTCACTGGTCCTTCAGTAGGCTCAATATATTTCGGCAGTGGTTCATAGCCATATTCCTCGAGAATTGTGGACCATATTTCAAATTTCCCTGTCGCGGTTTCAAACCCTGGTTTACCGTCCTTTCGCAAGCCACCTTTCTGCCATTTCTTATACTCCATCATGGGTGCTGGAATCACCACCCAGCCACCAGCCGCTTTCACGCCCTCAAGTGTATAGCCGGAGCCTTTAAGCGCAAAACGTATCATCTCTTGTTCAGTCTGCGGAAATATATGGCTATAGCCCAAATGCCTAGCCAACTCGGCCATAATGAGGTAATCATTGCGCGCCTCTCCTATAGGCTCAATGATTCTCTCACGCAAGCGGAAAATAGGTCCGTAAGTCATATAAGAATAATTTTCAAACATGGTTGTGGCGGGTAGCACTATATCGGCATAGGCAGTATCAGCGGTGAGCTGGCGGTCAATGCAGACCAGAAAATCAAGCTTAGAAAGTACCTCCCGCCAGAGGGGGGATTGCGGCCATGAAGTAAGTATGGAAGCACCCTGAATGAGCAACCCACGAATCCGGTAGGGCTCTCCCTTGAGAACTGAATTCACCAGCGCAATAGCATGCGATTCACCACGATAGCTGCTGTAAATGGGGAACTCCTTACGGCCAATAGCTAAATCCAAGTTTGGGTTTTCTTGGTTGCAGGAACGGTTTATGGGGAAGTTGCTGTCTAGCATGCTCAGCCCAATTCCACCAGGCACATCCAGTTGATTAGCCAGGGCGAATACCGCTAACACAGCCCTGGCAGACTGAACACCACTGTTAGAATACTCCAGTCCAGTGTACATGAGAAGTGAAGCACCGCTGGCGTTGCAGATACGACGAGTTAGGTCTCGTATAGTCTCTGCTGGCACTCCAGTGATAGCTGTTGCTACTTCGGGCCGGAAGTGCCGCACATAGCTTTTTAACTCTTCCAAGCCATGACACCAGTTCTCAGCGAATTCCTCATCATATAGGTCCTCCTCTATCATCACCTCAATCATGCTTAAGGCCAGCGCGCCATCGGTACCGGGCCGAATAGGAACCCATTGTGCATTAGTCCTGATAGCGGTTTCCGTACGCCGAGGGTCGATAACCACTATGTTAGCACCACGCCGAGCAACTGCCTCAAGTCGGTGCATATCAGCAGGCGGTGAATCAGTTGCCGGATTAGTACCCCAGACTACTACCATCTCCGCATTTTCTATGTCCGTGACCATATTGATTTGCATCCGCCCCATGGTCACGTGCGGAGCTATCATGTGAAGAGAGACGTAACAGAGAGCTCCCACCCCCGTAGTATTAGGTGAGCCAAAGGGGAACAAAACGTTGGATGCAGAAGAGACCGCCACACCTTTGGGTTGATACATATCACACAGCGAAAGTTCCTGAGCCCCCCGCCCTGTATAGATGGCCACCGCCTCAGGTCCTGATTCTCCTCTTATTCCGTTTAATTTCTCCACAATGATATTGTAGGCGTCAGCCCACGTAGTGCGTTCAAATTCATAAGAACCTCTGGGGCCCACCCGCTTCATCGGGTATTTGAGGCGGTGCTTGGAATAGACGATCTCTGGTGCATGATTACCACGCTCACAGATCATTCCAAGGGTGTGACTTTCATCCGGTCTGATATCCACTAGTTTGCCATTCGAAATACCCACTTCTACCCAACAGCCGGCCGGACATATTCCACATAGACCTTTCCTCCACTCCAACTCTAGGTCAGGTTTCTTCAATTCGATATTCGCCGACTCTGTCCTCGGCATGTATACCCCCCTGCGGCTAATGAATCTGCCAAAACTGTTATGACGCCGTTTTTCGACTGGCCCAAGTTGCAGCTTGGGTTATCCGACTTCAGATTATATTTTACGATTATAGATATCTGAGAGCAAGACTAGAAGTAATAGGCAAATACAGAGTGACAATTTACCTACTTCTCTCCCGGCAAAGATTTACTGTTTAACAGGGTTAATTTTGCGAGTCTGAAGCTTCGTTCCTATCGGCCTCTCACGCTTGCCCTATCTTGTCGAGTCTTAACTACAGCAACGCTCTGTGCGTGCTTTCTTAACCCTTGGCATGTAAATACACCCCGACCACCCAACCAGTGTACTAACCTGCGTTACCCACAATTTTTTTCGATAGTTCTAACCAATTAAACGTTCCTGGCAGTGACCCAGCTAGCTAATGAAGAACAGTCTCCAGACCGAAATCATACCTCCGTGGGAAGGCTCTTTGCAATGTCGTTCCAGGCATTTAGTTGCCGCATTATAAGCATCAATTTCGCCTTAGGGCCAGCAACTTTGTAGTTGGGATTCCTGAAGGCCTGCATGGTACTCATCTCCCCAAGGTGGAGCTTACCCATTATCTCATAGCTAGCTGTGTTTCTATAGTCAGCCTCTTTTTTATTGAAAAGCTCGGTCCTGAAGTCGCTGGGGGCTGGTTTTTCTTCTACTGTGAGACTCAGGCACTTCCCTTTTTCAATAATCCAAAGTTCCTTCCTGTCCACTCCGCCAGGGCAATCGGTTATCACATTACACCACTTTATGGAGAAGTTTGAGTTCTTCTTCAAATACTCGGGATCGCTGTTCATCTTCTCCTTGTAAGCTTCCAACCACTCCTTTGAATGGAACTGCATCTCTCACCTCCTTTTATGATATGTTACCAATGAAGATAAGTTTCGGCAAGCTGTCTCCAATATGAACCGCGTTCTCCCTCCTACCTCAAAAATATGTCGACAACACCTTATTCATTCAGCCATTCCTTCTTAATGAATTCCGAGCTTAGGTCTTTGAATTCTTTCTCCTGGGGAAGCGGTCTTCCCAGCCAGTCCATGTAGAAGCTATCCAGATCTGGCAGGAAATCAAATATCACAGGGTAGCCGAAAGGGACCGTATCGACCTGCAATTGGATTCCGCACCCGGGACAATAATATTCCCTTATTTCGCAATATTGGGGATCTGGGGCTCCCGGATACGGGTATAGCTCATTCAGTTCCTCCTCTGTGTCCCGCACATGGGTCAGAGCCCTGAGCTTCCAGTTTACCCTGTATTCACCGAACTCATGCCCACAACTGCATTTTATGACCCTTTCCTCCCCCTTTTGCACTATGTACAGCTCGTCCGTCAAAGGCAGCAGTATCCTCTCAGGCCAGGGTACTTTCTCCTGCAGTATTTCCACATACTTGTCAAAGCGGTCTGCATCCTTGTAACCACTTATTATTGACTTGGTTGCAGACCAGGGCAGCTTACCCTCTATCAGGTCCCTTAGTACTTCTTTTGAATATGATATTTCTGGCATGTCAATCCTCCTCAAAAGTAAATCCATCTGGCAGGCACCAAAAATCCCGGAACTCCCCGGGCCAGCGTTCGCCTTTCGCTAGCGATTCGTTATACATCTTCTTCATGAGAGGTGGCATTTTCCCATCAATTAGGTCCTGTCTCCTCTTCTTCCACCACTCCTCCGTTGGGATACCCTTTGCCAGCCTCTCTTTCTTCTTTTTCTCCCTTAGCTCAGCGGTCTTTTTCTCATCTACCACCCACTCCTCAGCCTTTTTGTCGTATCCGGCCTCAATACAGTGCACGCTTCGGCATCTATCACTGGTAAGCAACTCGTTATCCAGGTCCTTTTTGGCAAATGCCGGCTCTCTCTTTATGGGATCACCAAACCCTGCTCCGGTAGCACCGTAGAAACACTGCCACACATCACCATCCTCAACAATGCCCAGCCACTGACCATTCCTGGTCTCCACAAGCAGGTCGCCATCGATATTTTGCTCCAGGTCACTCACTCCTTCGCGGTACATACCATGAGCCAGAGGTTTGCCCTCCATTATGAGCTGCTTTGAATTCGTATTGGTAAGTAACTTCTCAAAGGAAATTGGGCCACAGTAACCGCCAAACATACCTAAATTGGGAAGTATCCTGGTAGTCTGGCAGGACGGCCCAGTGGTGATGGCAAGCATAGGCGTCTCATAGATGAGGAAAGTTGAAATTATGCTGTAGGCGCCGCGGTATCTCCCAAAGCCACAGGAGTCGGGCAGCAGCCTCCGTCCCAGCCAGAGCAGTGGCAGCATCAACTCCCAGATCTCGACATTGCCCATGTCGGCATCGGGCTGAAAAATAGCCTCAGCTATTACCCCGTCCCGTATGGCAAAGGCACCACCACCACAGGCTCCAGCAGGCTCCGTTGAAAGAAAGCTGTACTCGGTGTTTCCCAGGTGGTCTTGACCTGCCAGCATGCCACCACCAGCGGAAACCATAGTGTTGCCGGCACGGACCTCCTCTACATAGCCGCGGCAGAAGAATGCATGGGACTGCTGTGCCATGAATCTGGGGCCGCCTTTCAAAGGCCAGGCGAACTGGTTGCAGTAAGCCAGATGGGCAGTACTCGGGTTGACGAATGTGTCATAGGGTAGATTCATGCCCACGGTTAGCAATGTGCCGTGGTTAGATTTTCCCGTAGTGGATATGGTCTGGGTCAGAATCATAGAGATCGCCCCTTCAATTGCCGACGGGGTGCAGTTATGGATGTGCCATCCCCAATCGCCCGTACCGTCGAAGTCGATGAAGTAGGTGCCGTCAGGCTTGATATAAAAGTCCCAGGGAACCAGGGTTATTCGGTCCAATCTGTGGTGTGGTGGTACCGGGCTATTAGCCAGATACACCTCGATAGTGGATGGCGAGTGGAATTTCCCCGGTACCGTTCGCCTCTTGACTCTCTCCAGTTGTGTCCTGCGCTCGATCTCAATGAGCTCTCGTGTGGCCTTCATATAATACTCTACGCCAAACTCCTCTATGACCTTCTTCACCTCCTGCCTGACTGCTATATCAGCAGCTAGTGCCCCCTTCCTGTCGAGAAGTATAACGTCAGGCATTCTGGTGTCAAGGCGTATCCTACGCTCAAAGCTTCTTAGGTGCCGATCATTGATCGCGCTTTTCTCAGCGGTGAACTTGACGCCATCAACAAACCTGTCCGTGGCGTCGCAGGGCATACAACCAGGCAAAAGTGCACCTACTTCCGCCTCCATGATGACCGTGCCCACCCAGCCTATCAACTCTTCTTCCCAGAAGATGGGCTGTATGTCATAAATATCAGCAGTATGCATCCCTGCGATGGAAACATCATTGGATGTGAAACAGTCCCCATCATTTATGCCCTCCTCTTCCTCATAACCCTGCTTAATCATCCACTGCACTACTTGCCCAATAATGGGAATATGGATTAGGAGGCCTGTGGACTGCAGCACACAGTCACCCTCGGGGGTATAGAGTACCACCGCCAGCTCTGCGGTCTCCCGGACTTGGGGAGAGGCGCTGACCATTCGAGTAGTCTCCCTGCCGGCTATAACAGAAGCGAGGAGCCTTTCATGAAATATCTCTAGCTTAAGTGGGTCCTGCGCCTCAAGCCGCAGATCTTTCAGACCGTAGTAAAATCCTGTCTCCTCGTACAGCCGCTCCCTATCTGCAAGCAACTGCTTCAGGGATTTTCCTCCGTAACCGATACCTTTCTTACCCGTCTTCTGCTTCATTATCAACCCTCCTTTATCCAGAATCTCTTAAATTCGTCTATTACGACCTTCCTGCCTTCAGGCACAAGCATGGTCGTGGAAGGCGCCTCGATTATGGCCAACCCCTCCACCTCATTGCCACTTTCTAGCAGGTCCATCTCAAACAGCCTGGCCTTCTTCCACTTCCCCTTGCTATAGACTTCCCGTTCTCCCTTAAATGTTCCCTTGGCTGGTGTTTTCCCTCCGAGTGGGTATTTTCTCAACTCTGGTTTGGGTTTGGGTACCATGGCAAGTAGACCCACCTCGAATATCTGGTAGCCTAGTTCGGGGAATTTCGCCGCATGTGTATACTTACGAGAATAGACTTCCTCAAAGGCTTCTATCAGCTTGTCCATATCCTCCGCCGTTTCCAGCCTGGAGATTGGAGAAAATACCTCCACATCTTCCAGCTGCTGGTAGTACCTGACATACGCCAACTGTCTGAATGTGATATCCTCTTTCTTGAACCCCTCCTCCTCCATTTCCCGAGTTGCTATCTCCTCCAGTTCTTCCCAGCTTGCGCTCACCGTCGCTCCCATGTATTCCTTGACCGTCTCATCTGCATCCGGGGCGATCGACACCAGCGTAGATTTTTGGCGGCGATGTACATAGTCCGCAGCGGTACAGCCGAAAGCAGAGAAAGCCGCTGCCCAGGGAACAGTGAATACCCCTTTGAAGGGCATCCCTTCCGTATAGCCGGCTAAGAACATCGGTCCAGCCCCGCCATAACCTATCAGGTGGTAATCAGCCGGTGAATAGCCTCTGACAGAAAGCACAGTACTTATATGCTCCTTCATTCTAGTGTTAATCAGTTCCACAACACCTTCGGCAAACTCATAAGGGTCAACACCTATCGGGTCAGCGCACTGCTCCTTGATGGCCTTAAAGGCCATATCTTTATGTAACTTCATCTTGCCGCCAAGATAGTAATCAGGGTTAAGGATTCCCATGATTACCATGCAGTCCATTACCGTGGGTACCTCGTTTCCCATGTTGTAGCAAACAGGGCCCGGGTCAGCCCCAGCGCTCCCTGGACCGATATCAACCCTCTTGGACTCCGGATCCAGACTGAGATACTGGCCAGTACCTGCGCCGATGGAATCCATGACCAGGGTTGGAATATTGAGAACAGTGCGTCCCAACTCCACCTCTCGCAGCAGTATAGGCTCACCACCCATGATAAGTCCTACGTCGAAGCTGGTCCCACCCATGTCCGAGCACACCAGATTGGGCATGTCCATTATCTGGGACAGGTATCTCCCCCCCAGTACACCACCCATGGGACCAGAGAAGCAGGCCTTGAACAGAGCAGGATACTTTATGTTAGCTATACCGCCATCTGCCAGCATGATCTGCAGTGGGTACTTGTAGCCATTGTCGCGTAATTTCTGCTCTATACGGAACAACTGCCCCCTGGCCGGCTCAGCGCCGTAAGCTTGCAGCACCAGGGCATTGAGCCGCGGCCCCTCCCTGGTTATCGGCACAATCTCGTAAGATAGGTACACGGGAACCTCCACGCCTTTTTCTTCCATAACCTCCATGGCTATCTCACGAGCTCTCATTTCATTCATGGGGTTAAGATAGGAGAAGAGAAACATGATTGCGATTCCCTGGACTCCTCTGTCAATTAGTTCTTCCACTGCCTTTCTTGTTTCGTCTTCATACAGTGGTATTACTGCTTCACCAAACATGCTCACCCTTTCAGTGACGCCCTTGATGAGTTTCTTAGGCACAAATGGCTCATTGTGAATATGAGTTACAAAGTGCAGCTTGTCCTGGTAGCCATAGGCCGCATGTATACCCCCTCCACGCTCATGGAGAAGGCTATCTTCAAAACCCCGGGTGATTATGATTCCTACCTTCCTCCCGGTTCTGGTCAACAGGGCGTTTAGCATCGCGGTGCCCGAATAAACAACCGCAACTATGCCAGGGAGAACATCTTTCGCTTCCTTCGCCCAATCCATCTCCCAGTACTCAAAAGCATCCGCCAACGAATCGATGCAGCCTATCGATTCATCCTTGGGTGTGGTGGACGCCTTTCCCACCACGAAATCCCCCGCCTTATCCACTACCAGCATGTCAGTCATGGTGCCACCGGCATCGCTTCCTATTAGTACAAGCTCTCTTCGCTTACCCATTTGCCCTCCTTAGTTATTCTTCGGTCAAATTACTAAATACTTGTGTAACATTAGAGAACCCGAATTGCTACCAGCCCAAGTTAAATCTTTCTGCTCATAAGCCAACTTAGAAGTTATACAAGCACTCACCACACTGTGTTCTCCAGCGAGGTTGTTTGAAAACGACCTGGTCAATACTGGCTCGGCTTCTCCGATACACCGAGCATTGCTCTGGCTTGCTTTGGACTCGCTATGTCCCTTCCGAACTCCCTGGCGATTCTCACCACCCTCTCTACTAACTGAGCATTACCCGTGCAGAGTTCGCCTCGTCTGTATAATACATTGTCCTCCATGCCGGTCCTTACATTAATGCCCAACAGAATGCCCATGGTTACCATCGTTGTCTGAAATTGACCAACGCCGAGGACATGGAGTATGGAGGGCATGGGAGCAGTTTCCAGCATGTTAAGAAGCTGCTTCGGCGTGGGGTGTGAGCCGCTCGTGAGTCCCATACAGAGCTGGATATCATAGGGTGGTTTCACCAATCCCTTCTCAATCAGATTATACACCAGCCACCATTGACCTGGGTGGTAGACCTCCATCTCTGGGACTATTCCCTTCTCTGACATAGCCTTGGCGAACATCTCTGTTTCGCCGAAAGAGATAGCAGCAACGGCATCAAGCGGAATGTCCTCAGGGCGACCACTCAAAGGCGGCTCCCTTTTCTTCACCACCAGCTTGAAAGCCAGTGGCCCCATGTTGAAGCTGCACATTTCAGGCTTTGCCTCGAGCGATTTCAAGCGTGCCTCCGGAGTTGTCACGCCCTCGCCTCCGCCAGTGGTGTTGTTGATTATTATCTCCGGGCACTTCTCCCTGACAAGGCCATTAAGCCGACGGTAGTCCTCGGGTTCACTGGAAGTCAGCGCAAGGTTATCAGGCCTCCTGCAATGCAGGTGCACTACAGAGGCACCCAACTTGTAGCACTCATAGGTCTGCTCGGCAGTTTCCTCAGCACTTTCTGGGTGGTTGGGATTGATCTCCTTGCCCTGCACGCCGCCAGTGGGAGCTACCGTAATAATTAGAGGCGGCAAGGTGCTCTTCGCCACGCGTGTGAGCCATTCCTGCTGGTTTGCGTATTCCCAGACTCCACTACTACTTTCCATTATCTTCTCCCTTCTACTATTCCTAAATTCCCAAGCATCTCTTAAGATGAGGGTGATTATAGAGCACCAAGTTAATTTTTACAAAATATATCGTTGGTCCTCATTTTGAGCTATCTGTCCCGCTTTCTCTATATCATGGCACAGCCTTAGCCTAGTTTTCTTCAACACAAATTCTTCGAACTAAAAAGCTCCTGGTTATGGGCTCTGGTTGACACGCTAACTCATGTTCAACAGTCGGTTTTCAGAGAGATTCGCTGCTCAATTGGGCCCAGTGAAACAAGCACGTTTGCCCTTCAGCCTAGCATCTTGTAGATTAGTCTCGGAGGAGCTTGTATAATATCCTTAGCCAATTGGCACCTTTCGAGTTCATAACATTGGAAGAGAGATAATCATGGAGCTCCCGAAATCAGGGGTGCTTATCTGCGATGACTCCCTGTGCACTGGATGCGGGGTCTGTGAGTTAATATGTTCGCTATTCCATGATGGTTTGACAGGGCCTGCTTTGTCCAGTGTACAAGTGGTCCATAACCCTTTTACCGATCAAGTCAACATCTATGCGTGTCAGCAATGCGACTCCCCGAGCTGTTACCTAGCATGCCCGCTACCAGACCAGGCTTTGTGTATCGATAAACTGACCGGTGCCAGATACATCAATGAGGACAAGTGTACTGGTTGCGAGCTTTGTGTCGATGCCTGCTCCTTTGATCTCCCCAGGGTAAGATTCAACATGGACAAGAGTGCTGCTTTCAAATGCGACCTGTGCAGGGGCAGAGAAACTGGACCGGCCTGTGTTGAGTACTGTGGCTACGGGGCTTTGCGCTTCATACCAAGAGATGAGAGGTAAAAACCATGGCTGAATTATGCGGTTGGGCAGGACTAGTTCTCTGGGTTGACTTGACCAGCGGCAAGATAAACAAGATACCGACAGCGGAATATGAGCCAGAGAAGTTCGTTGGAGGGTTAGGGCTCAACACTAAGCTTTTTTGGATTCGTGGATGTCCTAAGATAGCTGCTTTCGATCCCGAAAACCCACTGCTTGTTTCAGCCGGCCCGCTGACTGGTACGGTGGGGCCCTTCTCAAGAGGTATGATAAGCAGCATATCACCACAGTCTTATCCGGACGAATTATTCTCTTACTCATCGTTCGGTGGAAAATGGCCGGCACAATTGAAGTACGCCGGATATGATGGGCTTGTTGTTACCGGGAAAGCATCTAAGCCCGTGTACTTATCAATAGAGGATGCCGATGTACAGATCAACGACGCCACCCACTTGTGGGGCGTTGACACATGGGCCACTGGAGAAGCATTACTGAGCAAAGATATGGAAGCTGAATCCCTCTGCATCGGGCCGGCTGCCGAGAATCTCAGCCACATCGCACCCGTTATGACCAGAACCGGAAACACAGCAGGCCAGGGCGGGTTCGGAGCAGTGATGGGGTCAAAGAACCTAAAGGCCATTTGCGTAAAGGGAACAGGCACCATACGAATTGCAAGACCAGACGAGTTGCTGAGGCTGATAAAATTGATGGCCGAGGAGAAATCTGTCGGCGGCAGCGACCTTATGCCAGATTTGAGGAAGCCTCTTGTCGCGAAGGCAACAAGGGACGAGCTAGTACAAAAATACCGCACCAGGTTCAGTGGATGCTACGGCTGTCCGTATCAATGTATGGCGACATACAAGGTCCCTAAACTTGGCACGGGCGCGGCATCTTGTGCACAGTGGGTGTATGGGGCTTATGACTCCGAAGATGCCGAATCCATATGGGAAGCAAACGTATTGATGCAGAAGCTCGGCTTCGAAAACTACTCAATCGAAGCGATTCTCTCCTTTTTGTATTTATGCAGAAAAGAAGGCATTCTGACGGAAAATGATTTCCAGGACCTCGGCATACCTCTATGTAAGTTCTTGGGCGGCAAAGCTTCGGGGCATGAGTTTCTAACATCCCTACTATACGCAATGGTTGATGGGAGAAGTATCTTCTCAAATGGTTTGCCCAAGTCTATAAAGCACTTCAATAAGGAAGCATTTCAGACTTACCGAAGCCTGTACACAGCACATGGCTACTCCATTCATCATCATGAGACCGTTGGGGGTGCCCTTCACTGGGCACTCGATACGCGGGACACCAGCCCATCAGCTGCTGACGAAATGTCATTTATGTATGCTCCTCATGTTGCGCAGTACTTTGGAGTTGTTGGTGGCGAATCAACCCACAATCAACCGGAAAACACCACATACGAAGGGAACGAGAGAAATGTAGCATTTTCTGTTAAACATCAGATGTTGAGGAATTCCCTGACCTGGTGTGAGTGGCACTCAAACCCAACTTCTTTCCTCAAACCCCCTGAAATGGACATCAGAACCTTGGAAAGCAGGGCCTTCTCAGCTGTAACCGGGATAGATAACAACGTAGAGGAGATTTGGAAGGCTGGAGAAACAATCTGGAATTTGCGAAGGGCAGTAATGGTCAAGAGGGAGGGTCGCACCAGGAAGGAAGATATGATTGACGATGTCCATTTCGAGCAAGAAACAAACATTGCTACAACCCTTCCTCTCGATTTTAGGTTCGGCTATGGTGTTCGCAGGGGAGGGCCCTTAGACAGAGATGAATTTGAAGCACTCAAAAGCCGGTACTACGAGTTAGCTGGGTGGGATGTCAACACCGGCTGGCCAACAAGAGCCAAACTGGAGGAACTGGGGCTTAAAGATGTTGCTGATGAGCTGGCGGGTGCTGGGAAGTCCGTCGAGTAGAGAAGAGCTGGCGGTCCTGCCTTTGGATCCAGATAATCACCGCAGATAACATCTACACCGGGACTTGAAGGAGACTGGAATGGCAGAGGACAGAGCGGATTTTGAAACGAAGGGAGCAATCGGTATTGCGTGGATTGAAAACCCCGCCAAAGGGAACGCGCTGAGCTCGAGGGTTCTGAGAGATTTGTTGGAGATCCTCAATATTGTAGAGCGAGACAAGAAGCTCCTTCTTTTGATAGTGAGTTCAAGAGGTAAACATTTCTGTACCGGATTTGACATAGCTGGTATAGAAGACACGGACACAGTAAGGGAAAGACTTGAGTCGTTGGGGCAGCTACTTCCCCAGGTTGAAAGACTACGGGTGCCGGTGCTTGCTACAGTCAGGGGAGCTGCCTTCGGTGGTGGGTTTGAGCTTGCCCTGGCTTGTGACTTGATAATTGCCTCGGAAAAAGCAATCTTTTGTTTTCCCGAGCCAGCCTTGGGAGCTTGTCCGCTCTTTGGAGCTATAAGGCTACCGCCTCTCATTGGAAGGACCAGAGCGAAAGAGATCATGATGACCTGCAGGAGAGTATCTGCCTCCGAGGCAGCAAGCATTGGTTTGGTTAACAAAGTTGTGGCCGATGAAGAACTCATGGATTCAGCAATCATTTTGGCTGAAGACATAGTCAAGAAAGGCCCTATTGCAATTCAGATGGTAAAGGTTTCCATGAATCGGGGGATAGGCGGTCCTGACCTGGCATATATGAAGGGGTACGAGTTGAGCCCTCTGGCTTCCGAAGATTTCCAGGGAGGTGTGAAGGCATTCTTTGAAGGGAAGGAGCCACGATTCAAGGGCAGGTAGTTCCAATGACGTTGCAGACTAGTCAAATGTCATATTCCATTCTGTTACGTCAATCATCAATGTGGATAAACTGAACTCCATCAAAACGTGCGATTATATAGTCTGTTACTGTTACTTTCATAAGCGCCTTGTCTGACCCGTTGACAAATCCCGCAAGATGGGGATGCTTGGAAACATAAGTCTCCTCGAGTACATCCCGCTCGTTCCCTGAGACTTCTTCAGCAGTACCTATCGCAGTCACAGCCAGCGCAGTCTTGAAATCGGCCGTTCGGTTCTTCCTGTTATCTATCATCATCGCCACCTTCCGATTTGATATGGAATTTGCATATTTTCTAGTATTGCGACTGGTTACAAAAATGAGATTCCTTAGCTCACCTGTTTCTGCAAACGCTACAAGATTGCTGTAGGGCTGTCCGTCATATTGCGTAGAGAGCACACAAAGCCGCTGGGATACACATAGTTTTTTCACCTGCTGTCTAAGCACAGACACATCTTTCATCTTATCTTTCATAATACCAGTAATGATTGCAGATTGTTTCCTCAGGGATAAGTCTATTCCACCACCCTTATGATTCTTGGTACCATTATATTACCAATATGTTTGGCTCTCAAATCGGTGCGAAAAAATTACTCCTACCAAGGCATATTCAATCAAAATTTAGGTCCTCCGGTTGTAAAATGCTGATGACAACAATACAGTTATTACTGCCACAAAACTACGCATGTTAACATCGTGACATGATACAGAACGAGAGGATAAGCAAGCTAAATCAGAAGAGAACCAGCAGTGGGAGCTATATACTCTACTGGATGCAAGCCTCCCAGCGGTCACAGTGTAATCACGCGCTTGAGTTCGCAATTCGACAGGCCAATGAACACAATGAGCCCTTACTGGTCTATTTTGGTCTGACTGAAAGATATCCCGAAGCCAATGAAAGACACTACCGCTTCATGCTAGAAGGACTGAAAGAGGTGCAGGCATCTCTGCGCCAGCGAAAGATTCAGATGGTCATCGGGCATAAGTCTCCGGAGGACGGCACAGTCCGTCTGTCAAAGAAGGCATCTCTCGTTGTGTGTGACCGTGGGTATCTGAAAATACAGAGAAGGTGGCGACATCATCTGGCACGGCATATCAATTGTCCCTGCATTCAAGTGGAAAGCGATATAGTAGTTCCCGTTGAAGAAGCATCAAGTAGGGAAGAATACGCTGCTGCCACATTGAGGCCAAAGATTCGCCGACTACTACCCCGATATCTGGTCCCGCTTGAAGAGCAAGAGCCCAGGTTAAGTTCACTACACCTTGACTTCGATTCACTCGACATCACCGATATTGAGGAAAGAATCGCAAAGTTGCACGTCGACCGGAGCGTGAGACTCACAGACAGCTTCCACGGCGGCACCAGCAAAGCTGAAAACCACCTAGAAGAGTTCATCAGTGCAAAATTAGATCGATACCCTGAACTCAGAAACGACCCCACTGCTGAATATCTATCCAACATGAGTCCATATCTTCATTTCGGGCAGATTTCGCCACTCCATATTGCACTAAAGGTCCTGGAGACTGGAAATCCTAACTCAGATGCTTTTCTCGAAGAGCTGATTATCAGAAGGGAACTGAGCATAAACTTCGTATTTTACAATCAGGACTATGATTCATTTGGTGGTCTGCCCAAATGGGTGAGAGACACCCTCTTAGAACACAAGCAGGACCCAAGGCAATATGAGTACTCTCTCGATGAACTCGAGAAGGCAGAGACACACGATCCATACTGGAATGCCGCTCAGCATCAGATGACAGGGGCAGCTAAGATGCACGGTTACATGAGGATGTACTGGGGAAAGAAGATAATCGAGTGGAGTAGGACACCTGAGGAGGCATTTCAAAAATGTCTCTACCTAAATAACAAATACGAACTCGATGGCAGGGATGCGAATGGTTTTGCCGGCGTTGCGTGGTGCTTCGGCAAACATGATCGTCCCTGGGCTGTAAGACCTGTCTTCGGAAACATTAGATACATGAGCGCCGATGGGCTCAAGCGAAAATTCGATGCCGATAAGTATGCGAAAAGGTATTCGCCAAAGGAAGGCAAAATCTCGCTAGAATCCAACTCCGAAGATTATGTGTAGGATTTCCCTTACTCAGCGAATCGCCCTATCATGCTCCCTATTATTCCTTTGACTGCAATACGTAGTGCCGAGAGCAGTACAGCTACCTAGAGTAACACCAAAGAATACACACTAACAAAATGTATAAGGGTGACTAGCCTATTTGCCGCGACGACTTTTTATGAATAACTACGGCGTTATTTATCTCAGCCAAAGCAGCCGAGATTGAAACATCAGGCTCACGCTATTTCTTTATGTCAACTGCAATTCTGCCGTCTTTTATCTCAACGATTCTGTCAGTTTCTTCGGCGATTCTCCGATCATGGGTTACAATTATGAATGTTGTCCCGTACCTTTCGTTTATCTCGCGAAATATCTTGTATATCGTCGTCGTGTTCTCAGAATCAAGGTTGCCAGTCGGTTCATCGGCCAGCACAATCTTAGGGCTATTTATTAGCGCTCTAGCTATGGCAGTCCTCTGTTGCTCGCCTCCAGACATCTTGCTTACAAGGTTGTTCCTTACCTTGGCTATACCTAACATGTCAAACAGCTCGTCAGCCCTCTTGTTTATAAACTCAGCGGACTCCTTCTTGTTAATGAAATAGGGTATCATAACGTTCTCCCTGGCCGTAAACTCGGGCAGAAGATAATGAAATTGAAAGACAAAACCTGTAGTTCTGTTTCTCAAGGCGGCAAGCTTACCTTTGCTCAGGGCATTGGTCCTATTGCCATCTATGAAAACCTCTCCACTCGTAGGTTTGTCTAGAGTGCCAATAATGTTCAAGAGGGTTGATTTTCCACTGCCAGATTCGCCTATTATAGAATTGAACGAGCCTTCCTCGAAACTGAGGTCTACACCAAAAAGCACCTGGGTATCAATAACACCACGGTATATCTTGTCCACATTCTGCAGCTCGACCACATTACTCATATCAGCCCTCCCTGATTACATCTATAGGATTGAGCTGTA
>Ga0180437_10002304_pt1 | contig 30811 bp, 22 predicted proteins | sample SS_ome_4_FD_132410 | JGI IMG/M metagenome (GOLD analysis project Ga0180437, IMG submission 132410) | Hypersaline lake sediment archaeal communities from the Salton Sea, California, USA - SS_3_D_1 metaG | ecosystem: Environmental > Aquatic > Non-marine Saline and Alkaline > Hypersaline >...
CGAAGCATACGCTTCACGAACTTCTTCGCAGGCGGGCCTGTATGCTCGCCTACGCGGGGGACGTGCCTCACGGGGCGTCACTATTTTCGTTACGGCATTTTCTCTGCCAGTGTTGGTTACTTGCCGGCAGAGGAGGTCACCATAGCAAAGATGTGTAAGTCCATGGGTTATACGACCGGGCATTTCGGCAAATGGCACTTGGGTCCGCTGAGCAGAACCGGGCCGACGCTTCCCGAGCACTATGAGGACCGTGACAGAAAGTATGCGCCGCCTTGGGAGCGGGATTATGACGAGACATTTGCGACCGAGTGTAACGTTCCCACTTATGATCCGGCTGACAATTCCGCTTACAAGGAAGTGTTCCGGTTGCCGTTCTGGCACAATGGAAGTATCGAAAAAGCAAACATGAACGGCCCAGCCGCTCGTATAGTCATGGACAGGGCTATTCCATTTATCCGCAGGTCCGCCGGGAATAATCAGCCGTTCTTTGCGACAATCTGGTTTCACGAGCCCCATGAACCGGTTGTGGCCGGTCCTGAATATCGCGCGATGTACAAGCAGTGCACCAGGCCGGAACAGCATTATTACGGCTGCATAACCGCCATGGATGAGCAAATCGGAAGACTGCGAGAGGAGTTGCGAAGTCTCGGCATAGCCGGCAAAACCGTGATCTGGTTTTGCAGCGACAACGGACCGGAAGGTATGACCAGCGAAGGCAAGCAAGGTTGGTGCCGCAACTCGCGCGGTGTAACCTCAGGGTTGCGGGGAAGAAAACGCAGCCTGTTCTCCGGCGGCGTCTGCGGGCCGGCGCTGCTGGAATGGCCGGGCCGAGCCGAGCCGGGCCGCGTTGTTGAGATCCCTTGCAGCACGCTCGATTACTTTCCGACAATCAAAGAGGTGATTGGCTTCAAAATGCCCGATGACCGACCGATAGACGGTGTGAGCCTGCTGCCGGTGATCGACGCCGGAACGGCGGAACGGTCAAAACCAATCCCCTTTATTTTCACAAAGCCCGGCATTAGAAAGATGCATGGTTCCCCGAAGGTCGCGCTGATTGAGAAGAACTTCAAATTTCTTACGTGTTTTTCGAAGGATGCCGGAGAAGATATGCTTTTCGACCTGGTCAAAGATCGCTCCGAAGAGAATAACCTGATAGCTGAGCACCAAGGCACCGCCGCAAGGATGAAAGCCGAGCTTGCGGAATGGCTCGAATCTGTGAGGCGCAGCCATTCCGGAGCCGATTATCCGATGGCCTTTACACCGGTAGACGACTTTCCTGAAATTGACGAGATTTCGTGTGAGTAGACACTGCGACATATGACAATAGTTTCGCAGGAAAGGAGTTCGCATGAGGACACGCAGAGAATTCCTGAAGGTCGCCGGTCTTGGCGCCGCGGCAATAATAATACCCGGCTGTTCAAAGAAAAACTCGATAACACCGAACATTGTTTTTATCATGTCGGACGACCATGCGGCGCCAGCCATCAGTTGCTACGGAAGTAACATGAACAAGACACCCAACATAGACCGGCTCGCCGCCGAAGGGATGCGCTTCGAGAACTGCTTCTGTGTCAATTCCATATGCACCCCGAGCCGGGCCAATATACTGACGGGCAAGCACAGCCACAAAAACGGCGTGTATACTTTGTCGAACAGATTCGACCGCTCACAGCAGACTTTTCCGAAGCTGCTCCAGCAGGCGGGCTACTACACCGGCGTGGTTGGAAAATGGCACTTGAAGACCGAGCCTGCCGGCTTCAATTACTACAACGTCCTGCCCGGCCAGGGTTTGTATTTCGACCCCGTATTTCGGGAAAAGGCAAGCCCCTGGAAGGATGAGCCCAGGCAATACAAAGGCTATGTCACAGAGGTCATAACGGATTTGGCGCTGGACTTTTTGAAAAACAGACCGAAGGACAAGCCTTTCTGCCTGCTCTATCATCACAAGGCCCCGCACGATATGTGGGAGTATGACCCAAAGCACGCGCATTTGTATTCGGATGTCGAAATCCCTGAGCCGGAGAGCCTTTTCGATGACTACGACAACCGCGGCGAGGCCATCAAACGGTGCACACAGAAGTTGACGTTGGACCGCGCCATCGAATTGCACGGAACTCAGGGCAACCAGTTCGAGGGCGTTCGAGAAAGAATAGGCCATCTGCCACCGGATGAGCAGAAGCGAAAAGCGTATCAGTGCTTCATCAAGGCTTATCTGCGCTGCATTGCCTCGATAGATGAAAACGTCGGCAGGGTGCTTGACTACCTCGACGAGGATGGCCTTGCCAAAGATACAATCGTGGTCTATACGTCCGACCAGGGCTTCTTCCTCGGCGAGCACGGCCTGTTCGACAAGCGGTTCATGTACGAGGAATCGCTCCGCATGCCGTTTCTTGTGCGTTATCCGCGCGAAGTTAAAGCCGGCTCCGTCAACAAGGATATAATCAACAATGTCGATTTCGCCGAGACTTTCCTCGATTACGCGGGGGTACCCATCCCCGCTGAGATGCAGGGAAGAAGCATACGACCGCTGCTGCGTGGAAAGACTCCGAAGGATTGGCCGAAGTCTACTTATTACCGTTATTGGATGCATAGGGCTCATTTTGATGTAGCCGCCCATTTTGGCGTTCGGACAAAACGTTACAAGCTGATTTATTACTACGGCCAGGGACTTGGTGTCAAAGGCGCAAAAAAAACACCTACTCCGCCGGAGTGGGAACTGTTTGACCTGAAAAAGGATCCGAAAGAAATGAACAACGTCTACGATGATCCTGCTTACGCGGCGATTGTAAAGCAGCTCAAGGGCGAGTTGATAAGACTGCGCCGTGAACTTGAAGACGACAACGATGGAATCGTTATAGAACTTTGAGACCAAAAAAAAACGTATGAATGATTATACTCTGGTAGGTTTGGGAGAGATTCTCTGGGACATTCTGCCGGACGCCAAGAAGCTCGGGGGCGCCCCGGCTAATTTCGCTTACCATGCCCAGGCCCTCGGCGGCAAGGGGGTGGTGGTTAGCTGTGTTGGCAACGATGAACTAGGCAGAGAGATCCTTGAACGCCTTGAACAGTTGGGTCTGTCGCGAGATTACATTGCCGTCGACAAAGACCATCCCACCGGCACGGTCACCGTCGAGCTTGACGAAGACGGCAAGCCTGACTACATAATTCATGAAAACGTGGCCTGGGATTTCATTCCTGCCGATTCGGGTCTTTCCGAGCTTGCCGTGCGGGCCGATGCTGTGTGTTTTGGCTCGTTGTGCCAGAGGTCCGATGTGTCGCGCAACACTGTCACGCGGTTCCTTGAGGATACAGAACCGCATTGTATCCGGGTTTTTGATATAAATCTGCGACAGAGCTACTACAACCGGGATGTAATTGACAGGATGCTTGGATTGTCCACGGTTCTGAAGCTCAACGACGAGGAGCTTGGTGTCGTTGCCAAGCTGCTCGAAATTTCCGGCTCGGAGACCGATGTCCTAGCCGAACTTGTCGAAGTCTACAGACTGCGGTTGATCGTTGTGACCAGAGGCGCTAAAGGCAGCCGATTATACAACCCTGAGGGTGATTCATCTCATCCTGGGTTTCCTGCGAAAGTTGCAGACACGGTCGGGGCCGGTGATGCCTTCACAGCTGCAATTACACTGGGACTGCTCCACGACCTGCCGCTGGATGAGATGAGCGAACATGCAAATCGCGTAGCGGCCTTCGTGTGCTCGCAAAGCGGCGCCACACCTCGGATGCCCCATTCACTGGCCATTATAGACTGAACGTTGCCGTGCGTAATGGGAATACCGAGCGATTTGGAACGAATAGTCGATTTTCCCTCAGAGAAAACTTTCCTGCTATTGTCGTGCTCGGACAAATCCGGTAAAATCACCGCTGAGAAATCTCCCGCAAGAAACGAAATAATTAACGGTCAGAAAAGTGATTAACTGAGAGCATAAAATGGCACCTTTCAACTACTTTCAACCAACCGAAATCAGATTTGGATGTGGACGCCTGAGTGAAATCGGCGAAATCGTCGCAAGATACGGAAAACGCTGTCTGCTCGTGACCGTGCCGCCTTTTGCTGCTCTGGAGCCTATATTCGAAAAGGCAAGAAGCTCGCTTGCCAACGCGGGTGTGCGGGTTGCCCATTTTGACGGCGTAGTGCCCAATCCCACCACCGGCAGCATAACCGCTGGCGCCGATGCCGCAAAAGCCCACAAAGCGGACGTCGTAGTGGGCCTTGGAGGCGGCTCCAGCATAGACACGGCCAAGGCAATCGCCGTTGAGGCGACGCATGATGGGACCTGCTGGGATTATTTGTGGTTCAGCAAGACCCAGCCGACCGAGAAGACACTGCCCGTCATCGCGACCACAACAACCTCAGGAACCGGCTCACAGGTAACCCAGGTCGCCGTTGTTACGAATCCCGCCGAAAAATGTAAATCGGCCATATACAATCCGATAGTCTATCCTCACGTGGCACTGGTCGATCCGGAATTGATGCTGACCGTGCCGGAGCATATCACCGCCTCGACCGGTTTTGACGTTTTATGTCACGCGTTTGAAACATATATCCACTGTGGCGCGTCGCCGTACACCGACATGATTGCGGTCGAAGCCATAAGACTTGTTATAAAGCATCTTCCCACGGTTGTCAAAGACGGCTCAAACGTCGAAGCCCGCACAGCGATGGCCTGGGCGGATACACTCGCCGGTCTGTGTATTGCAAACGCCGGTGTCACCCTGCCGCACGGTATGGGGATGGCGATTGGCGGAATGTACCCCCACGTGATGCACGGTGAGGCCCTGGCTGTAACGTATCCGGAATTCATGCGTTACACGTATGCTTCAGCCGTCAGGCAGTTTGCCATTATCGGGCGCATTTTCAACAGCGAGCTCGAATCCGAATCCGACAAGGTAGCCGCCGAGAAATCCTGCGAGGAAATGGACAAGTTCCTCAAGGAGATAGGCATGTGGCTGAGTCTCGATGGCTTCAAGGTTCCGGAAAGGGATCTGCCCGAACTGGCCAAGGCCTGCCTCGTCCTGCCCGATTATAAGAACAACCCGCGGGTCATCAACCTCGATGGCGTCAACAAAATGCTCAAACAATGCTTCAAACGGTAGAGCGGACCGAGTAACAGGGAACACTTGTTGCACAGTTTTGCTTTGACTGAGTCTGTCTGGCGGTACAGAGACGTTTTAGAGCCACAGCCCATCACCCTTAACGTAGACATAGCCTGCAATTGGAAGAGAACAAAATTCGCTACCGAACTTGGCGACGGGCCAAAGTAATACCTTTTTTCTGATTCTTACCCAGGATTCAACCACCGGCTATTAGCGGAAAAATCGAAACCACATCATTCGCCGCCAGCTTCTTGTGCACTGTTGCGTTTCCACCGTTTACGAGAAGTATACCCATTTCCTTTTCCTGGATGCCGAGTTGCGAAAGCAGAGCACCGACTGAAGTCCCACCGGGCAAATCCAGCCGTCTGTTTTTGAAACGACCCTCGCGAAAAGTCGCAAAGAGTCTGACTTCCACCACCATAATCTTGCATTCCAGAACAATGGGGGACGGTACCGATTAGCTCGCGAGCCCAAGCTGCGTCAGTTTCGCCTCGGTCGGCACGCCTTCAGTGTCCCAGCCGCGCTCCTGGTAATATTGCGGCAGCATTTCCGCGAGCCGGTGCACGTGTTCTTTCGTATCGCCGGCCCCAATAGGCTCTTCGAGAAGCCGCGGCGGCAGCTTGTCCTCGTCGGCGCCGACGCCAGCCTCCAAGTTGAAGCTTCTCTCAAGGTTCCATATTCGCTCGCCTTTTTCCAACAACTGCTCAGTGGTCAGGTCCGCGCCGACAATTGCGTTATACATGTCCTTGTAATCTTCCGGGCCGAGCGCGAATGACGTGAACAGACACAGCCCCAGCGAATCTATCACGGCCGCGAGGTCCTGGAACTTCTTGACCCAAACGGCCTTGCCCTCGATTGCGTGGCGGTCAAGCTTCTCCGGTATGCCGAGGACTTCCGGAGATATCATATAGCCTCGCACGTGGCAGCCGCCGCGGTTCGATGTGGCGTATTCCAGGCCGTGTCCCTGGACGCCTCTCGGGTCGTAAGCCGGTATCTCCAGCTTCTTGACCGACATTGAAAGTTCCGGCCTGCCGTAGCTTTCGGCCAGCCGGAAAGAACCCTGAGCCAGCTTTGCGCCGAAACCTTCGGCGCCGCCCATCTTCCGGCTCCACTCAATAATAGCTTCGCCCGAACCGAACTTCAGTGGCGGACCATCGATTTCTTCGGGTTTGATAATCCCCTTCTCGTAAAGCTCCATGGCGCAGGCTATGGTTGTTCCGGCTGAAATCGTGTCTACTCCGTATTCGTTACACCAGTTGTTCGCTTTGATTACCGCCGCAAGGTCGTCAACGCCACAGTCAGCGCTGTACGCCCAGAGCGTTTCGTACTCCGGGCCTTCACCTACTACGCCGTCGACCTCGGAGCAGCGTCCACACGCTATGGGGCAACCGTAGCAGGCAACGTTCTTTACCAGATATTCTTCTCTTACAGCCTCGCCGGAGACCTTGTCAGCCGTGTCGAAATAACCCTGTTGAAAGTTACGTGTCGGATAGATCCTGTTTTCGTTAATCACATTCACCAGAGCGCTCGTCCCGTAAGTTGGCAGCGTTGTCCCTGTGACGGCGTTCTCTTTGAGAGTCTGGCGGATGCGTCTGAGGATTTCCTTGGTTTGGTCCGGTTTTGCAGGTGTCACTTTACCTGTGCCGCGGACGACAATGGCCTTGAGGTTTTTGCTGCCCATAACCGCCCCAACGCCGCTCCTGCCGGCAGCGCGGTACTTGTCGTTCATTATACAGGCCAGCAACAGTTGTTTCTCACCAGCTGGCCCGATCAACGCGACTCGCGCCTTCGGTTCGCCGACTTCGGCAAGCAGCGCATCGGTCGCCTCGGAAACAAGCTTGCCCCAATACTTCTCGGCGCTCCTTATCTCCACCTGGCCGTCTTTAATCAGCAGATAGCATGGTGTCTCCGATTTACCTTCGAGGATAATCATGTCATAGCCTGCGCGCTTGAGCTCGGTCCCCCAGAACCCACCCGAGTTTGAGCTTGCCACCGTGTTGCTCAGCGGCGACTTTGTCACCGCCATGTATCTTCCTCCGGTAGGCGCCTGTGATGCGGTGAGCGGGCCGGTTGCAAAGATAAGCTTATTTGCAGGACTCAAAGCATCAGCGCCGGGATCGGTCTCCTGTGACAAAAAGTAGCTCCCCAGCCCCCTGCCACCGATAAACTTCCCGGCTCGGGCGCTATCCAATGCTTCGGTCTTAATGGTGCCGGTACTTAGATTGACACGCAACAGTTTTCCACAATATGCTGCCATAATCGTCTCCTTCGATTAGAGTTCCATACGCCGCCTATTTTCCCGAATACTTGAGTAACCGCTGAATTTACTTGAAACAGCCCAGTTGACATCCGACTATCTTAATCTTTTGCTGGTTGCAGATGCATCCTATTTCGGAAGGCTGTATATTGAACTGCGCAGCGAGAACGAAAGCTTTTTTGCATGATAGAGTCTCTTTCCCCCCGGCTTCGCTTGTCGCCTTCTTAACCGCCTCTGTGAGTTTTGCCTTGTCGTCCACAGTCCTTTTCCTGTTTGTTCAGTTTCTTTCTTGCCAAGAAGCACTATTGTTTTCCGGCGGCCTTTCTAATTGCTGCCGCACACGCCTTATATTCCGGTATTTTCGCGAGCGGGTCAAGTGCATCAATTGTCAGCATGTTTGCCGGGCTCTCGCAGAAGTGAAAAGGCATAAACAGCCAGCCCTGCTCAATGGCGTCGGTAACCTTCGCCTGTGTAAGTACTTTACCTCGCCGGCTGGAGACTTCAACGCTGTCACCGTCGGCGATTCCGAATTTGTCGGCATCGCGTGGGTTCATCTCGACATAGCCGGTAGGTGAGATTTGGTTGACCACACTTGATTTTCTCGTCAGGGTCCCTGTATGGAACTGGTATAACTGCCTGCCCGTGGTCAGCACGAAGGGGTACTGGTCATCCGGGCTTTCCACCGGCGGCCGAAACTTAACGGCATGGAATTTACCCTTGCCCCGCGTGAACTTGCCCTTGTGTAGATATTTCGTTCCGCTATGTGCCTTGTCCGGGCAGGGCCACTGCAGTCCGACCGACGCGATTCTATCGAATGAAATCCCACCGTATATCGGCGAGACAGAAGCTATCTCGTCCATGATTTTGTCTGCGCCGGCGTAACTCATCGGATAACCCATGCGCGTCGCCACGTTGCAGACGATTTCCCAGTCGTCACGGGCCTGGCCTGGCGGCTCGACCGCCTTGCGGACCCGCTGAATGCGGCGCTCGGTGTTGGTGTATGTGCCCTCCTTTTCAGCAAAGCATACCGAGGGCAGAATGACATCTGCATACTTGCCCGTTTCGGTTAGGAATATGTCCTGCGAGACCATGAAATCAACCTTTGAAAGCGCGTCTCTGGTCATATTGAGGTTCGGGTCGGAAAGGGCCGGATTTTCTCCCATCAGGTATAGCACCTTTACTTTACCCTCTCTTACCGCGTGCATCATCTCGACAACGGTCAGTCCTTTCTTCGCCGGCAGCTTTGTACCCCATGCCTTCTCGAATTTCGCCCTGATCTGCTCATCTTCGACCGATTGATAACCTGGGTAGACGTTGGGCAGTGCCCCAAGATCACATGCACCCTGCACGTTGTTCTGACCGCGAAGCGGGTTCACGCCCCCCGATTCCACACCCACGTTGCCCGTCAGCATCGCGAGATTGGCGAGGCTGAGCACATTATCCGTTCCCGTTGTGTGCTGGGTGATCCCCATGCTGTAGACAATGCTCGCCGTCGAAGCGCTTGCGTACATCCTTGCGGCCTCTCGAATTTTCTCTGCCGGTATCGTGGTGATTTTCTCGGCTTCTTCCGGCGTAAAATCCTTTACCGCTTCAGCGAGTTGCTCGAAATCTTCTGTTCGTTCTTTTATGAACGCTTGGTCGAGCAGGCCCTCTTCGATAATCGCGTTCATCATTGCATTTATCAGGGCAACGTCCGTGCCTGGCTTTTGCGCAACGTGTAGGGTCGCGAACCGGCAGAGGTCTATCGTTCGAGGGTCGGCGACCAGTAACCTCGCGCCGTTACTGACGACAGCCTGCTTTATATAAAGTGCGATCACCGGATGGGCCTCCGTTGTGTTCGAGCCTATAACAAATATGCAGCCGGCATTCTTAAGTTCGTCAATCGAATTTGTCATAGCGCCACTGCCGAAAGCACGCGCAAGGCCCGCAACGGTGGACGCGTGACACAGGCGCGCGCAGTGGTCGACGTTATTCGTGCCAACAGCCGCGCGCATAAACTTCTGAAACACATAGTTCTCTTCATTCGTACATTTGGCCGAAGAAAGTCCCGCGATGGCATCCGGACCGAACTCGTCTCGTATCTGTTTAAATCGCTGCGCGACAAGACCCAGGACCTCTTCCCAGCCTGCCTCCTCGAATCTATCGTTGCGCTTTATCAGGGGCTTGCTGAGTCTCTTCTCGTGGCCGACAAATTCGATTGCGAACTTGCCTTTTACGCATAGGTTCCCGTTGTTTGGAACCCGACCGATGCTGCTGGTCACCCTTACTATGCTGTTTGTCTTCGGGTTGACGTTTAGGTCAATCTGGCAGCCCACGCCGCAGTAAACGCAGGTTGTCCGGGTTTTCAAAAGGTCTTTTTCGCGGCCATTGCCGATTGCAGCCCGCTCCACAAGGGCGCCCGCCGGACATACCTGGATACAGCCGCCACAGAGTTCACAAGTGCTCTCATGCAGATCCACATCGAAGGCCGTCGTCACCTCCATGTCCTCGGCAGTACCGCCGAATGTCAGGGCCTCGTCCATCTCCACTTCGGCGCAGTATTTCACACACAAGCCACACAGAATGCACTTGTCCGGGTCATAGCAGATAGCCTCACTCCTGCCGGCATAGTTGGCTCTCATGGGTCGCGGCTGGGCCGGTCCGAAACGCCTTTCGTCGGCTTGATACCGATATGCATAGTCCTGGAGCTTGCACGCACCGTCTCTGTCACAGCTGGTACATGCTACTCGATGCCTCGACAGTATAAGCTCCAAAATCGTTTTTCGGATGGCAGCTATTTCCTCGTTTTCAGTGCATATGTTCATACCCTCCTCAACCGACGTGTTACACGATGTTGTCAATCCCGGGCGGCCTTCGATCTGAACAACACACAACCGACATGTCCCCAGCGGGGCCATCCGAGGATCAAAACACAGACTGGGAATCTCCACTGCTGCTGCTTGCGCCGCCTCCAGAATACTTGTTCCTTCCTTGACACTTACTCTTTTGCCGTCTATTATAAGATTGACCTGTTTCATTTTCTTGTTTTCCGCATTATTACGGCTAAGCTCGGACCTTACCGACCACTGACTCAAAATCCTTCGGGAAAAGTTCCAGCGCCGACAGTACCGGAAGCGGAAAGGCCTGTCCCAAGCCGCACGTGGAAACCTTAACCGCGGCGTTTGCAATCTCGCGCAGGCGCAAGATGTCGTCCTCTTGGCCTTTGCCCTCGGAGATATTCTCCACAATTTCCTGCATCTTCACCGTCCCGATGCGGCACGGAGCGCAGCGGCCGCAGGATTCGTTGCTGTAGTAGGCCAGCAGCTTTCTTACAATCTCAACAGCGCTTTGGGGCTCTTCATAGACTATCACGCCTGCTGTTCCAATTTGGCTTCCGGCCTTTTTGATTGCTTCGGTGGCAAGGATACAGTCCAGTGAATCCTTGCCGAGAAGCGCGCTTGTCCCTCCACCCGGCTGAACGGCCTTTATCTGACGCCCGCTGATTGTGCCTTCGCCAAACTGCCCGATCAACTCACGCAAAGTAGCCGAGCCTATTTCAAGTTCACAGACTCCGGGTTTCTTAACATCACCTGACAGTGAAAACAGCCTTGTTCCGGGTTCGTCCGGCGTGCCAAGCCGCCGATATCGCTCTGCTCCTTCTTCGAGTATCACCGGGACGTTCGCGAGAGTCTCAACGTTGTTTATCACAGTCGGCTTTCCAAATAAACCCTTCTCGGTTGGATAAGGTGGTTTGGGGCTACTCATCGGCCGACGAGTCTCCAGAGATGCAATAAGAGCAAATTCTTCACCTGCTATGTATAGACCTCTGCCCTTGGCCACATAAAGTCCGACGGAGAAATTCGACCCAAGAACATTGCTCCCGATGAGCCCGGCCTCGCGCGCCTTGCTCACGATCTTCTCCCAGAGCCTGAATGTGTCCTCATACTCACCTCTAATGTAAATATAGGCATGTTCGGCGCCTGTTACGTAGGCGCCGATTAATATTGCCTCCAGAATGCTCCACGGGTCTCCGTCCAGCAGGACTTTGTCCTTGAAAGTGCCCAACTCACCCTCATCCGCGTTGCAGATAAAATACTTGGGGCGATGTTTTTGTTTTGCTGCCGACTCCCACTTGGCGCCTGTGGGAAAGCCCGCACCTCCCCGGCCCGTAAGACCGGACTGTTTGATCCGCTCGATGGTCTTCTCCGGTCCGACCTCCACGGCCTGCCTGAGGCCTTTCATCCCCCCCAGTTTTTCATAAGAATTCAAATCCAGTGGGTTGTACGTGCCCACCCGCCGTGTTAGCAGCTTCATCTGTTCCACTCTAATCCTTACTCCTCAGGACCTAATTTGAAATCTCTGTAGGATGTGAGGGCACCGTATATCCTTGCGTCAGGCACACCACATCTTACGGCCAGGTCCCGTAACACATCTCTCGGTATATAGCCGAACGTATCCTGAACTTTACCAAGCAGTATGAAGAGGTTTGCCTCATTAACAGGGCCGCTTGCTGCGAGCAGGTTTTCGTAAGCTTCCCGAGTAAATTTCTGCATGTGGTCGCTCCTGAACAGGATGCCTGCAACGGCCATTCTTAACGAGCTTTCCAGATTCAGCGATTAGACGATGTAGCAACTTCTAAAACTTAGCAACATTTTATGCGTCCTTGCAAGAATTTCAACATAAAACAAGAATCATCCGTTGGGCGCCGGCATATGTTCTCTTTGTTCCAACCCGCCCTCACGAGGCTTCGAAGATTGCGCTCGTACTTGTACATTCAAAGTGAGTCGTGACACTCACGAGTATTTGTACCCGCAACTGTAGCTTCTGGGTGACGACAATGCAGTTCGAACGCCTCAAAAAGTCCATATCCGATTGTGTCATACTGATCGCCAGGTGGCGGACCGGTGTCCTGGGCCTTACGGAAATCCCCGGGGCCGGATCTGCCCGGTGACGGCTTTCCATGATGAGGGCCCAGAGTATTCTTCAGACTGCCGAAAACTACTACCTCGATATTGTTGGTTCCGGGTCTGACCAGCTCAGTCACATCACACTCCCACGGCCGAGCATGAATATATCCGCTGGTTTTGCCGTTTACTATCACCTTTGCAACGGTGCCGTGCCAGTTCGGCAACTTCACATGATATGTGCCCGAAGGCTGGCCAAGCTCGAAAATCTGCGCGTATCCGACACCGTGACCATAGAGAGGACACCCCTGTTTGTCCCATGTTCCCAGACCGAGCTTGCGCTGAGGCGTAATTGCAAATCCTGACTCGTCCGCCTTCAATCCAAAATCGCCTATCACATAAGCATCCGCAAGTTCATGCCAAACAGTCAAGGGTGAAGCCTTGATTGTTACTGTGTTTTCCCCGACGCCGGCGGCCTCGCTTATATCGATCTTGCCGAAATCCTTGTCCAGCCACCATCCGTCAGCCGCAGGAACGACCTTGCCGTTGCAGCTTATTGAGTAAAGGTCAGGCCTTTCGATAACGACATATAGCTGCTCAGGTACCTGCTGTTCGATCGTGAAACGATAGGTCGCTTCGAAACCGCTGTCGGGAGGAAAGCTCATCGTGATAAGTTCATCCTTGAATTGAACACCCCGATACCACGGATTAGAATCGAGACCGTGCTTCTTGAAGACTAAATCCGCGGCATCGTAACAATACGCATTTTTCCTTGTCTCAACACCGACCGTGATGTCAACGAAATCAAGCTTTAGAACATTCGGCGCCGTCCGGTGAATCTCCAATGTCTCCTTTGGCGGAATTGCCAGGACCTTCGTCTTGTCGGCTTTGCCGGGTGTTACCGTCTTCTTCGAAAGAAACAGCAGCAGACTCCCACATGGTTCAAGCTCGAAGCCTGCTTCTACGCCACGCTCGGTCTGCTCGAATGGATAGGGCAAAACCTTCCCTGTAAAAGGGTCCCACTGCTCGATTCCCCGCGTATCCGACTTTATGACACCCGCACATCTCAAATCGATGCTCGTATTGGTAGCAAAAAGAACCTCCCCATCACTAAGCCGCCGCCGATGATGCAGCAAAAGCGCATCGCCACCGCTGCATTTCGTGATGGAGAAATCCTCTTTGGAACGCTTCAAAAGTTCCGCCGCCGCATCGTCCGGTTCGATGCGCTTGAAACCAGCCGCCTGGAGCAGTGTTTCTCTTCGCTCAGACGGCTGACCATCAACAAGGCGCAACTCCGGCTTCCCGCAGCAAATCACAGTTCCACCTGCCTTTGCATAAGTCTTAAGCAAATCCATCGTCGGGCCGTTGAGATTTTCGGTAAGGGGCGAAATCACCACCTTATCATAGCTGCGCCGACCAACTTTGAGGGCCGCCCCTTGCACCGAGCCGTAATCGGCCATGATTCTCTCACAGCCGATATCGAATTCTACTTGCGCCTTCGCCAAGTCCGTCACCAGGCTTTGAAACTCGACTCCGATCTTGTCACGCATGGCCTGCCTCTCACTGTTGGCCTCATAGAGCCACGCGCTCGATGTCGGCTCGATAACCAGAATCTTGTTCACCTGCTTACCCTGCGACAGCACAGCCGAAAGCCGCACAAAGTATTCCGCCATAACGTGGTACGCCTCCCACCAGGGCTCATGATACGTAAAGGACTGCGGATAGTCCCCCTTGCGAGCACCGCGAAGCGTAGTGTGCGAGAGATGCTGATTCAGCCAGTTCACTCCGAGCACATAAAGCCAGTCCCCGATCCGCTTCATGTCCTCGAATCGAAACTGCCATCCCGCCCCGCCGTACGCCTCACAAAGCACCCGCTCCTTACCCAACTGGTTCGCCACACTCGAAACCTCTTTCACCGCGCGAACGTTGCCGAACTGCGCCGACGGATCCTCTTCATAATTATTGAACAGCGTATCAATCCCGGGCCAATGCTGCCATGCATACATCGTCATCGTGTCCGGAACCTCCCGGGCTTGCGGCCAACCGTGCTCCCAGTAATGGCCCGTAAAATTAAGATTATATCTCTCGCAATATTCATAATAAGGCCTGGCCCAGCGATCCACGAACAGCTCGAGCTGCAACTGATAGAAATTATGCCGAACGCGCTTGAAGTCACCCACGTCGTACGCCAGCGCCGGCAAATGCTCCACGAGATCATAACCCCACCGTTTCTCGAACTCTTCCGGCATATACGTGTTCCAGTGGTATCCCCCACCGATCGGACGAATACGAGGCTCATCCGCAAACACTGCAGGAACACGCTTGCCGAAATGCTCCCCGATTTCGCGCCGGTACAACTCCATCGTGACTTCCAGGAATTTCTCCGTAGTCCCGGGGTACAGCAAATCCACATACCACCACCCACCGTACCAGGGAGATTTCGGGCGAGTCTGGATCGAGGCGACAAGATAACGCGCCTCGGGCATCTTCTCTCCCGCCCGTACCCGCGAGGTAACGTTCTCGTAGCCGAATCCGAAGAATCGATGCACTGCCACAATATCGCCCGACCACGCAGGAGCGGTCTTCTCTTCGCGTATCACCAGGCCCTTGCCCCGCGATTCGGGCATTGCGGCGGGCACAAGTCCGCCGGCAAAACCCGACGGATATGAATTCTCGTCGTATATCAGTATGTTCATGTCGAGCTTTTCTGCTTCATCCAGTGACACCTTCCACATCCGGAACCATTCATCGGACAAATAGGGCGTCATCAGGCCAGGACGCGGATGCACGAACGCCTGCCTCACTTTCTGGCCGGCAAACTCACGGAGCGACTCGCGAACCCGCTGCTCGCTCATCATATCGTTCCACACCCACAGAGGCCCCGTGCTGTACTCCCGCGGCGGCGAAGCAAACAACTTCTTGACCGCCGCTGAGTCCGTCGCCTTTGCCTGACACTCTGCTCCAGTAATAATTACCGCCCCGAGCACAAAAAAGACCAGAGCAAATATTCCGCCCCATTGCTTTTGTCCAAACTGTGTGGTTCGCATTTTTACGTCTCCTTGTGCTTTCGGCTTTTATCCGTATTACTTTCACAGTTGCTGTTCGCGAGTCAATCATAGAATCCGAATTCATAGGCAGCGTCAAACATGGCCTCGATATTCTCAGCGGGTACACCTGCCTGGATGTTATGGATATTATTGAACACGTAGCCGCCGCCGGGCTTGAACACTTCGAGATTGCGACGCACGTGCTCCCTGATTTCACTCGGATTTGCAAACGGAAGAACATGCTGAGCATCGATGCCGCCGCCCCAGAAAACTATATCTTTACCGTATTTTTCCTTCAACATGCGGCCATCCATATTTTCCGCACTTGTCTGAATCGGGTTAAGAATATCAACGCCGTTATCCATCAGGTCGGGGATATATTCGGTACATGAACCACACGTATGGTACCAGACCTTCGCCTTTGTCAGTGATTTTATATGCTGCACAAGTCTCTTCTGCCTCGGCTTGACCACTTCGCGATAGAACCTCGGCGAAAACAGCGGCCCATGCTGACCCGTGAGGTCGTCGCCTATCATTATTACATCAACGACGTCACCGACCTCGGCCATGAATCCCGTGTAATAATCCATCCAGAACTTCAGCGTCTGATCCAGCATAGCCTCGCAAAACTCGACATTCGAAAGCGTATCAATAAACCACTGCTCAAGTCCCCGCATATACCAGCAGTATTCGTATATGACCCCACCAATGCCTGTCGATATGGCATACGGTGTTTCATTCCGCAGTTCCAGAGCCTGCTCGCGCACGCCGGAGAACCGGCTGCGGTCGGTCCCATCCGGAAATGGGTAATCGGCGATATCAGTGGTATTCGCCTCGGCCAGCGGATGATGCGAAATGTCCATGTAAAGCATCTGGTCATCCGGCATGGACCACACCACGCCGAATTCGTCCTTCAGGTCGCGCCATAGTTTGCCGGCCCGGCGGTTCTGTACAATTCCGCCCCCAAATCCATCCGGGCCATGCGCGCAAACATACCTGATGTCCACATGAAAGCGCTGCAGCACCTCCTCACAGGGCTTTGCCAACTGTTGAACGGGGTCAAGCGTGACTATCTCGTCGTCGATGCATAGATGTCGCAGTAAATCGCCATAGGCTCTCTTATGTATGCCCGTTTGAAAGCCGCCAAGGTCTATCGGAACGCGATCCGGCGTTTCGAAATTCAATGCCTTCAAAACCCTCTGCCGTGAAGTCAACGTCTCTTTACGCTCCATGCGAAACTCCTTCTGCAACTGTTGTTGACGGCTCAGCCTTCTTTTCCTGCTCTCGCAAATAATTTCCTCTGCCGACGACTATGGTCGAGAAAAGAACCACAAGTATTCCAATAATCACCGTTCTGACAGTCCTACTGCTGCAGCCTTTCCATTCACGGAAAATCAGCCCCCACATATTGCTGAAGACAATGATAAAAGCCATATGAATCGTCCAACTCGAAAACTTGTAGTCCCCCATCTTCGTCGCTCCCATACCGTAAAACATGAACTGAAAGTACCACGTCACCCCGGCCATTGCCGAGAATATGTAATTATTGACCAGCGGCGAACGACTGCCATCAATGTAGTCCTTGCCGCTGCGATTCCTCGCGTTCAAAAACACGCACCAGAAAAAATTTGTCGTAAACCCACCCAGAAGAACAACAACGAAAACAGGGCTGTTCTGCCATAATTCACCCACCCCGTGCTCCGTGGCAAGTTCGGCGATTGGTTCACCGGCTGCTATTCCAAACGCCATGCAGGCGCTCATCACCCCGGCGAATATCGCCACCGTCAGCCCCCTCACGAAGTCGAATTCCTTGATAGTCTCGGTTTTCTGCTCGCTTGAAAGCTCTTTTTCTTTGCGCATTCCCGCCAGTCCGCATACTGAAATGCCGAGCAGGCACACAGCCACACCGGCAAGCATCGTCAAACCCGACGCCGTACTGAGCAACTCCAAGAACCTGCCCAAATATACAGGCGGGACAATTGTCCCGAAAACAGCACAAAAGCCCAGCGCTATCGCGTAGCCCAACGACATTCCGAGATACCGCATCGAAAGACCGAACGTCAGCCCTCCAACTCCCCACAGCAGACCGAAAACGTAACTCCAGATGAGACTTTTAGCCGGCGCTGCTCGAAGAACACCAGCCAAATCCGGCACGGTCAAAATCGCAACCACCAGCGGCGCGACGATCCATGCAAAAAAACCGCCCATAAGCCAGTAACTCTCCCACGCCCAGTTGCGAACCTTCTTAAACGGGATGTAGAATGTACCAGCTGCAAATCCCCCGACGGAATGCAAAAAAACACCTAATGCGATCATAATCTGACCTTAGAAAGTCTTCGAAAAAGTACAACCACCGGCGATTGTGTTCTTACTCGTATTTGCCGTGCGTCACGCATAATTTGGTAAATCTCTCTACCCTCTCCGGTGAAACATCGGCCTGAATTATATGAGCCGGCGATATCATGTAGCCGCGGTCTCTTCCGAGAATCCTGATTTTCTCCTTTATGTCAGCCTCGAGTTCGGCGTCGGTTCCTTTCGGCAGAAGCTCCTGCTGGTCAATCGCCCCCCAGAAAACGAACTTATCGCCAAATGCGCTCTTCAGCTCCTGCGGTCCGTGTCCCGGCACGCCCGGCTGAACCGGATTGAAAACCTCGTAGCCGACCTCATAAATCTTATCGAGAAGCTCACTGACCGCGCCGTCGCAGTGAAGCGCAAGAATAATATCAGGATTAGCGGCCTTGAATGCGTCGTTCATTCGCTTATAATGCGGCGCAAGCAGTTCATCGAACATCAGCGGGGAAAACAACAGCCCGCTTTGCGTTCCGAAATCGTCCCCTGCCCAGATTGCATCCACGCCAATTTCAATGAGTCGCAGTCCGACTTCGGTCTGAAAATTGGTACATGCTTTGAAAAGCGGCTCGAGATACTCAGCCCCCGTCGCCATATCCATCAGGAGCTTCTCCATACCGACCAGTTGCTGTGCCAGGCTGAAAATCGTGACCTCGATATCACCTATGATCAGGTAATCATCCTTGTACTTGTTTATGAGCGCCTCGGCGTCACGATATCGGCCCGCTGTATGCGGGTCCGGAAAACAATACCCTTTCAGGTCGGATGCACTTGTCACGTGCGCCAGTGGATAGTCCACAACTTCGACGTATATATCTCCCTGCCTCATCCGCATTCCATACTCGTTCAGCCACGTACCGTTTATGTCTTGTTCTGCTCTGTAGTTCTCCGCCGCGCCGGCGCCCGTCACCACTACGTCGCAGCCCATCGCCGTGCGAATCTCATTGCCGCTGATACGGTAAGTGACATCCTCGTAAAGATTATTCGTATAGCGCGCGTTTATACCAAGTTTCTTGCCGAAGTGGTCCAAAAGCTGCCTGCAAAGCTCGAACTGAACAGGAACACGGTCGGGATAACCTTCCATCTTTCTAAACGCTCGCAAGACCCTCTCTCTCGGTTTCAACTTCTGCGCTCTCCCTAATTCTCAATCCATATGAAACACTTCTCTAATAGGCTTCGTCACCGGTTCACTGTCGGAATTATATTCCATAATGTCAGCCATATAGTCCCACCATCTTCGCACAATTGCATTTCTCCCAAGCTTGTCGGCGATATTATCGTCAGTCAGCTTCTGAAATGCGAAAAGCGTCAGCGTCTCTTCATCAAGATAGATCGAATAGTCAAAAACTCCCGCCTTGCTCAACTCTTCCTTGAGTTCAGGCCAAATCTCGTCATGCCGCCTCTTATACTCCGCCGCACAACCTGGCTTGATCTTCATAACAAACGCAGCTCTTTTCATTTGCGTGTTTCCACCTTGTCATTTTGAATACTGTCGCCGATTTTCTATACGTTGCGGCGTACAGGTTACTCTGCCGACTTCACAACAGGTAATCTTAACTGATGCGGTGCCGAAAGTCACCAGAAATAAACCCGGACAGCAGGCCTGCCTTGCTCTTTCTTGCCACAGACGCTCGCAAAACAACGGGAAAATCCGCTTAAGCCCCTTAAGTTTCTCTCTGCCACAACTCCGCCAACACCGACGCCGTTAAGATGCAAACGAATACAAAGAGCACCGCCGGTACGGCGGCTTCAGCGCCGAAATGTGTCATTGCCAGCACCGTGCCCAAGCCCGCGTTCTGCATCCCGATTTCGATGGTCAGAGCGCGCCGGCGGTTGGTCTGCATCCCGAAAATCCGGCCCACGCCGTAACCAGCGGCCATTCCGTAAATGTTCAGTATCACCACGGCCGCCAAAACAACACCTGTCACCTTCGGAAGCAACTGCTTGTTGGATGCGATAACAAGGCAGCAGATGAATACTATGAAAGTCACCGATATGGCGGGGAAAATCTTGAGGAGTTTTTCGATGCGCTCTTTTAATGCATGCCTTATCGCGAAGCCCGCATAAAGCGGCAGCACCACCGTAAGCAGTATCGTCAATACCATTTCCCCAAAAGGCACCGGCAGCTTTGAACCGGCCAGCTTAAGGGTCAGCAACGGTGTCAAAACGGGGCACAGCAGCGTGGAGACCGTCGTCAGCGAGATCGAATACGCCGTATCAGCCTTGGCAATGTAGCTCATCACATTGCTGGCCATTGCACCCGGCGCCGAACCGGTCAGTATCAGTCCCACCGCAAGTTCCGGCGACAAAGCGAAAGCCTTTGACAACACGAAAGCGCCTAACGGCATAATTGTGAATTGCGCACAGCAACCAATTATTACAATAATCGGATTGGTCACGATGTGCTTGAAGTCTTCTATACGCAAAACCGCCCCTATACCAAACATCGTCAACGCAAAAAAGACCTGCATCAAGTATGGGACTTGCTTCATGGCGACAAAGGGGCCGGGAAAAAGGTACGCCACAATCGCGAAGATCATCACCCAAACGGCGAAGTACTTTGTGTAGAAGGACAATATCCTGCCGAACATAAGTGAGAGTATAAGCCAACCGCATCGACTTGACAACGTTCCACGTTACCGGAAATAAACGAAGATCGCTATTGAGACCGAGAGCATCACGATCCACCAGAACATCAGATTTCGAGCGCCCTTGTTAAAATGACGCAGGCCATCCGGCAGCCTGGCCCAACGTTTGTTCCAGATACAATCACGATCATACGTTTCATTCTGATCCGGTGGAATAAGATAGCTCGAGAGGACCAGGGCGAGAACGCTTACCACCCAGGATATTCCGGCGCGGGTCATAAACGGCTCCATCCATCGAATTTGTTCGAGTTCGATCAGCGTGGTTCTTTCGGCCTGAACGGTTCTGAGGAACAACTCGAGGGCAAATCCGAATGCGATGCCGAAAATCAGAGTGAAGGTTGCGGCCCGGCCGTGGGCTTTTCGCCAGAGAAATGCCGCCAGAAAAATCACACTTATCGGCGGAGCAAAATGAGCGCCGAGGCTCTGGATATAGACAAAAATCCCGCCCTGACCCTTAAGCGCGTACATCAGAGGCACCGGCGCCAGGACGACGCCGAGGATGATTGTAATAAAGGTTGCCCATTGTCCGATTCTTACCATTTCCTGCTCGCTTGCCTTGCGTCTGAGCAGTCGCTTGTGAACATCGACGGTCCAGATGGTTGAAGCCGAATTGAGCACGCTCGAAACGGTGCTCATCATCGCCGCAATAAGTGCCGCGAGCAGGATGCCCTGGCCAAACGCCGGGAGCATTTCGTCTATCATTCTGAGGTATATTCCGTCGGAATCGAGGCCGGGTCCGAAGCGTGCAAACGCGACCAGTCCGGGAAATACAACAAGTACGGGTATCAACAGTTTGATAAACGCACAGCCGACAACTCCCATCTTTGCGTGCCACTCGTTTTTTGCTCCAAGACATCTCTGCAGATAGAACTGGTTGGTCCCGACGTAGCACAGTGAAGTACTGAGCCAATAGCCGATAACGCCGGGCCACGGGGCGAGTTTGTGCGTGGCATTCTGGATGAGGTTAAGCCGCGCTGGGTCGGCTGCAAGATTTGCGGTTACTATCGGTTTGATCCCACCGGCATGGTACGCTCCAATAACCAGCACGATCATTCCGCCTGTTATGAGAATCGCAACCTGAAGCACATCCGTCCAGACGACCGACAACAGCCCACCGTAGATACAATAGGCCGCAGTGACACCGGCAATAGCAAGCACACAGCCCATAAAAAGCCAGTTGACCGATTCGATTTGTCTGTGGAGAACCATTTCGTAGAGGATCCTGGCGCCGAGGTACAATGCAGGCACGAGCACGCCGAGGACCATCATAAATAACTGGGCTGCAGCAAATATTCCGCGCGTCACCGGTGAGTATCTCTGCTCGAGGAACTGGGAGATAGTGTAGAGCTTCTTGCGAAAGTAGAACGGCAGGAATATCCATATGAGTACGGAGTAGGAGATGAAATTTCCCCATTCCCAGACCGCCGGCGCAAGGCCGAAGATGTATGCCGCGCCGACAAAGCCGATGAAGTGCTCGGTGCCGATGTTGGAGCCGGTCATCGACATTGCCACTGCGTACCAGGGCACTTTGCGGCCGGCGAGAAAATAGTCCTCGGTACTCTTCTTTTCCCGGCGCGCGACCCATAAACCCACGCCTAACGAGACAGCAAAATAAATTCCAACTATCGATATAATTGTGAGGTTCATAGGGCTTCAGCTTTTCCGCGACATGTCATAGCGGACCGAACACGGCCCATCACAGATCTCTATCGAACCGTGGCCGGCCTTTTTCTCAAGGGTGGTTCCTTCCGGAACGGTAATTAGACATTCATTTGCTTCAACCTGCATCTCTATATTTCCATAAGGTGTCGGCACAGTGACGTACATCCAGTCCAGCTCCATCGGCTCGACAGCGGCGGTAAACCTCTTCCAGCCGCTCTCCAGCGGTCGTAGTCCCGACAGGTCGCCGGAAAGAAGGAAAATCGGCCCGGTGCTCCACATGTGACAGAGGCTTTTTCCGAAGGGCCTGTTGTAGAACGCATAGTGCTCCGCTCCGCTGGCTGAAGGATCGTATGCCTCCCAGAAAGTGGTTGCGCCGTTGTCGAGCATTCCGCCCCAATGGTCGCGTATTTTTTCGAGCATAGCTGCTTTCTTCCTGCATCGCGACAACGCGCGACACTCCAGGGCCGTCATATATGGCGTATGCACCGGCGCAATATTACCGTTCAGCAGAACGTTCTGCAGGATAAGCTGTGTCTGCTTTCTGTCGGCGGTTCCGGATAGTATCGCGAGGAAATTGGCATGTCTGCTGACGTGCTCGCCCTGTTTTGCGTTATGCCGGTTGTCGACAAAGAGACCACGTTTTTCACTCCAGAACAAGGCCCGGCATTTCACGCGAAGATACCGCGCCCTCTGTGAGAAATGCAATGCCATATCAGTATTACCGTCAAGTTCGGCCAGACGCCCGGCCGCCTCCAGCGCCATAACGTAGATCATCTGGAGGCACGACGAGATTCCGTCCTTATCGATTTGGGCCCAGTCCACGAATATCCAGTGGAAACGCTGCGAGGGCAGAAAACCGTTTTCGTCCTCCTTGGCTCGGGTAATGCGCATCAACGAATAGAACCATTCCCGCACCAGCCCCAGATACGCGAGGTCCCCGAAAGCAAGAACATACTCCAGCAAAGCCATGACCCAGTAGAGGGAATAGTCAATAATGCCATTCAATTCGACCGCCTCAAGAGCATCACCGTAGAGAGCGGTAAGACTGCGGTGCGATATGTCTTTCTCCGCAAACGAGAAGCAATTGCAGAGAATCCCAAGGTATAGATCGCCCGCCCATAGCAGTCGATCCCTCTTGACCGCGTCGACCAACAGCTCGCGCATGCACAGCCGAAAAGTATAGGCCGAATGCATCCATATTCTGTTCAGTCTCTCGTCGCCGCACGCAAACGCCCCGCGGTACATAGTCGGGAACATCGGGGCTGAAATGCTTATGTCCTCAATCACCGCGCGAGGTGAGGCTACAAGACGGAGATAGCGCAATGCCGCATTTTCCGGCAAGGTGTTCAGACCCTCGCTGAGGTCGATAGGGGGCAGGTATTGCTCGCTGTCTTTCGGTTCGGTGTTCCTTGCTTCGGCTAGGCTTTCGCCGGGGTGAAGCTCGACGGTCCCTGTACCCCCTGCCGTCATCTGCACGTTGCCGAATACCTCGACACCGAAATCATATATCTCGCCCTTGTGTTCCCGCGGCCGGACAATCACGCTCGGAAGATGCTCCTGATGAGGGAACAGCTCGTCCCTCTCGTACGGAAAACATGCCGGGCTATGCCAAACGACCAAGTCACATCCAACCTGCCAGTCTGCATCAGTCCTCAAGAATGGGCTGTCCAGAAGTAAGGCCGGAGGTTCATCCATCCGGTGAACGCGAATGATAACCTGATTGTCCCCTTCCTTCAAATGACCCAGCAGGTCAACAGTTCGCCCCGCCGGACTCGACCCGCCGGCAGCGTGAAGAACTGTCATGTTGTTTACACGAAAATCAACAATACCCGAATGGTAGACTACAACCTTCCCGTCCCCCGGCAGCGACTGCAGCAAGAGAGTTGTTCTTGCGTAGAAAACGGGATTGTGTGTTCTAAGCCGACCCGGCTGATCCACGTAGCTACAGCCCAAAAAGGCCTCGTGACGCATTCGATTGAAAAGATATACTTCCAGATGGCCCCAGTTATACAGCCAGTAAGGCCCGTCTTTGCGGGATGAGTACAGGCTCAACCCAGTTGGCGCCGGCGTGATGCCTTCGGCCGAGTACGCCGGGTCAATAGTGTACGGTTCGGATAGTCTGTGTGCTTTGCTCGTGATAAGCGGAGTCTCCATTCAATAACGGTTGGATGCAGACATCGACGCATTGAAGTTGCAACTACCTCGCTCTTTCCCCCCTGACGGCCCAGGCCGTCGCACTGACGAAGTAAACCAGACTCGGCCATATAAGGGCCTTTTTGAAAACGCCAAGACACTGCTCGTATCCGTCCGCGCCACAGGCATATACCCAGATCGGAAGAGCGGCGCATACGATGAGTGACGCAACAGTGAAAATTCGTGAAACTGACAGTAGTATGTCCCGCCTGCCTTGAGGTCCTGGTTCGATAGCCGGTCCGGAAGGCTGCGAAGCTGTTTCGCCGCGCTTGGCATTCTCCAATCTGCCCTCAAAACTCCGTCGTGCTCCGGTGACATAGCAAAACAGCAGATACAAAACGGTCGTCAACAGCCACACCGGTACGAAAAGAAAGAACAGGTGGACGGTTCCGGTTTGCTGGAGGACGAGGGCAACTGCAATGGCGATTGCCCAGCTCAGAAGCGCCGGTGAGCTTACGAGCAGCTTCCTGCGAGAGGCCCGGTATTGCGCAAAGCCGATTTTCGGAAAAATCCAGTGCTCGGCGAAGACAATCGCACCGACGGGCATAAGCAAAAGTCCGTAATAACCGACGAAATTCAGCAGTTTGGTAAAGACGAACGGGAAGCACGCTATGATGGTTGTAGCGATTCCGGCCACCAGCGTCACCAGCCATCTGGGCCAGCCGGGCGTCACCGCCTGGAAGGCCATACCCGCACGATAGAGTGTAGGATTGGACGTTGTCCAGCCGGCGATTACGACCGCAATAGCGCCGCTGACGCCAAGCGCCTGGACCGCGACGTCGCCGGCGTCAAGCTGGCCCATAGCTCTTTTCAGAAAAACCGCCGCCCCGGCGCCCATCACCCCCGCACAAATCCAGGCAACGTAATGACCCAGCAGCATCCCGAACGCCGAGTACGCACCGTAAGATGCTTTCTTTGCATAGCGCAAAAGCGCCATATCCGACAGCCCGGCGTGCATCGCCAGGTTGCATATCCACGCGAACGCCGCCACCTGCATAAACGTTATCTGAGGTTCACCGGCTGGCGCCATTCCTGTCCATATCGTCGATTTAGCCAGTATCCAAAAATCTGAGAGGCTGCCTATCTGTCCGGCGCCGCTGTGTTTGGCAAGGCCTGGAAGCGTCACAATCGCGCCTGCGACGAACATCGTAAACAGCCACGGTGAGCAGACCGAAGCAAACTGCGCCAGCTTCTTGAAACCCAGAATCGCAAGTGTCACCACGACCGCTCCGACTATTACTACCACCACCACGAAAGCCGGGCTCTCGGGATACCACCTTGTCTGGGCTGCAATCCCGAACGGAATGCGCACCGCGGAAGCTGAAACGGTTATCATGCACCCCGCCAGAATGCAGAACAAAACGGCATTCAGCATGTTGTAGATAGTCGTAGTCACCGGACCGGCTATCTTGCGGAGGTACCAGTACAGCGTCAGCCGCGTTTGAACCGCTATAGGGGCGCAGACAAACGTCCACGTGAGTACGGCCATTATGTTTCCGAGGAGCAGCCCGATGAATACGTCGTTGACGCTCGCGCCCCATTTCACGAACATCGCGCCGATCACAAACTCCGTCGCCGCCACATGCTCACCCGCGAAAAGGCCTGCGAAGTGTCTGCCCGGCTGAAGCTTGTCCGCCGAAACAGGTTCGCGCTCAAACTCATACAGCTTGTCCAGTGCCTCTATCGCACCGCTTTTGTGTTTGTCCGACATGCCACATTCCTTGCCTGTGTCAGCTATTCCGTATACGGGACGGTCCCGTCTTCGTCTACGCGGTGACCCCATTTCCGGATATAGTGCGCCGCTGGAAGAAATTCATCCTTGGTTTCCTTGAGCTTGCTTGACAGAATCTCTTCGAGCTTGCCCTGTAGTTGTGTATGTCCGGCGTTGTCGCAGAGATTTATCAACTGATACGGGTCCTGCTCATTGTCGTAAAGCAGCCACGGACCATTTAGGTCGCGAACGTACGTGTAACGCCGCGTACGTATGCCTCGATATTCTTTGCCGCCTCGTTTCCTCTTCCACTGGCCAAACGGAGCAGGACAACTTATCAGCACCGGATTGTCGCCCGCCTTCTTCGCACCGCTCAAAATGCCGGAGAAATCCTGTCCCTCCACTGTCCCGGGTATCCTAACGCCGCTGAGCCCAAGCAATGTCGGCATAATCTGCGGCGTACTGATTGGCATATCAATCTTCCTGCCTTTCCGGCCCAGCACCGCCGGATAACGCAGCAGGAACGGAACGCGTATCGACTCCTCGAACGGCTGCTGCTTATCTCGCTGTCCGTGAGAATATAGCAGGTCGCCGTGGTCCGATGTAAAGACAAGTATCGTGTTTTCTTCTATTCCACACTTCTTGATGGTTTCGACAATGTCCCCAAAGCACTCGTCAAGTGCCGCAATATGCGCATAATAGCCTCGAAGGTTCTCCGTGGCCTTTAACTCTAACTGAGTGGGAACGTTTCGGCGCAGGACAAGTTCCTTATTTGCAAACCGGTTCTTGTATTTCTCCGGCGCCGTATGATACGGGTTGTGTGGCGGTCCCCACGAAAGGAACAGGACAAACGGATTTGTCCCTGCGGTCCGCTCGAGATACTTCTGCGCCTCACGCGTCTGGGCAATCGCATCGTAGCCGTCCCATTTGAGCTTAACACTGTTGTCGGCGTAGTAGTAAGACTCATTGTATTTATGCGTACACTCAAGCACCCTCCAGAAATCGAAACCCTGCCGTCTTTCCCTCGGAATAAAGGAGCTTCTGCCGTGACCATCCAAATGCCACTTGCCGATATACGCCGTTTCATATCCCGCCTGCTTATATACTTCCGCAATAGAAACGGCGCTTCTTCTTAGATAAACATCGTTCAGGAAAACGCCATGTGTCAGCGGATATTGGCCCGTAATAAGACTTGCCCGATAGGGGCTGCAAACCGGACAGCCCGAAACAGCGTTGACAAAACTGACGCCTTCTTTGGCAAACCTGTCGAGGTTTGGTGTAATCGCGTTCGGGTCACCGGCGTAGGCGGCCGCCTGCGCACGCATCTGGTCGGCGAAGACATAAACAAGATTCGGCCGGCGCGGTTTATTGCCCTGGCTGCCGCCTTGCGGCGCGGTACAGACCGAAAATCCGCCGCCTAAAAAAACCGAAGCGGCCCCGGCCGCTGCCGACTTGATAAACTGCCTTCTTCCTGTGTCACCTTCTGCCGCCACTCAACTTCTCCTGCTTGTTACCCTCAATTCGTAATCCTTGACAACGTCGATCCAACCCGTTCCCACCGGCACATCACATTTGAGGCAATAATAGTCCCACACGGCCCCAAAGGGAAGCGTTTTTGCCTCCTCCATCATCGCCAGCCGTGATGTGAAGTCGCCCTCATACTCGAAATTTTGCAGCCTGGCCGTCGGCTCCAGAAGCGCCTTCAGCAGCGCCTTTATCGTACTTCGCGTCCCGATGACCCACGCTGCTATACGGTTGATGCTCGCATCGAAAAAGTCCAGCGCAATGTGCACATGTCCAAGATAATCACCTCTCACTATTTCCTGCATCAGGGCCGTCAACTCGTCGTCCAGAATCACCACGTGGTCGCTGTCCCAGCGCACCGCGCGGCTGACGTGTATCAGCATTTCGTCAAGGAAGTTCAAGATCGCCGAGAGCTTGTCGGAGATGACCTCTGTTGGGTGAAAGTGTCCCGCATCCAGGCACAGCAAAATATTATTCATGATGGCATAACCGAGGTAAAACTCGTGTGAGCCGACTACGTAGCTTTCCGAGCCGATACCGAAAAGCTTGCCCTCCACCGAGTCGAGCAAATATCTGCGGTCAATTCTCTCAGCAAACATTTCATCAAGCGATCTTCTGAGCCGCTCGCGCGGGCGTTTTCGGTCCGCCGGAATGTCCTTGCAGCCGTCCGGAATCCACATGTTCGTAACGCACGGGCTATGCAGTTGGCGCCCCATGTGCTCGGCGATTTTTCGGCACGCTATACCATGCTCGACCCAGAACTTTCGGATCGCTTCATCGGCGCTTGAAAGGGTGAATCCGCTGTGGGCCTTTGGATGAGAGAAAAACGTTCCGTTGAAATCCAGCCGGATCCCCTGGGCCTTTGCCCAGTCGATCCAGGCCGAAAAATGCTCATGTCCCAGTTCGTTTCGCTCCACGGGTTTGCCGCCGGTTTCCGCGTACATGGCGTGAATGCTCGCGCGGTGTCTGCCCGGTATAAGGCTTAACGCCTTCTCCATGTCCGCACGCAGCTCATCCGCCGTACGTGCCTTTCCCGGATAATTTCCCGTCGTCATGATCCCGCCACCGCCAAGCCCACTGTCTCTTTCGAACCCGCCGACGTCGTCCCCTTGCCAGCAGTGTATCGATATCGGCACCTTCGCCAGCCGCTTTATCGCTTCCTCGGTGTCGACACCCAGTTCGGCATAGCGATGACTCGCTGCCTGGTAAGCCTTCTCAATCCTCTCGGCGTTACTCATTTTGTTTCCGCCTCCAGATGCTTCTTAACCTTGTCGTATTGCTTCGACCAGACATGTGTCTCGCAGGGCTGGTAAACCTTCATTGCAAAGGAATTGCCAACGATCTCCCTGCCCTGTGCCAGCGACCCGATCTGGCCGCAGGCGATTGCTTGCACGAGAATGTTGCCCGTCGCAGTCGCCTCCACGGGGCCGGCAACCACTGTCTTACCCGTGGCGTTCGCCGCAAACCGGCACAGAAGTTCGTTGCGGATGCCGCCTCCCACAATATGCAGCGCATCTATTGACTCGTTCGTAATATCTTCGATCGCCTCCATAACATAACGATACTTCAGTGCCAGACTCTCGAGTATGACCCTTGCAATTAGACCTTTGTCATGCAGCGGCTCTTGTCCCGTTTGCTCGAGATACCGGTTGATCTTCTGCGGCATGTCGCCGGGTGACAGAAACTCGCCGCGGTCCGGGTCAACGTGCGCCGCAAAGGACCGGGCCTTCCCGGCCATAGCCTCCAATTGCTCGTAGTCCAGAGTGTGTCCTTCCTGCTGCCACTGTCTGCGGCATTCCTGCAGGAGCCACAGCCCGGCTATATTCTTAAGAAAACGAATCGCGTTATCGACACCGCCTTCATTGGTAAACCCATGGGCAAAACTCTTGTCGTTGATTATCGCTCTGTTCGCCTCGAGCCCCATAAGGCTCCATGTGCCGCTCGAAAGATAGGCCCACCTTTTTCTGCCGGCTCCCTGTGCTTCGTGTTTGCCTGCCGGTACTGCCGCAACCGCGCAGGCAGTATCATGCGAAGCCGCCGCTATAATCTTGACACGGCTGCATCCTAATTCGTCGCATATCCGCTCTTTCAACTCTCCCACAATTGTCCCGGGCCTCACAACTTCCGGCATAATATTGAAAGGCAGCCCAAGCCTTTCGAAAATCTCGGCTGACCATCGCCCCGTCCTCATATCCATAAGCTGTGACGTGCTCGCGAGGGTATATTCTGCGAATACCCGTCCGCATAAGTGGTATGCTACCAGGTCCGCCATGAAAAGCAGTTTCCCGGCATGCGCAAGAGCCTTCGAATTTCCGAGACGCATCGCCAGCAGTTGATAAATCGTATTGAACTGCATGAACTGCAGGCCTGTCTCTTCGTAAATCTCGCGCTTGCTTATAAGCTCAAAGGCTTTGTCCATCATCCGGTCCGTGCGGTGGTCGCGGTAGTGATACGGGTCTTCTACCAATAGGCCGCTCTCATCGAGCACGCCGAAATCCACACCCCAGCTATCGATTCCGATGCCCGAAATCTCATGGTCACCTTCTCTGATCGCCTTGCCGATACCGAGCTTGACTTCGGAAAGGAGATTGTCGAAATCCCACCGAAGCGAGCCGTCTTCCTCAACCGGACCGTTAGGAAAACGATAAATCTCTTGCAGTTCCAGCTTTTTGCTCGAGACGGTCCCAAGCATTATTCTGCCGCTTTCAGCGCCGAGGTCGACCGCGATATAGCTCCTGTTTTCTGCCATATCGATTAGATCCGCCTTTTGCCGTGTTTTTCTGCCGTCATCGTTGAGAGAGAGTATATCCGGTGGGCTGCATTCGTCAAGGCCTTTCGGCCTGTCGGATTCGTAGTTCGCTACCGTTTAGCGAAAAACGTTACGGGCCGGCCGCCCCACTCTTGTTGTTTACAAGTTTCGCCGGCGCCATGTCCCACGCATCCAGCGACAATACCTTCGCACGGTCGCCTTTAGCGCAAAGTCCGACCAGGTCATCCGTACCGGTCGGGAATATCTGCTGCGTAATACACTGGCGGCCATTGGCGAAAACCTCCAGCATACATTTGTCCAGAAAGATGCGCAAATCCAGTGTTTCATCCGGCTTCGGTTGAAGCGGCGCTGTGCCTGTTTTCTGGGGGTTCTTCTTGTCGTGTATTCTGCCGCTGGCAAGTGGTTCTGCAGCATAGACCACGTCGGTTCGCAGCGTGGACTGCGACATGTCGATCGTCAATATGTGGTTAATGGCATTGTACCATATATTTGTGTGCTCAGTGCCGGCTGCGTTGCATCGCACCTTCACGCCAATCTCGACCGCCGTGCCCGTGTCGATCTTCATCGCCAGTTCCATGCAGTTGCGGCTGACGTTATCCGGCTTAACATCCCTAAACTATGGCAGCTTGATATTTTCCATGCGACGGTGATTACG